>ENA-ORXB01002322-ORXB01002322.1-sediment-metagenome-genome-assembly--contig:-NODE-2322-length-16823-cov-4.094590_pt1 | contig 16823 bp, 16 predicted proteins | sample MGYA00237863_ERZ511475 | MGnify/ENA primary metagenome ERZ511475 (study PRJEB26305, sample SAMN06343858) | sediment metagenome | isolation source: hot spring sediment | place: Canada: British Columbia... | reverse complement strand
CGTATAGGATAGCTCCCTGCCATATTAAAAAAATTATCAATAGACATATGGCAAACTTTGTAATCTCTTTCAAGCTATTATCTTTATATACTTCCATAAAAGAATTAAACAAAAATAAAGCCATCAGACTTTCTAACGCATGATGATCACCATCAATTGCATTCGTGTACCAATAATGAAGGGGCATAAAAACTGATATAAAAGATGCCATCAATGCATATTTTTTTCCCATGATTTTTTTAGATATAAGATAAACAGGGATACAGATTAAAGACCCGGAAAGGGCAGCTACACCTGAAGTTACGAGCTCCACAACATGTAAATTTGTCTTACCCAGAGTAATTATCCATGATACAAGTGATAAAAAAAATGGATAAAATGGTGGACTAGGAAAATCTACTGCTTCAGAATAATTTAGATAATAGTCAAATTTAGGAATTTCTGGAAAATTATTTAAAATGGTCATTACACGCCTTACATAATAGAGATTATCAGGCTGATAAAATAATACCGGACTTTCAGCTAATTCATTTAAAAAAGGCAGGTACCTTAAAAGTAAGCCTATTAAAATGAAAAAAAAGAGTAAGATTTTTTCACTAAATCTTGACATATTCAATCTTTAACTCACTATCTTTTACTTTTTTGAATGGTGCTTTCAAAAGACCATAAATAAGACCCGCTCCATAGGTTATATGGAGAAGAAAAGTGGTAAAGGGCAGGAATATATATCTTATGTCTTTGTTCTTTAGTACTTTTATAAAAGCATCTATGAACAATATCATAAAATAGATGATGATAGGAATAACAACATATCCTTTATATACCAAAGCAACTAACAAGTATAATAAAAAAAGCATGGGTAAAAAATTAAATAAATTGAAACTTTTAGGATAGAAAAACGTTTGTTCTCCCCTCCCTCTCCCATAATTAAAAATCTGCTTGATGAAAGATTTTAGAGTTTTCCTGGGCATTCTAACAACCACTGCATTGGGATCATAGATCATTTTCATGCCTGAGTGTTTTAACTTTTCCATAAGTTCATTCTCTTCATTAGGATATAATCTTTCATTAAGCCCACCAAATTTAAGAAAAATATCCTTCTTCATCACCATATTACATAATATAATTTCTTTTTCATCTGTAAATCTTACATCTCCAATTTTTTTATACCTTGCTCTTGATGCCCCGGTGGAGAAAATAGATTCCAATGTTTTACCAAATAAAAAGGCTTTAAAAGGAAGATTCGCGGGCATGACACTTGGTCCACCCGCCAGAACAACATCATCTTTAATATGGTTTACAAGCCTTTTTAAAGCATCCTTTTCAGGCATTGAATCATTATCAAGAAAATAGAGGATATCTCCCTTTGCCAGCTTAACCGCTTCATTCCTTTGTTTCGAAGGATTCTTCCCATACACAGTAATAACCTCAATTTTATCATTTGGATAATCAATTTTTTTAATTGCTTCAATAGCATCGGGATTTAAACCCGGCTTTATGGGAATAACAATAGTGACAAGTGGAAAGTGATCATTTTTCATGGTAAAATTTTAACATAATATTAAAATTTAAAAATAATAAATTCGTATATGGAAGATAAAATGAGAATTTTTGTAACAGGTGGTACCGGGTTCATAGGAAAAAAATTGACAAAGGTTTTAGCCTTACAGGGGCACGAATTATATATTTTAACCCGTTCAAAAGCAGGAAAAACTGACACAGAAAATATTAAATATATAGAAGGAAACCCCATATCTTCAGGAAACTGGCAAAATTTGATAGAAGGTTGTGATATAGTTGCTAATCTCGTTGGTGAATCAATCCTTCAACGGTGGAATGAAGATGCAAAAAAAAGAATAAGAGATAGCAGAATTGTTGCAACAAAAAACATTGTTGATGCCATACCAGCAGGCAAAAAACTTACTTTAATAAGTACTTCTGCTGTTGGTTATTATGGCTTTCACGAAGATGAAATAATCGATGAATCATACCCACCGGGCAATGATTTTCTTGCAAATGTGGCAAAGGACTGGGAAAATGAGGCTTTAAAAGCAAAAGAAAAGGGGGCAAGGGTAATAATTACACGTTTTGGTCTTGTAATTGGAGAAGGTGGTGGTATACTGGAAAAACTTATACCCATATTTAAAAGTTATGCTGGTGGACCGATTGGTGATGGTATGCAGTGGTTTTCATGGGTCTATATGGATGATCTGATAAAGGCATATCTTTTTTTAATCAATTCAAAAGAATTAGAAGGTCCATTTAACATAACATCTCCAAATCCTGTGAGAAATAAAGATTTTTCAAAGGCACTAGCCAAAGCACTAAATGTTTTTGCTATTTTTTCTGTACCACCATTTGCTATAAAATTAGCATTAGGAGAATTTGCTGAGTATTCCATTAAAGGCCAAAGGGTTATACCCAAAAGACTTCTTGAATTAGGTTTTCAATTTGACGTTCCAGACATTTTTGATGCCCTAAAGCGAGTTGTGAAATGATTAAATCATATTAATTTGCAAAAATATATATATTCATTATAATTAATAATATGAAATTTAGAGTCTTTTTACCGTATATTTTATTTCTATTTTTTTCAGCCCTTTTTATAGCTGGCATTAATAGTAAAGAGTATATTTCTGTTTTAGAAAAGGCTATTAAAGTCTGCCTTAGTTGTATAGGTATAGGATGATAAATACTTTTAGAAGATTTGTTCAAACAGCGATTACATTTATTAACAACTCCTATTTTGGATTCATTTTCACAAGAAAAATTTATCAAGGTCAGCTTAAATCCTTCTGTGCACCTGGCCTTAATTGTTACTCCTGTCCAGCTTCTATATGGGCATGTCCTATTGGTTCATTACAGACAATTTTTGCTTCAATCAGGGTATCCTTACAAAATTTTAGATTTCATATTGGACTCTATGTTTTTGGTTTTCTTGGAACAATAGGGATGCTTGTTGGAAGATTTCCCTGCGGTTGGCTTTGTCCCTTTGGTTTCTTTCAAGAATTAATGCATAAAATTCCAACTAAAAAAATTAATATCCCCTCCTGGACTCAATATGGTAAATACTTTTTTCTATTATTTTTTGTAATCCTACTTCCACTTGCAATAGTAGATGAATTTGGTTATGGCATGACCTGGTTTTGTAAATTTGTATGCCCTGCAGGTACATTAGAAGCAGGAATACCGATGCCCCTGTTAGATCCCTCTTTGCGAAGGTTAATAGGTATTCTTTTTTACAATAAATTATTAATCCTGTTTATTATTCTTATAGCGATGGTTTTTATTAGAAGACCATTCTGCAGGACAATCTGTCCTCTTGGTGGTTTTTATTCTTTCTTTAATAAATTCAGTATTGTAAGGATGAAGCATGATAATACAAAATGTGTAAGATGCAATCAGTGTTTTAGAGATTGTCCTATGCACTTGAAATTTTATGAAGGAGCAAACCAGCTAAATTGCATAAGGTGTTTTAAATGCTATGCTACATCATGTAAATATGGAGCCATATCCATAGAAATTGCTGGCAATGAAAAACAAAAAATCGTAAAGGAGAACTTAGCATGAGAAGAATCACATTTATTTTATTGTTATTTTTATTTTTTTCTGCATGTGGAAAGAAAGAAGAAGTCATGCAACCATCAGGTCAATTTAAGCAACTTAATCTTGCTGAATTCAATAGTATACTAAAATCACACGCAGGTAAAGTTGTTCTGGTTAATTTTTTTGCCACATGGTGCCCTCCATGTAGAAAAGAAGTTCCAGAATTGATAAGCATCTCTAATGAATATAAAGATAAAAATCTGGTTATCATTGGCATAAGTGTTGATGAAAACGGTGAGGAAGCAGTAGCGCCATTTTCAAAACAACTTGGATTTAACTACCCTGTCTTTTTAACAACTTCGGAGTTAAATGCATCCTTTAATATAGATGCAGTACCACAAATTTTCCTATACGACAAAACTGGAAAATTAATAGCGAACCTGAAAGGGTATGTGGAATCAAAAGAATTAAAAGCTATGATTGATAAGCTATTATAATATAAATAGATGGGGCTTTTAAGCCCCATCTATTATATCTTTTCAATATTTGCCATAAAGGCTTTAGACTCAGGAATTGCAGTATTTGCATCACCCACAGTTGGGGTAAGTAAATTAGCAGAATCTCCAGCTCCTTTGGGTGTTAACCAACCAAAACACCAGGGAAGACCAATCACATGTATTTTTTGTTCACCCAACTGATATGATGCGATTCTCTTGCTTACAATTGCAATACCTTCTACCTGTCCTCTTATTGTCATGACCCTTACTTTATCACCAGATTTTATCTTTTTAATATTTGCAAGTTCTGGTCCAATTTCAACAAACAACTGGGGTTGCATTTCGAGAAGATGCTTTATTCTTCTCGTCATTACACCGGTTTGCCAGTGTTCCGTAACTCTATAAGTTGTACAAACATATGGAAATCTGGGATCACAGGTGGCAAAAACATCTTTCGTAGTCTTTGATTCAAACAATGCTGCCACAGGATTTATGCGTTGTTTAGACATTAAATTTCTTTCCACGGGACATTCAAGGGGTTCATAATGTTCAGGAAATGGACCATCATTGAGACCAGGTCCAAAGATGTACGCCATACCTTCTGTTTTCATTATAAAAGGATATTTACCATTCTTCTCATCTGCCATTGGTGGCCATGGACCATCGGGTACATCACCAACCCATTTTTTCCCATCCCACCTAATGACTGGTCTTTCAGGATCAAAGGGTTCTCCCTCTAAATCAACTGAAGCTCTATTATAGAGAATTCTTCTATTTACAGGCCAGCACCATGAATAATTGGAATAGAATCCAAGTCCTGTTGGATCATCAAGTCCTTTTCTTGACATGTTATTACCCTTATCATTGTAACTTTGACAATATAACCAATTACCACATGCCGTTGAGCCATCTGCCTGAAGAAGTGCAAAACCGGGAACCTGCGTACCCTTTTTATATGTTGTTACTTTCTTTGCTGCCTTATCTTCAATATCCTTGTCCTTTGTCCAGTAACCATTAATCTCCTTGGCCACTAAATGAATATCCACTTTTTCTTTACCATAATTCCAGTTTAGATGAAGTATTGGATTGGGGAATGCACCTTTTTCTTTCTTATAGAGTTCTCTGACCTTCAAAAATAAACTATTTATTATCTCTGCATCGGATTTACATTCTCCATAGGGTTCAACAGCTTTATCCTTCCATTGTGCCCATCTTCCACTATTCGTTATTGAACCTTCTTTCTCACAAAACACTGCAGCAGGTAACAAAAATACTTCTGTCTTAATATCCTTCGGATTCATTTCTGGACCACGCCAGAATGATGCCGTCTCGTTATCAAAGAGATTAACCGCCACCATCCAGTCTAAATTGGCAAGAGCTTTTCTAACCTTACCAGCATTAGCACTGCCACAAGCTGGGTTTTGTCCCCAGGCAAAAAAACCTTTTATTTCCCCCTTTGCCATGGCGTCAAAAAGATATAACCATGAGTAATTTTTCCCCTTCTCTATCTTGGGTAAGTAGTTAAAACAATAATCATTCATATCAGAAGCATAATCCCCATACATGGCTTTCAAAAAACTAATAAAATACTTAGGATAATTCTGCCACCAGTTTGCACTCATGGGATCGGAATATTTTGGAGTATTTTTCTCCAGATAGGTCTTTAAATCTTTGAACTCTGAAGTAATTATCTTTAGATACCCTGGATATATGTGGAATAACAAAGCATGATCTGTCGATCCCTGAACATTTGACTCACCTCTTAATGCAGCAATCCCACCACCAGCAATCCCTACATTACCGAGAAGCAGTTGCACAATAGCCATTGCTCTTATATATTGTGTTCCCACAGTATGTTGAGTAGCACCCATTGCATAGGCTATAACGCCTGCTTTATCAGGTTTACCAGTAGAGGCATACAATTTATAAAATTTAATTAGTTTATCCTTTGGTATCCCGCTGATTTTACTCACCATATCAGGTGTATACCTGCTATAATGCTTCTTCAAAAGCTGAAAAACACAATTTGGATCCTGCAAAGACATATCTTTTATAACTTTACCAGTTTCATCTTTCTGGAAGGACCAGGTAGCTTTATCATATTTACGTGTCTTTGGGTCAAAACCAGAGAAAAGACCATCTAAATCACCCGGCATTTTAAAATCTGGATTGACGAGAAACGTCGCATTAGTGTAATTCTTAACATAATCTTCAAAATAGAGGTTGTTTTCTAAAATATAATTTATTAAACCACCATAAACAGCTATATCCGTGCCCGGCCTTATTGGCAAATACATGTCTGCCACAGCAGCTGTTCTTGTTACTCTCGGGTCAACAACAATTAAAGTTGCTCCCCTCTTTTCCTTTGCCTCCATCACCCATTTCATTCCAACAGGGTGATTTTCTGCCATGTTTGAACCCATGACAAGAATTACATCAGCATTTTTAAAATCTATCCAGTGGTTTGTCATTGCGCCTCTTCCAAACGACTCTCCCAGAGCCGCTACAGTTGAGGAGTGTCAGATACGCGCCTGGTGTTCAATATATACCAGGCCTAAACTCCTTAAAAATTTCTGGTAAAGATAACATTCTTCATTATCCATAGCAGCTGAGCCAACAGAAGCAATTTTTGTTACTCTGTTAACTACAACCCCTTCTTTGTTTTTATACTCAAAGTACTTATCGCGAGTTGATTTTATTCTTCTAGCAATTTCTGTTATAGCCTTATCCCATGAAATTTCTTCCCATTTATCGCTACCTGGAGCTCTATACAATGGTTTCTTCAATCTCTCTTCGTTATTAACAAGAAATCTCAAAGCACTACCCTTGGAACATAAAGAACCCCTGTTAATAGGGCTATCTGGATTGCCTTCAATGTTTATAACCTTGCCATTTTCTGTATGAATGATAAGACCGCATCCAACAGCACAGTAACAACATACTGAAAAATTTTCTTTTGCATTGGCAATTTTCAATTTTCCTTCAAATGCCCTGACACTACCTGAAAGTGTAAGATTAAGACCCGATGCAGCAACAGAAGTTCCAATTAACTTTAAAAATCCTCTTCGTGTTAGACCACTCATGGTTCCTCCTTAAAAAAATTTATTCCTAACATTGATGCTGTTTTTTTCTCATAGCCATGATTTATTGCCCATTCATCAAGACCTAATGTTATAATATCAAATTCATATGGTACTTTATCTTCATTGATCATGATCGTTTTCAGGTAACCTTTGCAATTATCACAATACTCAAGCCTTATGCTCAAATCAACTAATTCAAAAAGATTATATTTAATGGGCTCACTTAAGCAAAAAGGACAAACCGCTCTTCTAAATCTCCATTTCATTGAACAATCAACGCAAATAAGAAATCTAACTCCTTCCCCATTTATAAATCCAAGTCCTGCTTTTCCACCACATAAAGGACAAAATTCCTTTAACCACTTCTCATCATTGAAGTTTTTTCTAAAACTATCTGACACTTTTCTTAAAATAAGCTTTTGCTTTAATAGTTCCTTTAACCTTTCTATTAACCTGGTATCTTTAAAATATTTATCTATCAAATCATCAAGTGACTTTTCTGAATCAACATCCACTCTAACTTCAAACTCACCATTTGATATAAGAAAGGCGTTAGAATAATCAAAATTGTTAAAGACATTGTTATCAAAAAAAATAATTGAAGAACTTTCTATTTTTATAAACTCATCTAAAAAAACATTTAAAATGTTATTCATTTAATTTGCCCTGCAAAAACAATTGCATATCTTAAAAAGAAAGCGCCAATTAAGACAAGAACCGGAGACGCCAGAGAAATCTTTCCAAATACATTCATTAAAATTGGTAATATCGCTCCTACCACTACCCCAAGTCCAATAAATAGAAATCCATACAATCCACTAAAAAGATTTTTAATCTCTGGATATGGACCATACCCTATAGTAAGGGCAAGAACAAAAAATAAAATAATTGTTAGTTCCAGTATTAAACACATATTATCAAGCATTTTGCCTTTTTTAATAAAATCATCGTTATCTTTATTTAAAAGCATAAGGAAACACACACCGCAAGACACACCAGAAATGAGAAAAAGGGAACCTAAAAATGGGGTCGATGCCCAAATAGTAATGGTAGTCTCAGAAAGTAAAACACCTGTATATGCTGAAAGAAAAATTGCTAAAGCAGAACCAACGAGTATATATGCCTTATAGGGCAGGAACTTTAAAAATAGTTCACCAAGAGGCTTTAAAGCACCTTTTGAATTTATACTTATTGTTATAAACGCATTAAGACCAAAGAAAAATAAACCCCAGCTACCCATCGACATGGGCGAGAAAAATTTGTAAGCAAACATCATATGCATAAATCGTGCTGGTCTCTCTAAATCAAGAATTAAAAGAACGACTGCTATTATTAGAAGAAAAAAGGCATATAAATATCCTTTTTTCATTTTTTCATTGATTGCGCCATTAAAAAACTCATACATAGCCGTTGTAAAGTAAATACCACCTGCCATACCAGCTATAAAAAGATATAATACAACCAATAATCCCCAATTAACGTGCATCTTTATCCTCCTTCTTGAAGCTAGCATAAGCTCCAATAGTTATAAGTAAAGCAACTATTAAACTAACAAATGAATTACTAAAAACATTAACAAAATTAACTGCTGGTGGGTTCTTTGGTTTCTCAGGCAGTCCATATACCTCTGGAGAATCGGGAAGTAAATAAATAACACCAAGACCACCAAGAATATTTTCTCCATACATTGTAAACTTTTTCTCTCCCCTTTCTGCTAATATACTTGCCCTTTCTCTCGCAACTGCAAGAACATAATCCCTACTACCGAATACTATAGCACCTGTAGGACATGCTTTTGCACATGCAGGTGGTAACCCATTTGATATTCTATCTACGCAAAAAGTACATTTCGATGAAACCTTTTTCTCTTCATCTGTATGAGGTATATGAAAAGGACAAGCTTGGAGACAGTATTTACATCCCGTACATATTTTTTCATCAATATAAACAGCACCATTCCTACTTCTTTTTATTGCATTTGCTGGACAAACTGCCATACAACCTGCATCACCACAGTGGTTACACTGGTAACTAAAAAAGCTCCACTTTGCATAATCACCCTCTTCCTTTTCTACAAATTTAACCCTTTTCCATGTATTACCCGAGAGATTAAAGGGATTTTCATAGGAACCAAGATTTTTTGTCTCTTCTGCCTTTCTATCATTCCACTGCTTGCAGGCAACCTGACAACTCCTACATCCTGTACATCTTGTAACATCATTTAACATTCCAAATCTCATAAGCCCTCCATAATAAAACAGTGTTATATCCTTTTTAGCACTTTCATAGAATTATGTCAAATTAATTTTTTTTTAATCAATAAAAAAAAACAGCCTTTCTAAAGATAGAAAGGCTGTTTTAAATTTGAAGGTTTTTTTAGAAATTATTTAGTTTGCAGATATAACACCGACTCGAACTTCCAGATTTGTGTATATCCATCCTTCCTCAATAAAAATATTACAGGTTCTATCACCCTTAGCAAAATTTAAATTTATGGTATTCTTATATGTTAAGGCATTTATAAGCCTCCATTTCTCAGAAAGCATGTTATTTTTTACTGCTTCAGATAAGGAAAAGCTATCCACTCTACCCCTATAAGTAAGTATTCCAACTTTAATTCCTTTGGCTTCAAAAAGAAATGTATTACTTTTATCCATCTTCATCATAGGGGGAATTGGAATATCTTCTATATCCCTTATGGGTATTTCAACAACTGAGTCCTTTTTTTCTTGAACCACTTTTTCATCTTTTGGTTCTAAATTTTTTGCATTATCGCTGGCAAATGTTACAGTCTGATACATAAAAAGCAAGGCAAAAAACATTAAAAACACTTTTTTCATTATGAACCTCCTAAAAAAAGGGATTAAAATACTTTTCATTTTTTATTGTTGAAGAGGGACCATGACCTGGATAGATTTCAGTATCCTCTGGCAAAGTAAATAACTTTTCCTTTATAGATTTAATAAGCGTGTCATAATCACCGCCGGGAAAATCAGTTCTCCCAATACCACCTGCAAAAAGGGTATCACCCGTTATAACTTTACTATTAATTTTCAAACAGATGCCGCCAGGGCTATGACCAGGTGTGTGAATTACTTCAATGTTTATGTTACCTACTTTTAATATATCCCCATCTTTTAAATACCTATCTGGTTCTGGAGATTTATCCACATAAAAACCCCAAATCTGAGCACTTGTATCCATTCTCTCTAAAACTGGTTTTTCCATTTCATGAATAAGTAATTCAGCTTTTGTTAGATTTTTTATCTTTTTATTTCCACCACAATGGTCAAAATGACAATGGGTATTTATAATATACTTGATATTAATGCCATTTTTTACAATATAGTTGTAAATCTCATCCACATTGTCACCGGGATCTATAATAATCCCCTCTTTTGTTTTTTCATCAGCAATAACATAACAATTAACTTCCAGTGCACCCACAACAAATCTTTTAAAAATCATCATTATTCTCCTAAAATAAATTTTCTCCCACTTTCAAGAAGTTCTTCCACTTTAGCTGGATCCTCTGCCTCTGCATAAATCCTTATAACTGGTTCTGTCCCCGATTCTCTAAAAAGAAGCCAGCAATCATTTTCGAGATAAATCTTTGCACCATCTATCTCTTTTTTATCAACAACTTTCAGCCCAGCAAAGGACGAAGGAATATGGATTAACTTATCTTTAAAAGTCTTTTTAATTTCTGGAGTAATTAAATAATTCTTCCTCAACGAAAAAAGAGGTCCCACTTCATCAAAAATTTCTTTGACCATTGTAAATACAGACATTCCCCTTTTAGCAACTGCTTCTATAACAAGAAGACAGGCAAGAATCCCATCTTTTTCAGGGACATGATCTATTATTGAAAGCCCGGCACTTTCTTCACCACCCAGCACTATTTTTCTATTACTTAAGAGTTCTCCTAAATACTTAAAACCCACAGGTGTCTCATATACAGTATATCCATATTTCCTTGCAATTCTATCTAAAAGATGCGTAGTAGCATAAGACCTACCTACTCCTCCTGCTATTCTTCTGTATTTTATTAGGTAGTGATATAGAACTGCTAATACAAGATTTGGGTTAACAAATTTACCACCCTTATCAACTATACCAAACCTATCACCATCACCATCTGTAGCAACACCCAATGCAATTTTTTTATCCTCCTGCATCCAGTTTATTATTTCTTGAAGATTCTTTTCCATGGGATCTGGAGCCCTTCCTCCAAAATAGGGATCTCTAAAATCATGAATTACCTTGCATCTTAAACCCTCATTTTCAAGAATGTTGTCTATGTAGTCTCTTGCAGTACCAAACATTGGATCTATAATTACTTTCAGTTGAGATTGGGAAATAGTCTTAAAATCTATAATCTTTTTTAACTTATTTAGGTATCCCTCTTTCGGATCATATACAATGACTTTCCCTTCCTTTTCGATTTTTTCAAAAGATAGATCCTCCTTAAAACTTATTTGCCCCCAGAGTTCATTTGCTCTTTTTTCTATCCACGAGGTTGTATCAGGTAAAGCAGGTCCTCCCCATGAAGGTGAAAACTTGATACCATTGTACTCAGGTGGATTATGACTTGCTGTAAAATTAATAGCTCCAGCTGTACCTTTACTTAATATTTCAAAAGATATTACTGGTGTTGGTGTTTCTCTATTAGTAAGATATGATTTAATATCATTTGCTGACAAAATTTTAACTGCTTCCTTTGCATACCATTCCCCCATAAACCTGCTATCATATCCAATAATCAACCCCTTATCCTGAATTCCTTCTTTTTTTACATAATCGGCAATTGCTTGTATCACAACTCTTACTTTATCAAGGGTAAATTCTTCACCGATTATTCCCCTCCAACCTGATGTCCCAAACTTTATACCCCCCATACTTCCCCCCTTATTTGACTCCTTTTTTAACTAATTCTTCAACCTTTGATAAAAGTGCTTCAGCGCTTTTTTTATCAAAACTTTCGGCATAGACTGTAAAATAAGCTTTATCCTGAGAAGGAATAGCTAAATACCATCCATTATCTTCAAAAACCTTAATTCCATCTATTAATTCCACATTTTTATCAGACGTTTTCTCAACAAGATACCTCATAACTGTCCCCTTTTTTTCCCAGGGACAGGGAACATTTTTTGTGAGTAAATATGTCTTAGGAATACTTCTTAATGTATCATTTATTGTTACATCCAATATAGCTAACATTTCAAGAATCTTAACTATACTAAACATGCCATCAAAAGCTGGAAGAAAGTCTGGAAATATATAACCCCCATAATTTTCACCTACAAATCCCATATCATACATCATGGCTGCTTCCATCAATGCCCTGCTGGTCGTCTTGGTTCTTACAACAAAAGAATTCTTTTTTTCAGCTAACATCTCTATTACCATTGATGCATTAACAGGAACTGCAATTTTATCTGGATTGAAAGTATCAAGATATAGTTTTGTCACAACACATAGTGCCATTGAACCATCATAAATCTCACCTTTATGATCAATGATATAAATCTTCTCAGCACCTGCATCAAGAAAAAAGCCAGCATCAGCTTTAAGAGATACGACTATATTACTTAATTGTTTTATAGCATAATCAAACTCTTCAGCTGTCTTTGTTAATCTTGAACTGTCTAAATTGGCATTCAGGGCCACTACTTCACAATCCATTCTACCGATTAAGTTATGAAACAAAGATGACGAACTTCCATGAGAAAAATCGATCACTATTTTAAACCTTTTCCTTTTTATTTTCTCTATATCAATCTTTTTTAAAAAACCTTCCTTGTATTTTTCAATGGCATGGGTCGGAAAGCCAATTTCTCCAGTTTCTTCAAGGACCACCCTTCTAAAATCTTCGCCAAAGAAAAACCTCTCTATAGTTTTTTCCTTAGAACTATGTATATCAATCCCACTTTCTTCATAAAATTTCATATCAATAAAATCCCTATCAAAGGGTGAACGCCTCGTATGAACACCACCCACTTCATTTTCCTGTCTTGATAAGTATCTAACCACAGGTATTGGTACCACGCCATAATCATGAACATGAACACCCGTTGATAAAACACCAGTCATAAATGCTCTATTTATCATTCTCGATGCTGGGTGGTGATCTCTTGAAGTAGCTATAACACTTCCCTTTTTAAACGTTGCACCGTAGGCAGCACCAAGCCTTGCCGCAAACTCGGGCGTTATCTCAAAATTTGCTATTCCATTTACTCCATAGGGTCCAAAAATTGATTTAGACCATTTTTCGCCCCAAACTAAGCTGGAAGCAAGTGTAGCTCCATCTTCAACAGTCTTCATTGGCCATACCTTGACACCAGCTTTTAACGTTGTGTTCTTACCAATAACACAATGATCAGAAATTACTACACCTTCACTAAGATGGGCACCTTCTTTAATCGTTACATTACTACAAACAATACTTTCATTAAGATTGGAATTCCTGCCAATATATGTATTGTCCCATACAACCGAATTGAAAATATGCACGCCATCTTCTATCACACAATTATTACCAATCACTGAATTTCTAATTTTAACTGACTTCCCTACTTTTGTATTTTTACCAATAACAACAGCACCTTCTATTACTACTGAATAATCAACCTCTGCATCCATACCAATATAAACATTATCTTTTATTTTGGTACCCGTTAACTCTACCTTAACTTTCCCTTCAAGCACATCCTGATGTGCTAACCTATACTCTGTTAAATTACCCACATCTTTCCAGTAACCATCCATTAGAGCACCATAAATATTGATTTTCTTTTTCATCAAAAGAGGGAATAGGTCTTTACTGAAATCGAACTCCTTGTTTGATGGTATATGCTTTAAAACTTCATGTTCAAGGATATAAATACCAGTATTTATTGTATCACTGAAAACTTCTCCCCATGTGGGTTTTTCATAAAACTTAGTAATCTTACCATCCTCATCAAATATAACTATACCAAATGGTAGCGGATTTTGAACCCTTGTAAGCAGTATAGTAGCTTTAGATTTTTTATTTTTATGAAAATTTATAGCTTCCCGTAAATCAAAATCAGTCAGCACATCTCCAGAAATAACAACAAAAGTACCATCAATATATTTTTCCGCTAATTTCACAGCACCTGCTGTTCCATAGTCTTCCTGGGGCAAAACATAGCTTATCCTTACTCCAAAATCTTCTCCATCTTTAAAATAATCCTGAATAATTTCAGCCTGATAAAATAGCAACACCACTATGTCGGTAATATCGTTCTTTTTTAAAAGATTAATAATATGTTCCATCATTGGCTTATTTACAAGGGGTACCATGGGTTTGGGGATATTTTGGGTTACTGGTCTTAACCTTGTTCCAAACCCCCCAGCCATTAAAACAGCTTTCATATTACCCCCTTGACGTCTTTTTTATTAATAAACATTAATGATTAGTTCCTCAACTGATTTTCTACTTGTTGGTTTTGGAATAAAAGCAGGGTAACCTAATGCTATTACTGCCATAAGTTCATCTTCGGGAGGTATACTTAATAATTCCCTAACCTTTTCTTTATTCTTTAAAATTTCTCCAAGCCAAACAGCACCAAGCCCCAATGAAGTTATATAAAGTAACATATTCTGGATGCAGGCGCCTATAGCCATAAGGTCCTTATCTCTATCATAAGAATCCGGGTGGTGAAAAAACACAGCAATTAAAGTATTGGCTGACTTAATGATAGAACCATATGCAGATAACTCAGAAATTTTCAACTTTAATGCTCTGTCTTTTATTATAGCAAACCTCCATGGTTGATTGTTGTGCCCTGATGGGGCAAAGCTACCTGCTGATATAATACTTTCGATAATTTCAATATGTATATCTTTATCTACCTCAAATTTTCTTATACTTCTTCTTTTTTTTATTACTTCCAGAATCTCATTATTCCCTTTCATTACAAAAGCAAATTTAACAAAAAAAAATTAAAAAGTAAAGAAGTAAGAAAACCATCCGAAATTGACAAACCCGAAAATTATGGTAATTTTTTTATATATCGATAGTTAGAGAGAGAGGAGATGAAAAAACTGTTCTTTTTTTTGATTAACTTTTCAATTTTATTTTCAAATACGAATGCAGAGGATCTGGAATTGCCCAAAAATATCAGCAATCAAACAAAACAATGCATTGGTTGCCACAAACAGTATACACCATCAATAGTTTATGACTGGTTAAAAAGCAGGCATGCTAAAACAACCCCAGAAGAGGGCATTAAAAAACCAGAATTAGAAAAAAGGATAAGTGCTACAATCGTACCAGAAAATTTATCTAAAATTGTAGTAGGTTGTTACGAATGTCACAGTCTTAATGGTGATAAACATGAAGATAACTTCAACCATTTTGGCAATAAAATTAACGTTGTCGTATCACCATCAGATTGTGCAACCTGTCATCCCGATGAAGTAAAGCAGTATACTGGCACAAAGAAATATCATGCTTTCAAAAATATTATGAAAAATCCTGTTTATCATGCCCTTGTGAACACATCAACTGGTATTATAACCTATGAAGATGGTAAACTGATGCAGAAATCATCTTCAGAAAGCACCTTACACGAAACCTGCTTAGGCTGTCACGGAACAGAAGTAAAGGTAAAAGGTTTTAAAAAAATTAAGTCATTATCAAGTGGGCTTGAAATTACAGTTCCCGACCTTACAAATTGGCCTAATCAAGGTGTGGGAAGAATAAATCCCGATGGGAGTTTGGGTGCCTGTACATCATGTCATCCAAGACATGAATTCTCAATAGCTGTTGCAAGAAAACCATATACCTGCGCCCAATGCCATTTAGAACCTGACGTTCCAGCATACAACGTATATAAAGAAAGCAAACATGGCAACATATATGAATCTGTGGGAGAACATAAATGGGATTTTGAATCAGTACCATGGAAAGCAGGTAAAGATTTTACAAGTCCCACTTGTGCTACCTGTCATAATAGTTTAATAGTCAATCCAAATGGCAAAATTATAGCAGAAAGAACTCACGATTTTTCATCGAGATTATGGGTCAGGCTCTTTGGACTTATCTACACACATCCACAACCTAAGTCTGGCGATACAACAATCATCAAGAATGCCGATGGCTTACCCTTGCCTGTCACTTTTACCGGAAAATTATCCGAAGAATATTTAATATCAAAACCAGAGGCTGAGGGTAGGATGATGAAAATGAAAAATGTATGCTCTGCCTGTCACAATACGGACTGGATAAATGGGCATTTTGCAAAGATGGATAACACGATCAAAGAAACCGATGAGATGACAAAGACTGCAACATTAATACTTGTAGATGCATGGAACAAAGGCATTGCTGACAATAAGAACCCCTTTGATGAACCAATAGAAAGAAAATGGATACAACAGTGGTTATTTTACGGGAATAGCATAAGATATGCATCTGCCATGAGTGGAGCTCCTGACTATACAAGTTTTAAATATGGCTGGTGGGAACTTACAAAAAATATACAGGAAATGAAAGCCTATCTTGATAAAAAAGATAAGAAATAAATTTTATGAAAAAAGGCAAACTAATTGAAGATATTAACCTTAGAAACAGATTTTTTGTCTTTAAAGATAGTATACTGAGACCCAAGAATACTGGACACGGTAAGAGAGTAGAGATAAGATTAATGAGGATAGGAAAATAACGCTC
>ENA-ORXB01002320-ORXB01002320.1-sediment-metagenome-genome-assembly--contig:-NODE-2320-length-16826-cov-5.398412_pt1 | contig 16826 bp, 10 predicted proteins | sample MGYA00237863_ERZ511475 | MGnify/ENA primary metagenome ERZ511475 (study PRJEB26305, sample SAMN06343858) | sediment metagenome | isolation source: hot spring sediment | place: Canada: British Columbia... | reverse complement strand
AAGGTCCAGGAGGAGACGGGACCCACGCTTGCTCCATCCACCAAGACATCGGCCACATGATAGCCGCTATCGGGGATGATGGAGACAGAAAGATCATCTCCGTAATTCACCACCGTAACCCCGGAAGGATCAACCGCTCCATGCTCTCCCGCCGAGGTGGTGATGGTGTAGGTGTTGATGGCAAAGGTCACCACAACGTTGTGGTGCTCATTTACGTTCGGTATTTCGTAAGGATCAACAATAGACTGAGGCAAGCCGTTATCGATAATGGAAGAAACATAGTGTCCAATGTCGGGAATAAGATCAACAATGGCATTACCCCCTGGGTCAATTAACTGAGTAGAAGGATTTACATTGCCATGGCCGCCGGAAACAGAAGCGGTGACAATAGCTTGCAAAATCACAGTCACCTCAATATAAGCCCCTCCGTCTGCGGAGGCACGAACGGTAGCAACACCCGGAACCGATCCCGAGAGATAGGCAGTCACCTGGCCACTGCCATCGGTAAATCCGGAAGAAGGAGAAATCGATCCGAGGTCGGTGAAAAAATAGATGTTATACCCAGACCCTATCGGATTACCGTTAATATCTCTCCCCGTGGCGATTATAGTGCATTGGGTGCTCCCGTCAGCGGGGATTTTTAACGGTGAAGCGTTAATGGTAATGCTTGCCACCCGTGGTGTCACGCTGACCGAGGCCGTATCATTGTCTGCAACAGGGTCGTACTGATCGAGCCCCGTAACAGAAGCAATATTCTGGCGATCTCCCCCTGACAATACCGTGGCTTGGAAAGTCAGATTTCTCGAGGATCCAGATGTCAGTTCGTTTATGGTCCAGCTCAGGGTGGGAGCGCCGGCGTCGCTCCGGCTGTCTCCGCCGGAGATGGAACCCGTAACATATGTATAGCCGGAAGGCACCACGTCCTGTACAGTGATCCTCTGCGCTCGGTCAGGCCCGTTATTGGTAACGGTGATGGTAAAAGTAACCATGGAACCGATATAGGGGTTGGAGTCGCCAACCGCTTTGGCTAGACTAATATCCGAGGTGCCTCTGCGCGCGTTATATGGTTCCGTGAAGTCTGCGGGGGCATAAGAAAGTGGTATCGCTGGGTTGGCTAAACTGAAATCAGGCTTATTAATCATCTGCATCTGGTTAGGGCTGGAGGATCCCGCATATAAATTGCCGTTAATGGCCTGGGTTAACTGCATAGCCTTAGGCAAGGAGTCGTTTTTCTGCTCGAAGGTATTGTTAGCGAGGTCAAAAGTCCAAAACCAACCCGAGGTTGTAGTGCCCGTTGAAGCAGTAAGTAGGCCGTTTGAGCTATCGATGACGATATCGCCGAATCCCCCGACCTGATTAGGCCTGAATGAAGTGAAAGAATAAATGTTAAGCCTCCTCCACGAGGAAACGCCCCTACGATTAGCGGTCAAGGTTACCTCGTAGATATCGTACATGTCCCCTACACTCCAAGTTGAACCAGAATTGGTGTATTCAGGTCCTATATAAAGCTTGCCCTCGTAGTAGGCACCGCCCCCGCTCTGCAGTTGGCCCACGTTGCTGGGGAAAACGCTGGTGAAATTGTAAAGAGTATTGAAAGAATTGTTGGAAAGGTCCCAATAATACATGGTTTTTCCGCTGCCGTAATAGACCAGACCGCCGTTTTCGGGGTTGGCCGCCATGGCGTTGACGATTGTGCTAAGTCCTGGAACGGTGGTTGCCAGGGTGCTTGCGCCTGATGGCAAGTGCGTCCTGTAAATCTGGCCGTTTACCCCGGAAACTCCGGCGTATATGTAGCACTCCACAAGGTCGTTGGCGATCTGCCATTTACGGCGCTCGCTCGCTTCCCCGACCTTCAGGGGACCCACGGTATAGAACTCGGGGGATGTTGGCGGTGTCTGGAAGTTATAGGAAAAAGTCGCCGTCTCTCCAGCCGCGAAGCTGCCCTCCCACACGATTAGCTTAGCTGCGCCCGCCTCCGCCAACGCCACCTCAGCGGGTGGCGAGGCCTCGGAGATATCGAAATCGGCGGGTACGACGTCCACGATCTTTCCGGAGAAGTCCTCGGCGAAGCTCACCTCAACGGTCATGGGCGTTGGGCCCGCTGGATAGTTACGAGTGGCGGAAGTTCTCTTAACCACGAAGGGTGCGCTCCCCACAACCTCTAGCATGGAGCTCATGGAGCGCGTCCCGCCCTCGTGCGTCGCGGTGAGGTTGAACTGATATACTCCAGCCTGATCGAAAGTGTAGGAGGCCCGGTAATCAGGCTCGATAAACCCCACTTCCTTGACCCCGCAGGTGCCTGTGGGAGGGACAACCAGATTCCGGGTCGAGCCGTCCGGGGCAGTAACCTGCAATAACACATCGGCGTCGCCGACAATGTCTCCGCGGTCATCCAGGACGCCGACGTGTATATCAGCTGTTTCCCCCACTTTGTAAACGTCCTGGTCCGTGTTCATGGCCAGGACGCCCCAGGCAAAATCCTGCTCGAGTTCCTTTGTCTGGCCGGTGATGGGGTTGGTGATAAGAATATTCGCGTGGTAGAGCCCGGGCACGAAACTCCGCGGTGGATCGATGACCATAACCACAGAGCCCGCTTGGAAACGGATGTTCTCGTCGGGGATGGCTATGCTCTTGCCTCTAGGGTCAACCGCCGTTACTCGCAACAGGGATTGCTTCTCCTCCCCCGCCTCAGCGGCCGTCGGTGTGGCTTGCTTCTCCCCATGCCTCGAGAGCGTCCCCGCGATGATGCCGCCGACATCCCTTCCGGAAATTTCCTTATAGTCTGCGGCGACCCTCGCCACTTCCGAGATAATCTCTTCCTGGATTTCCCGCCCCAACGCCTTTCCGTCAAGGCCCGCCTTGAGCTCCAGCTCCTCTTGGGTGGTGAAAACATGCAACAAGGCCTTATAAGCTTCTTCAGACGACAATTTCTCTCCCGCCTTGCGGTTCTGGAAATCGACCTCGGCGATGCGGATGGCGATCTCGCCTGGCGCGATCCCTGATGCATGGCCGACGAGCGCCGCCGTCAATGCGCCGCTTCCCAGGTCTCCTGCCAGGAGAGCGGGCTGATTAGCGACGGAGCCGGATATGGCCGGCATGCCTGCATGCTCCCTTGTAACTGCGGCGGCGACATAGGAGATGGGAAGAAAAAGTTGATAAGAGAGCAGTAAGAGCACGGTCAGGGATGCAAGGATCAAGCCCGGAAGGGCATATGGCGTGGGCCTTTTTCCGCTTTTGTCGCCTCTGATCCTCTTTCCATGAGCATAGTTGTCTATAAGCCCCGATCTAGGCCGCTTTCTCCGCCTCTGCATGTGATTTCTCTCATGCTCTTGCTGGTTTTCCGTCAACACTTCTCCCACTTTCTGCATGCTCTCAACCACTGTTTTCCCTTCCCTGCTTTGTTAAACGGCATATATATTGATATATGTTGGAAGGAACTGGGGAGCGGGTGATTTTGGGGCTTAATAGGAGCAAATCAGCGGTTATCGGTTAATCTGGAAAAGTGAGAAAGCGCGCGTTTATAAGGCATTACGTATAAAATACTTTATCATGTATGCTCAATCTTGATGCTGTATCGTTTCGGTGGGCGCTTTCCGGGTTGAAAAGGTTTGGAAACCACCCAATTTTGCGGGGATCGAAGCTATTCTTTTTCTAGGATTGCTCGTTTGGCGTGGTTTTTTCCTGGCGCGATCAACTGCCTAATTCGTTGCGCAAGAACTCCATCACTTTTAGCCACGAATCGCCTGCAGCCTTGGCGGCGCCTTCCGCCGATCCTCCCAGTCCCTCCCAGACGTTTATGGTGGGCAGGTAAAATTGGCGCATGGTGGTGGGGTAGAAGGGATAGGGTATGAGCATGTGACCGCCCTGCTCGTAAGAGAGAAGCTGGTAATTACGCGGATAGCCATGGGCATCGAGGCGGTCAATGGTGATTTGTGACAATTTCTGCGAGGGCCAAACGCCATCGCCAGGGTTCCCTATAAGCAGGAACGCCGCTTGCGAACGCTCCACCGCTATGGTCGCCTCCTCGATACAGGAGCGCTGTTGTTCAAGGCTGTACTCGAAAGACGGAGCGTCGAGATAGGGCGTGCCCTTCTCCTGCGCCTCGCGAAAAAGTTCCTGCTGCTCCTCGCTGTCCATCATTTTAAGGTAGGGGAAGGCCTGGCCGCGGTAAGTCCACGCTGGAGCGTCCCGCCCTCCGATCCCGCCCCAAATGACTCCGCTTGGCGTATAAACAACAACCGCCCTTATTTGGGGGAAAATCGAAGCGGCCAGTATAGCCAGCTCCCCTCCCCGTGATGCTCCAATAATGCCGATGTTGTCCCTGGCCACAATCTTTTGCTGGTTGAGCCATTGTATCGCCTTTTCGACGATCTCCAAGGGGATATTTTCCAGGGTCTGCGACAAGCCGGGTTCTCCAAAGTAGGCAAGGGCCAGCGTGGGCATGCGCGTCTTGGAGGCGATAACCGTCGCCCAACCCTCATTGTATCCGCCCTCGGATCCGCCTAAAACTATCAACGCCGGCTTGGGCTCGTCGACCTCCTGTGGTTTGATAAATACGCCTATGACGGGATCTTCCAGCTTTTTCTTCTGCAGGTTTAAATCGGCTATCCGCTGGATCTCCTTGCTCGCAACCTCTTGGCCGCCGACGTAAAGGGAGACGCTGAAAGTGTGCATGACGACGAAGGGAGAGACGACCTCACCCGCCGGAGCACAGTTCATCGACCAGAAAAGGCCGGCCTCGTCGACACCCTGGTAGGTCCCCTGCGTGGGGGCATCGCGCGAGGTGTCCACGGTCCCGTCAGCACCAGCCTCGAAAGACGCCTCGGACGTCCAAGTGTTCCCGAACTGGTCCAGACCCGAGACTTTGATCAAGGCGGTTTCACCATGGGGAAGCCCCGACACCTTGATGTTCACAGCGTCGCCTACAAGCACTTGCTGGGGAGACACCTCCAACAACGGTTGCATTTCCCGGCCTCCTTTCTTCCCGCCGCATCCCTGTGCGCTCATTAGAAGGCATATCCCAATAAGCGTCCCCACGAATAATCTTCCCCCATGGCGTGCCGTCTTTGACCCGTTTACCTCCACACGAGCACATCGCATTAAGGATACGGACCTTTCCCCAATAAGCCGTTTACGACAAGCCATGATCGAATCACTCCTGTTTCCTCAGGAACGAGCGCCGCCTGCTATCGCATATGATTTTTAAGGCAAAGGGAATGATATTCATTCTTGTTTTGTGTTCCGCATGCTGCCGCTCTTCTTGTCCCTGCGCGCGTGCCGTATTTATTATCGGCGCCAGACTACCCTGCTTTAGATACTTCTCTCGCATAAGTTACTTGGTGATGCCATAGCATTTTTTCTACGGTTGAAGAAGGAGGTTAAGACCACCAAATCACGCTCTTCAGTATGAGGAGGCATGGCAGGAAATGGATTCACACGCTTTAATTGCTCTAGTAAAAGCAGTAAGCCGTCCACAGATTGAAAGTCTATTGATCTGTTATCCCTTCAGACTCGGAAACGGTGTGAGGCCTCCTTCATGATTCTCAGGTTCTGGAAGGGAGTTTCCAGCCCCAGACCGCAGGGAGGAGAGATCATAGCGACGCCTCTCTGCATCACCATCAAGGTCTCCTCCAAGACCATCTCTGGCGGGAAGTAATGCACCAGGGAAGCGGGAATGGTTCCCACTATGGGCTTGCCCAGGATGGCGTGCGCTTCCCCCGGATCCACCTCAGCCTCGAAGGAATAGGCGTCCATTTGGGTTTCCCTGCACATCTGAACCTGTTCCATGCGCCCTCCACACACGTGCAGGATCAACTTCGCCCCGCCCAGCTCGGCGTACCTGCTCAGCTCATTGAGATAAGGAAGGACGTTATGAAAAAGGTCGAAGCCCATGTGGGACCCCGAACGGGCGGCCGGCTCGTGGATCATGATGACATCCGCTCCCTGCTCCACCAAGGCCTCGGCGTAGGCGCACTGGAAGGAGATGATTCCCTCCAGCAGCCGGTCTAGGAACCCCGGATCCTTTTTTACCAGGTTGATGAGCTCGGAGGGGCGGATGAGCGAGGAAACCAGGGTGGCAGGGCCGGTCATATTGCCGAATACCGGCACGTCGGGTTTCATATGGTGCAGAAGCTCCACGGCGCGCAGCACTTGGGGGAGGCGCCCGTGGTTGAGCAGCGCGGGAAGCGCGTTGGCGATGATCTCTTCCGTTGGTATCTGGGGAAAGGCGACGATACGGGGAAGAGCGGTGCCGTCCCCCATGGCTACCTTCGCTCCCAGCGCCTCGGCCTCGACGGTTAAACATAGGGGAACCCCCACGTTGTCGAAACCCACCATGTCTAAGGCCGCGGCCGCCAGTTCGGCCATCATCATCCCGCTATAGTGGGCGGCGGGAAGAGGGACTCCCATGCGGTCGAGAATGCTTCTGTTGATCACATTGATCAGGCCGCCCGGCCCGATTACCGGGAAGCGGTGTGTGGGCTCGCCGGCCAGCGCGGCCTTTAGGAGTTCACGCCGGTTCAAAGAAGACCTCCCGCCTGCTTGGCGCCGAGCCGCAGTCTCGGCGCACTTAAGCTATTAGACTTATCGGCGGGGATATATTAAAAAGTAATGGCCGATAGGGGGATTACGAAAGGAGGAGGGATGAGTTATTCCGAGATAGGTGAGGTATGGGCAAGCTACGTGCGGGCTCGTTGCACCACCGCCGTAAAGGCGCTGGTAAAGAGGGAGATGGACGCGCGCTTTTTCGAGCGAGGCGAGGAGGCAGTCCGGGCAGCGTTGGAAGTAATACCTCCTGATACCACTGTGGGTTGCGGCGGGTCCTGGACGGTAAGGCAAATCGGGTTGCTGGACGCCCTGAAGGAACGTGGCAACGTGGTCTATGCACACGAGGCTGATATGAGCCCGGAGGAGGCCTTGCGGGTCAGGCGCGAGGCGCTGGCCAGCCCGTTTTACCTTACCGGCTCCAATGCCGTCACCATGAGAGGCGAGCTGGTCAACGTGGACGGCATGGGAAACCGGGTGGCGGGCATGTCCTTCGGCCCTTCCACGGTGATCGTGGTGGCGGGGTACAACAAATTGGTGGCGGATCTGGACAGCGCCATGGAGCGCATCAGGGAAGTGGCCGCTCCCATAAACGCCGCCCGCTACCGCCTGGATACGCCCTGTGTGGAGACGGGAAGGTGCCAGGATTGCTCCCAGCCCAGCCGCATCTGCCGGGTGACCACCATCATCAACCGCCGTCCCATACTCACCGATTACAAAGTTTTCCTGGTGGGCGAGAGCCTGGGCTTCTGAGAACCATTTACAGCCTGCTGTATTCACGGGCTAGATGTTGTTGATACGCATAACCAGCTCGTAGGCTTGAGGATAGTAGCCTCGCTCGGTCTTTATCGCCGTTCCCAGTTCCTGGTAAGCATCCTCCTGGAGGGAATAGGACGGCCATGGCGGAACCCCCTCCCCATTGGGGTCCCCAGTGGTGGCGAAATTGGTCCAGTAGGTCATAATGGCTATGGACAACGCTTGATCCTCGGGACTAGGCTCTGCCTCCCCGATCTTATTTCCGAAAACGTAAGGTATCTCCAGTGCATGGGTGGCCCCTATGGATTGGTAGCGTGGGTCACTAGGAGCTCGCGTGAACTCGTAAAGGTAGGCGGGCGTGCCGGACTCGGTCATGCAAACAGCGGCGAACTTGGAACCGGAGGCGAAGCCCATCTCGGTGATGATGCGAGAAAAGGCCGCTTTGGCCTGCTCGTTCGTTTCGGCCGGATATAGGGCACGCACTTCACCAGCGTAGTCCTTATACAGATAGTTGAGCACCAACTCGTACTGTGGGGCAGTTATTTCCCGGTTGAGCAGGAAGAGGTTGCCCTCGTCGGCGTTGGTGCCGATTAGCAGGGGAATTTTGTGTTGCTGGCCGGAGGCGAAGAGCTCGAAGGGAAAACCGGGCAGCACCCAGCCGTCGATCACCGGACCGATGGAGGAGAGTGAAAAAGCGTTGGAACTGATCTTTTGAAGCGCTTCGATCAGCTCGTCGGGGGCCTTGGAACGCAAAGCCGCCAGCTCGTCGCCGGCTTTGTCGCACCCCAGGTAGTGCGAGATATCTTTCCCTTTCATCTCCGCGACACCCAAGGTTTCACCGCTCTTGTCCGTGGGCACTCCAAAAGAAGTAAAGCCGCCGCTCTCCACGATGGCGCGGTGGAAGAGGCCCTCCGCCAAGGGGCTGACCAGGAGATCACATATGCTGGCGCCGCCCGCCGACTCCCCGAAAACGGTGACGCGATCCGGGTCTCCCCCGAAGGCGGCGATGTTCCGCTGCACCCACTTGAGGGCGGCGATCTGGTCCAGCAGGCCGTAATTCCCGGAAACCCCGTGAGGGGATTCGGCCGAGAGCTTAGGGTGGGCCATGAATCCCAGCGGACCCAGGCGGTAGTTTATGGTCACCACCACCACCCCAAATTGCGCGAGAGTGCGGCCGTCGTAGACGGCTAAGGAACCGGACCCGGTGGTGAAACCGCCTCCATGTATCCACACCATCACCGGCAGCCTTTCCTGCGGGCTTTGGGCCGGGGTCCAGACGTTCAGGTAGAGGCAGTCCTCATCGGTTTTTTCCACCCGGACTATGTCGAAGGTTGAAGATTCTGGCTGGGGACATGAGGGGCCGTATTGCGTGCAGGAACGGACTTCCTCCCATGGCATCACCGGCTGAGGTTCCTTCCAGCGCAGCTCGCCCACCGGGGGAGCGGCGTAAGGTATGCCCTTGTAGGACCAGATAGCGTCTTCCAACGCTCCGCTTATGGGCCCGCTGTCCAGTTGGGGGATATCCATGGTGGTGTCGGGTCTGCGGGGCGCTTCACCTTTCTTCTCGCCACATCCGGCCATCAGAGAAATCACCGCGACCAGCAAGCACAGAGCGAGGATCACGGCGAGGGTTTTCTTCCGCATGGTGTTACCTCCCGTTGGAAAACGCCAGACGCTTTAACTCTCTATCGGCAGGCGGCTACATGCCATTGAAGCGCATAACCAGATCGTAGGCTTGAGGATAGTAGCCGCGCTTGGTTTCGATAGTCGTTCCCAATTCCTGGTAATAATCCTCCTGGACGGAATAGGCAGGCCATTCCGGAATCCCCTCCCCATTGGGATCCCCGGTAGCGGCGAAGTTGGTCCAGTAAGCCATCATGGCTTGGGACAAGGCATGGTCCGCCTCCTCCACGCCCTCCGCCCGCATCTTTTCGAAGTTGCCGAACACGTACACTATCTCCAGGCCGTGAAAAGATCCCAGCCCCTTCGCGCGTGGATCATTGGGGATGCGGGTGAACTTGTAAAGGTAAGCGGGCGTGTTCTCTTCTGAAACGCTTGCGGCGGCGAATTTGGAAGACGCCGCGAAACCCATTTCGGTGATTATTCGGCTTAGGGTCGGTTTGACCTGGTCCTGGCTCGCCACGGGGTAAAGGGAAATTACCTGGGACGCGAAATCCCCGTAAATATAGCTCAAAGCCCCCCAGTACAGGGCCTGCAGGATCTCGGGGGCGAACACGCTGCCTTCGTCGGCGTTGGTTCCGATAAGCAGGGGCACACGGTGCTGCTTGCCGGCGGCAAAGAGCGCCGAAGGCTTGTCGGGGAGTACCCACCCGTCCACATTGGGTCCCTGGGCGATAGGGCTAACCAGCGCGCCCAGCGGCTTGGGGGCGTCGAGGAGCTCTTGCGGGGTCTTGGAACGCAGGGCGGCGAGCTCGTCGCCGGCCTTGTCGCAGCCCAGCGCCGCCGAGATCTCCTTGCCCGTCTGCTCCGCTTTCTTGAGGGAGATGTCCTTATCGATGGGAAGCCCCAGTTCCAGCATGGGGCCGCTCTCCACGATGGCGCGGTGGAACAGCCCCTCCGCCAGGGGGCTGACCATGAGGTCGAGGATACTCATTCCGCCCGCCGATTCCCCGAAGACGGTGACGCAGCCCGGGTCTCCCCCGAAGGCGGCGATATTTCTCTGCACCCACTTGAGGGCGGCGATCTGGTCCAGCAGGCCGTAGTTCCCGGAGACACCGTGGGGCGATTCCGCGGAAAGCAAGGGATGGGCCATGAATCCCAGCGGCCCTAGGCGGTAATTTATGGTAACCACCACCACGCCCTTCCGGGCCAGGTTGTAACCGTCGTAGACTTCCTGGGATCCCGAGCCGATGGCGAAGGAGCCTCCATGTATCCAGACCATCACCGGCAGCTTCTCATGCGGGTCTTGTGCCGGGGTCCAGACGTTGAGGTAGAGGCAATCCTCGTTTGTCTCGCCCACCTCGACGAAGCCGGACTCGTCGGAAACCGGCTGGGGGCAGGAGGGACCGTTTTCCGTGCACTGCCGCACCTCTTTCCAGGGGGTCACCGGTTGGGGTTCCTTCCAGCGCAGCTCGCCCACCGGGGGGGCGGCGTAGGGTATGCCTTTGTAGGTCCAGACGCCGCCCTCCAGCGTGCCGCTTATGGGGCCGCTGTCCAGAATTGGGTTCTCAGCGGTGATGACGGCGGTAGAACTCCGGCCGCACCCGACCGGTGACCATACCGCCAAGGCCACCAGGCATATCAGCGCAAAAAGCAGCGCCGCTTTTCTTGGCAAATTCAATCTTACTCCCTTATCACAGCATCAAATGCATTAGAGTCGTACCCTTGTGAATATCTTACCTTAGTGACGGAGGTAGATATATTAGGTAAATAATGGAAGGTAATTAACGGTTGAATCAATGCCGGCTTATCTTTAGCTCATTCTTATCTTATGATATATCTAATCAATTTGATTTTGACAGGGGGGTGATGTAGTTATGCGAATGTCAAGAATCTCAATATCGCTTACGTTTGCCTTATTGATTTTCCTCTCCGTTGTTAATGCGAGCGGATGCAGGAATGCCTTGGCCGAATATAAAAAGTCGGCGAGATCAATTCTGGAAGAGGCTCTGGAAAGCACGGACAAGGCGGAGGATAATTCCATTCAGGTTCCGACGAGCACAAACTACGATGAAGCGATAGCCAAAATCAATACTTCTGCGGCCAACCTGCAAACCTGCCTTGAAGAGTTTGAGGGTTTCCTGGAGGAAGCGGAGTCTCTTGTGCCTCCTAAAAAAGTCGAAGCATTTCATACGGAAATGCTTAATTTTTTCGCTGGCGGGGTAAAAACCTATGAAGAGACAAGCAAGCTCACGACCGATCTAGCAGGTATATTACAGGCATATTTTGGGACGCTTAAGGCCATGGAGAACTTTAGCCTCTCATCCAGCATCAAAGCCTCTGAGGTGCAATCTTTGATCGATGCGGTGCAGACAAGTACAAACGGCTTACAGTCATTCACTCTTTCCAGCACCATACCTGAGGCGCAACAATTGAAGCAGGGCGCGATCTCTGCTATGGAGGCGGAGCTTGCAACCTATAGGACCTTAAAACAGCTAATTGCCTCTTATAGTAAAAGCTTAGAAACCCAGTACAATGCTTTGCAAGAAGATTATCTACGAAAGACGACAGATTTCATAAATCTGACGGGAGAAATTGGCGATCGCTTTGGTGTGCAGGTAAAAGAGATGGAAAAGAAGTGCAAGGATCTTATGGACCAGTTGGAAAGCTTGAAGTGATTAACCCCATACGGAGGGATGGATTACCATGCCGTTACCTTGTTCGCCCAGAAGCAGAAAAGGCTAGAAGAGTATCGGATCATTTGATGTTTTCTTAGACAGACCTGTGCTATAATTCCTTCGACCGGTATGACAGGCGACTGAATTGGTCGGCACCCAGCCGTGTTTGAGCGGTTGGGTTTTTATTTTAGGTTCGTTTCAGGGAAGAAGAGGAGAGGCGGGAAACGGAAGGCGGTTGCGGAATGGGGCGCGCCGTAAGGCCAAGGAGAAGCCGCGCTTCGCCTCCGGAGCTTGTCCCGGCTTGCAGGAGGAAGATAAGACTTCACCGGGTGATACCATGGCGGGTAAGCGCATCTTAATGATCGACAATTACGATTCCTTCACCTATAACCTGGTGCAGTTTCTGGGCATTCTGGGCGCGGACCTGGTGGTCTGCCGCAACGACCACACTCGCCTGGAGGAGGTGGAGGAACTTGCGCCGGCCGGGATCGTCATCTCCCCCGGCCCCAAGGCGCCGCGCGACGCCGGGCTCTCCTTGGAGGTCATCCAAGAGTTCGGGCCGCGCATACCCATACTGGGAGTTTGCCTGGGTCACCAGTGCATCGGGGAGGTATACGGGGGTAGGGTGGGTCGCGCCCCCTACGTTATGCATGGGAAGACTTCCAAAATACACCATGACGGCAAGGGTGTCTTCCGTGGCTTGCCCTCTCCCATGGAGGCGGCGCGCTACCACTCGCTGGCCGTGTTCGAGGACCGCCTGCCCTCCTGCCTGGAGGTGAGCGCTCGCACCGAGGACGGCATGATCATGGGGGTGCGCCACCGCTCCTATCCCGTGGAGGGCATCCAGTTTCACCCCGAATCCTTCATGACCCCGCAGGGGCTGCCGCTGCTGCGTAATTTTCTGGAGGCATGCTCATGACCATCACCGCACAGAAGGAAAAGACCGCCTTGAGACTGGAGGTGCTGGAGCTTCCCGACGCCCCTTCCATGGAGGAGATCTTTCACCGCTTGGCTGACAGGCCTTACGCTTGTTTCCTGGACTCCAGCCTGGTAATGGAACGGCTGGGCCGCTACTCCTTCATCGCTTTCGACCCCCACCTTGTATTGACTTCCCGTGGGCGCGCTTGCCGCTGGGAAAGAAGGGGAAGCGGCATAAGCAGGCGCGAGGAAAACCCTTTCTCCGCTCTGCGCCGCGCCCTGGGTGAATATATCCTGGAAGAGGACACCGCTGGGCTGCCGCCTTTTCTCGGCGGCGGTATGGGTTACCTGGCCTATGAGTTGGGGCGCCAGGTGGAGAAACTCCCCGGCAGGGCCGTGGACGACCTCGGCCTCCCCGAGCTCTGCTATGCCTTCTACGACCGGGTAGTGGCTCATGACCACCGCGAGGGCAGGACTTGGCTGGCGGCGGTGCATCCCGACGACCCCCGCCCGGTGCTCAGGGAAGCGCTCCGGAGGCTGGAAAGCGAGCCACCTTCTTATCCCTCTCCTCCCGGAGAAGTAGAGGCCCGCTTCGTCTCCAATTTCAGCCGCGAGGAATACCTGGAGGCGGTGCGCAGGGTGAAGGAATATATACTTGCTGGGGATATTTACCAGGCCAACCTCACCCAGCGCTTCCAGACGCCGCTGCGCGAGCATCCCTGGGTGCTCTACCGGCGGCTGCGCCGCCTCAATGCGGCTCCCTTTTCCGCCTATTTCAACCTCGTGGAGGGACAAGTCTGCTCGTCCTCCCCAGAGAGGTTTCTCATGGGGGAGGGGAGGCGCGTGGAGACCCGCCCCATCAAGGGCACCAGGCCGAGATCGGCGGATGCGGGTGAGGACCGCCGTCTGGCCCGGGAGTTGCAGGCCAGCCCAAAGGACCGCGCCGAGCTCTCCATGATCGTGGACCTGGAGCGCAACGACCTCGGGAGAGTGTGCGCCTACGGAAGCGTGGAGGTGAAAGAGCACGCGGTGATCGAGTCCTACGCCACCGTGCACCACCTGGTGTCCACGGTGGCGGGGGAACTGCACCCGGACCGCGACGTCGTGGACCTGCTGCGGGCGTCCTTCCCCGGGGGCTCCATAACCGGCGCCCCCAAAATACGCTCCATGGAGATCATCGACGAGCTGGAGCCCACAGCGCGCAGCGTGTACACCGGCAGCATCGGCTACTTGGGATATAATGGCAATTACGACTTGAACATCGCCATTCGCACCGTCATCGTCAAGGACGGCACCGCCTATTTCCAGGTGGGAGGGGGCATCGTCGCCGATTCGGTTCCCGAAGACGAGTACCAGGAAACTCTGGACAAAGGGAAGGCCATCTTCGCTGCCCTCTCAGGCGAAATCGCTCCCTGAAGTTGGACCTCCGTAGGTCTCGACGGCCTGGTACGATGTTTTTATCATACAAACGCGTTGCAATTGGTTATCAAGAAATTAAACCCAACGTCATCAGCGGCGCTGGTCCCCTCCTGCCGATGGAGACCAAGCGAAATTATTGCCCGCATCTATCATTGCGAACGATGAGACTGAACGAAGGGACTGCGATAATGCCTTCAAGGCGAGCTTGAGAACAGTGTATATCAGGAAATATATGGTTAAGCTAAGGTAATTACCGATAGATTCCGCTCACAGGCCAAGCTCTTCCCGGACCAGTTCGCGGTAAGCGAGGGAAAGGCGTGCGGTTACCGGCCCCGGGCAGGAGGGGCCGATTGCGCGTCCCTCCACCTCCGCGATGGGCACGATCTCGGCGGTGCTCACGGTGAGGAAAGCCTCGTCCGCTCCCAAGAGGTCGTCCAGGGTATAGAAGCCGCTTTCAGCGGCCAGCCCCAGCTCCTCGCACAGCTCCAGCACCGTATCGCGGGTCACCCCAGGAAGCAGCCCGCAGGCGATATCGGGAGTAAAGACCCCTTCCCCTTTTACCAGGAAAAGATTGGAAGAGGTTCCTTCCGCCAGGTAGCCCCCGCCGTTGAGCATGATGGCGTCGTCCGCACTACGCTCCCAAGCTTCGTGTTTGGCCATGATGGTATCCAGGTAGTTGTTGCTCTTGATGCGGGAGAGTGGCGACCCTTCGTTTCTGCGTATGGAGGAGACCACCGCCCTGACGCCCTTCTCGTAAAGTTCGGTTGGATAGCCCTCATACGGCTTCACCACCATGAGTATGTTGGGGGAGGATGGCCGCGTCAGGGTGCGTTTTCCGTCGTAAGCTCCGCCGGTGAGGGTGATGCGCATGTAGGCGTCCCCCTCGCTCACGTTCAAGCCGTAGAGCTCGGCCAGAGCTTCCTCGATTTCCCGGTCGCCCGGTAGCCCTGACAGCCTGAGCTCACGGCACCCCTCGCGCAGGCGCGACAGGTGGCGCTCCAGGCGGAACGGCTTGCCTCCGTAGGCGCGGATGGTTTCGAAGAGGCCGTCGCCGAAAAGCACTCCCCGGTCGAGGAAAGGGATATGGGCTTCACTCTCCTCCACTATTTCTCCGTTGAAGAAAACCTTCATGAGGGTAATTATATAGGGATCCTCTTTAAGAGTGTTGGTAAATGGGATGGCGTGCAACGTACGACGGTGCGCCAGTACCTTAAGGTTCAGCTCTTTCGGCAATTGATGATAAGAAAGACTCTTTACCATAGATTTTCCTTTCTAAGCTAAGCGCTTGATTCCATTTGCTTGGTATGCTGCTTGCCACAGGCTGGCGTTTGGTGCTAGATTGATAAAGATGCGTTGCCTCCCCGGGTACAAAGGGAAAAAGAGCAAAAAGGAGGTTGTAAGATGGCTATAAGCGTCGGCGATTTTCCACGCGTATCCCGGGTACATCTGGACGTTGCCAGGAATTACTCCAGCATACTTCTCATAGGTCCTCCCATGTGCGAAGAACTGATAGCGCTGGTGGAGCATATGTTCAGCGAGGAGGAGGCGGAAGTGGCGCGCCATCTCAAACCGTGGAGGCCTAAGAGCGCCGCCTCACTCGCCTCTGCGACCGGCCGTCCCCTGACCGAGGTCAAGGAAATCCTGGAAAGATTGGCTCACGAAAAGCATGTAATCTTCTCTTTCGGGAAAGAGGAACACGAGCGTTTTTTTATTCTACCCATCGTGCCGGGAACCTTCGAATCCGTCTTGGTGCGCAAAAGCCCGGACAGCGTGACTCCCTGGCACAAGCGTTTCGCGGAGCTTTACGAGGCCCTTTACTCCACCGGCTTTGCCTCCAAGTACCATTACAAGCCGGTTGGTGCCATCCGTTACCTGCCGGTTGGCGAGGCGGTGCAGGCCATTCCGGCGGCTCTCCCGTCGGACCGCCTGGAGGAAATCATGGAACGCTACAGCGATTTTGGGGTAGGGGTCTGCCAGTGTCGCCTCTCCAAGCAACTGGTTGGTGAAGGGTGCGGCAGGATGCTGGAAACTTGCACGGTGATGGGAGATTTCGCCCCAGGCCTGATCAGTGAGGGCCGCATGAAACGTGCCAGCATGAAGGATGTGCTGGAGATCAAGGCGGCGGCGGAAAGGGAAGGCCTGGTAACCTGGATGATGAACGACGAGAGCGCCAAGCTCTTTAAAAGTTCCTGCTCCTGTTGTGGATGCTGCTGCGGGGCCTTGCGGCTGATATCGGAGTTCAGCTCGCCGGGCATGATCGCCCCACCGCATTTCATGCCCCGGGTCGACGCGGCGTTCTGCAGCAATTGCGGCAAGTGCGCTAAGGCTTGCCCCATGGGATCCATGGTAATGGAGGAGGCGGGAGAGGTAAAAAGGTTGGTGCATAAACCGGAGCGTTGCATCGGATGCGGGCTGTGCTCTGTTGCCTGCCCCAAGGGGGCGATTAGCATGCGCGAGGTGCCGGGATATCGCGAACCGCCTCCCCACTTTCCCTCATACCTGGCCCGTTATGGGCACAACTATGTTATAAACGGCATAAAGGCTTGGCTCTCGCGCCAGCGTGGCCAAACCGCTCGAGAGACCTAGCCCTTAATCCGCGCCGCATAAAACTACATGAGACATATAAGACTGAACATATTCGTCTAATATGTGCGAAATCCAGTTCCCTATGCTCATTTGCCGTGTTAAAATTTGATCGTTAGGAATAGGTTGATCCTGGCTAGCGGCTATTCGATCCTGGGGGATTTGCCGGCTTACAAGGAAAGGGGGATCCTACATGTCTTCGCTCAACCGTAAACGTTTACCCGTTTTCACGCTCGCCTTCTTGCTTGCCTTGATAAGCCTTTCTCCGGCGACCGCTTTCGCCTCGGGAATGCCGGGTGAGGGGCGCGG
>ENA-ORXB01002319-ORXB01002319.1-sediment-metagenome-genome-assembly--contig:-NODE-2319-length-16827-cov-3.386388_pt1 | contig 16827 bp, 12 predicted proteins | sample MGYA00237863_ERZ511475 | MGnify/ENA primary metagenome ERZ511475 (study PRJEB26305, sample SAMN06343858) | sediment metagenome | isolation source: hot spring sediment | place: Canada: British Columbia... | reverse complement strand
GGGGGCCGTGCTCGCGCTCATGCTCGCGAGCGGGCGGGCGCTCGAGGACTTCGCCGAGCGCCGGGCCCGGCGGGAGCTCTCCGCGCTGCTCGAGCGGGCGCCGCGGCAGGCCCACCGGTACGCCGACGGTGGGCTCGAAGACGTCGAGGTCGAGGCGGTCCGGCCGGGGGATCTCGTGCTCGTCAAGCCCGGGGAGGTCGTCCCGGTGGACGGCGTGCTCGCCTCGGACTCCGGGGTGCTCGATGAGTCCGCGCTCACCGGCGAGTCGATGCCGGTCGCCGTCGCCCGCGGCGACCAGGTGCGCAGCGGCGCCGTGAACGCGGGGTCCGCCTTCGACCTGCGGGCGACGGCGACCGCGGCCGAGAGCACGTACGCCGGCATCATGCGCCTGGTCGAGCAGGCCGAGGTGCAGAAGGCGCCGTTCGTGCGCCTGGCCGACCGGTACGCGCTCTGGTTCATCCCGACGACCCTCGCGATCGCCGGCGCGGCCTGGGCGGTCTCGGGCGAGCCGGTGCGCGCGCTCGCGGTGCTCGTCGTCGCGACGCCGTGCCCGATGATCCTCGCGGCGCCGATCGCGATCGTCGCCGGCATCTCCCGGGCCGCCAAGCGCGGGGTGATCGTGAAGGGCGGCGGCGCGCTCGAGACGCTCGCGCGGGGCACGGTGCTCCTGCTCGACAAGACCGGCACGCTCACCGCCGGCATCCCGGAGGTCGCCGACGTCGAGGTCTTCGACGAGCTCCCGCCCGATGAGGTGCTGCGCCTCGCGGCCTCGCTCGACCAGGTCTCGCCCCACGTGCTCGCGGCGGCGATCGTGCGCGCGGCGCGCGAGCGGGGCCTCGCGCTGTCGTTCCCCTCGGACGTGCACGAGGAGCACGGGCGCGGGATCGAGGGCAAGGTGGACGGCCACGTCGTCGCGCTCGGGACCACGGCGTGGGTCACGCGCGGGGGCGAGCTCCCGCAGCGGGCGCGGGACGTGCGACGGCGCTCGGCCCTCGAGGGCTCGAGCTGCGTCTTCGTCGGGGTCGACGGGCGCGTCGTCGGGGCGCTGATCCTCGACGACCCGATCCGCCCGGACTCGCCCCGTGTGATCCGCACGCTCCGGCGCGCGGGGGTGCGGCGCGTGGTGATGGTGACCGGCGACCACCCCGACGTGGCCGAGTCGGTCGGCATCTCGATCGGGGTGGACCGGATCATGTCCGAGCGCGACCCGGCCGACAAGGTGGACGCAGTCACGGCCGAGCGGGAGTCCGGCGTCACGATCATGGTCGGGGACGGCGTGAACGATGCGCCGGCCCTCGCCGCGGCCGACGTGGGGGTCGCGATGGGCGCGCGCGGGGCGACGGCCTCCTCCGAGGCCGCCGACGTCGTGCTCGTCGTGGACCGGCTCGACCGCCTGGCCGAGGCGATGGCGATCGCCCGGCGCTCGCGCCGGATCGCGGTGCAGAGCGTGCTCGTGGGGATGGGGCTCTCCTTCGCGGGGATGCTTTTCGGCGCGGCCGGGCTCCTCGTGCCGGTGGCCGGCGCCGTCTTCCAGGAGGTCATCGACGTCGCGGTGATCCTGAACTCGCTGCGGGCGCTCTCCGGCGGTCGCGTGCCGCGCGCCAGGCGGCGCGTGGCCGGCACCGACGTCGGCGAGCGCTTCCGCGCCGAGCACCGCGAGTTCATGCCCTGGCTGCAGAGGATCCGCGCCACGGCCGACCGGCTCGATACGCTCGCGCCGGCGGAGGCGATGGCCGAGCTCGAGCAGATCCGCTGGTTCATCCAGGAGCGCCTGGCCCGGCACGAGCAGGAGGAGGAGCGGGTCGTCTACCCCGTCGTCGCGCAGCTCATGGGCGGCGAGGACCCGATGGGCACGATGCAACGCGCGCACATGGAGATCGAGCACCTCACGCGCGTGTTCGTCCACCTGTTCGAGGACCTGCCGGCCGGGGGGCCGACCGTGGAGGACCGGGTCGACCTCCGTCGGGTCCTGTACGGGCTGCACGCGATCCTCCGGCTGCACTTCGCGCAGGAGGAGGAGGCCTACTCCTGGATCGCGGCCGAGCAGCCGGCGCCCGTCCCCTCTCCTGAGTCAGCGGGCCGGTCGTCGGGGTAGGCGGACGCGGAACGAGGCGCCGCCCCCCGGCCGATCCTCGACCCAGGCCCGGCCCCCGTGGAGCTCGGCGAAGCGCGCGACGAGCGCGAGCCCGACGCCGACCCCGGGCGAGTGCTCGGGCACCGCGGCGCCCTGACGGAACGGCTCGAAGATGCGCTCGCGCTCCTCCGGCGGCACGCCCGGCCCCTCGTCCTCGACGGCGATGACGAGGTCCGTCTCGTCGGCCTCGACCCGGACCCAGATCCGGGACTCGGGCGGGGTGTGGCGCACGGCGTTCGCGAGGAGGTTCTCGACGATCCGCTCGACCTTCGCGGCGTCCACCTCGGCGAAGACCGTCGGGGCCTGCACGTGCACCTCGCGCCCGGCGGTGAGCTCCGACTCGGCGGCGAGGCGTGAGACGAGGGCGCCGACGTCGGTCGGCGCGAGGTTCGGCTCCACGATGCCGCGCGAGAGCCGGTCGAGATCGAGGAGGTCGTTCACCATGCGGTCGAGTCGGCGGGCGTTCGCGGCGATCCGCGCCGCCATCTGCCTCGCCTCCTCGGGGTGCAGGAGGACCTCCTCCCGCTCGAGCGTCACGGCGAGGCCGAGGATCGCGGCGAGCGGGGTGCGGAGGTCGTGCGAGACCGCCTGCAGGAACGTGTTCTTCATGCGGTCGAGCTCGCGGAGCTGGGCGGTGACCTCGCGCTCGACCTCGAGGGCGCGCTCGAGCTCCTCGGCGCGCTTGCGCTCGGTGATGTCCACCCAGACCCCCTGCCAGAACGCGGGGCGGCCGGACTCGTCCCGGACGAGCACCGCCCGGTCGTTCACCCAGACCGTCCGCCCGTCCCGCGCGATCATCCGGTACTCGATGTCGTAGGGGCCCTTCGTGCGCTCGGCCTCCTCGGCCGCGGCGAGCACGCGCTCGCGGTCCTCGGGGTGGATGAGCGAGGGCCACAGCGGCTCGGGGCGGGTGAGCTCCTCGGGCGTGTAGCCGAGGAGCTCGGTCACCTGGGGGCTGAAGTAGAGCGAGGCGTGCGGCGAGTCCTCGCCCACCGCGTCGATGTAGGTGACGATCGGGATGTTCTCGACGAGCGCCCGGTACCGAGCCTCCGACAGCTCGGCGCGCTCGTCGGCGCGGCGCTGCTCGCTCACGTCGAACATCACGCCCTGCCAGAACAGCGGCCGCCCCTCCGGGTCCCTCACGAGCACGGCCTCGTCGTGGAGCCACACCTCGCGGCCGTCCTTGGTGAGCGCCCGGTACTCGGCACGGAACCGCTCCCCGGTGCGGAGGGCCTCCGCCTCGCGCTCGCGCACGAGGGGGAGGTCCTCGGGGTGGACGTGCCGGACCCAGGCGGTGGGGTCGGTGAGCCACTCGTCGGGACGGACGCCGAGGATCCGCTCGATCTGCGGGCCGACGTAGAGGATGTGACCGGGCTCCTCGCCCTCCTCCACGGTCTCCAGGTACACGATGCCGGGGAGCTGCTCCACGAGGTTGCGGTACCGCTCCTCGAGCTCGGCCCGGCGCTCCTCGGCGAGCTTCTGGCGGGTGATGTCCACGAGGATCCCGCGGACCACGGTGGGCCTGCCGCGTGGGTCGGTGAGCGTGTGGCCGATGTCCCGGAGCCAGACGACGTGGCCGTCGCGGTGGAGGAAGCGGTACTCGAGGTCGTGCGGGCGCGCCTGCGTGATCGCGTCGAGGAAGGCCTGCACCGCCCGGTCCCGATCCTCGGGGTGGATGTGGTCGGCCCAGAACCCGGGCTCCTCGATGAAGAAGGTCGGGGGGTAGCCGAGCATGTCCCACGCTCGCTGGGACACGAACGTGAACCGTCCGGAGGCGGCATCGGCCTCCCAGACGACGGCGTCCAGGTCCGCCACGAGCGAGCGCAGGCGCCGCAGCTCGGCGCCGGGGGTCGTCACCGTGCGGACCGCCGGGGGGACGGGCTCACGCAGCGATGGTAGTGGACGGGCGGGTCCTCACGAGACGGCGACGGCGCCGTCGGCGCGCGGGTCGGTGGCCACCTCGAACGCGCCATCGGGCCCCACGCGGATCAGGTGCGCGTGGCCGACCCCCTCGTCGAACGGCCCGAGGATCGTCGGCTCGTAGCCCGCCCGGACGAGCCGGTCGAGCACCGAGGTCGGCACGCGGGCCTCGGCCTCCAGGGTGCGGCCGGCGTGGAGCTCCATCCCGCCGACGAGCCACCGCGGCGCCGCGAGCGCCTCGCCGACGTCCATGCCGAGGTCGAAGGCGCGCAGGATCGACATCGCGTTGATCTGCGGCTGCGCGCCGCCGCCCATCGAGCCGCTCACCGCCGCGAGCCGCCCGTCGCGGTGGACGAGCACCGGCATGAGCGTGTGGGCCGGGCGCTTGCCGCCGGCGAGCACGTTCGGGTGCTCGGGGTCGAGCACGAAGGCCGAGCCGCGGTTGTGGCAGATGATGCCGGTCTGCGGCTCGCGGATCCCGGAGCCGAACCCGTCGTAGAGGCTCTGGATGAGCGAGATCGCCCAGCCCTCGGCGTCGGCCGCGACGAGGGCGATCGTGTCGCCGCTCGCGCGAGGCGCGAGCTGCTCCCGGACCTGCTCGGCGAGCCCGGCGAGGTGCCCCTCGTCGAGGAGCTCCCCGACCGGCACGCGGGCGAACCGCGGGTCCGCGTTGTGGCGGTCGCGGTCGGCGGCGGTCGCGCGGAAGATCTCGGCCAGGGCCGCGGCGTCCGGCCCGAGCGGGTCTGGCTCGAGGCCGAGGAGCTCGACGGCCGCGAGGATCTCGAGCAGCACGAACCCCTGCGAGCTCGGGGGCACGACCCGCACGTGCAGGTCGCGGTAGCGGCCGATCAGCGGAGAGTCGAGCTCGGGCTCGTGGCGGGCGAGGTCCTCGAGCGCCATCGGCGACCCGAGCGCCCGCAGGCCCTCGACGAGGCGCTCGCCGAGGGGCCCGCCGTACAGGGCCTGGGGGCCGCGCTCGGCCAGGCCCTCGAGCGTGGCCGCGAGCGCGTGGTCGGCGAAGGTCTCGCCCTCGGCGAGCGGTCCGCCGCCCGGGAAGAACACCGCCGCGAGGCCGGGGTCGGCGCGCAGGCGCTCGGCGTCCTCCGCGAGCGTCGCGGCGAGCGAGCGCGCGACCGGCACGCCCTCGCGCGCCGCCGCGATCGCCGGCTCGAGCGCGCGGGCGAGACCGAGGCGGGACCAGCGCTCGGCGAGGAGCGCCCAGCCGGAGACCGCGCCGGGGACGGTGATGGTGAGCGGGCCGTGGGTCGGCATCCCGCCGTGCTCGCGGCGGACGCGCTCGACGTCGACGCCGAGGGGCGCCGCCCCGCTCGCGTTCAGGGCGATCGTCCGCCCATCGGGCTCCTGGACGAGCGCGAAGAGGTCGCCCCCGACCCCGCACATGTGGGGGTAGACGACGGCGAGCGTGGTCGCCGCGGCGAGGGCCGCGTCGATCGCGCTGCCGCCGGCGTGGAACGCGGCGAGCCCGGCCTCGGTCGCGCGGGCGTGGGGCGTCGCGAGCGCGAAGGCCGTGCCGCGGCCGGTGAGGGGACGCTCCCGCATCGGGTGCAGCGTACCCGCTCCGGGCGGTGGCCTCAGCCGCGGAGGGAGAGCCCGCGGTAGCCCTCGGTGAACCCGGCCGCGCGCAGGCGCTCGGCGTGCGGGCTCTCGGCCGCCGGGAGGCCGTCGATCCGGGAGAGCTCGATCCGGCGCACCCGCCCGTCCTTCACGAGGGCGGCGAGCGCGGCCGGCCAGTCGCTCTCGGCCGCGGCCTCGAAGGTGAGGAGCGTGCGGCCGCCCCGCTCGAGGAAGGCGGCCGGCTCCCCGGCCGAGAGGACGACGTAGGCGCCGGGCGAGCGAGACGGGTGTCCGGCGCACGCGGGCCACGGCAACGCCGCGCCGTAGGGCTGGGCGGGGTCGGCCGCGGCGAGCGCGAGCGGCTCGGTCGCATCGGGCTCGCGGTGGTCCCGCAGGAGCTCGAGGGCCCCGGGGAGCGCGAACTGCGCGGCCCCGAGCCCCTCGACGAAGGCCCCCCGGCGGACCTTGCCGGCCTCCTCGAGCGCCCGGAGCACGGGGTAGAGCGCGGCGAAGCCGCCGGGGACCTGCTCGGCGAGGACCGCCTCCCGCGTGAGCACCCCGTGGCGGTCGAGGAGCTGCATCGCTCGCGCGTGCGCGAGCTCGGTCGGCGAGGGCGTCGGCTCGAGCAGCGGCGCGACGAGCGACCAGCGCCCGGCCGCGGCCGGCGGACCGCTGCGCCGCAGCGCGCCCGGCCGCGGCCGGGCCCCTCCCCGCGCCCGCCGCGCGAGGAGCGCCCGCAGCGGCGCGAGCGTGTCGTTCGTGACCTCGCCGGCGAAGACCAGGTCCCAGAGCGCGGCGAGGATCGCGCGCTCGTCGGCGAGCCCCGCGGCCCGGCGCAGCTCCGGCCAGAACGAGGCCCCGTGCGCGGCGAGGTGCTCGCGCAGGCGCTCGTGGAGCTCGCCCTGCGGCCGCTCCGCCTCGGGGGCCGGGGCGAGCAGGCGGGCGGCCCCGCGGAAGCAGAGCGCGATGCGTCCGTCCTCGGGGCCGGAGCCCCCGGCCCCGATCCAGACCACCTCCCCGGCGGCGCACAGCGCGTCGAGGTCGGGCGGCCGGTAGTCGCGCACCCGGGCCCGGAGCACCTCCGTCTCGAGGATCGAGGCGGGGATCCTCGCGCCCTGGAGCTGCTCGATCGCGCCCTCGAGCGCGTCGGGGCCGGCCGACGGGCGCTCCAGGTGCTGCCAGGCGAGCAGGAACCGCGCGAGGGCGGCGCCGGTCACGGGCTCGACCTCCCGGCGCAGCGCGGCGAGGGATCGGCGCCGGATGCGGCGGAGGACCTCGACCTCGCACCACTCGGTCCCGGCGCCGCCCGGTCGGAACCCGCCCCGCACGACGCGCCCCGAGCGCTCGAGGGCGGCGAGGGCCGCCTCCACCCGCGCGAGCGGTGCGCCGAGGCGCTCGGCGACCTCGACGGCGAGGAACGGACCGTGGGTGCGCGCGTACCGGTGCACGAGCCCCTCGAGGGCCTCGCGCGGCTCGACCGTCGGCTCGGTGAACGCGGCGGGCAGGCCGGGCGGGATGCGCACGCCGAGACCGTCGCGCAGGCGCGCGGCGTCCTCGGCGGCCGCGAGCCGCTCCTCGCCGGCCACCCGGACCCGGATCGCGCGCCCCTCGCGCAGGAGCCGCGCCACCCAGGGCTCGGGGTCGGCCTCGCTCCGGGCGGCGAGCTCGGCGGCGGTGAGCTCGCCCACCCGCCGCAGCAGGTCGTGGAGCTCGTCCGCGTCCCGGGCGCGGCGGCCCTCGGCCAGCCCCTGGAGCTCGAGCCCGACGCCGGCGACCGCCTCCGGGTCGAGGAGCTCGCGCAGGTCCTCTGAGCCGAGCAGCTCGCGCAGCAGCTCCCGGTCGAGCGAGAGCGCGGCCGCACGGCGCTCGGCGGCCGGGGCATCGTCCTCGTACATGTACACGCCGACCCACCGGAACAGCAGCGAGCGCGCGAACGGCGAGGGCCGGTCGGTATCGACGGCCACGAGCCGCAGGCGCCGGGCCCGCAGGTCGGCGAGCACCTTCCGCAGCCCCGGCAGGTCGAAGACGTCGCGGAGGACCTCCCGGGTGGCCTCGAGCAGGATCGGGAAGTCGGGGTGCGCGAGCGCGACCGCGAGCAGGTCGGCGGCGCGCCGCCGCTGCTGCCACAGCGGCGTGCGGGCGCCCGGCCGCCGCCGGGGGAGCAGGAGCGCTCGCGCCGCGGCCTCGCGGAAGACCGCGGTGAACAGCGCGGTGGAGGTGAGCTGCGAACAGACCAGCTCCTCGATGGCCTCGGGGTCGAGGCGCACGTCCTCGAGCGGCATCCGCTCCTCCGCCTCCGGGAGCCGGATCACGATGCCGTCGTCGGCCCAGAGCACGGCGACGTCCGCGCCGAGCCGCTCCGCCAGTCGCGCCCGGATCGCGATCGCCCAGGGCGCGAGCACCCGCTCGCCGAGGGGCGCGAGCAGGCACACGCGCCGGTCGCCGATCTCGTCGCGGAAGCGCTCGAGCACGATCGTGCGGTCGTCGGGGAGTGCGCCGGTGGCCTCCTGCTGCTCGCGCAGGTACGCCGCGAGGTTCGCCGCCGCGCGGGCGTCGAGCCCGAACTTGCTGCGCAGCACCGAGATCCGGCGGCGCTCGGGGAGCTCGGCGAGCTCCCGCACCGCCTCGCCGATCGCGCGGCCGAGCTCGAGCGGCCGCCCCGGGCCGTCGCCGTGCCAGAACGGCATCTTGCCCGGCTCGCCGGGGGCCGCCGAGACGATGACCCGGTCGGGCGTGACCTCCTCGATCCGCCACGAGGAGGCGCCGAGCACGAACACCTCGCCCGGCCGGCTCTCGTGCACCATCTCCTCGTCGAGCTCGCCGACCCGCCGGCCGTCCACCGTGAAGACCCCGTAGAGGCCGCGGTCGGGGATCGTGCCGGCGTTCGCGATCGCGAGGCGCCCCGCGCCCTCGCGGGCCCGCACCGTGTCGGTGCGCCGGTCCCACGTGATCCGCGGCCGGAGCTCGGCGAAGGCCTCCGAGGGATAGCGGCCGGCGAGCATGTCGAGCACGCCGCGCAGCGCCTCCTCGGGGAGCTCCGCGAAGCTCGCCGCCCGGCGCACGAGCGGGCCGAGCTCGCCCACGCTCCAGGGCTCCATCGCGCACATCGCGACGACCTGCTGGGCGAGGACGTCGAGGGGGTTGCGGGGCAGGCGCGTCTCCTCGATCTCGCCCTCGCGCATCCGCCGCGCGACGACGGCCGCCTCCAGCAGGTCCGCTCGGTGCGTGGGCACGATCACGCCCCGGGCCGGCCGCCCGACCGAGTGTCCCGAGCGTCCGATCCGCTGCAGGCCCCGGGTGACCGAGCGCGGCGACTCGACCTGCACGACGAGATCGACCGCCCCCATGTCGATCCCGAGCTCGAGCGAGGAGGTGGCCACGATGCCCCGCAGCGCGCCGCGCTTGAGCCGCTCCTCGACCAGCAGCCGCTGCTCCCGCGCGATGGAGCCGTGGTGGGCGGCGACGAGCTCGGTCCCGGCGAGCTCGTTCAGGCGCGCGGCGAGGCGCTCGGCCAGCCGGCGCGAGTTCACGAACACGATCGTCGAGGTGTGCGAGCGGACGAGCTCGAGCAGGCGGGGGAGCACGCCCGGCCAGATCGAGCCCCGGGAGGGGATCAGCCCCGGCGTCGCGGGGCCGTCCAGGCGCGGCATCGGCGAGGGCTCGGCCGCGAGGCCCGAGAGGTCGGCCATGTCCTCGACGGGGACCTCGACCGTGAGCTCCATCGGACGTCGGTGTCCGGCATCGACGATCCGGACGGGCCTCGGGCGCCCGTCGAGGTACCCGCCGAGGAACCGCGCGATCTCCTCGAGCGGCCGTTGCGTGGCCGACAGCCCGATCCGTTGCGGCGGCGTGCGGGCGAGGTGCTCCAGGCGCTCGAGCGAGAGCGCGAGGTGCGCGCCGCGCTCGTTCGGCGCGAGCGCGTGCACCTCGTCCACGATGACGGTGCGGACGCTGCGCAGGACGCCACGGGTCCCGCTCGTCAGCATGAGGAACAGCGACTCCGGCGTGGTGATGAGGATGTCCGGCGGCCGCCGGGCGATGTCGCGCCGGTCGCGTTCGGGGGTGTCGCCGGTGCGGATCGCGACCGTCGGGGCGTGGAGCGGAAGACCGAGCCGCTCGGCCTCGAGCGCGATGCCGGTGAGCGGCGCCCGCAGGTTCCGCTCGACGTCCACCGCGAGCGCGCGCAGCGGCGAGACGTACAGGACGCGGCAGCGCTCGGCCGCCGGCGGCACCGGCTCGGACACCAGGCGGTCGAGCGCCCACAGGAACGCCGCGAGCGTCTTGCCCGAGCCCGTCGGGGCCGAGATCAGCGTGTGCTCGCCCGCGGCGATCGCCGGCCAGCCGAGCGCCTGGGCGGGCGTCGGCTCCGCGAAGGACCGCTCGAACCAGGCCCGGACGGCGGGGGAGAAGCGCTCGAGGCTCACGGATGCACGCTACCGCGCGCTACGCGAACGGGTCGCGGACGCGGATGCCCTCGAAGCGGCGGAAGTCGCGGTCGTGCGTCCAGATCGTCCGGACGCCGTGCTCGCGCATCAGGGCCACGAGGTGCGCGTCGGGCACGAGGTTGCCCCGAACGGGCGGAACGCCGGCCGCGTCTCGGAAGCGGTCCCAGAACCCGTCGGTCTCGCCCGGGGCCCGCACGTGCGGCCGCGTGAGGAGCGCCTCGACGTTGGCCATCGCCTCGGCCGGAGCGAGCGGGACCCGGAAGATCGCGGGATGCGTCGCGATCCGTAGGTAGGCCATGATCGTCGGCCAGAACAGGTAGACGATGCCCGGACCGCGGGCGAGCTCCTCGACGAAGGCCCGTGCCCGCTCGTGGAAGCGGCTCGAGGCGTCCGAGGCGTACAGCAGGACGTCGGCGTCGACGGTGACGCTCATCGCCCGTCGAGGACGCGGCGCATCGCCTCGGCGTCCTCGAGGTCGATGCGCGCCCCCATCTCCCGTGCGGTCCAGCGGAACGGGGGCGCCTGATCCCGCCGCTCGCTCCAGAGGCTCGCGGCCAGGAGCTCCGAGACGAGCTGACCGAGGGTCTTGCCCTCGCGCCGCTGGCGTCGCTTCAGCTCTCGGAGGACCGCGGCGTCGATGTCGATCGTCGTCCGTGGCACGCATCTGATGCTGAACTCCTACGCATCTGATGTCAAGTTCCTGGGGCGGCGTGGCCAGGGTAGGATGCCGCGCATGGCAACCCGGGTCCCGGTCGCGCTCGCCGTCGGGCTCGTCCTGCTCGGATCGGCGCCGGGCTGGGCGGCCGAGAGCTCGGTCGCGCCCACGGATCAGATCGTGCTCTCGGGGACGGTGACGGTGCCCCGTGGCAGGGCGGCCGGTGAGATCGTGGTGCTCCACGGGGCGGCGTCGGTCGCCGGCGTCGCGCACGGCGACGTGGTGGTGCTGGCCGGGTCGGTGAGCGTGACCGGGCAGGTGAGCGGCAGCGTCGTCGCGGTGACCGGAGACGTGCGGCTCGGCCGCGGCGCGCAGGTCCGCGGCGATGTGCTCGCCGGAGGCAGGGTCGAGGCGGCGCCCGGCGCGCGGGTCTCCGGGGAGGTCCGCGAGGGCGTGCGGTTCACGCTGCGGGGGTGGCTCGATGCCGTGGCCGGGTTCCTCGCGTGGATCGGCCTCGCGGTCTCGGCCCTCCTGCTCGCGCTCGCGCTCGCGCTCCTCGCGCCGCGCGGCCTCGACGCGGTGCACCTCGCGGCGAGCCGGGCGCCGTGGGCCTCGGCGGGCTGGGGGCTCCTCGCGCTCGTCGGGCTCCCGGCGCTCGCGGTGCTGCTCGTCCTCACCGTGGTCGGGCTCCCGCTCGGGCTCGCGCTCCTGCTCGGGCTCGCGCTGCTCGCGCTCACGGGGTTCACGCTCGCCGCGTGGTCGGTCGGGCGCCTCCTGTGGCGGCCGCCGCGGAGCCGGTGGCCGGCGCTCCTGCTCGGCTGGTTGGTCGGGAGCCTCGCGATCGGGGTCCCGTACCTCGGGCCGGTCGCGTTCGGGACGGGCGCGGGCTACGGCCTCGGGGCCGTCGCCGTCGCCGCGTGGCGGGCGCGGGGGCAGGCGGGGCGGCATCGGGCCGGGCGAGCCCCGGCCGCCGCGCCCACCGAGGCGCCGGGCCCGCTGGAGGGCGAGATCGGCCTGTGAGTCGGGTCGGGGTCGCCGCGGGCACGGTGACCTATCCTTGGTGGGTCGCGTTCGGCCCCGGGTGGGCCTCGGGCGCTTAGCTCAGCGGGAGAGCGCTCCCCTTACAAGGGAGAGGTCGCAGGTTCGAGCCCTGCAGCGCCCACGAGCATCTTGATGCCTGCAGGCGAGATGCTATGATGCGTCAGTGCGCACGACCGTCACGCTCGACCCCGACGTGGACGCCGCGCTGCGGCGCATGGCGCGCGAACGGGGCGTGTCGTTCAAGGAGGCCCTGAACGAGACGCTCCGGGCCGGGCTCGGCGCGCGAGCCCAGGCCCCGCGGCGCTACCGGCTCCGACCTCGGCGCCTCGGCCTGCGTCCCGGGATCGACCTCGACCGGGCGCTGCAGCTCGCCGCCGCCATGGAGGACGAGGCGAGCACCGGGAAGCTCGAGCTCCGCAAGTGAGGATCCCCGACGCCAACGTCCTGCTCTACGCGGTCGATGCCACCTCGCCGCGCCACCGCCCCGCCCGGCGCTGGCTGGAGGAGCAGCTCTCGGGGACCGAGACCGTGGGCTTCGCCTGGATCGTGCTCCTCGCGTTCCTCCGGCTCAGCACGAGCCCGCGCATCTTCCGCGACCCGCTCGGGCCGGAGGAAGCGCTCGACCTGATCGACGAGTGGCTCGCGCAGCCCTGCGCCGCGGTCGTCCACCCGGGCGCTCGTCACTCGGCCGTCCTGCGTGAGCTGCTGCGGCCCCTCGGCACCGCCGGGAACCTGACGACGGACGCGCACCTCGCGGCGCTCGCGATCGAGCACGGCGCCGAGCTCTGCTCGTCCGACGCCGACTTCTCGCGCTTCCCCGGCCTGCGCTGGAGCGACCCGCTCGGCTGAGTGCCCGACCTCAGACCCGGATCGGGTAGGTGCCGAGCTCGCGGCACGCGTCCACCATCGCGAGCACGTTCTCCGGCGGCACGTCGTTCATGACCGTGTGGACCGAGCTCAGCAGGTACCCGCCGCCGGGTGCGAGGATCGAGATCACGCGGCGGACCTCCTCGCGCACCTCCTCCGGGGTGCCGCGCGGAAGGATCCTCTGGGTGTCGATGGCGCCGCAGAACGCGAGCCGGTCGCCCCACCGCGCCTTGAGCTCGGGCAGGTCGGCCATCTGGCCGGCGGAGGTCTGGATCGGGTTGAGGATGTCGACGCCGATCTCGATGAGGTCGTCGATGAGGGGGAACACGTCGCCGTCGGTGTGGAAGAAGATCTTCGCGGGTGTGCGCTCGCGGATGAAGCGGAGGTAGTCGGCGTGGACCGGCTTCAGGATGCTCCGGTACATGACCGGTGACATCAGCAGGCCCTCCTGCATCCCGAGATCGTCGCCGACCTTGATGATGTCGACGTTCGGCCCGAGCGCGTCGAGGAAGTGCCCCATGAGCCGCTTGCACAGCTCCTCGATCTTCCACAGCAGCGCCTCGGCGAAGGCAGGGCGGATCGCGAGGTTCATGAGGAAGGTCTCGGTGCTCTGCATCGCGAACGCGCGCTCGAGCGGGAACAGGAGCCAGGGCGTCGCCATGATCGCGTAGCGCCCCTCGGCGGCGAGCTCCGCCGCGCGCTGGCCGACGTGCGCGACCCGGGTCGGGTCGTCCATGTCCGGCCACGGGTAGTCCTCGATCTCCTCGATCGTCGTCGCGTCCTTCAGGGGATGGACGCCGGGGAACCAGTCCTCCGGGCCGATCTCGATCGCCCCCGAGCCCCAGGAGTTGATGTAGGGCGAGTGGGGCTCGCGGTTGCGGTTGCGCTCGAGCACCCACGCCGGCTCGCGGTCCCACACGCCGCGGACGTCGGTGCCGAGGCGCTCGAGCGTGACCTCGTCGACCTCCGCGGTGCCGAGCTCGGGCCAGTCGTAGAGGTACCGGTCGGGCGCGTCGATCCCGAGGAGCTGCTTGAGCCGCCGGTAGGTCCCCATCTTGATGCCGGTCGCGTTGCTCACGCCGAGCACGATGGGGACGCGGTCGGGCTCCTGGTGCGAGATCGCCGCGAGCACGCGCTCGCGCGGGGTCATGTCCATGCGGGCCTCCTCCTCCGGCCCCGGGCAGGGCCTGCGCGGACCTGGCCCCAAGCCTATCGGTCAGGTGAGCCCGGGGAAGCCGAGCCCCATCCCGGCGAGGACGGCGAACAGGGTCGCGACGGCGGTCTCGAGGTAGCCGATCCGGCGCACCGAGGGCGAGCGCTCGGGCAGGGCGATCCCGAGGAGGGTCTTCGCCGCGCCGGGAACGAAGGCGACCGCCGCGAGCGCCGTCACGCGCCCGCTCGCCGCGAGCCCCCACGCGATGGCGAGCGCCACGGCCTGCCAGCCGAGGGCGAGCGCGCCCCCGCGCAGGCGCTCGGCCAGCCGCTGCGGCCCGAGCCGGCGCCGGCGCACGCGCTCGCGCACGTAGGGCACCGAACCGCCGAAGGCGAGGAACGACCAGAGGGCGCCGAGCGGCCACCTCGGGGTCGGGCCGGCCACGAGCAGCCAGGCGGCCGCGGCCAGGAGCGAGATCCCGGCGATCGCGGTGAGCTGGGCCGGCACCGACCTCGCCCCCGTGCGGGCGCGGGCGAGCGCGTACCCGCCGCCGAGGGCGAGCCCCACGGCCCCGAGCGCGAGGAGCTCGCGCCGGGGCCCGTAGGCGAGGGCGAGCGCGCACGCGAGCACGAACGCGGTCCCGAGGGCGAGGGCGCGCCGGCGCGCGGCCGCGGCCAGGCGCGGGTGGGTCCACGCCGAGGCCGCCGCCGCGAGCGGCAGGAACAGCAGGCCGATCGCGGCGACCAGGGCGAAGCTCTCCCACCCCCGGTACCCGGCCGAAAGGCCCGCGACGGTCCCGAGCGTGAGCGCGTGCACGGCCATGAAGCTCGCGCCGTGCTCCCGCGGCACGAGGCCGAGGCGCGCGGGCGGCGATGGGCGCCGCTCCGGTGCGGCCGTGCTCAGGCCCGGAACGCCGCCCACGCCTCGTTCATCCGGACGGACTGCCCGGCCGTGAAGGCGTGCATGCACGCGTCGTACGAGTAGTCCATGAAGTTCTCGATCGGGTCGAGGCCGGGCTTGCGGATGCACGTGTCCGAGCCGACGGGGCGGCCGAAGGCCGGGTACTTCTCGGCCGGGGTGTCCTCGACGTAGTCGCCCCACCGGCTGCAGCCGCCCTGGAAGGTGTGGTACAGGCCGAGCCAGTGGCCGACCTCGTGGGTCGCGGTGTCCCCCTCGTCGTAGGGGTCGGCGCCGCCGCGCGGCATCGAGCGCCAGAGGATCACGACGCCGTCGAGCTCCGGGTGCTGCGCGTAGGACCCGGGGAACGTCGCCCAGCCGAGCAGACCGCCGCCGAGGTCCGCGGTGTAGATGTTCAAGGTCTCGGGGCCGCCGACGCGCAGGGCGGACTTCGCCTCGCGCTCCTCGCGGCTGCCGTAGCCCATCGTGTACCAGTCGGGGTTCGTCGTGCGGTCCACCGAGACGAGCTCGAACGTGAACGGGGTCGGCGCGCCGCCGGTGCGGCCGGCGAACGAGTCGTTCAGCACGCGCATCTGCGCGTCGATCATCCACTGCGGCACGTTGCCGTCGGCCTTGCTCGTGCCCCGGTTGATCACGTGGAACGCGACGGGGACGACGATGCTGCCGGCCGCGTCCGCCTCGAAGGAGGCCCCCTCCGGGGTCGCTCGCCAGGCCGCGAGCGGATCCACGGACGGGGCGACGTGCGCGTCGTGCCGGTAGCCGCCGCGGGCCGCGTCCGCCGCGACCGGGGCGCAGTCCCGGCGGGCGGGCGCGCCGAGGGGCGAGGCGAGCGCGCTCGGGGCGGCGAGGGAAGCGAGCGCGAGGGCGGTGAGCCCCGCGAGGAGCGGACGGAGCATCGGACGGGTGCGAGGGCGCATCGGTACCTCCCGGTCGAGCGTGACGCGCCCGAGTCTAGGGCACCGTGGCCCCGGCCGCTTCCTCGGCCACCCGGTGGGCGAGGGCCTCGAGCTCGGCGGCCACCGTCACGACCTCGCCGACGACGAGCGTGGCCGGCGGGGCGATCCCCGCGGCGCGCGCGAGCGCCGGCAGCTCGGCGAGGGTCCCGAGCACGGTCCGCTGCCGGGGCGTCGTCGCCGAGGCCACGACCGCGGCGGGCTCGCCGGGCGAGCGCCCGGCCGCGACGATCGCTCGGCAGGTCGCCTCCAGGCGCGCGGCGACCATGAGGACGACCAGCGTCTCGGCGGCGCGGGCGAGCGGGCCGAGCTCGACCTCGGCGCCGCCGGCGCCGCTCGCCGTCACGACCGCGAAGCTCCGGGCGAGGCCGCGGTGGGTGAGGGGGATGCCGGCCGCGGCGGGGGCGGCCGTGGCCGCGCTCACCCCCGGGACGACCTCGACGGGGATCCCCGCCCGCGCGCACGCGAGCGCCTCCTCGCCCCCACGGCCGAACACGAACGGGTCCCCGCCCTTCAGGCGCACGACCCGCAGGCCGCGGCGCGCGCGCTCGACGAGGAGCTCGCAGATCGCCTCCTGCGAGGGGCCGGGGCGTCCCGGCTCCTTGCCGACGTCGATGCGCTCGGCTCCGGCGGGCGCGAGCTCGAGGAGGGCGGGCGCGACGAGGCGGTCGTGCACGACCACGTCGGCGAGCCGCAGGACCTCGGCGCCGCGGAGCGTGAGCAGGCCGGGGTCGCCCGGGCCGGCGCCGACGAGGTAGACGATGCCCCTCACGCGGCCCCCTCCCGGAGCCGACCGAGCAGGCGCTCGCGGAGCTCGTCCGCGCATCCCGCCGCCGCGAGGGCCGCCGCCTCCTCCAGGTCGAGCGCCTCGAGCCAGCGGCGCGCTCGCTCGGCGAGATCGGGCAGCAGCCCGAGCGAGCGCTCGCGGACCTCGCCGACGATCTCGACGACGAGGGCCCACTCGGGGCCGAACCGCGCCTCGAGCTCCTCCCTCAGGAGCCGCGAGAGCGTGGGGGAGCGCCCGCCGGTCGAGACCGTGAGGAGGAGCTCGCCGCGGCGGACGACGGCGGGGGCGGCGACGTCGCAGTTGGGGACGTCGTCCACCACGTTCACGAGCGCGCCCGCCGCGCGCGCGGCCCGTGCGAGCTCGGCGGCGTCCGGCCCCG
>ENA-ORXB01002314-ORXB01002314.1-sediment-metagenome-genome-assembly--contig:-NODE-2314-length-16865-cov-10.384322_pt1 | contig 16865 bp, 15 predicted proteins | sample MGYA00237863_ERZ511475 | MGnify/ENA primary metagenome ERZ511475 (study PRJEB26305, sample SAMN06343858) | sediment metagenome | isolation source: hot spring sediment | place: Canada: British Columbia... | reverse complement strand
GGACGGGGGTTCTTCCTGCTCATGCCCTTCGTCCGCTCCCCGGGCCTCTACCTGGCGCTGGTCCTCCTATACCACGGTGTCGCCTCGGCGGCCGCGCTGGGCTATGCGGAGGTGATGGGCGCGGTCTACCCGCAGGATCTGCGCGCCCGCATCATGGCCATGGTGCGCATCGGTATGGCCGCGGCCTGGATCGCCGCCGCGCTGCTGGGCGGGCGGATCATGCAGGCGGTGCCCTTTCAGTTCGTCTTCGCCGCCGCTGCGGCCTTCGGCGTGGCCGGCGCCCAGGTCTTCCGCCGCATGCGCCTTCCGCCGCGGAGGGAGGCGCTGGAGCGCCCGGCGGCCGTCGAGGCGTGGCGGGCGCTGCGCCAGGACCCTCGCTTTCGGCGGTTCCTGGGGGCGTTTTTCGTCTTCGGCTTCGGCGCCTGGCTGATGGGGCCGGCGATCCCGTTGCTGCTGGTGGACGTCCTGCGCGCCACCAACTTCCAGGTCGGCCTGCTGGGCGCCGTGACCTCAGGGTGCTGGCTCGTTTCCTACTACCAGTGGGGTCGGTTGATCGATCGGCGAAGCGCCCCCGGCGTCCTCACCCTGGTCTTCCTCGTCGGCACCATCACGCCGCTGGTGTACCTCCTGGCCACAAGCCCCTGGGTGGTGCTGCTGGCCGGCGCCAGCGATGGATTCGCCTCGGCGGGTGTGGACCTGGGGTGGCTGACGGCTCTGCTGAACTACGCCCCCGCGGGCAGGGTGGCTCACTACGTGGCCATCTTCAACACGCTGGTGGGTGTGCGTGGCTCGGCGGCACCGCTGCTCGCCGGCCTGCTCGTCCCGCGCCTGGGCGTGCGCGCCATCTTCGCCCTGGCGGCGGCCTGCACCCTCTCCGGGGCACTGCTGATGCGCCGTGTAGCGCGGGAGGGAGCGCAGCCCGGCCCTTCCCGCTGACGGGGGAGGGGCGGGGCAGGCGGGAGGCGAGGCCCCGCGAGGTCGGGCCGGTCCTCCTCGCCTGGGCTTCGGCATGCGCGCGAGTGCATGGGGAGGTACAATGCACTTCGACGGGGTCCCTCGGTCCATGCGGCGCCGGTTATCCGTCACCGTCTGCTTCTCCTTGATCGTCCTCCTGGGCGTGCTTCTTCCGCCGGGGACCTTGCTCCCGGCGAGAGCGGAGATGCCTGGGGTGGGGGGCTTCCGCGTGCTCTTCGAGGCGGATAGCGTCTACCACCACATCGTCGTAGTGGAGGACGCCGTCGCTCGGTACCTGCGCTTCGACCGCTCCTTCCAGAGCGGGATGTACCTGCACGATCCGTTCGACAGCCCCTTCCTCTACGCCGCCTACGCCCACCTGGGCCTGATCTTCCGCCCCCACGCACAGCGGGTGCTGGTGGTCGGGCTGGGCGGCGGGTCCATCCCCAAGCGCTTCTGGCGCGACTACCCGGAGATGACGGTGGAGGTGGCGGAGCTGGACCCGATGGTCGTGGACGTGGCCAGGCGGTTCTTCGGCGTGCCCGAAGACCTGCGCCTGCGGGTCTTCGTGCAGGACGGGCGCCGTTTCCTGCGGCAGACCGCGCGGCGCTACGACATGGTCATCCTGGACGCCTACTTCGCCGAGTCGATCCCCTTCCACCTGACCACGCGGGAGTTCATGCAGCTTACCCGGACGCGCCTGGTGCCTGGAGGGATCGTCCTATCCAACCTGATCGGCGCGCTGCAGGGCCCGCGCAGCCGCCTCTTCCGCGCCATGTACCGGACCATGGGGGAGGTGTTCCCCGGCCTCTACCTCTTTCCCACCGCCTTCCGCCCCTTCGAGGATGTAGACGTCATCCGCAACATCATTGCGGTGGCCTCGGAGGAGCGGGGGCTTGGCAGGGAAGAGATCCTGCGGCGCGCGCGGGCCGTCGCCTCCCGTGTGACGTACCGCGACTTCGTCAAGTACGCTGCCGATTATTACGCGGAACCCATCCCGGTAGCGGACGTCCCCGTGCTCACCGACGACTACGCGCCCGTGGACTCACTGGTGCCGCTGTACCGCTGGTCTCCCCCGTGGCCCTGAGGCGCGAACTTTCGCTGGCCGCGGCGAGGACGGTACTGCTGGCCGCGGCGATGACGGTGTCGGCCGTGGGGCTGGGCCCTCCCCCGTTGGCTGCGGACGGAGCGGCGGCCCTTGAGGTCGTCCCCGGCAGCGTCGTGCAGGGGGAGGCGGTGCGCATACCGGTGCACACCGTGGCTGCGCCCACAGTCCTCCTCGTGGGGGATCGCGCGGTCCCCCTGCACCGCGTTATGGGCGGCTACCAGGCCTTCGTGGGCACCAGCCCGCTGACCAGGCCCGGGGTGGTCAGGGTTGAGGCCTTCTTCCGCGGCCAAGACAGCGCCACCGCGCGGGCACGCTTTCTCGTGCGCGCGGGCACCTTCGGCGTGCGCCGATTGCAGGTGCCCCCCGGACTGATGGACCCGGCGCTGGCTGAGCGGGAGCGCCGACGGGTCGCCCAGGCCACCAGTCGGCCGCTGCCGGCTCCGCTGTGGCGCGGCGTCTTCCTCAGGCCCGTGGCAGGGCCTGTCACCTCCACCTACGGGGTGCGCAGCGTCTACAACGGCGTCTTCCGCGGCCACCACCTGGGCGTGGACCTGCGGGCGGCCGCCGGGACACCCGTGCGCGCGGCGAACGACGGCGTGGTCACCCTGGCGGAGGCGCTGCCGCTCAGCGGCCGCACTGTGATCCTCGACCACGGTGTCGGGATCTTCACCACGTACCAGCACCTGGCCGCCGTAGTCGTGCACCCCGGCCAGCGGGTGCGGCGAGGCCACGTACTGGGCCAGGTGGGCTCGACGGGGTTGAGCACGGCACCCCACCTGCACTGGGGGATGCGTATCCACGGGGTCCGAGTGGATCCGCTCCTCTGGACGACGCCGGGCCCGCTGACGGAGCCGTAGGACTATGGAGGGATGACGTGACTGAGGCCGGGGACCGATCCCACGAGCACCTGGTCAGGGTTCCCGCGGGGCCGGTGACTCTTGAAGGGAACCTGGCCGTGCCCCCGCAGGCGCGCGCCGTGGTCCTATTTGCCCACGGCAGCGGGAGCAGCCGGCACAGTCCGCGCAACCGGTTCGTCGCCCGCGTGCTCAACGAGGCCGGGCTGGCCACCCTGCTCATCGACCTCCTCACCGCCGACGAGGAGGAGGTGGACGCCGCCACAGGGCACCTGCGCTTCGACATCCCCATGCTGGCGCGGCGCCTGGCGGCCATCACCGACTGGCTGGTCAGCCATCCGCAGACCCGGTCCATGCGACTCGGCTACTTCGGCGCCAGCACGGGAGCGGCCGCCGCGCTGATCGCGGCCGCGGAACGGCCGCAGACCGTGGGAGCCATAGTCTCTCGCGGCGGGCGCCCCGACCTGGCCGCTGAGGTCCTGCCCCGCGTGCGCGCCCCCACGCTCCTCATCGTCGGCGGCCAGGACCTCGTGGTGCTGGAGCTGAACCGGGAGGCGCTACGCGAGCTGCGGGCGGAAGCGCAGCTTGTGGTGGTGCCGGGGGCGACGCACCTCTTTCCCGAGCCCGGAGCGCTGGAGGAGGTGGCGCGGCTCTCAGCCGAGTGGTTTGCCCGTTACCTGGCGGGCTGAGGTTGCACCGCGGCGGGCCGAGGTTGCACCGCGGCGGGCCGAGGTTGCCGCGGGCGTCCCGGCGTGGTCGACGTAGTGTTGGAGCTTTCGGCTTTCTGTGGATGGTAGGCTGGTAGGGGGTGGCTGATGGGCGGGGGGATTCGACTAGGACGGCTGCTGGGGATTCCCATCTTCATTCACTCTTCCTGGTTCATTGCGCTGTGGGTGCTCTCGTGGTCCCTGGCCGTTGCTTACTACCCGCAGGAGTTTCCCGGCCTGCTATCCTCCACCTATTGGGCCATGGGCATCGTCTCTGCGCTTTTGCTCTTCGGCTCGGTGCTGGTGCACGAGCTCGGCCACGCCCTCACCGCCCGCCGCCACGGGGTGCGCACTCGCAACATCACCCTATTCATGTTCGGCGGGGTCGCCCAGATCGCCGCGGAGCCGCCCACGGCGGAGGCGGAGCTGGCCATCGCCGCGGCGGGACCGCTGACGAGTTACGTGCTGGCGGGCCTGCTCTGGATCGGAGGCCGCCTGATGGCGGGCACGGCCCTGGGGGCCATCGTCGGCTACCTGGCCTTCATCAACCTGCTACTGGCCACCTTCAACCTGATCCCTGGGTTCCCCCTGGACGGGGGGAGGGTGCTGCGCGCGTGGCTGTGGCGGCGCAGCGGCGACCTGGAGCGGGCTACCCGCACCGCCGCGCAAGGCGGCCAGGTGGTGGCCGTGCTCTTCATCGGGCTGGGGGTAGTGCAGGTGTTTCGCGGGGTGTTCGTCGGCGGCCTCTGGCTGGTGTTGATCGGGTGGTTCCTGCAGGCGGCGGCGCAGGCGGGCTACCAGCAGGTGCTGCTGCGGCGCGCCCTGGGCGGTGTGCGGGTGGGGGAGATCATGACGCGCGACGTGCACACCATCGACCCCAACCTGACGGTGGAGGAAGCCATCGCCGAGTATTTCATCCCCCTGAAGCATGGCGGGTTCCCCGTGGTTTACGGCGACCGGCTCGTGGGCGTGGTCACCCTCCAGGACGTGCGCGCCGTGCCCAGAGGGGAGCGGGGGGAGCGGCGGGTGCGGGACGTGATGACCCCCTCCGCCGGCCTGAAGACGGTGCGCCCGTCATCCAGCGCCTACGAGGCTTTCGTCCGCCTGGGCCAGGAGCAGATCGGCCGGCTGCTCGTCGTGGACGACGGCGGGGCGCTGGTGGGTATTCTCACGCGCAGCGACCTGCTGCACGTCATCCGGGTGTACATGGAGTTCGGGGACCTCAGGGAGGAGAAGCCCGCGGGAACCCGGTAAAGATCTGCTAGTCCAGCAGATTCCTCATGCCCTCCAACTGGGTGGAAGTTTGAGGCCGGTTCCCGGCTGCTCCTGGACTACGCTTGGGCGTTGAGCCGGTGCGCTGGGCTCGGCGCCAGTGCTCGCTCCGGGACGAGGAGGTAGCGAGGAGCGTCAGGGCCAGAAGACACGCAGGAGGATCGGGACCAGGGCGGCGGCCACTATGCCGAACATCACGGTGTTCAGACGAGCGCCGAGGCTGTCCACCCGTGCGTTGGTGCGCGCGAACCCAGCGTCCATCCTGGCTGCGAGCCGTTCGTCCGCCTCCCGGAGTTCGGTGGCGAGCGTGTCGACCTTGGCATCGAGCCGCGCGAACCCAGCGTCCATCTTCCCGTCCAGCCGGACGAAGCCGCCGTCCACCTTGCCCTCCAGCACGGCCAGGCGCCCCTCGATCGTCCCCAGGCGCCTGTCGATCTGCTCGTAGGCGCCTTCGAGCCGGGCGAGCCTGACGTCCATAGCCTCGGTTCCCATGGGCGACCCTCCTTTGACTCTACCAGGATTGAAGATCGGCCGGAACCTGGAGGGTTTTGGGGCGGACGCCGGCGCTAGACCGGGCCCGGCGTACGCGTCCGATCCGGTCCTGCGCCCCGGACGCGCTGGGCATGAAGGAAGGTGAGGAAAACTCAACCGCCGGTCAGCGCTCCCTGGAGGGGGCTGCTCGAAGGTCCCAGAGGTAAGGTCAGTATGGTGAGCGCCCTCGAACTCGCCGTTGTCGTCGTCCTCGCCGTCGCCCTCGTCATCCTGGCCGTGGCGCTCCTGCGCAGCCGGGCCGCGCCGGACCGCGCCTCGCAGGACCTGGTCACGAGAGCCATTCAGGTCTCAGCCGACGTGGGCGGTCTCCGCACCCAGGTGGAGACCCTGGCCGCGCACCAGACCATAATCCAGCAGGGCCTGGCGGCCGTTCACGACGTGGTGCGCGCGCTCGAGACCAAACTCGTCGAGACCGGATCGGGGATCAAGACCGACCTGGGGCGCGATCTGCAGGAAGCGCGCCGCGTCATCGACGAGATCAGGACCGTCCAGGAGGTGCGCCGCCAGCACGAGCAGGCCCTCCAGCAGGCCATCGGCCGCATCGAGGCCGTGATGGTCGGACCCAAGCGGGGCGAGGCCGGCGAGCAGATCGTCGCCGCGGCCCTGCGCCTGCTGCCCGCCTCCATGGTGGAGCAGGGCTACCGGGTGAACGGCAAGATCGTGGAGTTCGCCCTGGTTCTCCCGGGCGGGCGCCGGCTGGCCATCGACTCCAAGTGGACCGCCGGGGACCTGCTGCAGCGGCTGGCCGAGACCCCGTCCGGCCCCGAATCCGACGCGCTGGCCGAGGAGATCGAGCGCAACGTCGGGCGCCGCGCCCGCGAGGTGGCCCAGTACGTCCGCCCACCAGACACCCTGCCCTGGGCCGTGGCCGCCGTCCCCGACCCCGCGTACGCCGCCTGCCGCAAAGCGCACCTGGAGGCCTACCGCAGCGGCGTCGTCGTCATCCCTTACAGTCTCACGGTGCCGTACCTGCTCACCGTCTACCAGCTGCACCTCCAGTACGCCGGCTCGGTGGACATGGAACGCCTGAGCACCGCCCTGACCCAGGTGGAGCGGCACCTGGAGGCCCTCGACGAGACGCTGGAGAACAAGGTGGCCCGGTCCATCACGATGCTCCAGAACGCGTACGGGGAACTGAAGCGCTCCGCCGGTGATATCCGCGGCACCCTGGGCGGGCTGCGCCAGACGACCGAACCGCCGCCGGCGGAGGGCTCCGGGCTGTCGCGGCCATCGGACGGCTGACCGGTGGTAGGGGCAGGAAGGGAAAGGTAAAGAAGAACAGCAACACTTATACTGCGACCGTGCCCATGGATGGCGCGGGAGTACGGGGAGGACGGGGCCGACGGGTTTGGTCGCAGGCACGGGCGTGGGAGTCTTCCGGCCACACGGCAAGGGCAGGAGCACCTCTTATGTGCTGAAGGGAGTTGGCGAATAGTTGGCGATTCGCTGGCGATTCTGGCGATTGGTTGGCGGTTGTTTGGGAGGGCGGGTGTGGGACGTACACGCGCCACCGGCTTATGGGCTCAGAAAAGGCTCAAAGGAGTCACAATGGGCTCAGAAAGGGCTCAAGGGAGCCAAGATGAGCAAGGGATCATACGTGAGGATCAAGTGACTCATGCCCAGACTGGAGATCGCACCATGCCGCGGATGACGAAAAAGACCGCAAACGTAACCACCTCCGCCAACCTGGGCTTCGAGGCCCAACTGTGGGCGACCGCCAACGCGCTACGCGGCTCCATGGACGCCGCCGAGTACAAGCACGTCGTCCTGGGCTTGATCTTCCTCAAGTACATCTCCGACGCCTTCGAGGCCCACCACGCCAAACTGGAGGCCGAGCGCCACCAGGGAGCGGACCCCGAGGACCCCGACGAGTACCGGGCGGTGAACATCTTCTGGGTGCCGCCCGAGGCCCGCTGGGCGCACCTCCAGAAGAACGCCCGCCAGCCCACCATTGGCCAGACTGTGGACGACGCCATGGCCGCGGTGGAGCGCGACAATCCTTCTCTCAAAGGCGTGCTGCCCAAGGACTACGCTCGCCCCGCTCTGGACAAGCAGCGCCTGGGGCAACTGATCGACCTCGTCACCAACATCCACCTGGGCGGGGGTGACAACCACGCCCACGACATCCTGGGGCGGGTCTACGAGTACTTCCTCGGCCAGTTCGCGAGTGCCGAGGGGAAGAAGGGCGGCGAGTTCTATACCCCCCGCTGCATCGTCAAGCTCCTCGTGGAGATGCTGCGCCCCTACAAGGGCCGGGTCTACGACCCCTGCTGCGGCTCGTCGGGGATGTTCGTGCAGTCCGAGGAGTTCATCCGTGCCCACGGCGGGCGGATCGGCGACATCTACATCAACGGCCAGGAACTGAACTACACCACCTGGCGACTGGCCAAGATGAACCTGGCCATCCGCGGGATCGACGGCCGGATCGAGCAGGGCGACTCCTTCCTGAACGACCGCTTCCCCGACCTCAAGGCCGACTACATCCTGGCCAATCCGCCGTTCAACATGAAGAGCTGGGGCGGGGAGCACCTGCGGGAGGACAAGCGCTGGAAGTTCGGCGTCCCGCCCGTCGGCAACGCCAACTTCGCCTGGGTCCAGCACATGATCCACCATCTGGCCTCAAACGGCCTGGCGGGTTTCGTCCTTGCCAACGGTTCCATGTCCTCCAACCAGTCGGGCGAAGGCGAGATCCGCAAGAACATCATCGAAGCGGACCTGGTGGACTGCATGGTGGCGCTGCCGGGGCAACTGTTCTACTCGACGCAGATCCCGGCGTGTCTGTGGTTCTTGGCACGGGACAAGAAGAACGGCCGTTTCCGCGACCGGCGGGGCCAGGTGCTCTTTATCGACGCCCGCAAGATGGGTCGCATGGTGGACCGCACCCACCGGGAGCTCACCGACGAGTACATCGCTAGGATCGCCGACACCTACCACGCCTGGCGCGGGGACCCCGACGTGGGCGAGTATTAAGACGTGCCCGGCTTCTGCAAGAGCGCCACGCTGGAGGAGATCCGCAAGCACGACTACGTCCTCACCCCTGGCCGCTACGTCGGTGCCGAGGCAGCAGAGGACGACGGCGAGCCGTTCGAGGAGAAGATGAAGCGGCTGGTGGCGCAACTCAAGGAGCAGCAGGCCGAAACGGCGAGACTGGACGAAGCGATCTGGAGGAACCTGAAGGAGCTGGGGTATGGCCGGTGAGTGGCGGGAATACCGCATCGGCGAAATAGCTGACATCGTCGGCGGGAGCACGCCGTCTACCGCCGACCCGTCAAACTTCAACGGTGAGATTCCTTGGCTCACCCCAAAGGATCTCTCAGGGCCACATGACCGTTACGTGCGCCGCTGGCCGCCAGCACGATGCCCGAGAGCACGATCGCCAACCACACACGCATGCCCTACCCTCCCAGAAGTCGCTGCACGGACCCTGCGTCGGCCACAGGCCCTCAGGTGCTGTTTGACGCCGCCACGCCCGCCCCTGCCCGGATGCCAGGGAAGTCAGTGACAGCAAACGGCGGCCCTGGCGCACGGCCCGCGCGGACGGACGACGTGGGGGCCCGTGGCAGCAGACGCCGTGCAGCCCCCGTACTGGCCAACGGCCGCTCACCCTGCATCGTCCTGCGGGGGCCGCGTAGAGGAGTGTGTGGTGCAGCCGCGGACCGGTCAGCGCACCTCCAGGACGCCCGTCATGCCGGCCTCGCGGTGTCCCTCGATCGTGCACGCGAAACTGAAGCGCCCCCGGCGCCCGGGCAGGAAGTCGAGCCGCGCCGAGCCTCCGGGGTTGAGGCGGACGATCGCGAGGCCAACTGCCTCCACGTAGAGGGCCTCGGTCACGAGCTGCACCGCCACCCGGCGCAGGTAGTCCGCATCGAGTTGGTGCGCGATCTGCCCGCGGTTGCGGAGGACGATCCGCACCGGCGTCCCGGCACGCAGCACCACGACGCGCGGGCGGAAGGCAAACTCGACCATCTCGACGTGGATCGTGGCGCGCGCCGCCTCGGCGCCGACCGGCCCGGGAGTGCAGGCGGCCAGCGCCGAGGCGACGAGCAGGAGCGTCCGGCGCATCTACTCTTTGTTGAACGGCGTCAGCAGCGGGTTGAACTCGCCGAAGATGCCGTTCGGGTTCGGGTACCAGATCCACAGGTGCAGCGTCACCAGCGGGCCGTGCCAGAAGTTGAACTCGGCCCCGCTCCTGGGGTTCGTCTTCGGGCACCGGGCCTCCGCACTTGCCTCCACGAAGGAGCCGTCCTTGTAGTGGCACGCCGCCGCGAAAGAGCCGTACTGCGCGCCGCGCAGCGGCGCGGTGGCGGGCTTCCTCGGGAACACCCACTCGATCGCCACCAGCTGCCACACGCCACCCTTCCGCACGTACACGAGAATCGGCGGCTTCGTCACGTCGAACCCCTCGATCTTCGGGTTCAGGAAATGGTACCCCATGTTGGGAATCATGGGCGTGATGATCATGTACCCGTCGGCCTTCGCGCGCTCCAGATCGACGACGTACTTCGCGGTCGCCATCCGCGCGGCCCCGATCTTGTTCACGACGTCCGGATGCACCGTCTGGGCAGCCGGCTGTGCGGTCATCGGGTGCTGCGTGCCCGCCTGAGCCTGCAGGCCTGCCAGGGCCAGGACGAGCGCGGCGATGAGGAGACCTGCGCGTGTCCCTGTCATCTGCTCCACCTCCTTGAGTAGTCAGTGCATTTAGGGCTAGTGAGGCCGGGTGCTTTGCGCGTGCCCCTGTCGCCTGCTCCACCTCCTCGAGGGTCCTGCGGGGCCGCCTACCGGTAGAAGTAGGGATCGAGGACCCTGACCTCGGTGATCCGATCGACCGGCAGGTTGTTCCGACGGGCAGCGCGCCGGATGGCCTCAGGCGAGGGCGCGTCGTAGATACAGAACGTCCTGGTCCGATCGGGCGTGACGTACGAGTGCACCCAGGTGACCAGATCCTCGGCGTTGTTGGCCACGACGGTGCGGCAGACCGCCGCTCCCTCCTCGGTCATCGGGATCGCCAGCCCGTCGGGAAACGTGCGCTCCACCAGGTAGCGCGGCATGCTCTCCCCCCTCTCGCGGATCGGTGATGTCTGGAGGATAGCCCTGCGCCGCGACCGGCCGCATCGGGAGCGCTCCCCAGATTGGCGGGTGCGGCTCCCTATCTTTGCGGGTGTACCGGGGCGGGCGTACCGGGGCGGCGCCGGACGTGGAGTCCCTGGCACACCGGCCCAGGATGGAGGTACCGACGCGTCGGTTGACGAACTGCGCCGCGGGGAGTCCCATGGAGCTGCTCGAGAGGGGTTCTCAGCTCGCCGAGCTCGACCGGACGTTCGCCGTCTCCGCGGGCGGCGACGGCCGCACCGCGCTGGTCTTCGGAGAAGCGGGCATCGGCAAGACCGCCCTCGTCGAGCACTTCGCCTCGGGGCGCCAGGACACGGCGCGCGTGCTCTGGGGTGGGTGCGACCCACTGTTCACGCCGCGGCCGCTCGGGCCGTTGCACGACATCGCGCTACAGCAGCGGTCCACCCTGCTCTCGCTCCTCGACGCCCAGGCGCCCCGGACCGCCGTCTTCTCGGCTTTCCTCGACGATCTCCGCACGGCCGCGCGGCCCACCCTCGTCGTGTTCGAGGACGTCCACTGGGCCGACGAAGCCACCCTCGACCTGATCAAGTTCGTCGGCCGGAGAGTCCACCGCACACGGGCGATGCTGGTCCTCACCTATCGCGACGACGAGGTGACCGCCAGCCACCCGCTCCGGCGCGTGCTTGGCGACCTCCCGGCGGCCAGCGTGACGCGAGTGTGGCTCCCGCCTCTCTCGGAGGCCGCGGTGGCCACACTGGCGCAGCGGGCAGGGCGAGCACCGGAAGGACTCCACGCGGTCACCGGCGGCAATCCCTTCTACGTCACCGAGGTGCTGGCGAGCCCGGCGCGGGGCGTGCCGGCCACCGTCCGCGACGGCGTGCTGGCGCGCACGTCCCGCCTCTCTTCCGCCGCGCGACAGGTCCTTGACGCCGCGGCGATGGTGCCGGGCCGCATCGAACGCCGGCTCTTGGGCCAAGTGACCGACGCGCCTCACGATGCCGTGGCCGAGTGCCTGAGCATCGGCGTCCTGGTCGCAGAGGGACATGCCCTCCGGTTCAGGCATGAACTCAGCCGCCTGGCCGTCGAGGACGGGGTGGCCGCGGACGAACGGCGCAGGCTTCACGCGCGCATCCTGGCCGCGCTCGAGCGAGAGCCGGGCGCCGACGCGGCGAGGCTCGCCTACCATGCCGAGTCCGCCGGCGACGACGAGGCGCTGCTGCGGCACGCCACGGCAGCGGCGCGCGACGCGGCAGCCCGCGGCGCCCACCGCCAGGCCTTCGAGCAGTACGCGCGGGCGCTGCGCGTGGCCACGCGCCTCGATCCGGCTGCGCTGGCCGCGCTGTACGAGGGCTACGCCGCCGAAGCGCGCGCGACCGACCACATCCCGGAAGCGCTGGACGCCCGCGCGCACGTGCTCGAGATCTGGCGCCGGATCGGCGACCGCGTCCGCGAGGGTGCGGCCATGGCGGAGTACGCGACGATCCTGTGGTCGTCCGGACGAAGCGCCGAGGCTGCCGCGCGCAGGAGGCCATCGACTTGCTGGAAGCGCTGCCCCACGGACCCGAACTGGCCGCCGCCTACACCACCCGCAGCTACCTCTGTATGTTGGCCCGTGACGCCGACGGCGCGATCGCGTGGGGGACGAAGGCCATTGACCTGGCCGGTCGCGTAGGCGCCACCGAGGCGCTGCCGCGGGCCTTGAACGCGGTGGGATCCACGGAGATCGTCCTCCTCGAACGCCGCGAGGGGATCGCCAGGCTCGAGGAGAGCTTCCGGTTGGCGGAGCAGGCAGGTCTCGACACCGTCGCGGCCACGGCCCTCGGCAACCTGGGCAGCGCGTCCGGCGAGATCCGCGACTACCCGACCGCGATTCGCTACCTGGAGGAGACCATCGCGTTCTCGTCCCAGCGCGACCTGGACGCGTCGCATCACTACGCCACCGCCTGGCTCGCGCGCGTGCGGTTCGAACAAGGCAGGTGGGCGGAGGCCGGCGAGCTGGCCGCGCAGGTCGCGTCGAAGCAGGGCGTCTCGCCGATCACCCCGATCGTCGCCTACACCGTGCTCGGACGCATCCGCGCGCGCCGTGGCGACCCGCAGGCAACGGAGGCCCTCACCGAGGCCTGGAGGCTGGCTGAGGTCACCGGCGACCTCCAGCGCCTGTGGCCGGCTGCGGCCGGCAGAGCCGAGCTCGCCTGGCTCTCCGGAGAGCCCGACCGGATCCCGGCCCTGGTGGAACCGACCTTCGCCCTAGCCCAGCGCCTCGGCAGCCGCTGGGCGATCGGCGAGCTGGCGTACTGGCTCTGGAAGGCGGGCGCGCTGGCGGCGCCCCCCGGACAGAGTGCCGAGCCGTTCGCCCTGCAGATGCGAGGCGAATGGCGCGCGGACGCCTGGGCACGGATCGGCTGTCCCTACGAGCAGGCGATGGCGCTAGCCGAAGGCGACGAGGCGGCCCAGCGCTCGGCGTTGGACATCTTCGAAGAGCTCGGGGCACGCCCGGCGGCCGAGCGGGTTCGGCGTGCCCTCCGCGCGCGGGGGGTCCGCGGCATCCCCCGCGGCCCGCGGCCAGCCACGCGCCGCAATCCGGCGGGACTGACCGCCCGCGAGCTCGAGGTCCTGACGCTGGTGGCGGAAGGCCTGGCGAACGCCGAGATCGCGGCCCGCCTGTTCCTCTCGGCCAAGACGGTCGACCACCACGTCTCGTCCATCCTCAGCAAGCTGGGCGTGCGGACCCGGGGCGAGGCCGGCATGGCGGCCGCGCGGCTCGGCCTGACGTCGAACCGGCGCTAGCCCGCGGCGTCGCGGGGCGCCGTGGAACTGCTGGAGCGGGAAGCGAGTGGTGGGGATGCCGCGGGCGGGCAGGACCCTCGCGTGGTCCTGCCCGCCGAACGGCCCGCAGGGACGCTTAGGCGTCGTAGTACAGGTAGAACTCCGACGGGTGGGGCCGCAGCCGGATGTAGTCGACCTCCTTCTTGCGCTTGGTCTCGATCCAGGTCGCGATCACGTCCCTGGTGAACACGTCGCCCTCCAGCAGGAAGGCGTGGTCGGCCTCCAGTGCGGCCAGCGCCTCCTCCAGCGAACCGGGCACCTGCTTAACCCTGGCCGCCTCCTCGGGCGGCAGCTCGTAGAGGTCCACGTCCATGGGCTCGCCGGGGTCGATCTTGTTCCTGATGCCGTCTAGCCCGGCCATGGTCATGGCGGCGAACGCCAGGTACGGGTTGGCCAGCGGGTCGGGGGGCCGGTACTCGATGCGCACCGCCTTGGGGTTGCTGGAGTAGACGGGGATGCGCACGGCGGCGCTGCGGTTGCGCTTGGAGTAGACCAGGTTCACCGGGGGCTCGAACCCGGGCACCAGGCGCCGGTACGAGTTGGTCGTGGGCGCCACGAACGCCAGCAGCGCGGGCGAGTGCTTGAGCAGGCCGCCGATGTACCACCGCGCGAGCTGGCTCAAGTGGGCGTAGCCGTGGGGATCGTAGAAGAGGTTGACCCCGTCCTTCCACAGGCTCTGGTGACAGTGCATCCCCGAGCCGTTGTCGCCGAACAGGGGTTTGGGCATGAAGGTGGCTGTCTTGAAGTGCGCCCGGGCCAGCATCTTCACCAGGTACTTGTACAGCTGCATCTGGTCGCCCATGCGGGTCAGGCTCTTGAAGCGCATGTCGACCTCGCACTGCCCGGCGGTGGCCACCTCGTGGTGGTGCACCTCGACCTCGATGCCAGCCTCCTGCATCTTCAGGACCAGCTCGCTGCGGAACTCCTGCAGGCTGTCCGACGGCGGGACAGGGAAGTACCCTTCCTTGTGCCGGGGCTTGTAGCCAGGTTGGGCTTCTCGTCGCGCCCGCTGTTCCAGATGCCCTAGCTGCTGTCCACCATGTAGAACGCCTGGTGGGCGCTCTGGTCGTAGCGAACCTCGTCGAAGACGAAGAACTCGGCCTCCGGCCCGAAGTACACCGTGGTGGCGATGCCGCTCTTCCGCACGTACTCCTCGGCCTTCTGGGCGATGAACCGGGGGTCGCGGGTGTAGCGGCCGCGGGTGACGGGATCGTAGACGTCGCACGTCAGCAGCATGGTGGGGATGCGGCTGAGCGGGTCCGCCACGGCCGTGGACGGATCCCCGATGAGGATCATGTCCGACTCGTGGATGTGCTGGAAGCCGCGGATGCTGCTGCCGTCGAAGCCGATGCCGTCCGTGAACAGGTCGGCCGACAGCTCGGTGACCGGGATCGAGAAGTGCTGCCACATGCCGAACAGGTCGGTAAACCGGAGGTCCACGATCTGGACCCCCCGCTCCCGCGCCATGGCCAGGACCTGCTCGGGACTCGCCGCGACGTCGGCGGTCGGGCGGTCGCCCACGATCGCCATCCCCGTTCCCTCCTCCTCTGCCCGCCGGGGTCGCATGAACGCAAAAACGCCCCCGACTCCGGGGGCGCCGTGGCCCAGCAAGGCTATGAGAGTTCTGGTCAAACCATACCAGCCGGGCGGGCGGTCGTCAATAGGTGCGAGCGTTCACATCCGAGCGTTCACAGTGCTGACACCCGAGCGCTCACGCACTGGCAGACCTCCCTGGGTGGCGAGCGCTCGTGGTCACGCGGCCCTGCGGGCCGGACGCGTCGGGAGCGCCCGGGGGTGCAGACCCTTCTCATCCGCGTTGACCTGCTGCACGGTGACGACCGGCCGGATGAGCCGGGAGCGCAGGAAATGCAGACCACGGAGCAGCCGCCCCCCGTGCCAGGCCACCGGGAGCACCCCTGGCGCAGCGCCGGCCGGCTACCATACATGGTGGAGGCCACATGGCCCAGGCCGGACGCAGCCTCGCGGGCGCTGCGCCAAGGGGTCTGGAGATGACACGCGTGGGCATCATCGGCGCCGGCCGGTACGGCCGGTTCCTGCTGGAAACGCTGCAGGCGGTGGAGGGCGTCACCGTGACCGGCGTGGTGGGCTCGGTGGAGGCCACGGCGCAGGCCACCGCCGCGCGCTACGGCATCCCCTACTGGAGCGCCGACTACCGGGCAATGCTGGCGCAGGCCCCGGTGGACCTGGTGGTGGTGGCGTCGCCGCCCCACCTGCACGCCGAGATGGCCGCGGCGGCGCTGGCAGCCGGCAAGCACGTGCTACTGGAGAAGCCGCCCGCGCTGAGCCTCGCCGACTGCGACCGCCTCTGCCGCCTGGCGGCCGATGGCGGGCGCGTGGTGGCCGTCGACTACCACATGCGCTTCAACCCGCTCTACCGGGCGGTGGGCCGCCTGGTGGCGACACGCGCGCTGGGCGCCCTGACCAGAGTGGCCGTCGACAACCTGGCCAGCGACGAGCCGCTGGCCCCCAGCCACTGGTTCTGGGACCCGGCGCGGTCCGGCGGCATCTTCGTGGAACACGGCGTCCACTTCTTCGACGTGTTCGAGCAGCTGCTGGGACGCCCGGCGGTGCTCCTGGCGCGGACCTACCAGCGGCCCGACGGGCCGGTCGACCGGGCCTTCTGCGCCGTCGAGTACCCCGGCGCCGTCTTCGCCACGTTCTGCCACTCGTTCGACCGGCCCTACGAGATCGAGCGCACCACCGTGCGCCTGGTGTTCGACCGCGGGGTCGTGGAGTTGCATGGCTGGGTCCCCCTGCGCCTGGAGGGGGTGGCGCTCCTGGAAGAAGACGAGATCCCGTCGCTGGTGGAGGCGCTGGGCGCCGACGCCGTGCGGGCCACCGGGCAGTACGACCGCAACCTCATGGGCAAGGGGCGCACCCTGTTCCGGCCGTGGACGGTGGAGCTGCACCAGGCGCTGCCCGGCACCAAGGAGGACGTCTTCCGCCGCGCGGTGGCCGCGCTGGTGGTCGACGTGCTCGACGCCATCGCGCAGGGCCGGCCGCCGGCCGTCGCGCTGCCGTCCGCCACGGGAAGCCTGGCCACCGCCCTGGAGTGCGCGCAGCAGGCGGCCCGGGCAGCCGCCGCGACCCCCCCGACGGCCCGAGGCGCGCGCGACACGGCGTGACGGGCGCCGCCGGGCTCACACGAGCAGGTATCGCCGGCGCACCTCGTCGTTGGCCCGGAGGTCGGCCACGGTGCCCTCGTAGCGGATGCGGCCGTCGTCGATGACGTAGCCGCGGTCGGCCAGGCGCAGGACCGCGTGGACGTTCTGCTCGGCCAGCAGCACCGTGAGGCCCGTGGCCTTGAGCGCCGCGATGCGCTCCTCCAGCGCCCGTACCAGCAGCGGCGCCAGACCTTCCATGGGTTCGTCCAGCAGCAGGAGTTCGGGGTCGCCCACCAGGGCCCGGGCGATGGCCAGCATCTTCTGCTCGCCGCCGCTGAGGTGGCCGCCCTTGTGCCGCTGCTTCTCCCGCAGCACCGGGAACAGCTCGAACACGCGG
>ENA-ORXB01002311-ORXB01002311.1-sediment-metagenome-genome-assembly--contig:-NODE-2311-length-16914-cov-17.378452_pt1 | contig 16914 bp, 14 predicted proteins | sample MGYA00237863_ERZ511475 | MGnify/ENA primary metagenome ERZ511475 (study PRJEB26305, sample SAMN06343858) | sediment metagenome | isolation source: hot spring sediment | place: Canada: British Columbia... | reverse complement strand
TCGTGTCGGCACCTCCCAGGTATTCTACGCCAAGAGGAGCGTTGTGGCCAGATATGGCTAACGAGAATTAGACTGAACCGCCTAATACCCCCAACACAGCAAGCCCCGCAGTCTAAACACTGTCACCCCCCCCACGCAGTTCCCTCCGGTCTCCTTAAATAACCCCCATCGCGACATACACCCCATCCCAGCTAGGCAGACCCGCCTAATCCGGCCCGGACGTACGTGCCAGCGGACCCGCGGCCAGCGGTATTTCGGCCCCATTTTCGCACGCCGGCGATACCCCTGCAATCCGGCGAGGCCAGGGGCCAGGAGGAGGCCAGGGGAGGCCTCCACCGGCCGGCGCCCCACCGGCTCTGGCGGATCCCTCTACACCCCGGCCAACCGATCGGCCGGGCTGTGGACCGCCCCCGGCCCACGGTTCAGCACGTGCGTGTAGATCATGGTGGTGCTGACATCCCGGGGCCCGAGCAGCTCTTGGACCGTGGGGATGTCGTACCCGTCCTCGAGCAGGTGAGCGGCGAACGAGTGACGGAAAGTGTGACAGGTCTCGCGCTTGGCGATTCCGGCTCGCCGCGCCGCCTCTCTGACTGCACGCGGTCTCGCTCGCCCTTGCCGGCCCGCACCACAATCTGGTTCGAGGCGAAGTCGATATCCTTTAGACCATCGTCGTCTTCACATCCTCGTGGCCGGGCGATGTCTTCTTGGAAAGTAAGGCTGCCGGGCCCCGGCGGCATCACCAGGATTCAGTATTCCGGCGAGGGGTCGTGTGCCGTCCCGGCCGGAAAGCCTCAGGCCGGGGGCTTGAGGCCCTGCTGGAGGGCCCAAGTGGCAATCTGGGCGCGGGAGGAGAACTCCAGTTTGTCCAGGATGTGCTGGACGTGGGTGGCGGCCGTGTGTTCGCTGATGAACAGCCGGCGGGCGATGTCGCGGTTCGACAGGCCTAAGGCCACCAGGCCGGCGACTTCCAACTCGCGCGGCGTCAGTGACCCAGCCCGGGCCGGCCGGGCCTCAGGCGCTGGCCGGTGGACGCGCGACGGTCGGTCAGCCAGCCCAGAGTGCGGACGGCAGTCCGGCCGAGACCCCAGAGCGCCTGCAGAATGATGGCGATGATCACCGGCTTGACTCCGTAGAGGAGCCATTGCGCGGTGGGCCTCGCGCCAAACCGCACATACATCCAGGCGAAGACCAGCACGATCAGCATCGCCGGGACGATGAACGCGATGCCCGCGGCCAGCAACCCCCGAGCACCCGCCCGCGCGTAACCCAGGTGGATGGCCATCTCGGTGGAGTTGGGCCCGGGTATCAGGTTCGTCGCGCCGAGCATGTCCAGGAACTCCTGGTCGGACAGCCAGCGCCGCCGGCGAACGACCTCGTCCCGCATCATCGCGATGTGCGCCGCCGGGCCGCCGAAGGCGATGACGCCCAGCTTGAGAAAGAGACCGGCGACCTCTCGGAGAGCGGAGTTCGTCCCCCGGGGGTGGGACATGTTTCCGCCAGCGGTCATCCGCTCGCTCCCCTCCCGTGATTCCTCGCGGGACGGAAGCCAGTATTGGCGATCGCGGCGGGATCGACCTGCTGAGATGGGTGCCCTAGGCGGGGGCCGGCTCCAGCATGGTGATCCTGCCGGTTTCGGCGGTGTCGTAGCCGCCGAGCTTCCTGACCTCCTCCTGAAACTCCGCACAGGCCAGGACGGCCAGTGCCTCCTGGACAAGCGGGACCTGCAGGTACTCCCGGGGGATGACTAGGTCGTAGCGCTCCCTGGCGACCGGAAGGAAGTCGAGCCCCAGGGCCCGCGCGGCGGCGTAGATCCCCAGACCCACGTCAGCCGCGCCGCTGGCTACGGCCGTGGCCACAGCCATGTGGGTGTAGGCCTCCCGCTCGTAACCGCGAATCTGCACGGGGTCGATGCCCGCGCGCTTGCAGGTGAAGTCCAGCAGCAAGCGCGTCCCCGCCCCCCGCTGGCGGTTGATGAAGAGGACGTCCTCCCGCACCAGGTCCTCAACCCCGGCAATCTGCCTGGGGTTCCCGGGCCGGACCATCAACCCCTGGTCCCGGTGCGCCAGGGTGACCAGCACGACCTCCTCCCCGGGGAGGTAGCGGCGCACGTATGGCACGTTGTACTCCCCTGTCGCCTCGTCCAGCAGGTGGATGCCGGACATGTGGGCCTCTCGCCGGCGCAGCGCGCTCAGGCCGCCCAGGCTACCCACGTGCGCGGAGGAGATGCTGACTCCGGGGTCGCGCCGCCGCAGGAAGTCTGCCAGCACGTCCAGGGCCACGTCGTGGCTGCCCACCACGACCAGCGTCCTGGCGATCTCCTCCCGCGGCCGCAGTAATTCCACCTCCACCTCCCGGCCGGCGGCGACGCCTTCGCTGGAACGGGGAATCATCAGCAGACCGTCGGCGCGGACCATGGTGGAGATGAGGCCGGCGCCCCGCCCCAGCGGGCTGGCCACCAGCCGCCCTCCCACCTCGCCCAGCTTGACGCGGACGAACTCGTCGAGCCCCATCACCGAGGGGATCGTCCGAGTAGTCACCGCCCGCACCACCTCGCGGCGCGGGACCGGCAGCCCCTGCAGTGCGAAGACCACGGGCTTGACGAACAGGTCGAAGGTGAGAATGGAGGTGACGGGATAGCCGGGGATACCTACGACCGGGGTCTTGCCCATCACCCCCAGGATAGTGGGTCGGCCCGGCTTGATGCTGACCCCGTGGAGGATGACCTCACCTGCGCGGCGCAGGGCGTCAACGGCAAAGTCCCTGGTGCCCGCAGAAGCCCCGGCGTTGACCACGACCAGATCGTGGTCGCGCGCGCGCAGGAGCGCATCGGCGAGGGCAATCGCGTCGTCGCGCACCGGGGCGTGCCGGGCCGCCAGCGCACCCCACTCCTGCGCCATGGCGGCCAGCACATGAGAGTTGAACTCGGCGATCGCGCCGGGAGTCGGCGGACTGCCCGGCTCCACCAGCTCGTCGCCGGTGGGGATGATCAGCAGCCGGGGCCGCCGCCGCACCGGAACCTCCGTCACGCCGGCAGCCAACAACGCTCCCAGGTCTGGGGGTCGGATGCGGTGATTGGTGGGCAGGAGCAGCTCTGTGGCTACGATGTCCTCCCCCACCGGCCGAACGTGCTGCCAGGGAATGGCCGGCCCGATCAGTTCCACCTCGCCGGAGGGGATCTCGTGGATGTCCTCCACCATCACCACGGCGTCAAACCCCTGCGGCAGAGGGTCGCCGGTGTTCACGGGACGGAACCGGCCGGGCCCCAGGCGCACAGGCGAGGTCTCCGAGGCGCCGAAGGTCTCCTCCGCCCGCACCGCGATCCCGTCCACCGCCGAGGCGTGGTAATGCGGCGCCGACCCGGCGGCGTAGACAGGCCCGGCCGTCACCCGGTGCAGGCTCTCCGCCGCGGCGACGGTCTCGGCCTCAAGAGGCCGCAGCAGCCCCCGAGCCCGCAGGGTCTCCAGCCAGACCTGCTGCGCCTCCTCCAGGGGGACATCGCTCAGGTAGATCTGCCGTTGTCCCGCCGGTTCCCCGCCTACCACGTCCACACCTCCACCGCCTCTCCCACCTCCAAGCCCTCGCGCTCCAAGGGGATCCGCACCAGGCCGTCGGCCTTCACCATGGTGGCGATAAGGCCGGACTTCCCCAGCAACGGTACCGCCCACAGCTCTCCGTTGCGCCGCTCCAGGAAGACGCGGAGGTAGTCCTCCCTCCCGGGAGCGGAGGCGATGCGGCGGGCCAGGCGGGCCCGCAGCGGGAGGGGAGGCGATGCCTCCAGCCCCAGGAGCCGCCAGATCATCTCCCGCACGAAGACGTAGAAGACGATCATGACCGTGGTGGGATGGCCGGGAAGACCGACAACCGCCTTGCCGCCCGCGGCGCCCAGGATGGTGGGTTTGCCTGGTTTCATCGAGATCCCGTGGACAAGCACGCCGGGCTCCCCCAGGGTGTTGATCGCCTGCGCCACCAGGTCCCGCGGCCCGACCGAGCTGCCGCCGGAGATCAGGATCAGGTCGCTGCTCTCAGCCGCCCGGCGCAGCGCCGCCAGCAGCGCGTCGTGGTCGTCGGGTATGAGGCCGCAGAAGCGTGGGGTTCCCCCTTCCTGTCGCACCAGGGCGGAGAGGGTGTAGGTGTTGATGTCCCTGATCTGGCCGGGTCCGGGCTCGACCTCCGGCGGGACGATCTCGTCGCCGGTGGAGATGAGGGCGACGAAGGGAGGGGAGGCCACCGGCACCTTCGTTACGCCGATCCCCGCCAGCAGCCCCAGGTCCTGTGGGGTCAACCTCCGCCCGCGCCGCAGGGCCACCGCACCGGCGGGGAAGTCCTCTCCGGGGCGGATGAGGTTTTCTCCCGGCCCTACTGCCCGCTTCACCTCGATCGTCCGCTCGTCCAGATTCTCGGTGTGCTCCACCATGACCACGGCGTCTGCGCCCTCCGGCAGCATGCCGCCTGTGGGGATCCAGACCGCCTCCCCTTGCACGACGCGCAGCCTGGGAGCCTCACCCATGCCCACCTCGCCGACCACCGTAAGGTAAGCGGGCATCCCCTCACCGGCGCCGAAGGTATCTGCAGCCCGCACCGCATACCCGTCCACGGTGGAGCGGAAGAATTCCGGCAGGTCCCGGGGCACGACCACGTCGGCGGCGAGCACCCTTTCCCAGGCCTCCTCCAGGGAGACGGTCTCGACGCGGGGAGGCGGGGGGCGCCAGGTGGAGAAGAAACTTTCTTTGGCCTCGGAGGGCGTGCGGATCTCGAAGAAGAGAGCCTCGCCGCCGGCAACCGGCGGGAAGATTCCCACGTCGTCACCGTCGCGCAGCGTCGCCGTATCGTCGACGACGACGCCGTTGACAAACGTCACCCGCACCGCCTGGTGGGGGATGCCCAGACGCCGCACCAGGTCTGCTACGGTAGCTCCGTCGTCTAGCTGCACGGTGATAGCACCGGCTGTGGCCTCAGGGTGGTACTGCCGCAGGGTGGCGAAGAGCCGGACCGAAACTGCGATCATCCTACTCCTCCACTCTAGGGAAGTACTGGCGGTAGAGCAGCGCCATGTCCTTTGGGAAGACCCCCAGCCGGTCTCCCGGTCGCACCTTCCGCCGCAGCCCGGAATACTCCGCGTTGAGGAAGAGGTGGCTCACCTCCTCCGGTGCGATGCCCAAAGCGGTCAGGACGTCGGCGATGGTAGCCCCGTCGGCCGCAGGAACGTGCACAACCACCTCCTCCCAGGCGGGCCGGGGACCGAGGCGCTCCTTCAGCCGGCCGTACAGGTGGATCTCCACCATCAGCAGTAGAGCATGGCCATCTCCTTGGGGAAGACGCCGACGCGGTCGCCACCCCTGACCACCATCCTCCGGGCCTCGGGAGAATACCGGCCGTTGATGAAGATGTTGCTCACCTCGGCGTCGGGGTCGATCCCCAGGCGGCGCAGCACTTCCTCGACTGTCGCCTGCTCTTCCAGCGGCACCCAGGCTATCGAGTCCGCCGTGACCCGCGGGTCCTGGGCGAAGCGGCGAAGCCGGCCGTAGAGCCTCACCTCTACCATGGACGACATGGACGACATCGGGTCTGTGCGCAGCTCCAGGTCGGGGCCGAAGGGCCGGGGGATGAGCCCTACGCCCCCAGCCCTTCAGCCGTCACCTCGCCTACCCTTGAACGGTGAACGCCCGGCCTGTCTCAGAACTTGTAGACCGCGTCGAGCAGCTCCTCGGGCACGTCGAAGACGGTGTTGTGTGGGGGCAGCGGCTCGCGCGTCATGAACTCCGGCAGCCGGTCGTGCGCCGCCGTGAACCCGGCGCCTTCGTTGAACTTCCGCTCGGTCCGCAGGATCTCCAGGCCCAGCCGCGTGATGTCGTCCACGGTCCAGGTGGTCCCCAGCACCCCGGCGCAGCTCTCCACCATCCCCTCCAGCCCTTCCGGAATGTCCAGGACGGCGAAGGCGTCGAAGAGGCAGTAGCCGGTGCTGTCGATGAACGCCGTGGAGGCCTGGAAGGCCCGGGAGAGCTCGGCCTTGCTCACCGCAAAGGGATCGACCTTGCCCCCCACCCCCAGGATCTCGGGAGCGATGGTGTAGCCCGCTGTGTGGTCCGCCCCCATGGTAGAGGTGGCGTAGGTGACGCCAATGCCTTTCACCGCCCGCGGCTCGTACGCCGGCATGTTCTGCCCCTTCACGGCCGGGACGCGCGTGACGCCGAAGGCCCGGCCTGTGAAGACCGCGCCGTTGCCGATGATGCGCCCGAGCGGAGTGCCCTTCCTGACCTCTTCATTGATGAGCTTCTTGGCACCCTCGGCGTCGCCGAATGGGAGCAGGCCCCCGTCCATGGCCACGGCGATGGTCCCGCCCATCTCGATGGTGTCCACACCCACATCGTTGCAGGCCCAGATCAGGTCCGCGATGTCGTCGAGATTCCCGATGCCGCAGTTGGCGCCCAGCGCCCACACCGACTCGTACTCCATCACCGAGACCTTGAAGGTCCCGTCGGGATTGGCCCAGCGGTCGGAGCACTGGATGATGCACCCGGGGTGGCAGGGGTGTCCGGTCATCCCCTCCCCGTTGCGCTTCTTGATCATCTCCACCTTGGCCTCGCCGCTGATCTGGCCGGTGAGCTCGAAGCGGCCTGAGCGGAAGTTGCGCGTGGGGTAGCCCCCCGCCTCGTTCATGATGTTGGCCAGGACGTTGGTGCCGTACGTGTTCAGCGCCCCGCCCTTCTTGGTGACGTCGTGGCGCAGAGAGGCCTCGGTCAGCTTGTCGATGCCCCGTTCGAAGAGCGCTTTGTCTGCGATCTCGACGCCGGGGCCATCCGTGTCGTCGACGACGATGGCCTTGAGCCCCTTGCTGCCCATAACCGCACCCATACCGCCGCGGCCGGCATAGCGGCCGGCCGTGTTCTCCTGGTCGTTGATGCAGATACCGGCGGCGGTCATGCGCATCTCGCCGGCAGGGCCGATCCCGATCACAGCCACTTTCCCGTGCTGGTCCCACAGCCGGCTGCACACCTCATACATCCCCTTGCCGACCAGGTCGTCGGCGGGCAGGAACTCCGCGCCATCCTTGGTCACCTTCAGCACCCAGAAGCGCCCGCTATCCTGGGGCTGCCCTTCCACGATGATCGCCTTGATCCCCAACCGGGCGATCTTCTGCGAGGCGAGGCCGCCAGCATTGGTCTCCTTAATCGTCCCGGTGAGCGGACTCTTCCCCCCAATGGAGATGCGCCCCGAGGTCGGAGCCGCCGTGCCGCTGACGATGCCCGGGGCGAAGACCAGCTTGTTCAGCGGGCCGAGGGGGTGGCAGGTGGGGGGGACCTCCTGAGCGGTGACCATGGAGGTAAGGCCCCTCCCTCCCCACAGGCTGTAGGCTGGCGGCACATCTTCGAACGTGGCCGTCAGGTCGGCCATGTTCACGCGCAAGAGCCTTGCCATCGGTCTCGCCTCCTTTCATACGTGCATGCTCTCAAACCGCAGGCGCGCGCTCGCTATCCTCCGATTTCGCTCATCAGCCTGGCCCGGGGGAACGCCCCGTCGGCCAGGGCGTGCCCGGCGGGACGGCGGAACGCAGCGGAACGGAGTAGGGCCTTGAGCTCGTCATAGCTGGCCCCCCGGCGCAGCGGGGTCAGCAGGTCCACCTCGTCGTCCCGCAGCAGGCAGAGGCGGAGCCTCCCGTCGGCGGTCAGGCGGAGCCGACCGCAGTGCAAGCAGAAGGGCTGGCTCCAGGGGCTGATGAATCCCAGCCTGCCCGCAGCGCCGGGCAGGCGGTAGGTCCTGGCCGGCTTCTCCCCGGAGACGTCGAGAGGAATGAGCCGCCCCAGAGCAGCCTCGATCCGCGCCATGGTCTCTGCGCTGGGCACGACGCTGGCCGTAGCGAACTGTCCCACGCGGCCGAACGGCATGATCTCGATAAAGCGGACCTCCCAGGGGCGTTCCCTGGTGAGGGCCGCCAGAGAGACGACATCGTCGTCGTTGAACCCCCGGACGACGACGGTGTTGAGCTTGATCGGCACCAGGCCGGCGGCCTCCGCCGCAGCGATCCCCCCCAGCACTCGCTCCAGCCGCCCGCCCCCGGTTATGCGGCGGAACTTCTCCGGGTCCGTGGTGTCCAGGCTGATGTTGACGCGGCGCAGGCCGGCAGCAGCCAGGGAAAAGGCCAGGGACTCCAGCAGGAGGCCGTTGGTGGTCATCCCGATATCCTCGAGGCCCGCAACGCCTGCGAGGGCCCGGACCAGGTCCACCAGGCCGGGGCGGAGGGTAGGCTCGCCACCGGTGAGGCGTAGCTTGCGCACGCCCAGCTCGGCGGCGGCACGCACCAGCAGCAGCAGCTCGTCGTCGCGCAGAGGCTCCCGGTGCGGTCGGACGGAGGCAGACCCGGGGGGAACACAGTAGACACAGCGCAAGTTGCAACGATCCGTGAGGGAGACGCGGAGGTCATGAAGGTCGCGACCGTACCGATCGCGCATGGCCTGCCTCCCGGTAGTCGAATACAAACCGCCCGCCGGGGGTGGACGGGGCCCGGCGAGCCAGGCGGGGCAACTCTGATCATAGGTGCCGGCAGTCCCCGGGACCATCCAGCGTACGCCCGATTCTGAGCCCGGAAGGGGGCAAGAAGCGTCGAGGCTCTTTCGGCCCATCCCGCGCGCCGGGGCTTTGAAGGGTTTAACGCGCAGTATGGCGAACACTAGTTCGCATTCCAGGTCGGTTTGCCGGAGAATTTAGGAGGCCACCCGTGACTCTGGATCAGATCCTCGACGTGCTGCGCACCGATCCGGACCTCGCCCCCCGCATCACCGCCTGGCACGAGCTCCCTCCCCGCCCGGCCCGCCTCGTGCCCTTCCCTTCTGAGCTGGACCCCAGGCTGGTCGACGCGCTCCGCCGCCAGGGGATAGACGCGCTTTACTCTCATCAGGCGGAGGCCTTCCAGGTGGCAACCGCAGGCGGCGACCTGGTGGTGGTCACCCCCACCGCCAGCGGCAAGACCCTCTGCTACAATCTCCCCGTCCTCGATCGCATCCTCAAGGAGCCAGCGACCCGGGCGCTGTACCTTTTCCCCACCAAGGCCCTCTCCGCCGACCAGGTGGACGAGCTGCAGTCGCTGGTGCGCGCGCTGACAGAGGCAACCGCGGGGCAACCGAACAGTCCGCCGGACATCAAGACCTTCACCTACGACGGGGACACCCCGGCCTCCGCGCGCCGGGCCATCCGCGCGGCCGGGCACATCGTCGTCACCAACCCCGACATGCTCCATGCGGCCATTCTGCCGCACCACACCAAGTGGCTGCGCCTCTTCGAGAACCTGCGCTACCTCGTCATCGACGAGCTGCACCAGTACCGCGGCGTCTTCGGCAGTCACGTGGCCAACGTGCTGCGGAGGCTGTGGCGGATCTGCCGCTTCTACGGCAGCCAGCCGCAGGTGATCTGCACCAGCGCTACCATAGGCAACCCCCAGGAGCACGCCGGGCGTCTGGTCGGAAGGCCGGTCACCCTGGTAGACAACAACGGCGCCCCCGCCGGGGGCAGGGTCATCGCCTTCGTCAACCCGCCGCTGGTCAACAGGGAGCTGGGCATCCGGCGGGACACCCTGCTGGAGGTGCGGGACCTGGCCTCGGAGTTCATCCGCAACCGGATCCAGACCATCGTCTTCGCCCGCAGCCGGCTGGGCGCTGAACTGCTTACCACCTACCTGCGGGACCTGGCGCGGCGGCACGGGCGGGACGGCGAGGCCGTGCGCGGCTATCGCGCGGGGTACCTGCCGGGCGAGCGGCGGCAGATCGAGCAGGGGCTGCGCGAGGGGACGGTCCAGGCGGTGGCGGCCACCAACGCCCTGGAGCTGGGCATCGACATCGGGCAACTGAGCGTCGCCATCCTGGCCGGCTACCCGGGCACGGTGGCCTCCACCTGGCAGCAGCTGGGGCGGGCCGGTCGGACCGCGGAGCTTGCGGCCGGGTTCCTGGTCGCCACCAGCGACCCGCTGGACCAGTACATCGTTACCCACCCCGCGTACTTCTTCGACCAGCCGGCGGAGCAGGCGCTGATCAACCCCGACAACCTGCTGATCCTGACCAGCCACCTCAAGTGCGCCGTCTTCGAGCTGCCGCTGGCTCACGACGAACCGTTCGGCGGGGAGGGCCCCGGCGCCCGGGCAACCACGGCAGAGATCATGCGCTACCTGCAGGAGCGGCGGGTCGTGCACGACGACGGCGCCCGCTGGCACTACATCGCGGAGGCCTTTCCCGCCCAGGAGGTCAGCCTGCGCGCCGCCTCCACCGAGAATGTGGTGATCATCGACACCACAGGTCCGCAGCCGCAGGTGGTGGGGGAGGTGGACCTGCCCTCCGCCCCGGCCCTGGTCCACGAGGACGCCATCTACCTCCACCTGGGACAGCAGTACCATGTGGAGCGGCTGGACTGGGAGGCGCGCAAGGCATACGTGAAGCGGGTTGACGTCGACTACTACACCGACGCCCAGATCGCCGTGCGCATCGCCATCCTGCAGGAAGAGGAGGCCGCCGCCGGTGCCCTGGCCCGGGCGCACGGCGAGGTGGCGGTGACCTACCGGCCGACCATCTTCAAGAAGCTGAAGCTGTTTACTCAGGAGAACGTGGGCTGGGGGAGGATCACCCTGCCCGAATCGACGGTGCACACCACGGCGGCCTGGTTCGCCCTGCCCCCAGAGACGACGGGTGGGATGGGCCCGGACCGCCTGCAGGGCGCGCTGGCCGCCCTCTCCCGCGCACTCCTCAACGTCACCCCCCTCTACCTGATGTGCGACCCGCACGACCTGGGGCGGGTGTTCGAGGTGCGCTCGCCGCACACCGGCTTGCCCACAGTCTATCTATATGAGCGCGCGCCGGGCGGCGTGGGCATGGCGGAGCGGGTCTTCCGGCTCCACGATCACCTGATCCGCGCGGCGGCGGCCCTGGTGGAGGCCTGTGGGTGTGCGGCGGGTTGCCCCTCCTGCGTCGGTCCGGTGCTGGAGGTGGGCCGGACGGGGAAGCAGGACGGCCTGAGCGTCCTGAACGCGGCACAGCGCGACCTGGGCGCCGCAGTGGCACACCTAGCGCCAGCGCCAGCAGCGCACCCGGCACCCTCGCCCTGAGATGCCTGGGGTGTCGACCGGACCGGTCTCCTCTGCGGTCCGCCTCACACCGAGAGACACGGTGACATCGGCGGGCTTTGAGGTGCACCGACAGCTCTGGGGGCTCACGTTGAGGCACGGTCGCCTCCCCCTGGCGGAGGCCGTGGCACGCGGCCGCGCCGTCGGTCCGCAGGGGGGCGCGGTGGGCTGGCTGGATACGGAGACGACCGGCCTCGCCGGGGGGACGGGGACCTACGTCTTCCTGGTCGGCATCGGCACCGTCGAGGACGGGACCTTCGTGGTCACGCAGTACTTCCTGGCCGACCTGGCGGCGGAGGCGGAGATGCTGCGGGCGGTGGGCGACCACCTGCGCGGCCTCGACGCGCTGGTGACCTTCAACGGCGCCCGCTTCGACCTGCCCCTGCTGCAGACACGCTTTCTCCTGTCCCGGCAGGAGGAACCCCTGAGGGAGCGCCCGCACCTGGACCTCGCCACCTACGCCCGGCGGCTCTGGCACCGGCCGCTGGGAGGCTATAGCCTGGCGCGCCTGGAGCAGGAGGTCCTGCAGGTGCGGCGGGACCTGGACGTGCCGGGGTGGCTCATCCCCTCCCTGTACGTGGAGTACCTGCGAACCGGAAACCGCGAGCCCCTGCGCCCGGTTTTCGCGCACAACGTGCAGGACCTGCTCTCGCTGCTGGCCCTGCACGGCACTGCGGGGGAGATGCTGGCGCGTCCCCAGTCCCCGCCCGTGGTCGTGGACTGGTTCGGCCTGGGACGGCTGCTGGAGCAGCATGGCGACCCCGCCGCCGCTTGTTGCTACGAGCGCGCCCTGTCCGGGGAAACCGATGTCCGCGCGCGCCGCCGCGCGGTGCTGGCCCTGGCCCGGCACTACCGGCGGTGCGGCGACCGGCGGAGGCTGCTGGCGCTGTGGCAGAGGGAGCTGGCCGCGGGCGTCCTCCCGGCCTGGCAGGTGCTGGAACGGCTGGCTGTGGTCTGGGAGTGGCAGATAGGTGACCCCTGCAGAGCCCTGCAGGCCATCGCGCGCGCCCTCGCCTCGCCGGAAGCACGGGAGGAGCGGGCGGCCGCGCGGATGCACCGCAGGTGGGAGCGCCTGGCGCGGAAGGTGGATCGAGAACCCCGCTAGCCGTGCAGGCCCTGGTACTCCTTCACGTCCAGCAGATCGCGCAAGCCGTCGCCGACGAAGTTGATGCTCAGCACCACCAGCATGATGGCCAGCCCGGGGAAGATGCCCAGCCACCAGGCGCTCTGGAAGAACGGCCGGGCATCGTTGAGGATGAGACCCCAAGTGGGCGTGGTCGGCTTCACCCCCAGCCCCAGGAAGGAGAGTCCGGCCTCGGCCAGGATGGCGTAGGAGATGCTGACCGTGGCCTGGACGATGATCGGGGAACCGGCGTTGGGCAGTATGTGCCGCAGCATGATGCGCCGGTCCCCCGCCCCCACCGCACGCGCCGCCGCCACGAAGTCCTCCTCCCGCAGGGCCAGGACCATGCCGCGGGTGATGCGGGCAAAGTCGTCCAGGAAGGCCAGCGTCACGGCGACGATGACGTTCTCGAGCCCTGTCCCGAACACGGCCACCAGGGCCACGGCGATGATGAAGTTGGGGAAGGCCCACTGCAGGTCGATGTATCGCATGACCAGCATGTCCACCCAGCCGCCGTAGTAGCCGGAGAGGATGCCCAGCACCACGCCCAACAGCGCCGCCAGACCCACAGTGGTGATACCGACGAACAGCGAGATGCGGGAGCCGAAGAGGATACGGCTGAGGAGGTCGCGCCCCAGGTCGTCGGTGCCCAGCCAGTGGCGCACGGATGGCGCCTGAAAGAGGGCATCGGACTGAAACTGCGGGTCGTAGGGCGCCAGCAGCGGCGCGAAGACGGCCGAGAGCACGGCCAGCACCAGCACCGCCAGCCCCACGGTGGCCCTCCGGTCCCGCAAGAGACGCCGCAGCAGCGCGCCGGCGGCAGTGCGGGGATGCGGCCGAACCACCTTCGCTACGGTTACGGCGCTAGACATATCTGATCCTGGGGTTGATCACGGCGTAGAGGAGGTCGACGACCAGGTTCATGCAGACGAAGATAGCCGCGATCACCAAAATGGTCCCCTGAACGATGGGGTAGTCGCGATTGAGGATAGCCTCGATGAGCAGCCGCCCGACCCCTCGAATGGCGAAGACGTTCTCGGCGATCACAGCGCCGGCCAGCAGCAGGGCCAGGGCGATGCCCATAACCGTGATCACCGGAATCAGGGCGTTGCGCAGGGCGTGCTGCAGGATGACGGCGCGCTCCTCCAGGCCCTTGGCGCGTGCAGTGCGCACATAGTCCTCCCGCAGCACCTCCAGGAGCGCGGAGCGTGTCATCCGCGCCAGGATGGCGGCAAATGATGTCCCCGTGGCCACCGCCGGGAGGATGAGGTGGGAGAGCCACGCCCACAGCCCTCTGCTCACAGGCTCGTAGCCGAAGGCCGGCAGTACCTGGAAGAAGACGGAAAAGACGATGATCAGCACGATACCCACCCAGAAGTCCGGCATGGCCAGCCCCAGGAAGGCGGCAACCGTGAGCGCATGGTCGGCCAGGGAGTAGCGGCGTACTGCGGAGACGATGCCAGCGGGCAGGGCGAGGCTCACCGCTATCAGGAAGGAGAACATCGCCAGGGAGAGAGTGCGGGGTAGGGCCTCCAGCAGCAGCGTCCTCACCGGCTGCCGGTTCCAGATGGAATTCCCCAGATCCCCCCGCGCCAGCGCGGCAAGCCAACGCACGTACTGTACCGGCAACGGCCGGTCCAGACCCAGGTTGCGGCGAACCTGCTCGACCACCGCGGGATCGCCCTCGAACCCCACGAGCGCGCGCACGGGGTCCCCCGGAATCGCCCGCATCATCAGGAAGACGAGCGTGGCCACCGCCCACATCACCAGTAGGGCGAAGAGGATGCGGCGGACCAGATACTCCTGCACCAGGATTCCCTCGCGCGCAGCGAGGAGGCCGGGAGTCCGGGGGGACTCCCGGCCCACGCCTTGCGGTCCTACCTGACGGTTACCGTGTCCAGGTCACGCAGCGAAGGGATGTGCACGAATCCCCGCACGTTCCTGCGAAAGGCCACGCTGTCCGTGCCATGGAAAAGAAAGACGCAGGGGGCGTCCCGGGCGATCAGGTCCACAGCCGCCTGCACCCAGCGCACGCGCTTGGCCTGATCCACCGTCTCCCGCTGCGCCGCATTCAGCGCATCCACCTGCGAGTTGCTGTAGCCGAAGGTGTTGAACTTAGCGCCACTCCAGAACCAGTCGTCAATCGAGTCGTCAGGGTCGGGGTCACCGCCGGAACCGATTTGCAGCAGCTCGAACTGCCCCTGGTCGAAACGCTGCACCTGGACGGGGAAGTCCACCACCTCTAGCTCGACGGTGATCCCCAGGGTCCGCTTGTAGATGTCGGCTATGATCTCCCCACGGCGTCGCGTTATCGGGGCCACCACCATCTTTATGGTAAACCCCCTGCCGTATCCGGCTTCTGCCAGCATCCTCCTGGCCTGGTCGGGGTCAAAGCGCTGTGGGCTGCTGGCAGCCAGATCCCGGAAGTAGAGCTTCTGCGCACGGGGGATGGGCCCGAACGCCGGGATCGCGCGCCCGAACAGGGCGCGTCGGATCAGGTCATCGCGGTCCATGCCCCTGGCCATAGCCAGACGCACCCGCAGGTCGTCCGTGGGCAGAGAGGCCTTGCCTATCTTCTGCTGCTTGTCCTTCCGCAGGTTGAAGAAGATGGCCTGGAAACCCGGGTCGTCGGCCTCCGAGATGACCACATCGCGCATGGCCTTCACGCGGTCGAATATGGTCTCGGGGATGGCCACGTTCCCTGTGAGGAAGTCCACCTGCCCGGATTGCAGGGCGGAGGCCAGCGTCGCCGGCTCTTCGATGTTGAAGATGGTGACCCGATCCAGTCTGGGGCGGTCGCTGATGTAGTAGTCAGGGAACTTCTCCAGGACAATCCGCTCTCCCAGTCGGTGCTCGGTGATGCGGAAGGGTCCGGTGCCCACGGGGCGCCGCGTGTACTCCCGGCCCATCTGCTCCAGGGCCCGACGGTTGACGATGGTCAACGCCCGGCCGCTGCTGCGCTCGGTTATCTTCACCAGCATGGAGGCCCTGGGCTCCTTCAGTACAAACCGCACGGTGAAGGGGTCCAGCCGCTCCGCCTTCTCGAAGGGAGCGAGGATGCTCCTGTGCAGAGAGCCCACCTTCGGGTCGAGCGTGCGGTTGAAGGTGTAGATGACGTCGTCCGCGGTGAAGCTGTCACCGTTGTGCCACTTCACGCCCCGCCGCAGGCGGAAGGTCCAGGTCAGCCCGTCCCCGCTCACCTCCCAGCTCTCCGCCAGGTCGGGGCGAGGGACCAGCCCCGCATCGATGTGGGTGAGGCCGCCCAGCACGTTGCTGGTGATCTGGAACTGCACCACCTGGTTGATAAAGGCAGGGTCCAGGTTGGTGAACTCGCGCACCCCCCAGGCTGCCTTCAGCTCGCCCCCGGGGGTACCGGCCTGAGCGTAGGCAGGGGTCGGGCGCAGCAGAGGCATCAGGTAGTGGAGTGCCCCGGTGGCGATGGCCAGGCGCAGGAAGTGGCGGCGAGAGATGCGGTCGCTGCTAAGGTCCGTCCACTGCAACCCCAGTTTTGGGTCTTCCGGGTCGAAGTCCGCCGCCCACCTCAGGTCTTCCACAAACTGATCACGTTCCCTCACCATGCTCTCCCCTCCCCTGTACCCGCGTCTCTCTGTACCGGCGAATTGCCCCTAGCCCGAGGGCCGGCATCGGTGCTCTACTCGCGCAGCGCCTCCTCGATCACTGAGAAGTGCCTCTCCATGGCGGCCACCGCGGCCGCCAGGTCCCGCGCCTCCACAGCCTGGACGATGGCCTCATGTAGCTGGTAGGCGCGGGCAAAGGCATCGGCCCGCTCCTGGTAGAACTTGCGGCGCAGCTCCAGGGCCAGCTCCTGGCGCATCACCTCCAGCAGGGGACGGATGGTCTGCTCGATGAGCGGGTTGCCGCTGGCGGCGACCAGTGCCAGGTGGAAATCCAGGTTGGCGAGGCTAAAGGCGTCATAGTCGGCGGCCTGCGCGGCCTCCTCCATGGCGCCCAGGGCCTGGCGCAGCCGGTGCAGACCCTGTGGGGCTCCCTGCCGGACTATGTGGTGCACGACCCCGACCTCCAGCGCCTGACGCGCTTCCAGTACATCTACTAGCGAAGGGCTCTCCTCGAGCAGCGCCATGACCTGCAGAGCCTCCGCCGTATCGGCCGCGCTGCGCACGTAGGTTCCATCGCCCACCCGGCTGGTGACGACGCCGACGATCTGCAGGGCGGAGAGCGCCTCGCGCACAGATGGGCGGCTGACCCCCATCTCCTCGGCCAGGACCCGCTCCGGGGGCAGCCGGTCCCCCACGCGGTACTGCCCCGACATGATCGCCTGCAGGATCTGCTCCGCGACGTGGGTGCTCTTCTTCTTCGTCAGGATGCGCTGGAAGGGCACGCCGGCTTCTCTCCCCCCTCTTACATCGAATGGTACTTATGCCGAATACTCCCGCTTTGTCCGGCAGTTGTCAAGAGGTCTGACCAATCCCCTTTTACGGCCTATGTGGGCAGGGTTCTTCAACCTCGCCGCGAAATGGTACATATTGCCAACTCAAGCGCCCATCTTGGTACAAGAATTCGACAAAAGGAGGGATTCTATGCGGACAGTGGTTAAGGCGAGGGCAGGGGTAGCTTCCCTGGCCCTCGTCCTCATACTGGCCCTCGGGCCTGCTGCTGCGGCGCCAACGATCCGTCTCTCCATCGCGACCGGCGGGACCGGCGGGGTATA
>ENA-ORXB01002309-ORXB01002309.1-sediment-metagenome-genome-assembly--contig:-NODE-2309-length-16930-cov-4.552483_pt1 | contig 16930 bp, 13 predicted proteins | sample MGYA00237863_ERZ511475 | MGnify/ENA primary metagenome ERZ511475 (study PRJEB26305, sample SAMN06343858) | sediment metagenome | isolation source: hot spring sediment | place: Canada: British Columbia... | reverse complement strand
CCCTAGCTGTGGAGCCCTCCTGGGCAGACGATGTCGCAAGGCTTTACCATAACCACCAAAAGGCCAAACTCGAGGGGAATGCCCCGGGGGGATGGGGCACCGCTGCTCGAGTGTATCGGCCCCGCCCGTGCGGCCACCTGTCCGCCCCTGAACCCCGCCCTGGAGCCCGCAATGGATATGTGGATCACATCAGGGTCTACAGCCGCGCCCAGGCGAGCTCCCAGGTGCGCTTGGTTCCGGCGATGACCATCTCGGGGTCGCCGCCGGGCAGCGGCTTGACTTCGAAGGTGACGACAGGCCGTCCCGTCGGCAGCTTTTTGTCAAAGTACCCGATGTCAAAGGCCACTCGCAGGAACTGGACGAGCTCCTCGACGTCGTTGCAGCCCCCCGGGCAGCCGAAGGGTGGGTGATAGTCACCGTAAGCGGGGTGGCTCTTGTCGCCCAGCAGGCAGTTTCCGACGTGCAGATGCACGAGATAGTCCTTAACCGGCTCGAGGGCCTGCCGGGGCGTCTCGCCGAGCTGGGGGATGTGGCTCAGGTCAACGGTCACGCCAAAGTTGTCGCAGGTCCGCCGGATCTCGGCCGCAACCTCGGCGACCAGAGGCGTCGGGCCGAGGAGCGACCGCTTTTCGATCTCGCGGTCAAACACCTCCAAGGACAGGAAAAGGACATAGTCGGTAGCCCGCTCGTGGGCGTAGGCGCACAGCTCCTGAACGCTTTTGACGAGCTGGGCGCGCGCCTGCTCCTCTCGCTCGCGGCCGGGGTACGAGTTCTTGCCATCGAAGAAGGCCAGCAGGCGTGCTCCGAGGGCGTAGGCCCGGTCGATGGAGGCCTTGACGTTGGCAACGGCCGCCTGCCGCGCGCCCTCGTCGAGGCTGGCAAGGTTGCCACCGGTCGTCAGCAGCCCCGGCTGTGCCCCGACGCCGAGGGCAAGCCGCGACTCCTCGGCTATGGCTCTGAGCTGCGGCAGCACCGCCGGATCCTTGATCAGGCCGACCTCGAGCACCTCGAAGAAGGGATCGGCCGCGATGCGCTTTGCCGTCTCAAGGATGGAGCCCTCGCCGCGCAGGAGCTGCGGGTAGATCATAAAGTGGACGATGCCAAGCTGCATGTGATTCTGCCAGGGAGCTTCCATCGGTCAGCCTCCTTATGGTCTCAGGATGGGTCGCGCCTGTCCTCTCGTGACCGCACCGGGCATCGACAGCAGCGCGGCCTTCAGGAGCACCGCGGCCGGCGGGCGGCGATGCGCTCGACGAACCGGTCGTAAGCGTTGCAGAACTCGTTCAGCGTGGCGGCTACGGGCGCCCAGGCCGCCGTGCCGGCCTCGTCCTCCAGAGAGAGGGGCCTCGCCGGGCAGAAGCGGTCGTCCTCTCCCGGGAGCCAGTAGGCCTGCCTAAAGATCTCGCTGTGTTCCAGGACTCTGAGGGCCGCCTCCGGCACGGGCTCCTCGATCTGGCGGCCGTTGAAGGGCAGGGCGGGCGTGTGATCGAGGGCATGGCGGATGTTCGGGAAGATGGTGATCACCGTCGTGCCCATGCAGTCGATGACGTCTGGGCAGGGGTTGGGCAGGCCCTCGTAGCCGGGGCCGGTGTACCAGCGCAGCGAGGCGACCAGCGCGCGCAGGCGGCCCAGGTCGTAGCCCTTTTCCCCGAGCAGACGCAGCAGCTTCTTGTGGACCGCTACGCCGGACCAGGCGGCTGCCTCGCGGGCCTCAGCCTCGCTCAAACCGAGCGCCGAAGCCTTGGCGAGCAGCTCGTCCCGCACAGGGAAGGCAAGGCGACCGTTCATCTCGGTGATGTACGAGGCGATAGCCTGCCCTGCGGCCGACGCTTCGGCGAACGGCATCTCCTGGAACAGGCCAAAGTTCACGGTGGCATTGGTGCCAATGCCCAGGCCGTTCAGGTGCCGACAGGCCTCGAGCCCGGCGCGGGTTGCCGGCAGCTTGAACACCACATTGGGGACGCCGCCCAGCTTTTCCTCCAGCTCCTCATAGATTGCCGTCGCGTCGCGGATCATGGTGGCGGCATCGTCGTGCTTCTTGGGGTTGACCTGGAGGCTGACCAGGCCCATGCGCCCCTCGGTGAGCAGAAAGATCGGGCGCAGCAGGCGCATGTTGGCCAGCACGACCTCGAGCGTGACGCGGCGCGCCAGCTCCGCGTCGTCGGCAGCCGGGTTGGCAGCGATGATGCGGTCGACGACCGCGTTCCAGCGCTCCGGGTCCGCCAGCCAGGCCAGGTCGATGAGCGGCGGGTTGGTCGTCTCGAAAGAGATGCCAAGGTACATGGCATAGTCGAGATAGGCGGCATAGTCGTTGCCAAGCTCGGTGATCGTCTCTCCCCGATAGCGGGCCTCGGCGACGCGCCGCAGGTAGCCGCTGCTCACCGCCGCTGACATGTGATCCACGTAATCAAGGACCGATCCGCCGACGAGGTCGCGGGCTGCGCTCTCGGGATCCGGGGCCTTTTCGGCGTCCAACCGCGCCTTCGCGTAGGCCTGCCAGTCGGCGAGCAGGGCACTGACTACCTCCGGAGATGAGGCCTCGGCGGCCCGACGGAGCGCAGCGACTGTGGCATCGGCCTCGGCGGCGAGCTCGGGCTCATCCAGCGCTGCTCTCAGGTTCCAGGCGGGCAGGTAGGAGCGCAGCGAGATGGCCATGTCGGCGAGGAAGCGCAGAGTGTGCTCCTGCTCCTTCTTGCCGGCGGTGGCAAGGCCGCTTTCGAGCGCCTGCCGCAGGGCGGCGAGGCGCTGCCGAAACTCGGCCGGAGGTGTGAAGAACAGCAGGTTGTCGCGTGCCTCCAGCACGCGGCCGCTGTTGACCGCCTGTGCCAGCTCGGATGCCGTGCGAGGACGCTGCGCTTCGCGCTCACGACGGATGCGGGCTCGCAGGGTTTCGAGGACGGACATGGGTGCCTCCCTCTGTGCGATCAGATGGTGTCCGGGCAGCCGGGCCGGGGTCGGCACCAGCCGCTAGGCGAATGCGTCCAGATGTCGCCGGAGGTGCGCGGCGACGGCCTCATAGTGTGCCTCCTCGTGCGCCCGGAGGACGGCATAGAGCCGATCCCGGAAGCGATACCGACCGGAGGGCTCCTCGGCGGTGACAACGGAGCCGAAGGTCACGTGGAGCACCTGACGCGCGTCGAACAGCTCGAGCACGCCGGGCAACTCGGCACCGGAGAGGCGCTCCGGGTCGGGGACGAGGCTGAGGTCAGCCGAGACGTGATAGCTGGCACGATCCTCAGGATAGCGCTCGCGGGCGAAGGCGAGTATCTCCCGGAAGAGCTCCGGATCTGCAGCTGCGACCGCCCGCAGTGCGGCCAGGTAGCTTGTGCCCGCCGTCTTGACGTGCAGCAGGGGACCGGCCAGCCGGGCAAAGGCGGGGTAGACACCGAACTTGTCGGACCCGGAGTGCAGGCTGAGCTTGTATGGCCCCATGTTGCGGGCGACGGCAACATGCTGCGCCAGTTCGGCCTCGAAGGCCGGCAGGTCGCCGATATAGTCTACGCCCTTCTCGAAGCGGCCGCTGAACCGCGGGGCAAGGCTCACCCAACGCACGCCCAGCCGCAGGAGCTCGCTGGCCACGAACCAGTGCTCGACCACGTGCGTGGGCGAGGTGGTCTCGTCGACCGAGACCTCCAGCTCGAAGGGTCTGCCCGCCATGCGTTCGGCCAGATGGCGGTAGAGCCGCACCGTGTGGGCGATGGCCCGGCCGTACTTGGCAGCGGCCCGGAGGACCGCCTCCTCATCTGCCGTTACCCTCACATCGGGGCCCAGGTCGGGCGAGCGGCCGACATAGGTCCGGCGCAGGTCGCGTGGGGAGCTCTCCAGGTCCGCCCAGGGCAGGGCCTCGACCTTGGCGGCGAGGGTGGAGGGCGGGTCGCTCTCGGCGGCGTTGTCGACGTGGTCGCCAGGGTCCATCGTGTACAGCGTAAAGCCGGCCCTCACACACAGGTCGACGTCCTCGGCCGTCTTGAGGTGATCGGCGTCGGCGCCGTAGCCGCCGAGCCATCCTTCCTGCAGCACGCCCCAGGTAGCATCGTCCAGCACCTGTTCGGGCGAGCGACGGGTGCGGGTCATCTCCCGGATCGACTGCTGGGCAAAGATCGGTGCGAACGCCGTTCCGCGCACCGCCCGGACGTGCCCCGGAGTAGCCAGGCCGAGGCGATCGCCAAAGCCGAACGAGCGGGCCAGGCCGAGCGTCTTCGGCGCCAGGAAAGGCAGCGCCTGCCGCGCTGCTGCGGCGTTCTCGTGGCTGCGGGGGCCGAGCCAGAGGCTCAGCCGCATGCCGCCGACCTCTACTTCCCGGCGCTCGCCGCACAGCTCACACGGCGGCGTGCCATCCTGCGTCAACACGCCGAGGGCTTGAGGGGTGAGAAAGTAGAGCGCGCCCCCCTGAGCCACGATGGATCTGGGGTAGACCGGACCGTCGGCAAGGGATGCGAGGGCGGCCGCCATTGCGGCAGCGTCATCGGCCGCCGGAGTGGCCGGTCCGCGCTGATGGAAAAGAGCGGTCAGACTGTCCATGACGATTCCCGATGGTGGGGGCAGCCGGCAGGTCCGGCTGAAGGAGCCACCCGTCACCGCGGGCGCCCGCGGATTGACCGCGCACAGGTGGCCGTGTATACTGTGTATATACAGTATAGTCTGGCCTTGGGGCGCTGTCAAGAGCAAGGACGATATGCCAATGCCCATCGACCGGGCGGCGCCGGTTCCCCTGTACCGGCAGCTCAAGAGCCTTCTGCTGCACCAGATCGAGTCGGGCGAGCTGCGCCCCGGGGACATGCTGCCCTCGCTCCGCCAGCTCTGTCGGGAGTATGGGGTGAGCCTGATCACCGTGCGCCGGGCCCTGCAGGAGCTGGTCTCGGAGGGACGGCTGCAGAGCCAGCAGGGGATCGGCACGTTCGTCACCGACAGGGTGCGGCATGCTCGCATTGCACTGGTCATTCTGGGCTTCTACGAGCAGGAGTGGCGGCGCAACTCGTCCATCTTTGGCGACCTGATCGGCGGAGCCGCTACCGTGGCGTGGGAGCGGGAGGCGCTGTTCTCTGTGACCCGGGTCGACCCCGGCCGGCGCCCCGCGGATGTCCTGGCCTCCATCGTTGATGAGCGGTTCTTCGATGGCCTCCTCATCCGTGTGCTACCGGACATCACCGAGGAGGACCTCGCCCCGCTCCTGGCTGCGGCGATGCCCTTCGTCGTCATCAAGCGGTACGTGCCGGGCCTCGGCATCAACTGCGTGGTCAACGATGACGTCACCGCGGCCTACCGGGCCACGGTCCATCTCATCCAGCACGGCTATCGCCGCATTGCGTTCCTCTGCCCCCTGAACGTGATCGTCGGGCGAGATCGCCATGAGGGCTACAGGCGGGCCCTGGCCGAGCGAGGCCTGCCGTACGATCCCCGGCTGGTGCCGACGATCAAGGACTGGTTCGAGGAAGAGGGGGAGGGAGCGCTCAAGGCGCTGTTTGACCTTGCGGAGCCACCGCAGGCGGTCTTTGCTGCGGGGGATCCGCTGGCCGTCGGTGTGTATCGGGCGGCGGCCGCTCTGGGCCTGCGTATTCCGGCCGACCTGGCCGTCGTCGGCTATGACGACATTCCGGCAGCGGCCGCGTTGCAGCCTCCGCTCAGCACCGTGCGCACCTCGTACCATGATCTGGGTGCGAGGGCGACCGGGCTGCTTCTCGACCTCATCGCCGGCAAGGTGAACGGACCCGTCAGGCTCGTCCTGGATGCTCCGCTGATCGTGCGCAGCTCCTGCGGCCCGCACTGAGGCCGCTGCTACCGGCTCACGCCCGGCCCGCTGCCGGGCCTGCCTCGAGGTCGCCGCCTGGCGGCCCCTTGCCCCGCCGAATTGCGTGCCTCCGAACGCGCCCTACCGCCGTGCCGCTATGCCTCGCGATGTGCTATCCTGTTTGGGCCGAGGTGATGCCGTGCAGAGGCCGCTGGGATGGCACCCAACGACGCGGTGTTGGGGAACCCCTCCCCGGGGCGGGGGCAGCAACCGCACGAGGGGCAGCATGCCGTCCTTCAGCAGTGCTAGAGCAGGTGATGAGGGACGAGAACCTCAAAAGGCCGAACTGCAGGCGCGCGGAGGTTATCCATGATGAGAGAGATAGGATCGATTCCGGGTGACAGGAGGACATCGGCCGGAGGGCTCAGGGAGAGCCTGAGGCATCTGCCTATCGTGCCCATCTTGCTGCTGCTGATGGCTTCCGCGGCCCTCCTCGGCGCCGCCGTTCTGGTGCTGAGGTCCTACTGAGTGCATCACGTACTGCGTGACAGATCGGGCGCCGGAGTGTGCCCGTAAGCGGAGAGGGAAGCTCTTCGCTGAGGAAAGGAGATGACAGCATGTCCAACGCCAAGAGCTGCTGCCGGCCGGCATCGGAGACGAAGGGGAAAGGCTTGCTCGCCGGCCTGGCCTATGGCATCCTGCCGCACACGTTCTGCATCCTCTTCATCGTGCTCTCCATCGTGGGGGCGACGGCGGCGACATCCATAGTCAAGCGGGTCCTGTATCTCCCCTTCCTTCTGCCGCCGCTCGTCGGGGTGTCGCTGGTCTTTGCTACCGTCTCGGCGTTGGTGTATCTGCGCCGGAACGGGCTCCTGTCGGTGAGGGGGGCAGTGGCAAGATGGCGCTATCTGACTATACTGTATGGGACGACTATCGCCGTCAACTTGCTGATGTTCACGGTGATCCTGCCGGCAGCAGCGAGGGTGGAAGTTAGGGCGGCGGGGCCGGCGCCCTCCGGCTACGTTGAGCAGGCACAGGACGGGCCGGTGGCCCTGGCGGAGTCGAACGCAGAAGCCGCTACGGTGAGGCTTCGCGTTGCAATCCCGTGCCCGGGCCATGCGCCGCTCATCGTCAACGAGGTCGAGGGCCTCGATGGGGTGCTTGCCGTCCGGTATCTTGGAGGCAGTGACTTTGCCGTGAAGTACGATCCAGCCAAGCTGACGGTGGATGATATTCTTGCCCTGGAGGTCTTTCAGTACTTCAGGGCGGTGGTACGGCCTTGAGATGAGGCAGAAAGCGAACTATGAATCAGGTTGTGCAACTAGCAATCACCGGCATGCACTGCGCCGGTTGCGCGGCCGCCATCGAGCGTGCTCTGAGCCGCACGCCGGGCGTCAGTGAAGCCAGCGTCAATCTGGCGACGCAAAGGGCACGGGTCGTGTACGATACCCGCGTGGCCACGGTCGCGGCCATCCTTCAGGCGGTGAACAAGGCGGGCTACGGAGCCACGGTGCTCGCCGAGGGGGAACGCGACCGCGAGCGGCAGAGGCAGGAGGCGGAGATAGCCGGGCTACGCCGAAGGCTCTTGGTCAGCATCGCGCTGAGCCTGCCGCTCCTCTACTTCATGCTGCTGGACTTCCTGCCATGGTTGCCGGGGGCCGGGACCGTCCCGCCCTGGGCCGGACTGGTGTCGCTCATCCTGGCGACGCCGCTCCAGTTTGTCATCGGGGCGGGCTTTTACCGGGGCCTGTGGTCGGGCTTGAGGAACCGCACCTTCAACATGGATGCGCTCATCGCCATCGGCACGACGACCGCCTACCTCTACAGTCTGGTAGGGTACGTCGGGCATGTGCTGGCTACCGGCTCGCTTCTCGGAGTCGGGGGCAAGGCGATCGAGGGGCTGTATTTCGAGACGTCGGCCTTCCTCATCACCTTTGTGACGCTGGGTCGGTGGCTGGAAGCGAGGGCGAAAGGACGGACCTCGGAGGCCATCCGCCGGCTGATGGGGCTGCAGCCCCGGTCTGCCCATGTGCTTCGGGATGGAGTGGCCTATGACGTTCCCATCGAGGAGGTCGCCGTCGGAGATATCCTCCTGGTGCGCCCCGGGGAAAGGATACCGGTCGATGGGGAGGTCATCCGCGGCTCGTCGGCGGTCGATGAGTCGATGATCACCGGGGAGAGCCTGCCGGTCGAGAAAGGGCCGGGGGACCGGGTCATCGGCTCGACCCTGAACCGGAGCGGCTCCTTCGAGTTCCGGGCGACCCATGTGGGCAGCGAGACGATGCTCGCCCAGATCATCCGCCTGATCGAGGAGGCGCAGGCGTCCAAAGCACCGATTCAGGCGTTCGCGGACCGGGTGGCGGCGTGGTTCGTGCCGGCCGTGATCGGCGTTGCCGCGCTGACCTTTGTGGTCTGGTTCTTCGTGCTCAAGGCGCCGCTCACCTTCGCGCTCATGGCCTTCACCGCGGTGATCGTCATCGCCTGCCCGTGCGCCCTGGGCCTCGCGACGCCGACGGCGATCATGGTTGGCACGGGCAAAGGGGCCGAGCACGGCATCCTGATCAAGGGTGGCGAGCCGTTGGAGGCGGCGCACCGCATCGATGCCGTCATCTTTGACAAGACCGGTACCCTGACCTACGGCAGGCCGTCGGTGACCGATGTCATCCCCCTCGGGGGCTCGAGCGAGGAGGAGGTCCTGTCGCTCGCCGGCAGCCTGGAGCGCTCGTCGGAGCATCCTCTGGCGGAGGCGGTGTACCGCTACGCCCGGGAGCGGGGCGTCGAGACCCGGCAGGTCGAGGGCTTTCGGGCCATTCCCGGGCACGGGGTCGAGGGGAAGATCGGCGGCAGCCGCTATCTCCTGGGCAACCGGCGGCTCGTGTCAGGTCTGGCGAGCGTAGACACGGCGGAAGCCGAGCGAGTCCTTGCGACCCTCGAGGAGCAGGGCAAGACGGCGGTGCTTCTCGCCGGTGAGCGAGGCATCCTCGGGGTCATCGCACTGGCGGATACGGTCAAGCCTACGGCGGCGGAGGCGGTTTCGGCCCTGGAGAAGATGGGTATCGCCGTCTACATGATCACCGGCGACAACGCACGGACGGCCAACGCCATCGCGCGGCAGCTCGGCATCAGACACGTCCTGGCCGAGGTGCTGCCGCAGGGCAAGGCAGAGGAAGTCAAGAAGCTGCAGCAGGCCGGGCGACGGGTCGCCATGGTCGGCGACGGGATCAACGACTCGCCCGCTCTCGCGCAGGCCGACCTCGGCATTGCCATGGGCTCGGGGACGGATGTGGCCATCGAGGCCGGGGGCATCGTCATCGTCCGAGACGACCCGCGGGACGTTCTCACCGCCATCCAGCTCTCGCGGGAGACGTACAACAAGGTCCGCCAGAATATGTTCTTTGCCCTGTTCTATAACGTGGTGGGCATCCCCATCGCGGCGCGGGCGCTGGCGGGACTGGGGCTGGTGCTGCGGCCCGAGCTGGCCGGCCTGGCAATGGCGTTGAGCTCGATATCGGTCGTCACCAACTCGCTTCTCCTGCGGGGCTTTCGCCCCGGGAAGCGAAACTATGCCTCGCTCGTTGCCCCGGCGGTCATGGTCGTGGCCTTTGGGCTGCTGTTCATCGAGTTTGCTCGGCTGAGCTCCGCCATGGCCGGTGGGATGTGAGGGGCCGGCGAGCGGCGGCACGGCCGCCGCTCGCCGGTGCATCAAGGGGATTCTGGGAAGGAGTCCCGCGGCCTTGGCCGACACACATATGCAATGCGGGCATCGAGGCCGTGGGGTCGCCGCCAACTGGGGCCAGGCTGGTAGCGCACGGTCTCATGCCAACATTCTCCTCCCGTCCCGGCGCGGCCCAGAGCCCCCGCGTGCCCCAAGGGTGGGTCGCGCCTACTTTTTCCTCACCTCGACGCGGGCCAGGTCCTCGATCACAGTGATGATCCCGGAGTGATCCAGCTCTCCCCGCCCAGCCGCCATGGCCGCCCCGAACAGCTCGTGGGCGAGGGCCGATGCCGGCAGCGGCACGCCATAGGCGCGCCCGGCCTCGCGGATGATGTTGAGGTCCTTGTAGTGCAGCCGGATGCGAAAGCCGGGAGCAAAGTCCCGCGCTACCACGCGCATGCCGCGGTTCTCGAGGACGCCGCAGCGGGCGAGGCCGCCGGAAAGGACCTGCACGATCTTTTCCGGGTCGACGCCCGCCTTGGTGCCGAGGACAAGCGCCTCGGCCATGCCTACGAGAGTCACCGCCACGAGCACCTGATTGCAGGCTTTGACCACCTGTCCGGCGCCGCTCTCCCCGCAGTGGACCGCCTTGCCCATGACGCTAAAGATCGGCTCGACCTGCGCAAAGACCTGCGGGTCGCCGCCGACCATGATGGAAAGCGTGCCCCGCTGCGCGCCGACGTCGCCGCCGCTGACCGGAGCGTCGAGCATCGGGCAGCCCTTCTCGGCGGCGGCCCGTGCCACGCGCACCGCCACCGTCGGCGAGATGGTGCTCATATCCACGAGGATCGTCCCCGGCCGGGCGCCCTCGAGCACCCCTTGCGACCCGAGGTAGGCCTTCTCCACGTCCGGCGAATCGGGGAGCATGGTGATGACGACCTGCGAGCGGGAGGCCGCGTCGGCGCTGGAGGTGCCGGGTTGGGCACCCTCGCGGACGACGGCCTCGATGGCCTCGGGGATGAGGTCATAGACCACGAGCGGATAGCCTGCCCGCAGGAGGTTGCGGGCCATGGGCTTGCCCATAATGCCGAGGCCGATGAAGCCGATGGTGGGTCTGGTCTCGTCTGTCATTTGTGTACGCTCCTTTGGAATACGCCGAGCATTCCAGGGCTTCCCGAGCCCACCGTCAGTTCCAGAGACGCGCTGTGCCGGGTCTTGGGCTCCGCCTCCACCCGGCCCAATCCCCGAGTGGTGGTTGTGCGGGTGGCGCCACCCGCACAACCACCACTAGAAGGCTCAAGTACCGGGTGAGCGCGCAGCGTGCAGCCCGGTCTGGTGCCTAACGAGCCCCTGAGGCCTCCGGATACGGGCGGAATCTACTATGGCACAACTCGGGACCGGAGTCAATGAATCAGCAGAGGGCACCTGTCTGCACCTACGCTCGGTGCGACGCGCACGCACAGGCCGCTCTGACTCCTGCCCATGAGGGACACCCCTCCTCACTTCTCACGCATTTGAGCACCGCGTCCGAGGTCGCTATAATAGGGGCCGTCGGACACTCGCGTCCGACCGGTTCTGGCACCCAAACCCAGTTCGCTACTCAAGGGGGAAGCGCGACCGTCATGGGCAGGCGGACCAGGGGGCAGATTGAGGCGGCCATCAGCAAAGCCGTCGTCCAGTTCGAGGTGGAGCAGATGGGGCGCGGGCCCGCCGATGTGCGCACCTACGTCATCGGCGATGCCATCTTTGTGCGGCTCAAGGGCATGCTCACCCCAGCGGAGCGCCAGCTGGCGCAGACCGAAGAGGGCCGCACCCTCATCAAGGACCACCGGCGCGAGCTGGTCGAGGCCTCCCGCCCTGCCCTGGAGGCTGCCATCGAGGAGATCACCGGCAGCAAGGTCATCAGCCTGTTCACCGATATCAGCACCGAGACCGGTGAGCGCATCATCGTCCTGACCATGGCGGATGACGCCAGCAAGTGGCTGGCTTGACGAGGGCGTCCCGATCTGCTATTCTAGTCTCCAGCTAGCGCACGGCAGACGGGGCGGAGAATAGCCTGCCTCCATTGAGCGCCGGGAGGCAGGGGATTAGCCGCATGGTAGGCCGGCATTCGTCTCACGTAGCTGGAGACGGGTGCCGGTGTTTTTTGTGTAAGGCTTGTCAGTATCTGAAGGAGGGTGTCATGTCCGGAACGCCGCTCGAGCGATGGGTAGACGAGGTCGCAGCCATCACCCAGCCCGATCGCATCGTCTGGTGTGATGGCTCCGACGAGGAGGCGCAGCAGCTCTATGAGCAGGGCCTCGCCGAAAGGACCTTCTACCGGCTCAACCAGAAGGCGTACCCCGGCTGCCACCTGCACCGCAGCCATCCGAGCGACGTCGCCCGGACCGAACATTTGACGTTCATCTGCTCGCGGCGGCAGGAGGATGCCGGGCCGACGAACAACTGGATGTCGCCGGAGGAGGCCCGTGCCAAGACTCTGCCGCTCTTCCGCGGGGCGATGAAGGGTAGGACGATGTACGTCCTTCCCTACCTGATGGGGCCGGTGGGCTCGCCCTTCAGCAAGGTGGGGGTCGAGGTCACGGACAGCGTCTATGTGGCCGCGAGCATGCGCATCATGACGCGCCTGGGCAAAGTGGCGTTGGAGCAGCTCGGCAACTCGGAGGATTTCTGCCCGGGCCTGCACTCGCTGGGCGACCTGAGCCCCGAGCGCCGCTTCATCCTGCACTTCCCGGAGGAGCGGACCATCTGGAGCGTGGGGTCGGGCTATGGCGGCAATGCGCTCCTGGGTAAAAAGTGTTTCTCCCTGCGCATTGCGAGCTGGATAGGCCGGCAGGAGGGCTGGCTCGCCGAGCACATGCTGATCCTCGGGCTCGAGGACCCGAGCGGTCAGGTCTGGTACATGGCCGCCGCGTTCCCCAGCGCCTGCGGCAAGACCAACCTGGCCATGCTGGTCTCGCCCCTCGCGGACCGGGGCTACCGCGTCTGGACGGTAGGGGATGACATCGCCTGGCTGCGCATCGGCCCGGATGGACGGCTGTGGGCGGTCAACCCCGAGGCCGGCTTCTTCGGTGTGGCGCCGGGGACGAGCGATCGCACGAACCCCAACATGATGGCCGCCATCAGACGGAACACCATCTTCACCAACGTCGCGGTGACGCAGGACGGCCTGCCATGGTGGGAGGGCATCAACGGCACAGGGCCCGACTCCCTCATCGACTGGCGAGGGAACCGCTGGAGCCCCGGAAGCGACAAGGCCGCCCATCCGAACTCGCGCTTTACCGTGCCCGCACGCAACTGCCCGAGCATGTCGCCGCACTGGGAGGACCCGCAGGGTGTGCCGATCTCGGCGATCATCTTTGGTGGCCGCCGCGCGCGTGTGGCGCCGCTCGTGTACCAGTCCTTCAACTGGCAGCACGGCGTCTTTGTCGGCGCGGGTATGGCCTCCGAGACGACGGCGGCGGCGATCCATGCGGTCGGCGTGACCCGCCGGGACCCGATGGCCATGCTGCCGTTCTGTGGCTACAACATGGGCGACTACTTTGCCCACTGGCTCCGCATGGGCCAGCGGCTGGCGCACCCGCCCCTCGTCTTCCACGTGAACTGGTTCCGTACCGACGAGAACGGCCGGTTCCTCTGGCCCGGGTTCGGCGAGAACGTGCGTGTGCTCAAGTGGATCGCGGAGCGCGTGCAGGGCAAGGCAGATGGCGTCGAGACGCCTATCGGCTTTGTGCCGGCCACCGGCTCGCTGGACCTGGAGGGCCTCAACCTGCCGGCGGAGACGATGGAGGAGCTGCTGCGGGTCGATCGGGAAGCCTGGCAGCAGGAGCTGGCCGAGCAGCAGCGGTTCTTTGAGCAGTTCGGCGAGCGCCTCCCGCAGGAGATCTGGCAGGAGCACGCCGCCCTCGCCGCCCGGCTGGGCGTCTCATAGAGAGCGGCCGGGCGCATCACTGCCCGACGACCCCTCGTCGACCCCACCCCCAACCCCCTCCCCAGAGCGCCCACGGGCGCTCTGGGGAGGGGGCATTCCGCCAACAGTTGCCCGTGCTCCCCCGTCGGGGCTTCAGGGGAGGACAGCTTGCCCCGCAGGCGGGGCCAACGCATTCGAGGGGCAGTGCCCCATCCCCCTTTATCTGTATTCCCCGCCCCCGCCGCGGCGGGGGCGGGGTCAGGGGTGGGGGACTGAAGGGGGTGCTGCCGTCTGGCACGAAATGTGCTCGTACGGGACAAAGAGCACATACAGGCGGGCGAAGGAGCACAAGATGGCTGCAACCAAGGAAGCGGCGCGGACGGCGGAAAAGCGGCCGAAATCCCGCTACCTGACCGGTGACCCCGAGCAGGAGCGGCGCCTCCGCGAGGGCTATATCGTGGCTACCAAGGAGGGCGTCGAAAAGCCGGGAGTCACCCTGTTGACGCGCAATCACGACATCATCCGCCGCTGGGCGGAGGCGCGGGGCGCGGTGCCCGCGACGGTGCCGGGGACGGAGCACGACGGGCATCTCGGGGTGCTGCGCTTTGACTTTCCCGGCTTTGGCGGGCGGGAGCTGAAGCACGTCTCCTGGGAGGAGTGGTTCAGGGCGTTCGACGAGAGGAACCTGGTCTTTGTGTACCAGGAGACGACGAAGGACGGCACCCAGAGCAACTTTTTCCGCTTCGACAGCCCCTATCGCGAGGAAGGCTGAGCGGCTCCATCGGGCGCTAGCGGGCGAGGCGCCGGCAGGCGTACTCCCAAATGCGATCGAGCTCGCGGCGGCGGTCGGTATCCTGCAGCTCGTAGGTGGCGCCGGCGAGCTGCGCGTGATACATCTCACGCGCCCGATCGACCAGCCGCGGCGAGCCCGCCCGCAGCCACACGCCGAGCGCGGAGCGGTCGAACAGCCGGGGGTACCAGAGCAGCCGGCGATGGTTATCCAGGGTGCTATCCTGGGCGATAAAGCCCCGCGCGATCCCCTCCTCCACCAGGGCGACCCAATCGGTGTCGCCCTCCTCAAGCGGCAGGCCAAGGATCAGGCGCTGCACGTGGTCCCGGATCTCGCAGTCGATGAGGAGCTGCAGCGGGCTAAAGATGTCGTCCATGCTCAGGGAGCCCGCGCCACTGAAGGAGCGCTGCCCCATGAGGGCTGCCGCGGTCATCAGGCTCGCCTTCTCCGCTGCGGCCTGGACCCCGGTCTCCTTGGCCATGACATAGATGTCCCCAAGGCCCTGGTCGGTCGTGAGGCGGTGGCCATAGAAGCGGTTGAGGTCCCGGGCCAGGGCGCGCAGCAGCAGATTCTCCGGCGAGCCAAAGACCATGGTGGTGGCCCTGAGATCGAAGGGGAAGACCCACACCGAGAAGCTGACCTCTAGGCCCGTTCCGACGGCGAGGGCGACATAGCTGCCGATGGCCTCGGCAGCGGCGAGCGCGAGGGCGCCAAAGGGCGCGATGGGGGCCGTCGCACCAGCGGCAGGCATGCCGCTGACATGGAGATGGCGGATGCGGTCCCGGAAGTGCAGGGCGATGGAGAGCGAGTCGCCGCCGAGGTGAAGCGGGCTGACCAGGTAGACCGGCAGCCCCTGAACGGGGTTGCCCATGACCTCGGCCATGGCCATGACGCACTCCATGACCCAGGGCACCGAGATGTCCCCGAAAGAGCCGCCCCTCCGAGAGTATAGAGCACCGATGCGGTACTGGCTGAGCGGCTGGAGCTCGGGCGGAACGTCGCCGGGGTACCCCGGCGTTGAGGCGACCACGCCACGGTCGGCAAGGGAGTCGACAAAGCGGGTCATCTCGATCAGGCGTGCGGTTGTGAAAGGCGCGATGGAGCCTGCCTCGGGGTCCTCAAGATCGTGGTTGTATCCGCTCACAAAGAGGGTCAGCCGGCTCTCATCCTCGGACGGCGGCACCGGTGCTGAGAGCAGGCGCCGGCGGTGCTCCTCGACGTAGCGATCCACGAGGCGTGGCTCGAGGAAGACCCGCTCCTCCCGCACGCAGAGGCCCTGGCGCGCCAGCTCCTCGCGCAGCGGCTCGTGCGACACGCGCAGCCCGACCTCCCTCAGGATGCGGAGTGCCGTATTGTGGATGCCCTCGCCCTCGCCGGGGGTCAGCAAGGCCCCATTGGGCAACTGCAGGCTGCGCCACATGGCTACTGCTCCAGCCAGCCGTGGGTGCGGCTGTATCTGGCTGCATGCCAGTACATCTCCACCACGTTCTCCACCGGGCAGTCCGGCAGGACGTTGTTCCCCGGCAGGATGAACAGCGCGCACTCTCCCGAGAGCGTGTCGATGATTCGCTCGATGCCCCGGCGCACCTCCTCGACGCTGCCCTGGGAAAGCGTGTCCGCGGAGGAAAGGCCGGCGAACAGAACGAGCTTTTGCCCGTCGACGGTCCGGTGCCTGGCGATCTCGGCGATGTTGACGCCGTACTCTTCCTGAAAGCCCTGAAAGCCGGAGACGCCGCAGGCGAGGATGTCATCTACGAGGGGGTGGATGTAGCCGTCCGAGTGCCACACGGTGCGCACTCCGGCCTCGACCAGTGGCTCGAGCGCCCGCCGAACATGGGGGAAGTAGCACTCGCGCAGGAACGCCGGCGAGACGACCGGCCCCCCTTTGCCGGTGATATCCGCCCCGATCAGAGTGAGCGGGACCATGTCCAGCTCCCGGTAGACCTCGAGGACTGCCAGCGCCTTCTTGCGGTTGACCTCGACCTCGGAGGCGTACAGCCGGTCGGCCTCCTCAGGGTAGAGCTTGAGGAACAGCAAATAGTTCTCGTAGCCGAACTCGGGGTACCACTCGAAGCGAGGGTGCACGACCTCCCACAAGGTCGGGAGATAGACGATATCGCCCATCAGCGCCTGCCTCGCCAGCACTTCGGCCCGAAAGGTCTCCCGCCAGGCTTTGGCATCAAACGCCCGTGCGGCCTCATCGGCGGAGGGCCTCGAGCGGGCAAAGGCGAGGACGTCTTCAGGCGAGCGATACCGCTCTTTGTAGCTCTCAAAGCGCTCCCGGGTCAGGCCGAGGCGATAGTCGCCGGGCGCAGGCGGGGTGATCAGGTCGATCATGCCGTCGACGCCGAGGGCCCGCTCGGCCTCGACGGCCCACCGCTGCGGATTCTGCCAGTACTCTGCCTCGCTGCAGCCCGCCAGAGTCTGCTGCAGGCGATCGTCGATCACCCAACCTCCCAAGAGGGCCACGCGGTCGGGCCTTTCGAAGGCGAGGGTCTTGAGGATGCGTTCGCGGTGTGTGAGCAAGGCGGTTACCCCTTGAGACCTGTCACGACGATTCCCTGGATGTAGGAGCGCTGGGCCACGAAGAAGAGCGCGACGGGCGGCAGCATGGCGATAAACGAGACGACCATCAGCTCCGACCACAGGACCCTGTAGGTGCCGCGCAGGAATGACAGCGCCACCGACAGGGGGTACATCTTCATCTCGCTGACATAGATCAGCGGGCCCATAAAGTCGTTCCACGCCCAGGTGAAGGTAAAGATGGCCATGATGCTCAGCGCCGGCTTGCTCAGGGGCAGGATGATGCGGAAAAAGATGCCCAGGACGCCGCAGCCGTCGATCTTG
>ENA-ORXB01002302-ORXB01002302.1-sediment-metagenome-genome-assembly--contig:-NODE-2302-length-16972-cov-4.369695_pt1 | contig 16972 bp, 14 predicted proteins | sample MGYA00237863_ERZ511475 | MGnify/ENA primary metagenome ERZ511475 (study PRJEB26305, sample SAMN06343858) | sediment metagenome | isolation source: hot spring sediment | place: Canada: British Columbia... | reverse complement strand
TGTCCGCGGGCGGCGAAGCCGCCCGCGGACACCCCCTTTATTTGGATTCCCCGCCCCCGCCGCGGCGGGGGCGGGGTCAGGGGTGGGGGCACTTGCAGCCTGGCATGGCTCTTGCTCACCGTGTGCTCGTCTTGCCCCAGACACACACGGAAGGACGGGTATCAGAGTCCATGGCAGCATCCAGCGCCAGCCTCCGCTTCTTGCACCTCGCCCCGGGGGACCCGCCGGTCGACGTCTATGTCGGCGACGCGCTGGTCCTTCCGGGCTTGCACTACCTGCAGCTCTCCGACTATCGCGAGCTTCCTCCGGCGCGACATCGCATCCGCTGCTACCCTGCAGGGACCGGCGGCTGGGAGAACATCGCCCTTGACATCGAGCTGGAGAAGCTGAGGCCCCGCTTTGACTATACCCTTGCCCTCCTGAACCGCATCCCCGACCTGCAGCCGCTGCTGCTGGAGGATACGGTACCGCCGCCGGGCCGCGAGCAGGCGAGAGTCCGCTTCCTCCACGCGTCACCGGACGCCCCGGCCCTCGATATCCGCACCGGAGGCGGCCGCCTGCTCTTCACGCTGGTCCCCTTTGCACGGGTCACGCCCTTTGCCGAGATCGCATCCGGCACCTACGAACTGGAGGTTCGCCGGAGCAGCCATCCAACGCTGCTGGCGACCCTCCGCCGGTACGTCCTCGCCGGCGACCACTTCTACACGTTTGTCGCCCACGGCCTCGTCGACGGCGAGCCGCCCTTTGGCGTGATGCCCATCGAGATGCCGGTCCGGCGGTGCATGCCGGTGCCCTGAAAGCTGACGATTCCCCGGCGATCCCAGCGGCTACCCCGGACGGCCGGCGCCTGCCTCCGCTTCGCGCCAGAGGCGCCGCATCTCCTCGCACGTCTCCAGAAGCTCGTCGAGCGTCCCCTCGGCCTCGACGCGGCCATCCTTGAGGACGATGATCCGGTCCGCACGGCGCAGCGCCGCCTTACGGTGCGACACGACCAGGCACGTCGGTCCATCCGTGCCGCGACCACGCTGCCCGAAGAGCCGCTCCCACAGGGCACGCTCGGTCTCGACGTCCAGGGCGCTTGAGAGGTCGTCGAACACCAGGAGTTCGGCACCGCGGGCGAACATGCGCGCTGCCGCCACCCGCTGCACCTGCCCGCCGGAGAGCCGCACCCCTCTCGGCCCCACGAGCGTATCCAGCCCCTTCGCCATGGCCGCGACATCCTCCTCGAGCACGGCCCGCCAGATCGCAGCCGAGAGGTCCGCCTCGTCCTCCGGCATACCCATCAGGATGTTATCGCGCAGCGTCTCGCTGAAGAGCCGTGGCACCTGCGGCGTGTAGGCGGTCCGCGGCGGCACGAAAAAGGCCCCCGGGTCGTCCACCACCATGCCGTTCCAGCGTATCTCGCCACAGTCCTTCGGCAGCAGGCCGAGGAGCACACGCAGCAGCGTGGTCTTGCCCGAGCCGATGCGGCCCGTGATGACCGTGAGCGAGCCCCGCTCCAGGCACAGGTCTACGGCCTCGATGCCACTGCCCGTCTCAGGGTAGCGATAGGAGAGGCGCCGCGCCTCGAGCTGCACCAGCCGGTCGCGGTCTGTCTTGGCTACGTAGGGAACCTCGGCCAGGGGACCCCGCATGTACACCGGCCCCGGCCTCACCAGCGCTTCGGGCGGCGCCTCCGTCATGAGCTCGAGCATCCGCCGGATCGACACCCCGGCCTGCTGAAAGCGCGCCAGCAGATGGCCGACGAAGAACATCGTGTCGGTCATAAAGTCCAGGTAGAAGACGAAGAGGGCCAGGTCTCCCAGCCTGAACGTGCCGGCACGCATGGCCCCCGCCGCCAGGATGAGAATGGCGCCGGTGCCGAGGTTGACGGTGTTCCAAAAGATCGAGTGCAGGACCTCCTGGAACAGGCTGTCCTTCACCGCCGCCCGCCGTCGCTCCTCGTTCAGCAGATGGAACCGGCCGATGACGTGCTTCTCGGCATCGGCCAGCTTGATCGCCTGCACGGCCCCGAACGCCTCACCCAGAAAGCCGGTGACGCGGCCGGTCGCCTCGCGGTTGGCTCTGCGGTACCGCTCGATGCGGCGGCTGGCGGCGTTGGCGATGGCCACCACGCCGACGAGAGGCGCAAACACGACCAGCGTGATGTAGGCCTGGATACGCAGCATGATCACGACGGCGACCACCGCAAAGACGAGCGCTGCGGTCATCTCCGAGACCCACAGGAGCGCCTCCATGACCTCGTCCACGTCGCCGCCGAAGCGGCTCGCCGCCTCGCCAGGCGAGTCGGGCAGGGCCCGGGCAGCCGGCCGGCGAAGGACGTGCTCCAGCATATTCCTGCGCAACAGTGCTCCGACGGTATGCCGGAACGTGACCATGGCCACCGACTGTCCGGTGAAGAACGCCGCATGCGCCACGGCACCCGCCCCCAGCAGCCCGACAACCCACCAGACCTCGCCAAGGGTTGGATCGGGCACGGCCAGCCAGTTGAGAAAGCGCTGCGCAAGGAGCCCCGGGACCATCTCCACCAGCCAGTGCAGGATGCCCAGGAGCACCAAGAGCCCGTAGAGCCCGCCCCTGTAGCGCACCAGGCGCCAGAGGTACTGCCGCGTCTTCATGCCAACGCCTCCTCGAGGCCGGTACGCAGCAGGCCGGAGAAGCGCGAGTTGGGGTCCGAGGCGAGAGCGCGCCGCTCGCCCCTCTCGCAGATGCCGCCCGCCTCGACGATCATGATCTCGTCCGCCCGCTGCACCGTTGTCAGGCGGTGCGCCACAACCACCGCCGTGCGGCCGCTCAAGAGCCTATCGATCGCCCGCTCAACGCGCTGCTCGGTGGCCGAGTCCAGCCGCGATGAGGCTTCGTCCAGGATGACCAGGCCCGGGTCCCTGAGGAACACCCGGGCAAACGCGAGGAGCTGTGCCTCACCGGCGGAGAGCCCACCCCCATCGGGGCCGAGTTCGGTATCCAGCCCGTTCGGCAGCGATCGGTACCAGGCGGAGAGCCCCAGCTCCTCGAGCACCTCCAGGATGCGCGCGTCGCTGATGCCGGGGTCGAAGAAGGTCAGGTTGTCGCGCACCGAGGCCTGAAAGAGCTGAACATCCTGTGTCACGACCCCAATCCGCCGCCGCAGCTCGGCCAGCGGCACCGCGCGTATGTCTACGCCTCCGACGAGGACCTGCCCGGAGTCAGGATCGTAGAGTCGAGAGAGCAGGCGGGCAATGGTCGTCTTCCCGCTGCCGGTACGGCCAAGCAGCCCGAGCACCTTGCCCGGCTCAAGGTGGAAGGACACGCGATCCAACACCTTTTCCTCGCCATCGTAGGAGAAGCAGACGTCGCGGAACTCGACGGCCAGCGGCCCAGCGCCAAGCCTCGCCTTGCCCCCGTCGGCGACGGCCGGCTGCAGTCCGAGGATGCGGACGATGCGCTCGATGCCCGCGCCCGCCTTCTGCAGGACCTCCATCTGGCGGCTCAGCATGTTGAAGGGCCGGCTCATCATCTGGGTGTAGTGAAAGATGATGTAGGCGGTGCCGAGGGAGACAAGGCCCGCCCGGTAGAGATAGGCGCTGAGCACAAAGGCAAGCCCTATTCCGGCTGAGGTCAGGACGACAAAGATGAGCCACATCACGCACGAGACCAGGTTCGCCCTCTGGTCTCGCTGCAGCCGCTCCCGCATCAGCGCATAGAAGCGGCGCAGCACGTAGGGCACCGCCCCGTTGGCACGGATATCCTCGATGCCCGACAGGCGCTCGACGAGAAAGCTCGTGAACTCGGCGGCCGCATGGCGCGAGGCTGCCCAGTAGGGGACGACCATGGTCCGCACCGCCAGCATCGCAGCGAGTGAGATCCCCGCATAGGCCATCATCGCCACGCCAACGCGCCAGTCCACTCGCCACAGCAGCACGAGGATGCCACAGAGCAGGAGCGTGCTCCCAAGCAGGTGGATCACGAACTGGGAGAAAAAGCTCGCGAGGGCGGTGACGTCGCCGTCGATCCGCTCGATCAGCTCGCCGGGCGCGTGCGACTTGTGGAAGGGCAAGTCCAGCCGCAGGCAGTGGAGCGTGAAGTCCTCGCGGAGAGTGTTGGTCGTGGCCCAGGCCACATTCTCGCTGACATAGGTCGCCGTCACCGAGAGCAGTTGGTTGACGAGCGCCACGCTGATGAACAGCACCGCGGCCCGCGCCAGGGTCCGCATCTCACCGCCCGCCGCCGCAGTGTCGATGAAGCGGCGCAGCACCTGCGGGTTGTATAGCTGCAGGCCGATATTGCCAAAGAGCAACGCACCCAAGAGCAGCACGCGCCGCCACTGCGGGCGCAGGTATCGCACCAGGATCTGTCCATAGGTCCGTAGTGTCGTCTGCAAACCAAACCTCCGGTGCAAAATGAAAGGCCGCGAGTCCCTCGGGACCCACGGCCTCCAACAGCAATGGCCACCCGGCCGGCAGCCGGGCACAAAAACGCCGTGGGTCCCTCCAAGAGGGTGCACCACGGCCTCGGTTCAGAACAGCGTCACTGCCTTATGGTTTGGGAGAGACCGGTCCGCCCGGAACGCCGGGCAGCCTTCCTGGCAGCAACTCGCCCTGGAGCGCACCCTCCGTCAGGGTAGGCAAAAGACAGCGTGCGTACGGGTTTCGCGGACGGATACGCTCATCGTGGCCTCCTTTGCTCCGGGTGACGCACGTGGATGACGGCGAGTATAGCAGAGATTGAGGATTCCCGTCAAATGCAGGAGAACGCCTGCCGCGGAACGGCACTAGCCGTTCCACCCCTCCAGGAACTTGAGCCAGGACTGGTTGGCCTGCAGGTGCGGACCGAAGAGGTAGAGGTTGGTCGGCCGCGGCTCATAGGGCACGTGCAGGAGCTGCATGCGCGCTTCTTCGGGCGTGCGCCCGCCTTTGCGCCGGTTGCAGGCAGGGCAGGCGGAAACCAGGTTCGTCCAGGTGTGCTGCCCCCCGCGATGCCGGGGCACCACATGGTCCATGGTCAGCGAATGAGTCTGCACGCCGCAGTACTGGCACGTGTAGTTATCCCGCCGAAAAACCTCGCGCCGCGTCAGCTTGACGCGCGGGCGCGGCCGGCGGATCAGGTAGGACAGACGGATCACCGAAGGGAACGGGATCGTCTGGCTGGCGCTGTGCAGCTCACCCCGCCCGTTCTCGACGATCTCCGCCTTGCCACCGACGAGCATCCCGATGGCACGCCGCACGTCGCACACGTTCAGGGGCTCGTAGTTATAGTTCAGCACCAGTACGGCAGAGTCTGAGCCTTGCATTATCGTCACCTACCGGGAGTATAGCACTTTCGGGCGCCAGCGTCAATCTCTCCGCTCACGCAGCCGCCAGTACGCCACCCCCTGATAGTACGCGACGAGAACACTCAGCAGCAGCCCGTGCCCGCCATCCCGATACCCCTCGAGCGTCACAAAGCGTCGCCAGAACTCGCGCGCGGGCTGTCCCAGCAGGCTCCGCCACCGCGGGCGCACGCCCGCCGCGCGCAGGGCACGCGCATGAAGGGCTGCGTAGTGATCCTGCTTGCGCAGGAACTCGCCGACCGTGCGATAGTTATAGTGCACCAGGGCGTTGCGCAGGTACCCGGCCTCGCCATCGAGGATCACCAGCTCGTGCACCGGGCGGCCGGGATCATATCGGGCCCGGTCGCGGCGCATCAGGCGCAATTGATAGTCGGGGTACCACCCCGCGTGCCGGATTTCCCGGCCCCAGATGATGTTATGTCGAGGGACCCACCAGCCCACCGGAGACTCGCGGCCGATGGCCTCCCTCACCTCCTGCGCCAGCTCCGGCGTGACCCGCTCATCCGCATCCAGGGAGAGCACCCAGTCGTAGCGGGCCAGCGACAGCGCCGCCTGGTGCTGATCGGCAAAGTCGGTAAAGGTACGCTCGACAACGCGGGCCCCGGCCTCCCGGGCCAGCTCGCCCGTCCGGTCGGTCGTGCGCGGGTCGAGCACGACCAGCCGCTCGTCCGCCCACTCCACGCTGCGCAGGCAGTCGACGATGTTGCGCTCCTCGTCCCGCGCCAGCGTCACGACCGAGAGGCGGCTCACGGCGCGCCCCTCCTCAGCTCGAGCACCCGCGCACAGGCCATAAGCCTGCTCTGAGCCGAGGCTGCATCCAGCTCGCCCCTCTGCGCGGCCCGGCGAACCCGCGCCATCTCGCGGCGCAGGCCCAGTGACACGATCCGGCGCACCGCCCAGCGGTACAGCGGTCCATTGTGCTTGGCAAAGAGACGGTAGCGGCTACGCCAGAGGGCCACAAACATCTCCTCCCGGAACTGCCGCGCCGAACGCCCCTCGAGGTGCACGATCTCGGCCTTGGGCACGCAATAGATGCGCCACCCTGCCTTCTTGATGCGCCGGCACCAGTCGACCTCCTCGCAGTACATGAAGAACGCCTCGTCGAGGAGACCGACCTGTAAGGCAGCCTCCCGTCGCACCATCATTGCCGCACCAAGGGGATGGTCGATCTCGAAGGGCCTGCCGCTCTGATACAGCCGCCGCGGGTAGCGGCCGTTGAGCCGGCTGTCCAGCAGGCGGTGATGGGGCACAAAAAAGTCAAAGAGGGCCATCAAGAGTGTCGGGTAGCGAAAGGCCGAGTGCTGAAAGCTGCCATCCTCATAGACCAGACGCGCCCCCGCAACTCCGGCCCGCGGGTTCCGGTCCATGAACGACAGCATCTCTGCCAGCGCCGCGCTGCGGACGAGCGTGTCGGGATTGAGGAGCATGGCAAAGTCCGGCCCGCCCTCCTCCGGGAACCCGAGGGCGCGCAAGCCCTGATTCGTGGCCGCCGCAAAGCCGGCGTTCTGCGCGTTGGCCAGAAGGCGCACCCGGGGGAAGTCGGCCCGCACCATGTCCGCCGAGCCATCGCCCGAGGCATTATCGACAACCGCAACCTCCGCGTCCAGGCCGCTCGCCTGCACGCTCGCCTCGACGGCGGCGAGGCACCGGCGCAGGTGCTCGCGGACGTTATAGCTCACGGTCACAATGCCGAGTCGCACCACGCAAGCACCCTCCGAACCCGGCGACGCTCCGCAGCCTACAGCTCCTGCCCTCGGAAGTGCAGCCACGCCCCGACGAGGGCCGCCGCCAGGATGCCCAAAGTCACCCCCAGAGCCAGCCACTCCGCCTCGCCAGGCTGCCCCATGCCCAGTCGACCCGCCCAGTTGAGGAGCGTCGTCGGAGAGGCGCGCCCTATCCGCGGCAAGGCGCCGAGGATCAGCAGCACCGCCCAGAGCGCAAAGGCCAGCACTCCCGCCATCACGGTGCTCGCCGCCACTGTGCTCGCCAGGAAGGTCAATACCAGCACCACCAGCAGGTACAACCCGGCCAGCAGGTTCATCAGCAGGAAGCCACCGAGCTCCGGCCCATCGAACAGGAGCAGCGAGTAGTAGTAGGCCGACACGGCACCCAGCACGAGCGCCAGCACGAGCGTCAGGGCCAGGCCGAGGAACTTGGCACCGAGGAACGCCCCCCGCGAGACGGGCTTGGCCAGGACCATCGGGAGTGTGCCCCGCTCCTTCTCCCCGACCACGGCTCCCATGGCCGCCAGCAGCACTACCAGCGGGAGCAACTGAGAGAGGTTCTTGATGTACTGCGCCACCACATCGGCCGCCGATGGAGGCGGCAGCTGTAAGACCACGCCCGGGGTCGTTGAGGCCACCCATCGGAGCAGCTCCGGGGCCAGCTTGGCCGTGATCGGGGCGAGGAGGCCAAAGAAGATAAAGACGGCGCAGAGCACCCACAGGCGCCGTGTCCGCCACTGTTCCAGCAGCTCCTTGCGAATCAGGGCCGTCATCACCGTGGCCAACTCCTACGCCTCCAGCAGCCGCACAAACACGTCCTCCAGCGTCGGCAGCGCCTGCTCGTAGCGCAGCAGATTGCCGCCTTGGGCCGCGAGGATCGCCGGCAGCTCCTCCCGGGCCCGGAAGGCATCGCGGGCCATCAGCCGCAGCAGGTTCCCCTCCTGCACCACGCGCTCCGTCCACGGCAGGCTGCGAAGGTGCTCCGCAAGGCCGGGTGCCTCGCCGGCCGTCTCGATCTCAAAGACGGGCGCGGCGTACCGCTGGCGCAGCTCCTCCTTGCCGGCCTGCGCCAGGAGCCTTCCTTCGGCGATGATCGCCACCTGCTGACAGACCCGCTCCACATCGGCAAGGATATGGGTCGACATGAAGACCGTCGTCTCGTCCGCCAGCCGCTCAATCAGTGCAAGCACATCGCGCCGCCCCAGCGGGTCGAGCGCAGACGAGGGCTCGTCCAGCAGCAGCACCTCCGGCCTGCCCACCAGCGCCTGGGCGATGCCGAGGCGCTGCCGCATGCCCCGCGAAAAGCCTCCGATCCGCCGGCGTGCGGCGTCGCGCAGGTCGACCAACTCCAGGAGTTCGTCGGCGCGTCGGCGAGCCTCCGGGCCGCTCAGTCCCAGGAGCCCACCCACGAACATCAGGTACTCCCGCGGCGTCATCCAGCCGTAGAAGGCTGGTTCCTCGGGCAGATAGTCGACGGAGCGCCGTGCCGCCGGGTCCTCGCGCGACACCCGCCGCCCGGCGATCCTGGCCTCTCCGGCGCTCGGCGCGATCAGCCCGGCGAGAATCTTCATCGTGGTCGTCTTGCCCGCACCGTTGGGCCCGAGGAAGCCAAAGACGACCTGCCGCGGTACTTCAAGGTTCAGGCCGTCCAGGGCCAGTACCGTGCCGTAGCGTTTGGTCAGGCCCCGGCACTCGATCGCCAGTCCGGTCATCCGTTACTCTTCCCGGCCGAACAGGAAGTAGACCAGCGGCCCGATGATGTTGAAGAGCACGATGACAATCCCCCACACCCACTTGTTGCCCCCGCGGACCCGTTCCCGGTGCACGAGGTCCCACAGCGCGGCCGCCAGCAGCGCGAGCTGGAGGACGATCAGCGGGAGCAAGAGGAGCAGGAACCTCCCGGTATCTGAGCTCATCGCCTTGACCTCCTGAGGACGGTCCGATGGTCCGGCCCCTCAGAACTCGATCGTGATCTGCGTGTTCTCGACGCGGTCCATGACGATCCACACGCTCTCATGGATCAGGCCGGCCCAGAAGTAGGGTGCGACACGCACCGTCTTCTGGGTAATGCGCAGACCGCCCGTCACGGTGACCGTCTGCCCGGGCATCAGGTACTTTTCGCCATCGATGATGGTCAGCTCGTCGTTCCGGCCGAGCTGCCACCGGAAGGGGTACGTGCGCCCTGCCGAGTTCCCCTCATAGTCCAGGCCCACCCGAAAGATACCGGGCTCCTCCGGCATGTCCACGCTGTTAAAGTTCTCGTCCATCGTGTAGACGTAGCCGGGCTCCGGCCCCTTGGTGCGCACCGGGACGGTGCCGGTGTTGCGGACGGTGCAGGTGAAGGTCAACGTGTCGCCGAACCTGACGATCGGCGCCGACCACTCGACGGCGCTGTTGACGATCTCGACCTGCGGCACGCCGCCGTTGACGATGGTCAGGGGGCCGCTCACCTGCGCCTTGTTGCCGACCGCGTCCTCGGCCTCCACCACCACGGTGTAGGTGCCGTCGGCGGGCGGCTGCGCCCCGAGGTCCACCCCGCCGTCATAGTCGTGCTGGTGGCTTCCCGCCGAGCCCATCTTGCGGATCTTGTCCTCAGGGACGGGGTACCGCTCACCCGTCTTGCTCAGGAGATAGACGTCCACCCGGGTAGCCTCCTTGGTGAGGTAGTACCCGATGGTCACCCGGTCGCCGATACCATCGCGGTTGGGGGTAAAGATGGGCGGGCTGATGGAGAGGTTCTCGATGCGCAGCGCTTCCGGGTCGCCGCCCGCAATCGTGAGCGGCTGGCGGAGGCTGGCAACGTTCCCGGCATTGTCGACCGCCTCGACGACGCAGGAGTAGGTCCCATCCGGCAAGAGCCGGCCCTCGATCGTGCCGCCAAAGAGGACCTGATAGGCCTCCCGCGCGTAGGCGCGGGGGCTCTCCTTGCGGAAGTAGTGCCGGTTCCCGGCAGCATCGACAAGGTAGATCGACACCTTGGCCGAGCGTGCGAGCCGGTAGCTGATCAACGTGACGTCGTCCTTACCGTCCGCATTCGGAGAGATCTGGGCCGGGCGCACGGAGAGGTCCGAAAGCCAGGCTTTGCCACCGCAGCCGGCCACGCCAAACTGCAACAGCAGAACCGTAACCAGAAGCCCACGCACGAGCGACACTCTCACAGCCATCTCTCCTCGGTGCAGGGCGGGCCCGGGGCCGCGGCGAGTCTGCGCCCCGATGTGTGTGAGCCCGGCCGGTGTGCTTACCTGTCGCCAGAGCGCTCCCCTACCGGGCGGGCAGTGTACCACGTCGAGAAGGGCGGCGTCAAATGGCGTGGCGGCCGCCAATGCGAAGCGTGGCAGGCGTCGGCTTGGCGCTGCCTCGGTGCGCATTGATAACCGGCCCGAGTCGTGCTATAGTGGCCTCTGCCACACACTCACCGGGAGACGGGCCGCCCATGAGCAGGGATTACGCAGAAGCACTGGAGTATCTCTACAGCCTCACCAACTATGAGGTCAAGCTCGCGTCGCAGTACGCCGGGCAGCTCTTCGAGCTGACCCGCATGGAGCGCCTGCTGGATGCGATGGAGCACCCCGAGGACCGCTTCCGCTCCGTGCACGTCGCGGGCACCAAGGGCAAGGGCTCGACCTCGGCCATGGTCGCCTCGGTCCTCGTCGCCGCCGGGCAACGCACAGGCCTCTTCACGTCGCCGCACCTACACACCTTCCGCGAGCGCATCCAGGTCAACGGCGAGCCGATCCCCGAAGGCGCCCTCGTCGCTCACCTGCGCCGCCTGCGACCGCTGTTCGACACGTTGCAGGGGCTGACTACCTTCGAGGCCACCCAGGCCATCGCCTTCGACTACTTTGTGGCGCAAGGGGTAGGCTGGGCCGTCATCGAGGTCGGACTGGGGGGGCGGCTGGATACGACCAACGTCATCCGGCCCGAGGTGGCCGTGATCACCCCGGTGAGCTTTGACCACATGCTGGTCCTCGGCGACACCCTCGAGGCCATCGCCCGCGAGAAGGCCGGCATCATCAAGCCTCAGACGCCGGTCGTCAGTGCGCCGCAGCCCGCGCCGGCGGCGAACGTTATCCGGCACGTGGCGGCGCACCTGTCCGCGCCCCTGATCATGGTCGGCGAGCAGTGGACCCACGAGTTCCAGAGTGCCGATATGGACGGGCAGTGGTTCACCGTCCGGGGGCCCGGCGTCGTGCTCAGGGACCTGTTCATCCCGCTCTTGGGACCCCATCAGCTCGTCAACGCCACCACCGCTCTGGCGGCGCTCTGGACCCTGCGGCAGAGGGGGTTGGAGCTGCCGGAGGAGGCCATCCGTGAGGGACTGCGCGCCGTGCGCTGGCCGGCGAGGCTCGAGGTCCTGAGCCGCGAGCCGCTGGTCATCGCCGACGGCGCGCACAACGGCGACTCCATGCTGCGGCTCGTCGAAGCGCTGGACGCGCACTTTCCAGGGCGGCGCCGGATCGCCGTCTTTGGCTCGCTGGCGGACAAGGACCTCCCTCGCATGTTCAGCGCCCTGCTGCCGTGCGTGGACACGGTGATCCTTACCCGCACGCGGCATCCCCGCGCCGCCGACCCCCACGGGCTGGCGCGCGAGGCCCGCACCTACGGCACGCCTGTGACGGTCGAGCCTGACCCGGAGCAGGCGCTGCGCCTGGCGATCGACCTGGCAGGTGTAGACGGACTCGTCGTCGCAACCGGGTCGCTTTCGACCGCTGCAGCCGCCCGGGAAGCGTGGAGGCGCATCTCCAACCTCGCGCCGCTCCCTACCGACCCGTTCTAGGTACCGTCCCGCGCGTCGCGATCAGATCCTGATCAGCCGAGCCGAGCGGATGCTGGGCATCGCTCGAATCCGGTCCAGCAGCCCGGGCGGCACGGCATCGTCCAGGCCCAGCACCATCACGCCCCTCGAGCCCCGGCCCCAGCGTCCGACCTGCACGAAGGAGATGTTGACCCCGGCCTCGCCGAGGATCGTCCCCATCTCGCCGAGGATGCCGGGCTGCTCCACATGCTCGCTGACGAGGAGATGCCCCTCGAGGGGAAAGTCCAGCCAGAACCCGTCGACACAGACCGCCCGCGGCCGCCCGCGCACGACGCTCCCGGCTACCAGGTGCTCACCGCGCGTGGTCGAGGCGCGGATCTTTAGCAGGTTGGTGTAGCTCTCCGCCTCGGGCTCGTGATGCTCGGCGACGGCGATGCCGCGGCTCGCCGCGATCGCCCCGGCGTTGACCAGGTTCACCGGCTCATCGGCCACAAGCCGCAGAAAGCCCATCAGGGCGCCGGCGCGAAGCGCGCTCGTGTCGTACTCGGCAATCTCGCCGGCGTAGACCAGCTCAAGCCGGTGGATGTTGTTCCCGGTCATCTGGCCGTAGAAGGATCCGAGGCGCGTCGCCAGGTCGATGTAGGGCCCCAGCTTGGCCATCTCCTCACTCGAGAGCGCCGGGGCGTTGACGGCGCAGCGCGCCGGCCTGCCGCTCAGCACGTCCAGCACCTGCTCGGCAACCTCGAGGCTGCAGGTCCGCTGCGCCTCCTCGGTTGAGGCCGCCAGGTGCGGCGTGCAGACCGTCTTCGGGGATCTGACCAGCTCCAGCCCCACGGGCGGCTCGCGGCTAAAGACGTCGAGGGCTGCCCCGGCCAGGCGGCCCTCGGCCAGCGCGGCCTCCAGCGCCTCCTCGTCGACGATGCCGCCACGGGCGCAGTTGATGAGATAGGCGGTCGGCTTCATCAGCGCCAGCTTTTCGGCGTTGAGGAGCTTGCGCGTGTGCTCGCCGCCAGGGATGTGGATCGAGACCACATCCGCCTGCCGGAGGAGATCATCGAGCGGCATCATCTCGACACCGAGGCGAGCCGCGTGCTCGACCGACACGAACGGGTCGTGGGCAATGATGCGCATCTCCAGAGCGGCCGCACGCCGGGCGAGGGCCGTTCCGATGCGCCCAAGGCCGATGATGCCGAGCGTCTTGCCGCGCAACTCGGCTCCCATGAGGCTGCCCTTCGGCCATCGGCCGGCCTTGATGGCGGCGTCGGCGGCGGCGATGTGGCGCACCAGCGCCAGCATGAGGCCGAGGGCGTGCTCGGCCACCGCCACGGTGTTGCCGTCGGGCGCATTGACGACGAGCACGCCGCGGCGCGTCGCCGCTTCGACGTCGATGTTATCCACCCCAGAGCCGGCCCGCGCCACGATCTGGAGGCGCGACCCGGCCTTGAGGATGGCATCTGTGACCTTGGTGCGGCTGCGGACGATGAGCGCGTCGTACTCGCCGATGATCCGCTCCAGCTCCTCGGGGCTGAGCCCCTCGCGCACATCAACCTCGGCGCTGGCCCGCAGCCGGGCCAGCGCCTCTTCTGCCAGCGGTTCAGTGACCAGTACCCTGGCCATCTCACTCACCCCGCAGCTAAGGCTCTCGAAAGGGCCTCGAGCACCAGCTCCGCGTCGCCGAGATCGACGTAGCCCATGTGCCCGATGCGCAACACCTTGCCTTTGAGCTTGCCCTGCCCGCCGGCGACGACGACGCCCTGCTCGCGGAGCCGGGCGACGAGCGCCTCGCCGTCCTTTCCATCGGGCACACGCAACGCCGTGACGGTGTCCGACGCGTGGGCCGGATTCCCGAAGAGCTCAAGCCCCAGCGCCCGCGCTCCCTCACGTATGCGCTCGGCGACGCGACGGTGCCGCGCATAGACCGCCTCGAGCCCTTCCGCACGCATCATCTGCAACGCCGCGCGCAGCCCGTAGAGAACGCCCACCGCAGGAGTCCAGGGGGTCTGCCCGCGCTCGGCGTAGCGGCGCGCCGCACGCAGGTCCCAGTAGAAACGCGGGCAGGTTGCGCGCTCCATCGCCTCCCAGGCCCGGCCGCTCACACTCAGCATGGCCAGCCCCGGGGGAGCCATCCAGGCCTTCTGGGAGGCACTGACGACCACGTCGCAATCCCATCGGTCCGTCGGCAGCGGAATCGCACCGACCGAGGAGATGCCGTCGACCACCAGCAGCGGCCGGCCCTGCTGCCGACGCGCACGGACGACCTCGGAGAGCGACCGCAGGTCGTTGGTGATGCCGGTGGAGGTCTCATTATGGGTGACCAGCACGAGCTGCGCATCCGGCGTGCGGTCGAGGGCAGCCTCGAGCTCGACCGGGTCAACGGCCTGCCCCCAGGGCGCCGATAGCGTGATGACCTCCGCACCGAATGCCTGCGCAATCGCGGCAAAACGCTCACCGAAAACGCCACAGGTAGCGGCAATCACACGATCACCGGGGCTGATCAGGTTGACGATGGCGGCCTCAAGGCCGCCCGTACCCGAGCCGGTCACAATCACCACCTCATTGTCGGTCTGGAAGACGTGCTTCAGGTCGGCCGCAACCGCCCCGAGCAGCTCCCGGAACTCGGGACCGCGATGGTTGATCATGTCGGCCGCCGATGCCTCCCGCACCTGAGGCGGAAGCGGTGTCGGCCCAGGTACTCGCAGGTTCATCTCCTTAGCCTCGCTCTTGTGATGTAGGGTTTCCTTGTGACGACGCCCCGGAAAGGCGACGGGGTCCGAGAGAAGTACAGAACACGCTGCATCTTCCCGGCGTACGCCGATGTGGGATGCCCTGCTCTGGGAGGTACCATCCGTGGTGGTGCCACGACTGCGGGGGAGGTTGCTCCAGCTCTGGAGCGTGGTTTCTTCCGCCGCGAGTATAGCACACTTGGTACCTCCGGGCAAGGCTGCGCTTCCCGGCGTTACCGCCTGCCGGGCGCACGGCGGGGCTCGGACAGCGGATTGCCCCGCGTGCCCGAGCCCCGCTCACACCCGCGCAACGGCTAGCCCGGCGAGCCTTTCGCCCCTCAGTCCGCGACTTTGGGCAACACCGCGAGCGCTTCTTTGACCTTTTCCTCAGGATACTCATAGTCCTGGAGCTGACCGCGCAGGTACGAGTCGTAGGCTCCAAGGTCAAAGTGCCCATGGCCGCTGAGGTTGAACAGGATCGTGCGCGCCTCGCCCGCCTCCTTCGCCTTGAGCGCCTCGTCGATGGCAGCGCGGATGGCATGCGCCGACTCGGGTGCCGGCAGGATTCCCTCCTGCTTCACGAAGAGGGCCGCTGCTTCAAAGACCGGGTTTTGGGGATAGGCGACCGCCTCGATGTACCCGGCCTTGACCAGGGCCGAGATCTGCGGCGCCATCCCGTGGTAGCGCAGGCCGCCGGCGTGAATCCCTGCCGGAACAAAGGTGTGCCCGAGGGTGTGCATCTTGACCAGCGGGGCCATCCCCACCGTGTCGCCATAGTCATAGGCGTACAGGCCCTTGGTGAGGCTGGGGCATGCAGTCGGCTCGACGGCCACAAAGCGCGTCTTCAGCCCCTTCTGCAGCCGCTCCCGCAGGAAGGGGAAGGCCAGTCCGGCAAAGTTCGAGCCCCCGCCCACGCAGCCGATGACCACGTCCGGGTAGGCGTCGGCCAGCGCCATCTGCTTCAGCGCTTCCTCCCCGATCACGGTCTGGTGCATCAGGACGTGGTTGAGCACGCTGCCGAGGGAATAGTGCACGTCCTCGCGCTGCACCGCCTCCTCAACCGCCTCGCTGATAGCGATCCCCAGCGAGCCCGGCGAGTCGGGGTCTGCGGCGAGGACGCTGCGGCCGGCCGCCGTCTCCGGCGACGGGCTGGGCACGACGGTCGCGCCAAAGCTCTCCATCAGCACCCGCCGGTACGGCTTCTGCTGGTAGGAGACCTTGACCATGTACACCTTGCACTCCAGCCCGAAAAAGTTGCAGGCCATAGAGAGCGCCGAGCCCCACTGTCCGGCGCCGGTCTCGGTCGTCAGGCGGCGGATGCCCTCTTGCTTGTTGTAGTAGGCCTGGGCAACGGCGGTGTTGGGCTTGTGGCTGCCCACAGGGCTCACGCCCTCGTACTTGTAGTAGATCCTCGCCGGAGTGTCGAGGGCCTGCTCCAGCCGGCGCGCCCGCATGAGGGGCGTCGGCCGCCACAGGCGGTAGACCTCTCGCACCGGCTCCGGAATGGGTATGAAGCGCTCGGTCGCCACCTCCTGCTTGATCAGCTCCATGGCGAAGAGGGGCGCGAGGTCCTGCGGGCCGAGGGGCTTGCCCGTGCCGGGGTGCAGCGGCGGCGGCACCGGCACCGGCATGTCGGCGGCGATGTTGTACCAGGCCTCGGGGATCTCGGTATCAGACATCACGATGCGAATGGGTTCTGTTCTGGACATGGCTCTCCTCCTGTACGCCTACTGACTTGTCGAGCAACTGTGCATGGGTCGACACTTGCCGTTCCGACAGACTGCGGGCAGCGCTTGTACCTCCGGCAGCCTCTTTGTCGGCGGTGACTCGGCAGGCTGCAGTACGTGCCATGACCACCTCCTCAGCCAGGCGATGAAACAGAAGGCGCTCCCATCCCTCCTCCGGGACGGGAGCGCTCGCCCCCGCGGTGCCACCCGCATTAGGCTGGGCTCCAGAAACAGAAGACCCGCAGTGAACGCCTGCGGGTCATTGCAGAAGCCAGCCTCACCTCAGCAGGTACGGGATGCCCGTGCGGGCATCCGATACCCTCGGCCATGATAACGGTGGCGACTCCGGCTCGGCCTACTTGGGGAACCCCCGTTCAGCCTGCGACTCCCAGGTCCATTCACCGCCCGCGCTGGTATCGGGCTTCCACCGCTCCCCGACTCTCTGGACCCCGCTCCGGCGGCTACTCGTCCTGTTCAGCGTCTTTGGATTCGTATTCTGGATTTACTATAGCACGGAACGGCACCTCTGTCAATCGCGAGACCTTGGGTAGCTGTTCAGACTCGCATTCAGCGCATGGCACGGAGGCAGGCTGCTGCTAGCCCTGCCCATCGGGATCGGCTTTGCACCGGCTCGTCGGGGAACCCCCTCCCCCTGTCCCCCTCCCCAGGCGGACGCCGCGGCGTCCGCCTGGGGAGGGGAGATACCTGAAGTGGGGTGTTTGGCGGCGGGGGCG
>ENA-ORXB01002301-ORXB01002301.1-sediment-metagenome-genome-assembly--contig:-NODE-2301-length-16988-cov-3.687836_pt1 | contig 16988 bp, 16 predicted proteins | sample MGYA00237863_ERZ511475 | MGnify/ENA primary metagenome ERZ511475 (study PRJEB26305, sample SAMN06343858) | sediment metagenome | isolation source: hot spring sediment | place: Canada: British Columbia... | reverse complement strand
TGGTAGCAGTAGGATATGAGCCTGCAATGGGTGCAAGGCCGCTGCGTCGTGCAATTCAGCGCCTTATTGAAGATCCAATATCTGAAGCTCTACTCTCAGGCTACTTCAAAGCCGGTAATAAGATAGTTATCTCTGCAAAGGATGGCAAGCTTGATTTTCGCAGGCTTGAACCGGCAAAAATAGGCACAGCCGGTGGGCATGAAGCATGAGCAAAGTTAAATACATTATTAGATGTCAGGTATGCGGGCACACCGCTCCAAAGTGGATGGGGCGGTGTCCTGATTGTGGAGAATGGAATTCCATGGTCGAAGAACCTGCTGAGCCTGACGTTTCCCTTTCGGCAAGAAACTTAAGTAGACTTGAAGAAGCGCAGCCCATAACGGATGTTAAGGCTGAAAAAGAAACGAGAATTTCGACCGATCTGGCAGAGTTAGATCGTGTACTTGGTGGCGGTGTTGTGCCGGGTTCATTAGTTCTAATTGGTGGCGAGCCTGGGGTTGGAAAATCAACTCTTTTGCTCCAAGCTGCAAATCACTTGGCCAACAAAATTGGGACCGTGCTTATGGTTTCTGGTGAAGAATCTACGCACCAGATAAGTTTAAGAGCAAATCGTCTAGGCACCCTCTCGCCAAATCTTATGCTTCTCTCTGAGATTGATGTTACATTGGTCAGCCATCAGGTTAGATTGATAGAGCCAGCTCTTCTTGTAATTGACTCAATCCAGACCATGTACCATCCTGATGTCGCATCAGCTCCCGGAAGTGTGAGCCAAGTTCGAGAGTGTACACATTATCTCATGAGGATTGCCAAGAACAGCCAGCTTCCAATATTTATTGTCGGCCATGTCACGAAGGATGGCTCGATTGCTGGCCCGAGAGTGCTTGAACATATGGTGGATACCGTTCTCTATTTTGAAGGAGAGAACTACCAGTCATTTAGGATTATAAGGGCGGTTAAGAATCGGTATGGATCAACTAACGAAATCGGCATTTTTGAGATGACCGACTCGGGTCTTACTGAGGTTGTAAATCCGTCAGCCCTTTTTTTAAGTCAGCGACCAGAGGACTCGTCTGGTTCAGTTGTCATTGCAACCATAGAGGGAACAAGGCCACTTCTTGTTGAGCTGCAAGCTCTTGTAGCCCCCTCCTATTTATCAATGCCACGTCGGATGGCTACTGGGCTTGACCATAATAGACTATCACTTTTGGTGGCTGTGCTTGATAGAAGAGTAGGATTGCATCTTGGGCAAGATGATATTTATGTAAATGTTGTGGGTGGCGTTAAAATTAGTGAGCCAGCTGCAGACCTTGGAATTGTTTTGGCGGTCGCATCTGCTCATAAAGATATCATAGTACCGAAAGATCTGCTTGTAATTGGAGAGATTGGCTTGGCTGGAGAAGTTAGATTTGTAAGCCAGCTGGAGCAGAGACTAAAAGAGGCTGCAAAACTAGGTTTTAGGCGAGCCCTCATTCCAGACCAAGACATTAAAGGCATAGATATTTCCAGCCTTGAGCTAGTAAGGGTCAAAGATATACATCAAGCCATTGATTACATTGCTTAACCAAGTTGGTATAAACTGCCTGTAAATTGCCGCCAATTTTCGCCGATGGAATTAATATTAAAAGTTAGTTATCATAATCTAAACCTCTTATTCATGGGAGTTTTGGATGCAGCTAGGTCGCAAGGAAGAAAAAGAGTTAATAAAAGCGCTAGAAAAAGTTGCTCCTGGTACGGAGTTTAGAGAAGGCCTTGAGCATATTTTAAGCGCGCGCACAGGAGCCTTAATTGTAATTGGCGATACTGAAGAAGTTCAATCGCTCTGTAATGGTGGTTTTGAACTCTCTGTCGAATTTTCAGCTCAAAGATTATTTGAGCTGGCTAAGATGGATGGCGCCATAGTTATGGATGATGGTATAAGTCGCATCCTAAGAGCAAATGTTCATCTTGTGCCTGACCCAACGCTTCCAACAAGTGAAACAGGCATGCGACATCGGACCGCAGAAAGAGTTGCACGTCAAACACGGGCATTGGTTATATCGATATCGCAAAAGCGGGATATTATCTCCCTTTACCTTGACGGCATAAAATATGCACTTCAGGATATCAGAGTTCTTCTTGCAAAGGCCAACCAAGCCCTTCAGACACTTGAGAAGTATAAGATTCGCTTAGATGAAGTCTTAGCAAACTTAAGTGCACTTGAATTTGAAGATCTAGTAACGCTTCTGGATGTAGTAACTGTTTTGCAGCGTTCTGAGATGGTTGGTCGGGTATCCCGTGAAGTTGAAAGATATATTAGCGAGCTTGGAACTGAGGGGCGCCTAATAAGAATGCAGCTTGATGAACTTGTTGGCAATACAGATGAGCAGTCTTTAATGATAGTTAAGGATTATGCATTAAATCTTGATGAGGTGGATGAGATAAAAGAGAACTTGGCGAATCTAATGCCGGAGGAACTTCTCAACCTTACTAATATTGCCAAGCTGCTTGGATATAAGGAAGTTGTTGATTTGCTTGAGCAGCCAGTTCATCCAAGAGGGTATAGGCTGCTAAGTAGAATACCAAGGCTACCGCATCATGTTATTGAGAGGATTGTTGATAGATTCCATGACCTGCAGTCCATTATGAGTGCTAGCCCAGAAGAACTAGATTCAGTAGATGGTGTGGGAGCAATAAGGGCAAAAGCCATAAAAGATGGGCTGCAAAGACTTAAAGAGTACAATATTCTAGAGAGATATATTTAAGCAACCACCCACTGCAGACCCCGCTAAAATCAGAGTTCAAGCATAGAGAAGAGATCAAGTAAGGATAAAAGAGGCAAGGATAAAAGGACCTAGTTGGCTACATGAGACTATAAACCCCTAATGTTTCCAGCCTTTCGTTTTCTTTTGAGATAATGCTGTCCATATTTAGGCCAAGAAGGTTGCAAATTCCTGCAAGGTAGAATAAAGCTGCGCCAAGTTCATTTTCTAGGACTTCAACGCAGTTGGGGCATAGCGTACCTTTAAGGTGCGTTTGCACATAATTTGAAATCTCTGAGAGGGTTATATTATCTGGTATGGATTGCTTTGATGCATCGATTTCCAGACAACCGCAGGTTGTAACGGCCTTGACTATTGATCGATTTATGTGGGCACTTGAGTCTTGAAACTTAGACATCACATCTAAGATACTGCGATGGCGAACCAGGTATTCTGATGCGGTGCTTTGAAGTTGCTGACAACCCTTGTTTGACATATGCTCCTCCTAGGTGCGCCCAACATGATTAATTCTATTAATTTTACTGCTAGTTGTCAAGTTGGTTGAGGAGAAGGGGGAGGGTCTATGCGTTGCATGTTTTGGGGATAAAATCTCTACATTATTCTCATAGATAACCGCGTATTAACTATGATATTCTTAAAAAGCCAGCCGATATAAAACTAGAAGCTAGAAACTAGATTTGTGGGTCTAGAGAGTAGATGAGGTCCAGAGGCCAGGGTTCAGGGATAAAATAAGCGCCGATCAATTATCTAGTATCTAGATAGGAGGTGATATTGCGAGGTTACTAATCTTAAATAATTGGTAGAGGTGTTTGCAGTGTTACAAGTAATAAGAGCTATATTTATTATAACCGGTGCGATAGGGGCCTATGAGCTGTCGAACACCGTTCAACTACCGTCGCCGTTCTCCCATAAAATAGTTGCATTTATAATATATTTTATTCTCGGAGTCGGCATCGGTTATGTTCTCGGTGGAGTAGCTGGGCGTCGCTTGATAAAGGCCCTTAACTGGTTTGAGAACAAAATACACAAATTACCAATGTCTGATCTTCTACTTGCTCTCATTGGATTATTGGTTGGGCTGGTAGTAGCGTGGTTGGTTTCAATTCCATTTGGATACCTTGAAATACCTTTTCTCCAGTTCTCAGTGGCAATATTTGCGTTTTTCGCGCTGGGCTATTTAGGCATTAAGATATCTCTTAAAAGAAGGGATGATTTACGGTCAATTTCTCATATGCTGGCTACCAGTAAGGCTCGTGGTTCTGCAGCAGGGCATTTTGGTGGTGGGTTGCAAAAGCTTTTGGATACAAGTGTTATTATCGATGGTCGTATTGCTGATGTAGCCAAGACTGGTTTTATCGAGGGGACAATCGTGGTGCCCAGATTTGTGTTAAGAGAGCTTCAAACTATAGCTGATTCTGAAGACTCACTTAAGCGCAACCGAGGACGACGTGGCTTGGATATATTAAGAAGCCTCCAAAATGAGCCAAAATTGCATCTTGAGATCTTGGAGAGGGATTACCCAGAACTAGCTGATGTCGATAGCAAGCTTGTTAAGCTTGCTAGCGATATTGGTGCCATGGTATTAACAAACGATTATAACCTGAACAAGATTGCTGAGCTTCAAGGTGTTCGGGTTCTAAATTTAAATGAGCTTGCCAACTCGCTGAAGCCTGTTGTGCTACCTGGCGAAGAGATGTTTGTTGGTCTAGTTCGTGAAGGCAAGGAGATTGGGCAGGGGGTTGGTTATCTAGACGATGGCACTATGGTAGTTGTCGATGGTGGCAAAATACACGTTGGTGAAGAGGTTGAGATACTGGTAACCAGTGTTCTTCAGACGCCTGCAGGCCGCATGATCTTTGGAAAAATGAAAGAACAAAAGGTGACTTAAGCAGGTATGAACTTAGCTATAATTGTTGCTGCTGGAAAAGGCAAGCGTATGGGGCTAAAAGGTGGCAAGCAGTTTATAACACTGCTTGATAAGCCCTTGCTTGCATATACGCTTGTCTCATTCCAGCAGGCAGCATCGATCGACTCAATCGTTATTGTGACAACGCAAGAGAATCATGATAAGAGTCTTAGCGTTACCGAGAAGTTTAATATTGTAAAGGTAGATAGAGTAGTAATTGGCGGAGAAGAGAGACAGGATTCAGTATATAACGGCCTTAAAGCTGCCAAGGATTTTAAGAAAGTGGATATTGTAGTTGTTCACGATGGAGCTAGGCCACTTGTTGAGCCTGAATTGATAGATAGGGTTGTGGATGGTGTAGCTGGATGCCATGGTGCTATAGCTGGTATTCCTGCAAAAGACACAATAAAGCTAATTAGCGGTGATCAGGTATTTAAAACAATTGACAGAACACAGCTTTGGCAAATACAAACCCCGCAGGCTTTTCTTTTTGATGCGCTTTTAGCTGCTCATGAAAAGGCTAAAGCTGACAAGTTTTATGGCACTGACGATTCTGTTTTAGTTGAAAGAATTGGCGGTAAGGTACGGGTTGTTATGGGCTCAGATGAAAATATTAAGATAACAACACCAACGGATTTGGCTCTAGCAGAAGCAATCTTAAGAAATCGCGAATCCGCGAAAAATATGGGACAATGAAACAGCGTTTCCAAAACATTTAATGTGGTGAGAGATTAATGCGAGTGGGTATCGGCTTTGACGTGCACAGGTTTATAAATGGAAGGCCGCTAATTCTTGGCGGGGTCAATATTCCATTTGAAATGGGGTTGGAAGGCCATTCAGATGCAGATGTGTTAACACATTCGATTATTGATGCAATGCTTGGGGCGGTTGCAGAAGGTGACCTTGGCTACTATTTTCCCGATACTGATGAACAATTTAAAGGAATATCAAGCCTTGAGTTACTAAAGGATGCTGTGCGCATACTTGAAAACAAGGGTTATCGGTTATCCAATATTGATGTTATTGCGATACTTGAAAGGCCAAAGTTAGCGCCTTATAGGCAGCAGATGAGAGAAATAATTGCCAAGATAACTGGGCTAGATATTTCAAAAGTAAGTATTAAAGCAACAACAACCGAGGGTCTTGGCTTTACAGGGAGAGGCGAAGGAATAGCTTCGCAGGCGGTTGTTCTGGTGGAGGAGATATAAATTCAAAATGCAAAGTGAAAAATTGAAAATTTCAGTTAAAAGTTTAAAAGCGACTAGTTAGTTATTCGTAGCATTAATTTAGAGATCGAGGGCGAGGTTCCATAGAACATGTCAGATATTCGTGTACGCTTTGCGCCGAGCCCGACCGGGCATCTTCATATAGGTACGGCTCGCACGGCTCTTTTGAATTGGCTTTTTGCAAGAAAGGAAGAGGGCACTTTTATAGTTCGAGTTGAGGACACCGATCGTAGTCGCTCAACAATTGAATTTGAGGAATCAATCCTTGAAGACCTTGCATGGATGGGTCTTTACTGGGATGAAGGGCCAGACATTGGTGGTGATTTTGGCCCATACCGGCAAAGTGAAAGGTTTGAGCTTTATCAGAAAAAGGTTGATGAGTTATTGCGCTCGGGCCAGGCTTATCGTTGCTACTGCACTCCCGAGGAGCTTGAGGAAAGAAGAAAGGCAAGGCTTGCAACTGGGCTGATGCCAAAATATGAAGGAACTTGCCGTAATCTAACCGCTGAACAAGAAGCCGAATGCATATCGCAGGGCAGAAAGCCTGCTATACGTTTCAGGGTGCCAGAGGGAAAGATAATTATCCACGACCTAGTTAGGGGAGAAATAGAATTTTCAAGCGAGGTTATTGGTGATTTTATCATCCTGCGTTCTGACGGCTCCCCATCGTATCATCTTGCAGTTGTAGTTGACGATGGGGAAATGAAAGTTACCCATGTAATAAGAGGCGAGGACCACATCACTAACACTGCAAAACATGTGCCGCTGTTTGAAGCTCTTGGATATTCAGTCCCTAAATTTGCCCATAATGCTATGATTCTTGGGCCTGATGGCGGCAAACTAAGTAAGCGGCATGGTGCAACTGCAGTCAGTGCGTATAGACAGATGGGCTATCTACCTGAGGCAATTAATAATTATCTAGCGCTTCTAAGTTGGGCGCCCGAGGAGACCCGTGAAGTATTTTCCTTGGAGGAGTTAGCCAAAGCTTTTGCTATTGAGAAAATATCAAAGAGCCCAGCGATATTTGATATTAACAAACTTAATTGGCTAAACGGCCAGCATATAAGACTGGCCGACTTGGAAAGGCTTACAAATTTATGTATTCCATATCTGGTAGATGCCGGGTTGCTGGCTGATAGAGAGCTGTCGCGCAAGGATTTTGAGCGCTTAGTAAAAATAATTGAAGCAGTTCGCGGAAATCTTACTGTGCTATCTGAAGTGCCTATGTATGCTAGAATATTCCTGGGTACATTCGAGATAGAGCAAGATGCAGCTGAGTGGCTTAAGAAGACGCATGCCCCAGAAGTATTAACCGCACTTCTTGATATTTTAGAGGCCCGTGGAAAGTTAAATTTTGAAGATGGCCGCGAGGTTATGGGTATATTGCGCGACAATTTTAAGCCACTTGGAATAACAGGAAAGAATCTTTTCATGCCGATTCGCGTTGGGCTAACCGGGAGCACGAAAGGTCCGGAGTTGCCCTTCGTGCTCAATATTCTAGAACGAGATGATGCAATAAAAAGGGTTAGAAAAGCCCTGCGGAAGGCAAAGGAAGCTCAAAGCCGATAGTAGCTTGGTTAATCTTTAAACGGTGGTGTAAAGTAAATGGCCATACAGGTCTATGACACGTTAAGCAGGAAAAAAGAAGAGCTTATAACGCGAGATCCAGGTAAGATTGGCATATATATTTGCGGACCAACTGTTTATAACTACATCCATATTGGAAATGGACGCACGTATCTGTCCTTTGACATTATTATTCGCTATCTTAGGTACAGGGGTTATGATGTTACATATGTAAGAAATATAACCGACATTGATGATAAAATCATCAACAAAGCCAGGGAAGAGGGTGTTTCTGCAGAAGAGATTGCAAGGCGCTACACCAAGGCCTTCCATGATGATGCTGATGGGATGGGCCTAGCAAGGCCCACAGTTGAGCCAAAAGCTACCGAGCACATTAGAAGTATGATTGAAATGATAGAAGGGCTAATAAAGAAAGGTCTTGCTTATGTGGTTGACGGCGATGTTTATTTTGAAGTAACTAAATTTCCTGGCTATGGAAAGCTATCACATCGCAGCTTGACTGATATGAGGGCTGGTGAGCGCGTTGAGGTCGACCCTAGAAAGCATCATCCAATGGATTTTGCTCTTTGGAAAGCGGCTAAGCCAGGTGAGCCGGCATGGGAAAGCCCATGGGGAATGGGCAGGCCTGGTTGGCATATCGAGTGTAGCGCTATGTCGAGGAAGTACCTTGGTGATGATTTTGATATACATGGCGGTGGCCAAGACCTTATTTTCCCTCATCATGAAAATGAGATAGCCCAATCAGAAGGGTATACCGGCAAGGAATTTGCAAGATATTGGATGCATGGCGGCATGGTCAATATTGGAGAGGAAAAGATGGCCAAATCTCTTGGCAATGTAATTTTAGTCAGGGACTTATTAAAAGAACATAATCCAAACGTTTTAAGGCTGCTTGCGCTTGGGACGCATTATAGAAGTCCTATAGACTTTGGTCCCGAAAAGCTTAAAGAGGCAGAATCAGCTTACGAGAGATTCCTTAATGCTCGAAGAAGAATAGAGCACAGTTTAAGTTCAGAGACGGTTACCATGCTACCTGAGAAGGTTGAATTGATAGGTAGCCTTGAAAATGCTTCCTTAGAAGCTAAAAAGAAGTTTATTGAAGCAATGGATGATGACTTTAATAGTGCAGCGGCGCTGGCCTCAATGTTTGAGCTTGTAAAAGAGATCAATACGTTTATTGAAGCTTTTGGCGGACAAATGACCATCATGGCTAAGGATGCCTTGGAGAAGGCAGACAGGATACTACTAGAGCTTTCAGGTGCAGTTGGTTTGGATCTAACATTGCCGGAGGCTGTAGGCGTGGCCGAGAAGCTGCCCGATGCAATATATGAGCTTGCCTCAGTAGTTCTTGGGATTGCGCTAGATAGCAAGAAGAAAGACCAATTACTTGACGAGATTCTTGAGCGAAGAAATGAAGCAAGAAAAAACAAGGATTGGGCTATTGCCGACATGATAAGAGACAGGCTTCTAAAAATGGGGATTGAGATTGAAGATACACCGCTTGGCTCAAGGTGGAAAATAAAGTAGAGGTTGATATGTTTGGAAACCGTTGAGGGTAGGCGTGCTGTTTATGAGCTTCTTAAGAGCTCGCAGCAGGTTGCCAAAATATACATAGCGAAAAATCTAAAACCATCTGACATAGTTGAAAAAATAGAAGCCCTTGCTACTAAGCAGGGCGTTCATATTGATAGGGTGGATAAGCTAAAACTTGATGAAATGTCAAAAACAGGCGTGCACCAGGGGATTATTGCACTAGCTGAACCATTTAAATATCTCACGTTTGCAGAGCTAGCTAAATCTTTAAACACTGATAAAAAGCCGGCGCTTTTACTATTAGACGGTATAACCGATCCCCAGAATTTTGGAGCTCTTTTAAGAACGGCTGATGCAGCAGGTATCAGTGGGGTTATTGTGACAAAGAAACGAGCATCTCCAATTACGCCAGCAGTACACAAGGCTTCAGCAGGAGCAACTGCCTATGTGAAAATTGCTCAGGTTAGCAACCTTACCTATACCATAAATGATTTGAAAAAGATGGGATTTTGGATTGTGGGAGCTAGCGAGAAAGCAGGGAAGCTCTACTTTGAAGCTGATTTTAACCTGCCAGTGGCAATAGTCTTAGGTGGCGAGGGTAAAGGAGTTTCACGTTTGGTCAAGGAGAAATGTGATTATTTGGTTTCAATTCCTATGAAGGGCAAGATATCTTCGCTAAATGTAAGCGTTGCAGGCGGTATTTTGATGTACGAGGTGTTAAGGCAAAGATTATGTCAAAGCTACTGATAGTTGACGGATATAACTTAATATATTCAACCGATAGGTATAAGAAATGGAGAGACAATGACCTTGAGCTTGCTAGGGTTAAGCTTATAGAAGACCTAGCAACCCTCAAAGCTGTTGGAAATTATGACATTGTGCTTGTTTTTGATGCTGCAAAGAGCGACGTGCGAAGCCATCAGCATGCTGAGGTTCTTGGCATTGATGTTTGGTTTACTAAGGCGGGAGAAACCGCAGATCAAATGATAGAAAGGCTAGTATTTCAAAGCAAACATAGCGATGATATTATAGTTGCAACTTCAGATTACAGTCAGCAGAAAGTTGTATTTAGACCTGGAGTGTTGAGAAAGAGCGCTCGCGAACTGATTTCTGAACTGGAATTAACCGATAAAGAGCTAAAGGCGTTTACTAAGAAGAGTGGGAAGTTTAGGCTCGAAGAACGTATCGATAGCGCCATTAGACGTGCGTTAGAGCGAATCGTAAGCGATTAATGCAAGACAATCTCCCATGGCCTCATAAAACTACTAGGTCTGTCTTCTTGACGTTCATATCAATTGATGATTATAATCAGCATACCGACTGTTCATTTGTTGATTAAGGGCCAGCCGGCAGCAGGGTAATAAGATAAGCCTACTTAGATCTCGATATAAAACTGAAGGAGAGATAAACAGTAGTGCAAGCCCATCGTAACCTCTCTAGGACAGATCTTACGAACAGCGCTCCCTTTTCATTCCCTCAGACTTTAAGCGATTCAGAGTTGGTTTTTGCTGCAAGAGATGGCGATGATGCTGCCTTGGAGTTTCTATTGGATAAGTATAAAAATTTTGTTAGGGTAAAGGCAAGAGCTTACTTTTTAATTGGAGCTGATTGGGACGATTTAGTCCAGGAAGGCATGATTGGCTTATATAAGGCAATCAGAGATTATCAAGAAGGCAAGCAATCGTCCTTTAAAGCTTTTGCAGAGCTTTGCATAACAAGACAGATAATAACAGCAATAAAGACTGCTACTCGCCAAAAACATGTCCCACTTAACTCATATATTTCGCTTAACAGACCAATCTTTTTCGAGGAAGAATCAGATCGTCTCTTGATGGACTTTCTTTCTGGGAAAGAAATTGCTGATCCAGTTGATTTAGTCATCAGCGGTGAGGAGATGCAGAGCATGAGAACAAGCTTCGGCGAGATTTTAAGTGATCTTGAGGCTCAGGTATTAACACTTTATATCGATGGCAAGTCATATCAAGAAATAGCTGATGAATTAAAAAGACATGTAAAATCAATAGATAATGCCCTCCAAAGGGTAAAGAGAAAGATAGAGTTACACTTAAGAAGCCGGCAGTCAATAATCAAGTGATCCTCACTTTGAATTGCCCATCACTCTGAATGGTTCGCAACCAAGCTAAATCATTGGTATCTTGTGTGCTTTCCCCTTCTCTTACCCCCGCATAAATTCCGCGCAAAATTTATGCGCTTTTTGTTTGTCTTAAAAGCTGAAGAAGGGAATAAACAATAGCAGTTATGCAGCGATGGTTGCGTTTTTAATTTGATAGGTTGTCAAAAGATATTGGCGGCAGCTAGGTAAGTTTGATCATGAGCTATATGAATGAAAATGAGCATAAAGAGCTTGATGGGAGCCAGCCAAGTAATACAGAAGACGATATAGAGCAAGTAAAATATCTTGAGGTCAGCTCGCTCTCGCTTTTCTTAATGGTTTTTTTAGCTGCACTGCTTGGTGGGTTTGTTACAGTTTTCTTTGTTCCCTTTTTGTTTGACAGCAGCCCTAGCGAGGTTTTTGGAAATCACGGATCTTTTCTTAATGCAAATAATAGGCAAATTATTGAGGTTAACGAGGGCAAGGTAAGTCCTGTTACGGCCGCCGTAAAAAAACTAAAGCCTTCGATAGTAAGCATTAGAGTAAAAGAATCAGATGGCGAATTATCACAGCGCGATGTTGTTTCAGATGGTGGAGCAGGCATCATAATCAGACCTAATGGTTATATTTTAACTAATAACCATGTAGTCTCAGGCTCAAAGGAGATTCTTGTAACCATAGGGGATGAGGAAATGCAGGGCAGACTAGTTGCTGCAGATGCGGAAAATGATATTGCAGTAATAAAGGTGGACAGGCACGGTTTGCCTGTTGCTGAGTTTGGGTCGACTAAGAATCTTCAGGTGGGTGAGCTGGCAGTTGCAATAGGAAGCCCGTTTGGGTTTGAATACACGGTAACTTCTGGGATTATCAGTGCCTTGGGAAGAACAGTCAGCATACCTGATATGAAGTCAAGGGAGATTATCACTTATACAAATCTTATTCAGACTGACGCCCCTATAAATCCTGGGAATAGTGGTGGGGCATTAAGTGATTCAAAGGGAAGGGTTATTGGGGTTAACACTTTTATTATGTCAAAGAGTGGAAGCGCTGAGGGGGTGGGATTTGCAATCCCAATTGAGACAGCCATGCGCGTGGCCAACCAGCTCATCCAAAAGGGCAGAGCAAGCCATCCGCATATAGGAATAATTGGCCAAGATTTGGAAAACAATGCAAACAATAGAATATATCAAGGGTTAAGAAGAGGGGCTATGATTGTCGATGTAAAAAGAGGAAGCCCAGCTTATAACGCAGGTCTAAGAAATGCAGACATAATAGTTGCTGCCGATGGAAAGGCCATAAAAGGAATGGATGACCTTATTACTAAGATTAGAGAGAGAGCGGTTGGCGATATTATTGTGCTAAAGTATTTAAGAAAAGGAAAGGAAAGTACAGCGCACGTCGTTCTTGTAGAAGGACCCTAGCTGCTGGCAAAGACCTTGCAAATTCTAGTGATTGCAATAGGCAAAATTAAAGAGGATTACTTAAAACGCGGTATAGAAGATTATAAAAATCGTCTTTCTAAATATGCAAAGGTTAAAATAGTAGAGGTTGCGGAAGAAGATATTAGCTTAGGACCAGCTCATGAGGTTAAAGCCAGGGAAGCGCAAAAGATTTTAAAACGCCTTCCTAAATCAGGGTTATGGTATGTGATTGCCCTAGATCGCAAAGGCACTGAACTTGATTCAGAGCAACTTTCCAAAAAGATTAACTCTCTACTGGTTTCAGGCAGAAGTGATATAGCATTTATTATCGGAGGGGCTTTAGGCCTGGATGATTCAGTCATTCAGGCTGCAGACTTTAGTCTATCTCTTTCAAGATTAACTTTCCCCCACCAAGTTGCTCGATTTATTTTATTTGAGCAGCTCTACCGCTCATTCAAAATAATTAAAGGAGAACCTTACCATAAATAATCAACAAATTGAACCGCCTGGTTAAAGTTTTATCTAGCAAAGCAGGTGGGTTATCCATTTCTTCAAGTTATTTCTTCAAAAGTCCTTTCTTTTTATTAATGGCCTTCTTTATCTTCTCAATTTCTGCTTCGTCCATCTCACTTCTTTGAAGTAAGAACGTTAATGCAGGTGTTACGTCGCCACCTAACACCTTATCAATTACTTGGCTTATCATGGCATTTGCCATTTCTTGCTGGTCGATCTTAGGTGTATACATGTAAGCTGTATTGCTTCGATCTTGCTTTAAGACTCCTTTATTTGCAAGCCGGCTCATAACGGTCATTATAGTTGTGTAGGCAAGTCTCTTAGTGGGGTAAAGCTCTTCGAAAACATCTTTTACGGATGCCCCTCCGAGCCGCCACACAACGTTCATTATATCAGCTTCAAGCTCACCCAAGCCTGACCCCACACCTACTCGGTTTTTTCTAACTCGCGCTGTCTTCTTTGCCATCAGTACCTCCTAGCCATTCCATAAATTGCCATTAATGTTAAGAGTAAAGCAAATATTGGGCTTATTGCTATCTGAACAGGGGTTGTAGTAATCAAGGTACGTATTACCTAATCCTTACTTATCAGTAAATGCTTTGTCAACTCACCCAAAGGGGTAAAGGATATTAGGTAAAGGCACAATAATGTTATTTAATTTTTGTGTTATCTTTAATCTTTCGGGCTTACTTACATTTTTTCCGGGGCTGAAACGCCAATTATAGCAAGAACGCTTCTAAGAACTGTCTTTGTTGCTTTGCATAGCGCCATTCTTGCAGCTGATAAGTCCTTGTCTTCTCCTATAACTCGGCACTTAGTATAAAAATAGTGAAACGCAGAGGCAAGTTCCTGCGCATAGGAAGTAAGCGGATGAGGCGCCCGTTGGCGGGCTACCCGCTCAAGCACTTCAGGCCATTCGGCAAGCTTTCTTATAAGGTCAAGTTCAGGTTTAGAGTTAAGCAATTCGTAGTTTATGTTATCTGAAAAACTGACGCCTTCGGCTTCAGCGTACCTTATTATGCTTGATATTCTTGCATGAGCATACTGAACGTAATAAACAGGATTTTCACTAGATTCTTGCTTTGCAAGTTCTATATCAAAATCAAGGGGGCTGTCGGTGCTTCTCATAAGAAACAAGAAGCGGATGGCATCGGACCCCACTTCTTCAAGGAGTTCATCTAAGGTGACCATCTCCCCAGTCCTCTTGGACATCCTGACTGGCTCGCCACCCCTTAGTAGATTTACAAGCTGACCAATGATTATTTCAAGCTTGTCGGCTGGATAACCTAAAGCTTGAATGGCAGCCTTCATTCTGCCGACGTACCCGTGGTGGTCTGCACCCCAGATGTTAATTAGTTTATCAAAACCTCGATCAAGCTTGTTTTTATGGTAGGCGATATCGGCTGCAAAGTATGTTGGCTCACCGTTTGCACGGATAAGTACACGATCCTTATCCTCGCCAAAGGCAGTTGCTTTAAACCAAACTGCCCCCTCAGACTCGTAAACATAGCCCCGCTCGCGCAATAATTCGATGGTTTTGTTTACTGCAGATGATTCATGGAGGGTGCGTTCGCTAAACCACGTATCAAACTGCACACCCATCTTGTAAAGAGTGTTCTTGAGGTGATCAAGAACCTGTTTATAGGCTCTTTCCTTAAAGATGCTCTCTCGCTCTTTCTCAGGAACGCCAAGGTACTTATCGTTTTCCTCAGCAATAATCTCTCTTGCGATATCTTTTATATACTCGCCTTGGTATCCATCTTCAGGGAATGGAATGTCTTGTCCCAGCAGCTGAGCGTATCTAACTGCAACGGATTTTGCAAAAATATTCATTTGGTTGCCATAATCGTTGATGTAAAACTCTTTTTCGACATCATACCCGTTTGCAAAAAGTGCATTTGCAAGGGTATCGCCAACTGCGGCCCATCTACCATGCCCAATATGCATTGGCCCCACAGGATTAGCACTGACGAACTCAAGCTGGATTCTTTGACCAGCCCCAATATTTGAATGACCAAATTTCTCTCCTTGTTCTTTTATTAAAGCCATCACATCATATAACCATTTGTTGCTTAAGTAGAAGTTAATAAATCCCGGGCCTGCTATTTCTATTTTCTCTATATAGCGCTGCTTGTCATCAAGCAGTTCAACAATGATTTGTGCAATGGCGCGCGGTGGCATCTTAACTTTACCAGCAAGAATTAAGGCAACATTGGTTGCCCAGTCGCCATGCGCTTTCTCTCTTGGATGCTCAAGCATTACTTCTGGAATCTCTTCCAATGGCAGCCTTGCTCTTTGCTGTGCCTTCTCTAGGGCCTCTCTAACAAGTAACGATAGTTTTTCCTTGATCATCTTTCACCTTAAACGCGAGATTTGAGATTTAAATGTATAGTTACCCTTTCATAATGTATCAGAAGTTGTAAGTTCTAGGAATTAAAAATTCTTGTTTTTGACTTTCCTACTTGTCATATGCTAAACTAACAGGATTGGTAACCCATTACTTGCTGGTTGCTCTTCACGATTAATCCAAATCCTCGGGAGGTTTAGTTGGTTTTACCAGTTACGGCAAAAATTAACTCTAAGCATCATCTAGAGATTGGTGGCTGCGATACGGTTGAGCTTGCAAATCAGTATGGTACTCCGCTTTTTGTAATCGATGAAGAAACTATTAGGGCGCAATGCCGCAGGTACACGAAGGCTTTTAGAGATAAAAACGTTGATTTTAAGGTAATCTATGCTAGCAAAGCCTTCATATGTATTGCTATGTGCCAGATTGCAAATCAAGAAGGCCTTTCGCTAGATGTAATGTCTGGCGGTGAGCTATATACAGCATTAAAGGCCGACTTCCCAATGGAAAAGATATTTCTTCATGGCAATAACAAAACGCCGGACGAGTTGGAGTTTGCGCTTGATAATGGCGTTGGCAGAATTGTCGTTGATGGGTTTCAAGAGCTCGAGTTTTTAGATAAACTTGCTGGTAGAAAGGGCCTCATCCAGCCGATTCTTTTAAGGGTAACGCCAGGGATAAAACCCCAGACGCATAGCTATATCCAAACAGGCCAGATTGATAGTAAATTTGGTTTTGGTTTGCATGATGGGTTTGCTCTAGAGGCAGTAAAAAGGTCTCTTGAGCTTCAAAATGTTGACTTGAAAGGAATCCATATCCACATTGGTTCTCAGATATTTGAGCTAGGTTCCTATGCAAAAGCTGTCGAGATTATTATGGAATTTGTTAAGCAGATTAGTGATGAGGCAAACTTTACTATTGGTGAGCTCAATCTTGGCGGTGGTCTAGGGATTAAATACAAAGCAATTGATGAACCGTCAACAGTCGAGGAATATGTAGACGTTATTGTTGATGGTGTTATTAAGGAGGCAAACCGGCTGGGCGTTCCAATTCCAAAGATAATGGTTGAGCCAGGTCGCTCAATTGTAGCTAACGCTTCTGTTACTTTATATACAGTTGGGGCTATTAAAGATATTCCAGGTATTCGAACTTATGTTTCTGTGGATGGCGGTATGTCTGACAATCTAAGGCCAATGCTGTATGGTGCTGTATATGAAGCATTTCTTGCCAATAGGGCCGATGAAAGATCTAATACAATAGTTACAATTGCTGGTAAGCATTGTGAGTCTAGCGATATTTTAGTAAGGGATGTTGAACTTCCTCACCCGCAGGTTGGCGATATATTGTGTACTCCAGCAACAGGAGCATATGGCTATGCTATGGCAAACAATTATAACCGCCAGCCAAGACCAGCGGTTATACTTGTTCGTGATGGTAAGTCGCGTGTTATGATAAGGCGAGAGACTTACGAAGACCTTGTAAGGATGGACATGACACTATAAATTAAAAATCAAGGCCCTGAAAGGGCCGCAGTCCTGAGCAGGTCCTTCGCTATTGCTCAGGATAAACTCGGATCTAAAAAT
>ENA-ORXB01002298-ORXB01002298.1-sediment-metagenome-genome-assembly--contig:-NODE-2298-length-17051-cov-3.656592_pt1 | contig 17051 bp, 17 predicted proteins | sample MGYA00237863_ERZ511475 | MGnify/ENA primary metagenome ERZ511475 (study PRJEB26305, sample SAMN06343858) | sediment metagenome | isolation source: hot spring sediment | place: Canada: British Columbia... | reverse complement strand
CGCATACTCTTTCCATGGTTCGCGGCGAGCTTTCCGATGCAAGTTTAAAGGATGTAGACTTAAACAAATATCTAGAAGCAATAAAAGCTATTGAGGCGGATATGAAAAAACAATTAACGCAACGATACCGTTTTCTGGGAGCGCGCCTTAAATCGGCCCAGGACATCTTGCAGAGGCGCCTAATCCATAAAACAATGGTTGAGGACCGGCGCATGAGCCCTTGCTATGCTGGTCGCCTGAATCTTGTCTTGACAGAAGTCGGGGACGTCTACCCCTGTGAGATTTTGAGTCAAAAGCTGGGCAATGTAAGAGATTCTGACTATGATATAAAGAAGATTCTACGTTCTGCTCAAGCCAAGAGCGTTATCCGAAACATCAGTGAAAGCAAATGTTTCTGCTCTCATGAATGCTACTTCATGACAAATATCCTATTTAACCCGAGAATGTACCCAGCGCTTTTAAAAGAGTATTTGCAGTTAAGATAGGTGCTATTTGTCCTTTAGCCTGCATCAACTGCAAAGGGCAAGAAATGCACTTAGGCTACTTTACCACCTGATTTATCAAGCAAAAACTTAGCCATTGCTTTATCAACTTTCATAATATGATTTACAAGCCAGCTTACCACAGAGCGCTGAATAGTAATAGCTATAAATGATGCGTTTGAATCCTTATTATACCCTTTAACTAGGTCAGCAAACTCAGCCGTAAAATTATCGTGTTCTCTTTTATGGGCTGGAAACGCTGGGTAATGATAGTCCAGCATCATTTTTTCTTCAGTTTTAAAATGTTTTACTACATAGTCTGAGAGAAAGCGGATGGTGTTCTCCACAACCTCTTTGCCTTTACCTTTGCTTAAAGCTTCATGAAAATCATTTATCATTTTAATTATCTCTTTGTGCTGGTTATCAATCTCAAAGACACCTGTTTTTAGCTCGTCTGTCCATTGTGCTATTGGCATGTTAATCCTCCTGTCAGATTGAAATATTTTGCCTAGTAATTGCTTGATTGGTAACTTTTTATTTTATCGTCGTAATTGTGTATTGCTTTAGCACAGGGGCAGAGGGATGGGCACCACTCAAGTCAACTACCAGCAGTTTTACCACCTTATTATATGAATGCATAAAATGCATAGCAACGTCCCTGTAATTTCATGCTATTATATAAGCTATATAAGAAAGCTATATAAAAAGGGTGTTTAAGCGTGTTTTTGCACGAAAAACAGACATTAAGAAAAATTATTCGCATACTTAAAGAAAAATTTCCTGGTAGAATCGTTTCTGCTTATGCCTTTGGTTCTAGAGTAAGGGGGGATCACAAAGAATGGTCCGATTTTGATGTTCTGGTATTAGTGAGAGATAAGACACCGAAACTAGAGGCGGAAATTATCAGCGTTTTTGTTGATGAAGAATTAAGAACTGGTTTATCGTTTGCACCGGTGATAAAAGATATCCGGGTTTTTAATAAGGAAAAAAATTTCAAGACACCCTTTTACGAAAACATTGTAAGAGAAGGAGTCCTACTATGATCCTCCAGCCGCAAGATAAAATATCACTAAGTGAAATTAGAATGGCTAAAGCATATGAGTTTTTAGAAGATGCCAAGGCTAACTATAAGAGTGGAAGATACAAAACAGCTATAAATAGAAGCTATTATGCGGCTCTTAATGCAGTACGAGCAATTCTCATTCTTGAAGGCGCAAATCCAGAAACGCATGAGGGTACAGTTACAATGCTTAGTTTGCGATTTATCAAACCTGGGCTTTTACCAATAGAGATTGTAAAAAAATTTAAGCTTCTTTTTTCAAGAAGAACGGACGTGGATTATGGGGATTTTACAACTATAGATGTTAACGATGCAGAAGATTCTTTTAAAATAGCTGAAGAAATACTTGATATGGCGGATAAGCTAAGACAGAAAATGAGCGAAAGTATGTGATTGTTCTTTTGTTCAAAGCCATCTTATATTCAAAAAACCAAACATACTCGCATCAATCCAAACATACTCGCATCAATCAAAAGTATTAATTTGGGGCAAATAAGGTATGAATTTTTTTGGTACTTGATCAATATTGGCTGGCAGAATGGGTTAAAGGTAGGCAAGGGGGCAGAATCTACTTTTTGGGGCCATCTTTTTGGTAAGAGTAAGTGGCGGCCTTAGGGGAAGGAGGAATTGGATCCTGACCTAGCCTCTGCCCCTACTTAAAAATACTGCGATCTATCCATAGCCAAAACAGGCTTCTGACACCTTTGGCGGCAGCTCTTAAATCGTTTAGGTTTCTTATCTCGAGGAATCTACGGATCAGGAATTTTGGTCGGGAGTAAAATCGGCGGAAGGCTTCTGCCCGCAGCTTTACGATATCATCTCTTGTCATTGTGTATGGAACAAAGGCTGCTCCTTGGTAGGTGTAATCGGTAAGTTCCTCAGAAATAGTACCGTATTTCTCAGCGTTGTCGTAAAGCTCGGTACCGGGGAAGGGGGTGATGGCATGAAAGTTTGCGATATCTGGGTCGAGCTCGCAAGCAAACCTAATTGTCTCTAAGCCTTCCTCAAAAGTCTCACCAGGTATGCCAAAAATAAAAGGTGTTATTACTTTTAATCCGACTTCTTTTGCCTCCTTGACGGCCTTTTTTGTGTGCTCAAGCTTTATTCCTTTTTTAATCGTATTAAGATTTTTTTGAACGCCGCTTTCTGCCCCAAATAAAATAGCCCAGCAGCCTGCATCCTTAAATGCTCTCAGCAGCTGCTTGTCGACCTGATTAACGCATGCCGAGACAAACCAGGTGAAATCAAGCTTTCTAGCCTTTATTTCTTGGGCAATACTCATAGCTCTATCGTAATCGGCAGAAAAGGTATCATCTAAAAATTTTATCTCCCGAAAGCCTTGCGCCAGACAAAGCTCTATTTCAGCCAAGACATTTTCAACGCTGCGATAACGGATTCCAGCCTTTCGGCTTTTATCAAATTGGAAGCAATAGATACATCTGCGATTACATCCTCGAGAGGTCATCATAACTGCAACGGGTTTTCTTTTGTAAGTTGCAGGCGGGGGAATATATAAGTTCTTATCACCTAGAAGTTCTCTGGCAGGAAAGGGGATAGAGTCGAGATCGGTGATTAAAGGCCTTGGAGGGTTTCTTATAATGTCGTCCTTATTTCTATATATAACGCCTTCCACACCAAGAAGGCTTTTTCCTTGCTCGAGATTGCCGACTATTTCAGGCACCGTAAGTTCGCCCTCACCGGTAACGACGGCGTCGATATCCTCGGCTCCCTCATCAAGGAGACACTGTTCTTGCATTGCAATTGGGTAAGGCCCTCCAGCGCAGATAAAGGTTTGCTTATTAAGTTTTCTTATATCAGATGCGGTATTCTTAGCCTTAGGCCAGCCAAATGCTGTTGAGTAGATGCCAACAAATTCAGGTTTAAAAGTCTCTATTTCACTTAATATCTCAGCATGAGTCATGAAAGCGCCGTTTAAAAACCTGACATCACGACCTGCTTGCTTAAGACAGGAGGCAACGTAAAGAGTTCCTAAGGGCTGCCAATAGTTTATCTGCGAGCTTGCTGTTCTTGAGGAGAAGATATCTTCTGGCATCCAGGAGGGTATAACCAGAGCGCATTTCATGCGTTACCACCCACAAAGTTCATGCGTTACCACCTGCGAAGGCCACACCATTAGCTGCGCGCGCTGTTTTTCATTTCTAAGATTTCCCCTGCAGTTTCTATACCGGCTTGTATGGCATGGTCCATATTTAAATACCTAAACGTCCCGCTTCGACCAATAACATGGAGGTTTTGAAAGCGGCTCAGGTAATCCCGTATTATACCATAATGCTCTTTATATCCAACTTCAAGTAGGGGGTAGGCCTTGGGTACTCTCACCACAACACCATCTACAACTTCGTTTTCTTTAATAAATCCCAGCTTTGCTAGACATTGGCTGGTGACATCTAAAAGCTGCTTATCTTCCATACTCCATGTATTATCTCCTTCAAAACAGAAATGCTCGGCAACCAAAAGGGTTTTGCCTGGCGGAGCCATCTTTTCGCTCCAATTCTTTGGCTCATGAATTCTGCCAAGGGCAATTTTGCGCTCAGGGATATAGATCCAAGTTTGGTCCGTGACCCGCTCGCGATTAATCATAACTGCCACCACCACCAGATCGCGATATTTGAGCTTACAAGCTGCATCAAGAACATCAGCGGGCGCCTCCGGCTCAAGCATCTTTACAAGGGCTGGCATCGGAATGCTTGATATAAACTGATGACCGCTGATTTGATATGTACCATCGCAATTTTTCATCAATGCGCCCTCTATCTTGAAATTGGAGTGGTATAAGCGCTCAACACGCGTGCTGGTTTTAACATGCCCTTTTGTGTCAATTGCATCCCGCAGCCTTTCAGAGATTCGTCCAATCCCAAGAGCTGGATAGAGAAAATTATCTGCAAGCGTTGGCAGCCCTTTCCCGCTAACTTTAAAGAAAGCATTTTTTATTGCAACACCAAGGGAGAGGCCTTGAATACGCTTTGCCACCCATTCCGCACTTATTCGGCTGCAAGCAATGCCCCAAACCTTCTCGCTATATTGCTTAAAGTAAAGGTTGAACATGGCGCGACCAAATTGGTTGACCACCCAATCCTCAAGAGAGGTGATTTCAGCAGGTCTAAATAATTTTTTAATCTTTTCAGTTCCGTAGTCGGAGAGTATCTTTAACGTTGTAAGAATGCCTAAGCCGAAGATGGCATTTGATGGTTTAAGTGGGTAATCAAAGTATTTATCTCTTAAATAAATTTTGCTCGACCGGGGTACACTAAGTAATTCCTCGCCCATCAAATCTTTGACAAAACAATCGACCTGTTCGTTTTTGGTAAAAAAACGATGGCCTCCCAAATCAAATCGAAAACCATCTCTTTCGATCGTTTTTGAGAGGCCACCAACTACCGAGTCGCTTTCAAACACAATAACTTTTTTGTTCGCTTGGGCTAAGACATATCCGGCTGAAAGCCCAGCAAGACCCCCGCCCAAAATTATGATTTCCTCATTTTTATCTTTGCAATAAAGCACCAATTATTTCACCCAATGAGAAACACTTATACAGCATATGGCATTTCAACTTGCGCCTTTGGCGGCTTTTTTGTGCCAAATGTTGCCTTTATTCAAATCCTTCTATCTCCCATAACCCCCAGCAGGTGGTGCTCCATATCCACCTGAAGGTGCCGAAGGTGCTCCATAACCCCCAGAAGGTGCCGAAGGTGCTCCATAACCCCCAGAAGGTGCGCCATAACCACCCGAAGTTCCTCCATAGCCTCCAGAGGATCCTCCACCGTAGCCGTCTGCTTGTCCTTGTGATGCCGGAGGGGTTTTTACTTTGCCCATGCTATGGGATAAGCTAAAAATCATCAAGATAACTATAGCGATCACTGTTGTGGCGACAGCAATCGTCATTACTGTTTTATTATTTGATGCTTCCGGCACGTCAAATTCCCCCTCACTTAGCCTTTCTCAATCTTTATTATAATTTTGCCGCCTTCCGTTCTCTTTTCTAGAATTTCGTGCCCTGCTTGACTGCACATTTGCTCGATGGTTTCAACTGAGGAAGGGTTATCAATGTACACCTCTACAATTTCACCTTCCGCCATCTTCTCTAGTGATTTTTTTGTGTAAATCTGTGGATGGGGGCAAACATAGCCACACACATCAAGCATATAAGTTCCCTCTCCACTTTTTTCAAACTTTAACGCCATTTAAATCTCCAACCTCCTTACTAGTTAGCTCCGTTATAGATCAAAAAGCCTCCATTTGCTTTGCCATCTTTCTTTCGGTATACCAGTTAAAGAATTTGACTCCAATGAATGCACCGGTTGCCATACCTACAAAGTATAGCCAACCGTTTGGATCTCCTCCAGCTACGCGGATAAAGAAGGCACCAACGTTGCATCCAAGAGATGGCCTAGACCCCATACCCATCAAGAAACCACCAAGAAGTCCAAATACAATTAGCTCGCCCTTTGGTGCTTTCCATTTGAACTCTTTATTGATAAGCGACATAACCATTGCACCAAGAATAATACCAATTGACATCCAAAGTGCGGGGTTACGCCAGAGTTCAGGAATACCATTGTTAACACCGAAGAAGATGTTGTGGCGCATGTCTATGCCAAGTTTTTCCATTACCCATGCTGCAAACTGGGCTTCCTGGCTGGTGATATACCAGTAACCTGGATCAAAAACGGTACCAAACAGTGAAACATCTTCTGGGTGCCCCATCTTAGTCAGTAGTTGACCAAAGTTAGTGATCGCAAATTTTTTCTGCATTCCAGCCAGAACCCAGATGTGAAGCCCGGCTGTGATGCCCACTAATACACCCATTAGAGTTGTTCTCTGCGAGGCGGTAATCATGCCCCAGAATCCTCTGAGTTCATCTCCGAGCCCTGATCCCCCTTTTTTCTTCCTTACTTTTTTAATAAAGCCCTTTCTGACATACAAGGCATAAATAATCAAAAGCAGTACTATAGCTGGAATGATGGAGTTAATAAGCGCGTCGCCAACGAAGTATGCAGATGCTCCTTTGAAATGATTCTTAACGAAGCTTAATTGTGATATTTGGTAGACGGGCTTTTGCCAAATATAACCTGTAAGATAAACATCAAACCAGGACTGCGCGTATTCGGCCGGGATTCCTCTTGCAGCAATCGTTGCCTCTGAAGCCTTTATCCAGGACTCGGGAAGTAGGGCTCTAAGAGGTCCACCTGCAATAACAAAGATAGCCTGACCAAAGCAGATTCCAAAAAGGCCCAGCATGGAGGTGCCGTTACCTTCACCGACTTTGTACAGAGTACCTGAAGCGCAACCACCAGCTAGCACCATACCAATCCCGAAGATTATCCCAGAAATGGTCATGTGAATGCCGAAGGGAGCAGGGTGAAAGGTACTCATGTCGGTAGCATGAAGAATTGCCTGAACCAAGCTAAAGAATATGAGGGCAACCATGATACCTACAGCCATTCTTGGTACACCGGCAGCAAAAAGGTCTCGCGAGGCTGATGCCATGCAAAATCGACCTGCTTGAAGCATCATTCCGTAAGCTAGGCCAAACCAGATGTAAACAACAAGGTAGGTGTAGTAAATATTGACACCGGCATAAATGAGGCTAATAAGAACGAGGGCACCTAAAATAAAGAAAACCCAGAAGGTGTTCCTTCTTTCTATAGCCCTATCATCTTTTCCGACTGCTTTTATATCTACACTATCAGTTGTTTCCACGCTTTCTTATCCCTCCTTTTTGAATCCTTCCTGTAGCTCTTATTGATTCTAAACCGGACTTTTGTGTTCTCTGTAATACCCCCTTTTCGCTGATTAATTAAACAACAGGCCCGTATTTTATCGTATGATAAATTTCCAGAAGCAGTCAATAATAATCATATGGACTTGCTAGGATATTTTTCTAAAAAATGTCCTGTTAGCTAGCTAAGCTCATACTAAAGCGCGTAACATTTTATCCTTAACATAGACATGGCAAGTGCGCAATACCCTGGTATGTATACCTGAATTATGGGGTAGGTCGGTAAATCTTTACGATTGTTTGGTAGCGAAAGATACCCGAGGATGATTTGAATACCTTTGATAAACGGTATCCCTTCAGTTTTTGGATAGCTGTGCCTGGCAGGGTTTCATCTGCTGACCCTGCGATTATTACTATGGTTGCACCCTCAGTTGCAGTGCGCTCACCAGGATTGTAGTAATTCGGATTTTTGTAAGCCCACGTGAATCTAAGGGACGAAGTTCTAATCTTATCAAATGGCGGTGGGTTGTGTTTATGCTGATAGGTAATGTTTCGGTCGGTGAAAATATCTAAAAGAGGAACTGAGACCGCTGGATTGCAGTCTGGGAAGTCTTTAAATGGCAGTGTTATGACCTGTATATTCTTCTCGCCAGCTGAATTTAAGTATTCGCCAGCCCTCTTTAGGTTTATAACGCTTATACCTTGCAAAAAGGGAAGATAAGCAAAGATCGAGATCGCCAATGAAGAAGTCACTGCACATAAAGCGACGAAAGTCCTTAAATTTCTGCTCTTAATCATCTGCAATCCATAGGCAGCCATTAGTGAAAACATTGGAAATGCTATAACGGTATATCGAATCCTCTTGATTTCAAGCAGGAATACGAGAAGTATCAGCCAGCTAATTATCAGGTATTTTAAATCTCTTTTCTTAAAGGCAGCGTATGCTGAGTATAGGGCTGATATGGTAAGGAAAGGGTGTATTTGGAAAAAAAAGGTCGAAAGAAAGCTCTCTCCCCAACGTTTCAGACCCGGCTCTTGGTATTCTTTTAAAAACCTTATCTGCTCAAAGAAGACATCGAATTTAAGAAATATTACAAGAATTACGAGAATGGCCGACGTTAGAAATATTACGAGGGCTCGTAAAAGAACAGCGCGCTGGTTTATTGAGCTCAAAAAGCTTAGCCCGCCAGAGAGCACACCCTCTTTTTCTTTGGCATTAAGTAGATAAACTAGAAATATGACTACCAGGAGTGAAAACATCAGCCACGTAGAATATTTGGAAAAGAAGGCCATAAATATGGCGATACTAGCCACCACAATAGCTCTAGTGCCACCAGGCTCGAGCGCTCTAATAAAGGTGTAGACTGCAAGAGTAAAGAAGAACATTGTTGGCACATCAACAAGCATAAGCGGCACTTGAGTAAAGACATAAGGAATACCTAGCATAAATAATCCACCAAAAAAACCCGTATCCTCATCCCATAGGGTTTTACCAATCAGATAGGTAAGCAAGACTGTGGAGGAGAAAAGGAGCGTTGTGAAAGCCTGAATATAAAGTCTAGATTCGCCGAAAAATTTGAAAATTAGACCGAAAATAAATGGAACAAGCGGAAGGTCAGTCCAGGCTATAATGTTGCGGCCCCACTCTTTTATGAAGTAAGCAATTCCATAAAGCTCAAGATGTTTAGCTTGCGTAAAATATCTTGAGGCATCTACAATCAACTCTGGCTCTTGCCAGAATAGTATGCCGGCCGTAGAGGAGAGGGTAAATAGAAAGGGAAGAGGATAGCGTTTTGGAAATGACGCATGGGAAAGCATGTAAGCAATAATTACGCCAAGAATGATTATCAGTAGTATTTTGTGCGGATTAATGCTATCAAAAACCCATTGCCATGAGGTTAACCTATTATCGTCAAAATTGCGGAAAACAACTAAAGCGAGATATACTGCGATGGTTAGAAGTGAAATCAGCACATGCTCAATTTTAACCGGCCAGAGGGTGCCGGGGTTTCTTGTTTTATTAAGTGGTCTTTCCATCATATAAACATTGTCAGTTTCCCTGAAAGATCTGTCAATCGTCCTGGCTAGTAGATAAAAGGCCCATTCTAGCTTTTTGCCAGAATGGGCCTAATGTGATTATTCTAGTAGGTTATAGCTGCTATTTCCAGGTTGCGTCAAGGCCACAGAGGTTTGCATCCTTGGTCTTTAAGCTTGAGTAGTCATCGTGGCATTTACGGCATGTGGAGCTTGGCTTACCGACAATTTCCCCTTTCGCAATGTCTACGAGCATTAGCATACCATCGTTTACAGGTTTCTCTGCGCCTTCTACTTTAACAGGATACCGTAGCGCTAAGATAGCATACTTGTTATCAGCAGTTGGAATGGCATCGTGGCACTCTGGCTGGATGCCTTCTACCTTCGGAATTATAACCTCCCTGACAAGCTCTAACGTATTGCCATCGATGATCTGGACGCGATCTCTACCTGATTGGAGTAGATACTTACCATCGCTTGTAAAGGTCTGCCTAAATGCGATCGATGAGTTTTCGTCAGCTGGAACCTTGCTGCTCTTGACAACCTTTATCTTTCCTTGCTCAAGCTCTGCTGCATCCAGCAAGAAGAGCAGGAAGTTTCCGTCACCTCTTGGGAATGGAGGTGCCATCTGGCCAGCTCTTTCTGCAGACGTTGCATTTAGCGCTAGCAGGATATACTTCATATCAGGAGTATTTACGCCGTGGGCAAAGATATAGTTCTTGCCGACCCCGAGATCATCAAAAAAGACGCGATGTTTTTTCTCCAATGTCTCCTTATCGATTACGTCAATGTAGCCCTCATAGCCCATAAAGATAGGCATAAACATGCTTGCGGTTTGGCCTGAACCGCAGTACATTGGCCCACCAACGTACCTTGCATCAACATCTATCGAAACCTTCTTTAATACCTGTAGGGTCTTCAAATCAACGCTAGATACGCTAACCCCACCAGAAGCATCCTTGACGTAAGCAGCGGAGTAGAGAACGCCTTTCTCCTTATCTACTCTTGCATCATGCGTTGCATCTGTTGTTCCGGGGCCCAGATTAATCTTCTCTAGTTTTGTAATTTCAATAGGAGTCTCTGCTGTTGGGTCGACTTTTATCGTAGCAACAGCAATATGCCCACCCATACCAGGCACATAAATGGTACCTTCTTGCACTGCTTTAGTTTCTGTTTTCGGCGTGGTGCCCTCTTCGCCTGTCTTTGGTTCGGTTGTGGTACCACCGCAACCTACAATGATTAGCATGGCTACCAGGAGCAATCCCACAATAATACTTACTTTCTTAAGATTTTGCAAAATTACCCACCTCTCTTCTCAAAACTCACACTGAGCTTTTGATGGACGAATTACGTATTTTTGAGTTTCCACATCCCTCCCTTCTCGATGCATCACTAGAACCGAGACCAATAATTAGCATCTCCTGTTCAGTAATGTATCCGCAAATAGTTACCGCTTATTTATAGCAATCCGGCGTAATATTTTAGAAATTATAAGCCGGTGATAGTGTGATCGGCCTCCATGACCAGATCGACAACTTTGCCATAGTCAACCTGCTGCGCCTGGGAAACGATTTTTCCAGCTAATCCCCGTAACTCTATATCTTCAGCAATAGCATAAATTGTTACAGGAGCCTCAGCCATTTCTGCTGCCGCCTGGCTGCCATTTATCAGATTATAAACACCATCGCCGTATAGTACAAGCGAGACATTATCCTTTGATGCCAGGCTTCGAGTCAGATTTAAGAGACGGTTCCGGCGCATTGTATCACCTGAAGGTAGAGCGCTAAGACATACTGTCGCCATACAACCAATCCTCCTCTCAAAAATCAAAGCTTTACAGGTAGTGTGTGGTTTTTGCCTGGCTTACAATCTCAGCTACCTGCGAAGCTGGGATGACCTTCACGCCTTCGACTAGGTCTTCTTCGCTCAGGCCACGTGCAACCAAGTCCTCCTGCACGACATAAACCAACATATCGAAGTCTATACCGTCTACTACGCTCAGACGGGATGTGTCTCTGCCATGAACTTTTTCTGGTAACTCATTTAGGGCATGAAATACGCCGTCACCCTCTAAAATAGCATGGATTTCAACAACATGGCTGCCTAGAAGTGTTAATCCCAAAGAAAAGCGCAGAATCTCCAACGAGTCTCTGGTTCCGATTGGGGGTTGACTAACAACTGCACAGAATTTTATGGGCTCAGACAAGAGCGGTCACCTCACCTTGTAAATATCAAAGTCCGGTCGTGGTTTAAGAATTCCATTGATGCGTCAGGGGTGGAAGCTTTTCTAGCTTCTTCAAACAGTTTGTTCTCAAGGCCTCTTTGTATCACGTTATGGTTGCAATACATGAAGTGAAAATTCTCTTTCCCCATATCTGCTTCAAGACCTTCAGGACCTATTTCCATATGGGGAACAAGAAAGAAAATACCATCTCCAAATGCATGAACTGTAACTTTATGGCCTTTTTCATGCGCCGCCCTTGCAAGATTGCTAACAAAATAAGCTTGTTCTTCTTGCTCTGGCGCTGCTTTAAGTACTAAAAACAAACTTCCCATAAACATTGTCCTCCTTCCTATGCATGTCATGAAGCTTGCGTTTCTAACGCGAAGCCCGTTTTATTTTAATAACGCATTCTCACCCCCTATTGGCTATTATGTATAAAAACTAGATGGTTGCCCAGAAGCAGTTATCTAATATCTTACATTTAGGATGCCTTTATGGAAAGTATAAAATATTAAAACCCCAGGGCAAGAATGCTTTTTTATTTATGAACTTTTGCGTATATATTCGCTTTTGGTATCAATAAGCCTCTTAAAAGATAAAAAATCTCAAGGTCAATTACCACTGGGGGTAATTGCTACAGTTCATATAGTAATACTAGGATATTTAAGTTAATTTATCAAATTATCTGTTGTCTTGTCAAGATTCGTATGACCTATTGAGAAGCTATTTGGGAGGACTATAAGCTTAAGATTAGATATTATTTAGCAAAGCTGTACTAAATCAAGCGCCTGATCTTAGCTATTAAATCAGCTTTGTTGTCGACACTTTTTCGAATATCCAATATTTTATCTCTTAGCAAGACAACTCTTGCATAAATCATTTTTCTTGCATTCTCAACAAGGTCCCAATCGCCGCTATTGATAAACTCTTCATATGCTTGCCTAATTTCTTTATCCATCTTTACTCGATACCTATCAATCAAAGCAATGCTAAGTCCAAGGTTTACGCTATCTTTATTATCAATACTTCTTTTAATAGGGCCATGATTTGATGTATCGGCCAGCATATCTTTTACTGCTCGCAGGAAAAAGTTGACATCTTTTGCGTCGATCTCGTATAACATCTCCGACCATCCAGGGATATCCTCTATTGATTCACTTAACTCATGGTAAAGAACTACATCGGAATATTTATTGGTTAGTTTTTCAAACGCTATCTCAAATTCTTCATTGATATCTTGATCAGCATGAAATCCATACTGATTGAAAGCATATTCAAGGATTGGGTTGTTCTGTTTCTTTAACTCTTGAAACTTATCCCAAAGAATTGCTCTTAATGGCTCAAGCCTCAAGAATATTTGCTTTTCCCGAAGCATACCAGGTGATATAAAGAGGTCTCTAACATGCTCTTTCTTTGATACGAATACCGAGCAGCCGTGAATTTTGCTGTACGAGTGAAGATCAGCAAGGAAAAAGCTTGGTTTGTTAAAAAGCCCATAGCCTGCCCCATAAACCAGTCCCTCGCCTATTAAGACCTGATTAATCGCAGATATATCAAAGGGGTTGTAGCTCTTTCCATGAATACGCAACTCTCTAAAGTCCTCATTTTCTAGCTTTTCCCATCCAGCCTCTTTTTGAGCAATCCACTCCGATATGTCTTTTCCTTCTACATAAGCCCATGGCTTAAGGCTAAGCTTTGACATATAAAGCGCATATAGGCTCATCAAAAGACCGCAGATTGAAAAATAGCCCCAGTATTTGGCATCGGAAACATCGCAATTAAATTCTACTTGATTAATGAGTGATTGCTTAAGTTCGTCCAATTTTAGGACCTCACTTTGTCTTGCTTAGGTCTTACCTAAGACTAGAGCCAAAAAGTATTGGTAGCATCATAGTTTGTGGCGGCAACCTAATTATTCTCAAATTTCGGCTTAAAAGTAAAGTAGGGTAGAGTAGGATAGATTTGAGCAAGGAAGTCATTCTTTTTAGTGCCGATTGCCTCATAAAACAGTTAGCGCTTGTTTTATCTGTAAAGTTGTATATACTAGTATATATATCTTAATATATTAAAAGGGGGTAATATATGTCTGTAAAGCACGGGTTGCTAGGTCTTCTAGCCCAGAAGCCTCAAAATGGCTATGAGCTGAAAAATTCGTTTGATAAGATAGCGGGTGGCTTCTGGGATGTAAATTATGGTCAAATTTATAGCACCATAGATCGTCTTGTAAAAGACGGTTTAGTTATTAGTTCAGTTGAAGGTAAGGAAAGCGTTGAGCGCAGAGTTTACCAAATCACAGAAAAAGGAGTAAAGGAGTTTAAGGATTGGCTAGATAAACCCTCTGCCAAAATAAGACCACTTCGCGATGAAGTATTTGTAAAGCTTGCATTTATGTATCCATTCGATAAGGATGCGATACTTCAATTGCTAGCTGAACAGCGTCAGCTGTATTTAGCTAAGATGGCTGAGTTAACTCGCCAAAAATATCTTCTCTCAAGAAACGGCATTAGTCGCGATAATTTAATGACCGATCTTCTCCTTGATGCCGCGCTTTTTCATGCTGAAGCTGACATTAAGTGGATTGAACATTGTGAGGCAAAGCTCCGTGAGTTTGAGGGTGAACCGCCTGTCAGCGATGGTTAATAAAACGATTGTCTTTTAACAAGCCGATTGGGGAACAGCTTATTAATGGAGATAGATAGGACAACAATCGAAGGGGATGCGAGCAGATGGTAAACAAGGTTGAGATGAAAGATGTGTCTAAAATCTACAAAAGGGGAAAATCGGAATTCCGAGCACTAAATGGTATCTCACTCTCAATAAAAGAGGGCGAGTTTCTCTCTGTTATGGGCCCAAGTGGATCAGGGAAAAGCACGCTGCTCCATCTTATAGGTGCGCTTGACAAGCCGACTTCAGGTAACATATTGATCGATAGTATTGCCTTATCATCATTAAGCGATGATGATTTAAGCCAGATTAGACGGGAAAAAGTGGGGTTTATATTCCAGCAATTCAACCTGCTACCGACGCTAACCGCCCGCGAGAATGTTTTACTGCCACTTAAGATAGCGAACCGAGTATCGTCTGAAGCATACCGCTATGCCGACGAGATTATTGAAACGGTTGGTCTTAAGGAATTCAACAACCATTTGCCTGAAGAAATGTCGGGTGGCCAGATGCAAAGAGTGGGTATAGCAAGGGCGCTTGTCATCAGGCCTTCTATCATCTTGGCCGATGAGCCAACCGGAAATCTCGATTCAAAAACCGGCGAGGAAATCCTAAATCTCCTGAAGGGTTGTCAGGAACAGTATAAGCAGACAATTGTAATGGTAACACATGATGCCAAGGCTGCGGCCTACGGAGATAGGATAATCAGGCTTAAGGATGGCCAGATTGAAGAAGAAATGGAGGTAACCAATGCTCTCCCTATTTCGAACATTTAACCTTCGCTATTTGATCAAACATAAGCTACGAACTACGACGATAATTTTTGGGGTTGCTCTTGGAGTGATCATGGTCGTCTCTACGATGCTTGTAAACCAGAGTATCTTGCGCTCATATAGATCTCTAGTAGATAAAGCCGCGGGGAAAACAGACCTTCAGGTTATGTCAAATACGGACAGCGGTCTTCCAGCATCGATGGCGAACGAGGTGGCCTCCGTAAAAGGAGTTAAAGCAGCTATTCCAGTGGTTCACAGGGACGGGTTTGTCTTCATCGAGGATAAACAATCAGGGGTTCTTCTGGTATACGGTATTGATCCTAATAAAGATAAGGTGGCCAGGGACTACGAGTTTATTGCCGGAAGGCAGGTTAAGACCGGCGAAGATGATGCGGTTGTTATAACAAAGACATGGGCCAGGGAAAACAATCTCAAAATCGGCGATCGTATAGGATTTGCTGGGGTGGAGGGCATTAAGAGATTTAAAATTGTCGGGTTATTAGCTAATAAAGGGCCGGGCCAAATAAATGCAGGATTGTTTGCAGTTATTGATATTAATGCCGCCCGTGTTTTGTTTAACCGTATAGGTAAGGTTGACCAGGTGGATGTTGTTCTTGAGGATGAAGAGAAACCTAAGGTAGTGCAGAGTCGCATTGACACTAGGCTAGATGGCCGGGCTGAGGTGGAAATACCGGCTACTCGGGGTTTAGAAGTGCAAAAAACCCTCGAAGGAATGGCGTTCTTCCTGAATCTTGCTGCTATGCTAGCTGTTTTTGTCGGTGCTTTTATTATCTTCAACAATCTCGAGATGAGCGTGGAAGAGCGTCGCTTTGGTATAAGCGTCCTGCGTGCACTCGGTCTCGGTAGGAAAAAGATATTCAGTCTTGTTGTTCTGGAAGCCATACTTTTGGGCTTTGTTGGCTCTGCTTTTGGGATTATCATGGGCTCTCTTTTGGCCAAAGCGATGTCGCAGGCTCTTGCCGGATTTGTGGTCACAGAGCTGAGAATGAGGGCAACTGATCTTGGATTGACTCCACAAATTCTTCTTATAGGTGTTTTATTGGGGCCAGTGGTCTCTGCTGCGGCCTCCGTAGGGCCGGCTTCAAGAATGCTTAAGGTATCGCCAATTGAGGCGTTGAAGCCCTTCGAGACGGCGTGGCGCCCCAAATCAAGTGCTTGGAAGCTAACTATAAGCACTCTAGTTTTTCTTATAGGGGTTGGTCTTCTTACTGTTGGCCTGTTTATCCCGAAATTCCTCGATATAATATCTAAAGACACAAGACAGTTAGCTAATTATCTCATGCTAGCTATCTTGATCTCATTTCTAGGAAGCGTGCTTTTGATGCCACATTTGCTTTCCACATTGCTTTCCATATTGATTAGATGCGGTCGGTTGTGCAGCTTTACCCTGCGTATGGTTTTTGATAATATGCGCCGCGTGCCTGGTCGCACAGCCGCAACCATAACTGGCATGATGATTGCAATCGCGATGATGATTGCGGTAACTTGCCATGCCGGGAGATTGGTAAAGAAGCTTTCGATGCTCCGGGAAAAATCGTTTGCGCCGGACTGGTAACTCGAGCCGGCGCTGCCTCCTCCGCCACCTCCACCTCCCCCACTGCAACCAGCCAGGATGCCAAAGATCCACAACACCTTGTGCTTCCAGGTGATTTGCCAGGCGCGCGATAAGACTTCACCGATGTTCATTGTAGTTACACTCCCTTCTTTCAAGGATCAACTATGCGGGTACAATGGGTTTCATTATAGCATGTACGTAGGTGGAACGATAAGGTTGCGGGTTTGCTGGTACCCCCTTGACCAAGCCTATGAACCGGTTACAATTCAAGCGTCGAATTTTAGAGCGCGGGCTATCCGCCTGATGACCAATCTAATTAAGCGAGTACTGTCCATCCCATGGCTGGCTGAGGGAGCCGCTTTGACGCTCGGAGCGGCTTATCTTTTCCAGGCTGTGCGCTATGCTCACCTGACCGGTTCGGTGCTCGATGAGGGCGCTTACCTGTTCAAGGGCTACCTGTTTGCCAGCGGACGTTACGTGCCTTTCCAGGATTACGGA
>ENA-ORXB01002296-ORXB01002296.1-sediment-metagenome-genome-assembly--contig:-NODE-2296-length-17085-cov-11.010583_pt1 | contig 17085 bp, 20 predicted proteins | sample MGYA00237863_ERZ511475 | MGnify/ENA primary metagenome ERZ511475 (study PRJEB26305, sample SAMN06343858) | sediment metagenome | isolation source: hot spring sediment | place: Canada: British Columbia... | reverse complement strand
AGGCGCTGCAGCAGACGGCGGGGGCATGTAGGCTTTTGGTAGTTCGTAGCTCACTCGGCCCCCGCCGCTGCTGAGCTCGGTGCTGTTAGGCGGCTGTCGCTTGTTCAGCATTGGCAGTATAGATAAATGACTGGGACAAACCGGAGGATGGTATGATGCACCCACTCGAACAATCTATGGCTTTTCCACTGGATCGCCCAAATCACGTTGTGATCTGCCCAGACGGTACCCGCCGCTATGCTATTAAGCACGGGCTCACCGCTGAGGCAGCCTACTAAGCCAGCGCTCAACGCTTATTAGAGAAATAATTCAATGGCTTGTTGGCGAGTATGCCATTCCGCAAGTTACAGTGTATCTCTCGCACCCCTCTACTCACACAATGCGACCTCAAGGTCAGCTACAAACATTATATACAGTTTTTGCCAACTTCCTAGCCCGATGCGCCATGCTTTGTTCTGAGCATGATATACAATTGCAAGCAGTGGGAGAATTAGACCTTTTGCCTGTCTGGCTTCGTACAACCCTTAAGCATTTAGAAGCAGATACTATTCGTTATCATAATGTCCTTACCCTTCTCATCGGATATAGTGCTCGGCGTGAGATCCTCAGTGCCGCAACCAAGTGCTCTCCTGGGGCTAGCTTCGCAACGTTTGCTTCTTTTCTATGGGTACAGTCGCCTGTTCATCTCATCTTGCGTACCGGTGGTGTGCCTCAGATAGGCGATATGCTACTCCTTCAATCGATAGAAGCGAGACTATTCTTCTTCGATAAGTTGTTTCCCGAGCTGACTCATCAGGATATTGATTGGGCCCTTGCTGAGTTCGCGAGGCGTAAAATCGATACGCTGGAGAAGACTTGGAACTTCGTCGAGCGTTGCAGTAACCCTACAACCGATCAGGCAGGGACTGCGATAATGCAGCTGGATAAAGAGTACTTTGGAGACACCAATAAAAAGTGGCAACATCTACTCTTGAGGTTCCCTGGAGAGGCCTATAAGCGTGGTCGTCGGTTGCATGAGTTGCTCTTTGGGGAAGGGTGCGTTTACCTTTACCATCGGGAAAAATTCCTCAACTTGCAGAAGCATGCTTTTTACCAGGCGCGACCAGGCGATTATACGGTACCGTACCGGGTAATTCAAGATGGAGATCAGTCGTTTGTTGCCCAGGCCCCACAGGTGGCACTTTCCCCGATTTTCATGTCTCAAGAGCGAATGGCCAGGCTGGCGGACTTTGTGCGGGCGTGGGCTAAGGCAGCCCATGTCGTGTCAGAACTATACCATCAAGACTCTGTGGCAGCTGAAGTAATGGGCGATGAGGAATCTATGGAAAGCACTTTGAATATACCTACGGTTTACTATTCATTGACGCCTTGGTCGCGCTCGGACATTATCCGCTCTCAGTACTATGTTGATCGCAATGAGCTTCCTGGGGGGATGTTCATCACGGCACGCTTGAGTCATCGATTTCGCGAGATATTTGGAGATTGGCTCAATGATTGCGCAGCAGGGCATAAAATTCTTAGCTTTGATACCGGTCTGCTGTGGGAAACAACGATGGCATTGTATTATGAATATTGCAGCCATGCTAGGTATATACCCAGCTTACGACCGCACCTCGTGTTCATAGTGAATCGCGGCAGTGGTTTAAGATGCGAATTTGCCCTGGCTGCAGAAGAGGCTATTCCCTACTTTGGCTCTGACCGTGTTTCGGTTGTTAATCCTGAAGAATTAATATACCGTGCCGATGAGCAAACCCTCTACGCTAACAACCAACGGGTTGATATTGCTTTCCGGTTCGTCCGAACCCCTATGTGGCCCTGGTATAACGAGGACGAACGAGCAGGTATTCAAGCCCTTGTACAGGCATCTCGGAATCTAGCCACGTGTTGCATTCCGCCATGGAAGCGCTATCTCGCTAGCCATGCTTTTCCGTTTCTTATCCAAGCCAAGCGATGGGCAGAAGTCTTTCGGGCAAAATTAGGGGAGAACTATTACAACATTTTACAGGCCCACCTGCCTACTACGGGCATCGTGGACCGAGAAGGATGGATAGTTTGGCCTGATGGACGGCACGAGCAAATAACAGAAATAACAGATCTTAAGAAGTATGTCTTGAAGCGCCGCGATAGCACTGGAGGGCGTGGTGTGATCATCCTACAGGCGTTTCGTTCTCTTCAGCGCCAGGAAGTGGTGGGGGAGTCCCTACAAGCACTCCATGATCGGCAGCGGTTAGTGATCCAGGAATTCGTCAAACCTATTCGCTATCCAGCCTTCATTATGCATGCCAATGGGCTGATGAAGATACATCTCCTCTGTAAGGAGAACATTTTTTCCGTCAATGATGTCCTACTGCCGGGTGGCAGTGCGATGCTCGCCTGGAATAACTTGAAAATCCATGGCGGTAGCGGAACTTGGCTGATACCAGTGTTTTGCCTTTGTTAGCTATCGGTAGGATCGGTACTCTATATGGGCTCAAAGTAGCATAACCTGAAGGAGGTTGTTATGCGGTTCAGCGTGGTGATACCTGTGCATAAGCCTGCTTGGTTCCAATTAACTCTACCTTCGATCCTTCATCAATCTATGTCCTCCTCCAAATATGAGATTATCATCGTTGATGATTGTGGAGGCAGGGCAAACTCTATGTTAATGCAGTTTCAGGACCAATTGGCACAGTACCCTTGGCGATACGTTCTATGCGGTGATGGTTGTGGTCAGGCTACTGCTCGCAATAGAGGTCTTGCCCTCGCGACTGGAGAGATTGTTCTTTTCCTAGACGATGATATGCTTGCCTCACCTGATTTGCTAGAGACACATGATAGTTACCATCAGCGAGAGTTTTCTGTGGTCATGGGAGGCAGCCCTCACCGCGCTCTCACCATCTGGTACCCAAATTGGTTTAACTCTCTCAGCGGAGGGGGTCGCAAGGCAATCCTTGAATCCGGCCACCCACGGCTGCTCAGCTATATTGACTACCAGCCAGAAGATATCATGATCACTCTTATTACCATTTTGCAGCCGTATGACATCGTCCATGATTTCGGGCAGGTTCGGCAGCTAGCCTTCACTCGTGAACATCACCTTAGCGCTTTGTTTGGCGACGAGCTGACAGATCTCGCTATCCCCTGGATCACTGGCGGAGCCGGCAACCTATCAGTGCAACGGAAGTTATTAGAAGTCGTCGGTGGCTTCGATGAGAATTTCCACGGCTGGGGACTTGAAGACCTAGAGCTGGAGTATCGCCTGCACCACGCCGGTGCTCGTTTCGCCTTTATTACCCGGGTAACCGCTTACCATCAGCTGCACCCTCGTCAGTGGGAAGCGATGTTAAAAAGCAATTTGCGTAATTACAAGTACTTCTGCCAGAAACATCCATCGCCAACTGTATTTCTCTTCTTTCAATATAAAATGAGGCAACTCCCTATTCAGGTATACAATGAAATCGCCAAACAAGAGCAAAAAGGACAACTTAAGCCCCAGGAAATAGAGGCTGCAGAGCGCGCCTATCAGCAACTTGTGACTATGGATGAAGAAGCGTTGATATCGCAGGTTCTGGCAATGGCAAAGGGTCAATGGCCCTAGCATCACCTTTGTACACAGGCGGATAATTGTACACAGGCGGATAATTGCACAACTGAAGCCTTGAAGCGCCAGTCGGTGGGACGGGAAACGCAAAAAGCTATCTCGGAACGCCCTTTTTGCCCTTGAAAATGCTGTTTTCTAGCCTGTGGTGGGGACGCTACCTTGGTCACGAATTTCAATTGTGCAATTTCGAGTCAACGTTCAAAGGTGATGCTAGCATTGCCTTTACTTCTGACTTCAAAATCGCTTTACCGCAGAGACGCAGAGAGCGCAGAGTCAAAGCGATTTTCTTGATTGATTGTGCCCCGGAGGGGTATGGAGACTAACCTGGAGGATTACCCAGTGGCGACTGTATATCACATTGAAGGTGTCGTCAAGTCCTATCGTGATGGTGGCCGGACGACACTGGCTAACAAAGGTATCACACTGACAATTGAGCAGGGAGAGATTTTTGGTCTGCTCGGACCTAATGGGGCGGGTAAGAGCACACTTGTCCGCCAGATGGTAGGCCTGCTCACCCCGGATCAAGGTCGCATTTTGTTCTTTAGCCAGGATCTGCGCCAGCATTCAACGTTGGTCAAGCGCTCTGTTGGCTATCTATCCCAAGAGCCCTTTGCCCTACAAGACCTGACCGTTGAGCAGGCCATTTATTTCACAGGATGCCTGCGCCGGATGTCTCCACGGGAGGCACGGCAAATGACCGACGAATTGATCGTTACATGGCAACTTGAGCCTATACGTCACACAATCATCCGTTACCTCTCCAGTGGGCAACGTCGGCTAGTTGGCTTAGCCGCTGCTCTCATTGGGCGCTCACCAGTTTTATTGTTGGACGAACCGACAAACGACCTCGACCCCAGCCAACGGCAACGCGTGTGGAACTACTTACGTCAACTCAAGGCTGAAGAGGGTACGACTGTCATCTTGGTGACCCACAGCGTATTGGAGGCTGAACGTGTACTGGAGCGAGTGGCCATCATCGCCGATGGACAAGTGGTGAGTGTGGGAGGTGTGGGAGAGATTAAGGCTCAGGTTGACAACCGAATCCACCTTGATCTAACGTTTAAGCCTGAAAGTATGGCTGCTCATGTTTACGATAGTCTGGCTCAATTTAACAGACTTCAATGGGTGGGTAAAAATCGAGCCATTGTCTTGGTGGAACGAACGCAGGCCAGCGTCACGATCGAGTCCCTTCTTAACAAAGTGAGCATTGATCAACTGGAGGACTTTCGCATACAGAGCGCTAGTTTGGAAGATGTGTATATCCGGCTCATAAGCGATTTAAATGTAAATGGGAAGGAGTGAAATACATTGGGATTCATCCGGGAGTTTTGGGTTCTCTTTCAGATGCAACTGGCAAACTGGCGATGGGCCTGGAAGGGCTTGCTAATTGGCGGGATAATTGTCCCGCTCAGTTTCATGTTCTTCCTGCAGTTTTTCGCGAATGTACGCGACCCGGATGTTGCGCTACACCTGGTGACGGGCAACATTGTGATTAGCCTTCTCTTCACTTCTCTTTCTCGGACCGCCAGTCGCTTCGCTTTTCTTAAAGAAACGAAAGCTATTTACTACTATCGTGCACTGCTAGACTCTATGAACGGGCTCGTCCTTGCCACCATGACTAGCTTCCTGCTACTGACGCTGCCAGGTGTAGTCATCACCCTCGTGGTGGGCAAGTTCTTCTTCGCACTACCCATTGCTCTCCACCCGCTCATTTTCTTGACTTTCCCGCTCAGCACTTTGGCGTTTGCTTCGCTAGGGGCCTTGATAGGTCTCCGAGCTCGGAATTACGAAGCCGCCGGTGTATTAGCCAACCTGATCAATTTCGTCATGGCTGCCTTGGGCCCAATAGTCATACCTGTGGATCGCTTACCAACTTTGCTGCGTGGGTTTAGCTGGATCTTACCCAGCACTTATGTTGCTTTGGCCTTCCGCCAAACCCTTACCGGACAACTTGATGGCCAACTTCCACTCGCTTTTGCTTTCCTTACCATGTTTTCCGTGATCACCCTTTATTTTGTGAATCGTAACCTGCAAAGCTATTAGGGCAGCCCTTAGGAACGTCGGTCTGTTTGGATCTGGAACCAGCACTTGGGAGCAGAAGCTGTGATGTCAGGAAATTATACAGCAAAGCCCTGAAAGCCGCCTAACCGCTCGCTAGAGCCGACCGCCCTTCGGGCGGCGGCTCAGCTCGGAGCCGTTGGGCGGCTTGCAGAGCCATGAATACCAGAAACCTCGATAGAAGTTTCACAGGAGTTGATAGAGATGCGGCTTTGGCAGAAGAAGCCTAAAGTCGAAGGGCTTATCGCTTATTACCGTTTGACAGACTGGTGGTTCTCCTCATTCACCGAAGCTGAAAGAAGGCTCATTGACGAACGATACCAACCGATGGGAATGCCGCCACATACGCTAACACGTGGACAGCATACTTCATCTTTACCTGTCACCGAGTTTCTTAACAGCCTTGCTACCTGGTTCAGGTCACGGCAAGACTCTTCGATTTCTGAGCGCATATACAACAAGATTGCAGAACTTGGCCGTGAGAATCCAATCGCAGGACCAGGTTACTACAATGGCCGCCATTTCACAACGTATGTCAATGAAGTCGAGTCGTTGAAGCGCCAAGGAAAGATTGAAGAGGCTGAGAAGCTTTTACTTGAACTGGTAGCAGCTACTGAGGCCGAGGACAAAGTGGATAACCGTGGCGTGGCCCCATGGTATTACGAAGAATTGGCGAAAATCTACCGGAAACAAAAAGAGTATGCTAAGGAGGTCAGTATCCTTGAAAGATTTGCTGCTCAAAGGCATGCTCCAGGGGCCACACCACCTAAGTTGATGGAACGCCTGGTAAAGGCCAGAGCTCTTCTTGAGAACCAGATAAAGCGGTCTTGAGACTGTCAGATGGATAATATGCCGCCCAACATCTCGCTCCAGCCGACGCCGCCTGCGGCGGCTCGGCTGCGCCCGCTGGCAGGCCTGGCCCGCTGCGTGCGGCTCAACCGCCGCGCCGTTGGGCAGGCGCGCCAGGGCTGCGTGCGCCGCACCCGTGCTGCACACCCGTTGGCTTCTGCAGAGGTTGGGGCGCTACAACGCACTCGGAACCGACAGGCGGCGCACTCGCCACACACCGCCGAGGATCATCGGAATGCAAGCACAGCAACTGAGGAGCGCCCCTGTCCAGATTGTTGTTTGAAGCCCGATGGCTGTCGCCAGCAGACCGCCGATGATCAGCCCGCTGGGAATGCTCGACCAGCTAATCACCCGGGCCGTCGCGGTGACGCGCCCGAGCATCTGTGATGGCGTGACGCACTGGCGTATCGTCACCTGGCTGATGTTGTAGGCCACCACTGCCGCTGCCCGCACCAGATAGCCTGTGATCAGGAAGGGCAACGGCGCCAGCGGCGCTAGCGCGATCAGCAGGATGCCACCAGCGTGCAGCACCACTGCGCTCCCCACCACCGGTCCCAACCCCCAGCGCCCAACCAGGCGCCCGGTCACGGCGGCGGCGACCAGCAACCCCACGTTGCCGACGCTGAAGATCACACCGGTCAGCCCCGCGTCAAGCCCCAGCGTGCGGATGAGGTAGAACAGAAAAATGCCCTCGACCAGCGCCCAGCCAACATTCATCAGCACTGTACACCCCACCAGTGAGCGCAGCAATGGCTCGCGCCAGAAGAACACCAGCCCTTCTTTGATGTCCACGCGCAAGGGTCGGTTGGCGCGTGTCCCCGACGGTGGCATGTCGGACACCGTTTCTGGCGCGCGGATGCCCAGGAGCAGCAAGGCCGAGAGGAGATAGCTCAGAGCGTCGAGCAGGATCGCCAGCGGCGCGGTGAGCAACGCAATCAACGCGCCCGCCAGCCCGGGACCGACGATGCGGGTGCCCGACTGGGCGATCTCAAGCCCGCTGTTAGCCGCAACCAGCTGCCCGGCGGGCACCAGGGAGGGCACGCGCGCTTGGTAGGCCGTGTCGAAAAAGGTGCTGAACACGCCCGTCAGCAGCACCACAGCATAGAGCTGCCAAAGCGAAAGCCAGCCGAACAGGTAGGCGATCGGGATGGTCAGCAGCACCACTGCCCGCACCACATCGCACCAGATCAATACCGGCTGCCGGCGACCGCGGTCGATGATCGCCCTGGCGACGAACCCCAGCGCGACCATTGGCACCCAGCCAAGCGTCGCCAGCACGCTGGTTTGGAGCGGAGTGGCGTTTAGCATTGTGACGGCGAGGAACGGCAGGCCGAGAAAGGTGATCTGTGTGCCAAGCTGGCTGATGATAGTGGCGCCCCAGAGATACAAAAAATCACGATTGGCCCAAACCGACCGTTCCCGTGCTGTGTCGGAAAGAAGTTTCATTGGCACGACAAACAATGTAGAAGGTGCTCACAGGGCTGCCCTGTGAGCACCTTCCCTCAACTATCGACGCGGGGGTACAAGCGCCGGGTTGCCAGCGGGTGCTCGTTGGGGTTATCATAGACATCCAACATCGCCAGGTGCACGCCTTTTTGTTGACGGCAGAACGCTCTCGCATTGGGCGGGTGCGCAGGGCGAGAGCACGCATCTCGTCGGTTGGGTTTGGTGGAGGGAAGGGGTTCGGGTATTGCGTATCCGTTCAGGCAGGGTTGAAGAGCAAGGGAGAGGACTGGCGGCTCCAGTAAGCCGTAATCGCGTCGGCAATGAAGGGCAGGAGAGGTCGCTGATGCTGCTGCAGGGTCGCGCTCACCGTGAGCATCCGCTCGGCAACGCGACTGCCCGCCTCACTTTGGGTGCCGAAACAGCCTCTCCGCCACGGCACGGCCGGACGCGACGCCCGCTCCGCGGCGTTGTTGGTCGGCTCGACCTCCTCGTGGTCGACAAACGTCCACAACGCGGGAAAGCGTGTGGCCAGATCCGCACACAACGAGCCAAACTCGTTGCTCTGTTGTCGCCCGCGCTCGACCTGTTCCCAGATCGCCTGCTGCAACGGCTGGAGCATCAGCCGCATCGTATCGCGGTCAATTTCCCCAGCTTTGAAGCGTCCCCATACCGCCATCACCGGGCCTGCCACCGCCAGCAAGTCTGCCGCAGCCGCTTGCCACGGCCCTTGCGCATCCACCCGGCCTTGGAACGAACGCAGCAGATGTGCCCAGCAGAGTTGGCGTCACTTGGTCTCCACGCTGTTATAGGTGCGCAGCCGGTCCGAGGTGAGCAGACCGACGAAAGCCTCGCCCACAAGTGCCACCAGCCCCTTCTTGCCGCGGCTACTGTGGATGCGGAACAGCGTGGCCGCAGCCGTGACTGCCGTCCACAACCAGGGCTTACGCGTCCCCTCGCGCCAGGTTGTCTCGTCAACGTTGGCGCGGTCGCTCGTTGCAACTGCCTGCTTGCTCTACCTCGCCGTAGGCTGGCTCAAGCGCCTCACTCGCCACTTGCTGGAGCACAACCACGCTTCCGAGGCTGATGGGCAATTTGAAGAGGTCGACAAACAGGGCGACCAGTTCGCAGTGGCTGATGCGGTAGCGACCGTGCAAGAGCGCCACGTGAGCGGCCAAGCGAGGGCCAAAGGCGCCGGGCGGGATGTCGTCGGGGCACGGTGCGGTCACCTAGCCCTTACAGCACGGGCAGCACACACTGAAGTACTAGTATCCGGTGATCTCGGGCACGATGACGGGAAGGTCCCAGACCTGCTGACGCTGCGGCGGCCCAAGGGTGGGCCGCAGTTCAGGGAAGGGCAGCTGAAAGGAGGGCAGCCGGTAGGTCGCAACTCGATGATGCGAGACACGTTCTCAGTGGGAACGAGCTCACGCTGCTAGTCGGGATGCCCAGGCTGAGCGCCTTCGGACTTGGGCTTGCCGTGCGGAGTCTTGACCGGGCGAGGGGGTGCGGAAGGGGGTTCAGAGGAGGGCGGCTTCAAGGAGCTCTGCGAGTTCTGGTTGAGACGCTATTCGAGGGCGGCAATCTTCGTCAGCAGTTCATCCTGGCGGGTCTGCGTTGCCAGGAGGGTCGTCTCAATGGCGGCGTGCTACCAGCAGCAAATAAACAAGCACCTCCACCCGCGGCGGGGTGGCAGCCCATTCTTCCGGCGTCAGGTCTGCTGGCGGCATCTCGTCCATAGCAGCAGTAGGCCGTAAACGGTGCGCTCTGGCAAGCTACTCTACAGCTTGTCTACCCACCCTAGACGGATACGATATTGCCGTGCCGTTCCATTTTCGTGGCATCGTCGGAAGTTCTCATCTGGGAATCTCGTTTATTACATAACGAAAGGAGAGCGAGATGAGAATCCTGATTGTGGAAGATGAACTCGATCTGGCCAATGCTCTGGCGCGTGGACTGCGCCGGGAAGGTTACGCGGTAGACATTGCCACGACCGGCGAACAAGGTTGGGAATTGGGCGAGATCAATGAGTACGACTTGGTCGTGCTGGATCTTAACCTGCCCGAGATGGACGGCCTGGAGGTGTGCCGGCGCTTGCGGGAAAGCAAGCCTAAACTCCTCATTCTGATGTTAACCGCCCGCAGCCGAGTAAGAGACAGGGTGATCGGATTAGACTTGGGTGCCGACGATTATCTGGTTAAGCCATTCCACTTTGAAGAATTGGCCGCCCGTATCAGAGCGCTGCTAAGGCGAGATCTCCGAGTGCGGGAACCAATATTGTGTGTAGACGACTTGAGGCTTGATCCGGCCAGTCATACGGTCTGGCAAGGAAAGCGGCGGCTAGAGCTAACGCACAAAGAGTTTGGCATCTTGGAGTACTTGATGCGTCGTCCGGGAGAGGTGATCAGTCAAGAGGAGCTCATTGAGCATGTCTGGGGAGAAGAAGTGAACTTGTTCACGACCAGCATGCGCGTCCATATCCATTCCTTACGCCGTAAGCTGGGTGATGATGTCGAAAACCCTCGGTATATCGAAACCGTTGTAGGACGGGGATATCGGTTGCTTACACCTGGAGATGACGCTTGATGAAGCGAGTGTTACGAGGCTGGCAGCACCGTTTTGCCGGATTTCTCACCCTCCGTCATCGTCTGACGCTTTGGGTAGGCGGACTACTATTGACCCTGGGGCTTGTGCTGGTCATTATTATCAATACCCTTACGGCCATCAGGCTGCCCCAGGCTGTTAATGTTGCCGTCCTTATGGAGCCAACTCCACAAGCTTCCAAGCTGTTGCCTCCGGCGACTCCGTCGCTTGATCAGGCGGCAGTCGTCTCTGATGAAGACGCCTCAGTCATCGAACAGGTTCAAGAAATTGCCATCCGCGAGGTGCGCGTGATTTCGATCATCGCAGTGGGAGTCTTCGCGTTACTTGGTGCAGTTGGCGCCTACTGGATAACGCAACGCGGGCTACGCCCCGTGCAATATCTCAGCCGGTTGGTTCGAGAGATTGGAGCTGAGTCTCTCGGCCGCCGATTAGCTCTGGAAGGACCGCCCGATGAGGTGAAAGCACTCGCCGATGCTTTTGACGATATGCTGGAACGCTTGGAACAGGCTTTTGCGCAACAGAGCCGCTTCGTGGCTGATGCAGCGCATGAATTACGAACCCCCTTGGCCACTTTGAGGACAAATCTGGAAGTCATTTATCAAGACCAGGATGCCAGTTTGGAAGACTACCGCGAGATGGCCAAAGTTTTGGACCGCATACTCGACAGAATGGAACGTTTGATGGAGAATTTGCTACTGCTGGCGGGAGGAGAAGCAGAAGTACAGCGGGAAGTCACAAACTTGGGAGTGGTCTTAACCGAAGCGGTAGATGAAATGAAGCCGTTGGCACAGGCTCACAACGTCACGCTGGAACTTGAGGTTACTGACGAATTAGTTGTGCTGGCAGATGCTCCCCTGCTCGCCCGGGCTGTGGGCAATTTGATCGAGAACGGGATTCGTTACAATCATCCTGGAGGCTCCGTGGCCGTTACAGCGTATAGGGAGGCAAGCGGCATTGTGATCCAGATCAAAGACACTGGGATAGGTATTTCTTCCGATGAACTCCCCCATATTTTTGAGCGTTTTTACCGCATTGATCGGTCACGGGACCGACATCGGGGCGGGGCTGGCCTGGGCCTGTCCATAACGGCCCACATCGTTCAGTTGCACGCTGGACACATACGGGTGGAGAGCGCATTGGGAGTAGGAAGCACGTTCGCCATTTGGCTCCCCCATTACGAAAACGAACTCGTTGGGGGGCAAACTTAACGGCCATTTAACACCGGTTGTACTATCCTCAAGTTGGTTGAGTAGCCCGAGCAACCCATCAACCAACTTTCGCGGAGGTGTGACATGGTGAAAAAAGCATTGTTTGTTATCGCCGCCTTGCTCTTGGCAGGTGGCTTGGGATGGCCTGTGATGACCGGGAAGGCTGTACAGGCCGGGAACGCCAACACCACTGAGTCTCCCTGTCCTCCGGGTTTTGTGGAGTCTGTTGTGCTGGAGCCCATACGGTCAGGCGAGCAGGGTTCAGAGGTCATGGAACGCAGTTGCCGACCAGCCGATGAAGAGGTTGAAGCCATTGTGCTGGAACCGCTGAGCAAAGAGGAGGCAGAAGCACTGGATAGGCCGTATCAACCGACAGAAACTAGCCCCATTGTACGCGGCCCCAGCGATTCAGATGAGTACCGTTGCGTGGTCGTACTCAAGCCTCTCGAGGAGGGAGGAGAAGCTTCGGAGCCTGTTTGTGGCAAGGGGCGGATTGAGGTGGTGGATGGTGTTTCTCTCCAGTCCCTGTACCTCATTGCCAAGTTCTACGACAATACGAACTACGGGTCACTTTTGAAAGAGTACTACGGGCAATACCCATGCTCCGCAGGGTACAGCTATGGCAAACCGGACTTGCGCGTCGACGGCGTGGATAACCGGTTTGCATCTGGACAGGGGTTCTCTAGTTGTGACCGTATCACGGTTTACGACTGGTATGATTACACAGGTCCACAATACTCCTGCGGACCAAATTGCTCTACCTTTGGTGCACTGAACGATGAGGTGAGTTCGTGGAAGATTGAGGATTGAGCGAAAGGACGCAAGATCCGTGATATAGGGCTGCTCGATCGATGCTGGGCTTACGGATGACACTCGTAAGCCCAGCATCTTCGACTCAAAAGCCGCCCAACCTGCGCGTGCTAAGAGACAGCAGCGGTTGGTGTGAGCGTGAAGCCCAGGCGGGCCGCCTTGCGCTGCAGGTAGCGGGTCTCCCGTTCGCGGAACTGCTGTTCATACTCCTGGGCACTCATCTGGCAGTATTCCACTTTGAACTTGAGCAGATGGTACACCACCCGGGCGATCTTGTGGGCGGTGGCGACTTGGGCCTGAGCCGGACCGACACGGGCCTTCAGGCGGCGATAGAAGGCCCCAAAGGCGTAGTTGCTGCGGGCCACCGAGGCGGCCGCCTGGAGGAAGGCCTGGCGGGCACGATTGTGGCTCTTGCCGGTGGAGGAACGGATGATCTTGCCGCCGGTGATCTGATTGTTGGGGCACAGTTTGAGCCACGAAGTAAAGTGCTTGACCGTGGGGAAGCGGGACATATCCGTCCCGATCTCGGCGACGATCTTCTGGGCCAGGTCGAGACTGAGGCCGTCCACCGTGGTGAGGTCAATGCCGGTGAGGCGGCGCAGGTGGCAGCGGACCTGGACAGGTGAATCCTTGGGCAGGTTTTTGCTGTTGGAGCTGCGCTTGTTGGGTGGCAGGGGGTCTTGACCGTTGGGATCGGGGTCGGGCCAATGGGGGCGGATGGCGCTGTAGGTGCGTTCGATTTCGGCATCACAGGCCTCGATCTGGCGGGTGTAAAGGTCGTACAGTTCCAGCGATTGCTTGAGGACAAAGAGGTGCTCCTTGCGCCAGGTGCCGGTGAGGGCGCAGGCAATCTCCGCCTCACTCTTCTTGCGCTGGGGATGGCGTAAGGCAGCAAGTCGGTGGGGGTTGCGCTCTCCCGCCACAATGGCGCGGATGATGCGCAAGCCGGTGTCGCCGGTGGGGTCGGAGACTGCCGGGTCGAGGCGGACGTTCATGTGGATGAGCGCCTTTTGCATGGGCAGGATGTGCGGAGAGCGATGCTCGATCAGTTGGCCGCGGTGGCGCAGCAGCAACAGATGCCGCACCCTTCCAGGACCTCGAACAAGGGGATCCAGTAGACGCCGGTGGATTCCATGGCGATGGTCTGGATGCCGTGCTCGACCAGCCAATCGGCAATGGCGTTCCTTCGGCAGTATAGGTGCCGAAGGAACGCACGATCTGGGTCTGGTCGGGGCCGGGGAGGCAGATGTAGATTTGTTGGGCGCCGATGTCGGCGCCGGTAGCGTGGGGGTTGACAACCGGCGGACCTTCGGTGGAGCGGATCTCGCCCTGGGCCCGTGTGTGAGCCATGAGCTTGGAACGGGACATTGCGCAACCTCCTGGATGAAGATGGCGTCAGGCCCGGCCACCAGGGTAAGATAGCTTGCTGATCGGGGTCACTGAACGTGCCGCCAGAGAAGAAATCATCGTGGCCGGAAACCAGGTTGCACCTCGGGTCGGGCGTGAGCCCGGACACCAATGCGAAAGTCCGGCTTGCGTGCCTGACACGCCCAGTATACCATGCTCAGGCAGCGACAAAAATCTGTTTCATCCGGTGGGAAGGCCGGCCGCGCCAGCCAGGGGGAGTTGCACCTGACGCAGCTCCGCTGCGCTTCACAGCGCAGGTGAAGCACAAACCGTTAGACAGCGAGAGCGATATGGTTGTGAATAAGCGAACAGAATTTGTTGTCTTGACTGCGCTGGTGGTACTCACCAGGGTTGGGGACGGAATTACCACTTACCTGGTCACTCCCGACTTGGCGCGTGAAATGAATCCACTTGCAGCAGGTGGGTGGTGGACGCTTATCTTGTCCGCTGCAGCGGTACTGGCATTATCAATATGGCTCAACTATCAGCAGCTTTTCCGACCCATTGACAACTTCCCGAACACAGCAGGCCAAAGCTACCTCGAGTTCAAGCGTCACTATTTCGACCCCAAACACAACAAAGTGCTGGAAATACACCTGGGGCGCGTGATCGCCTACATCTTCGGCTTCATCATGCCGCGAACGCTGATCCTGTGGAGTGTACTTCTTATCGTCAACAACATCATGACTTTGGCTGAAGTCACCTGGTATGTTGAGCTGAAGAAACAGTATCCGATTTGGATACTGTTCTATGCTGCGCTACCGCTACTCGCCTTGGTTTTTCTGGAATTGTTGCAGCGCCGTGACTATGATCGCTACCAGTCACAGCGAACAGTTGTTCTGTAGTGCTTGCAGGGCGGGCCATGTAATGAAAGATCATGCTATGAACTCTAACGTGAAACCCGCATTCGAAAGTTTTGAGGATTATTCGCTTTCAATGGAACGGGCATTGGTCGAGCTCTTCGCGCTGGCGATCCCAATCTTGGCCGCGCAAGCAGCGCTATGGTTATGGATGTGGGACCTGGGTAGCCTCACACGAGGATTAGATTCAGTCCTGAGTTTGCAAGTGGGTGGACCGCTGTTCGTTGTGGGAGTGCTCACGCATGAACTGGTGCATGGCGTTACATGGAAGGTTGTCGGCCGTCTCCGTTGGAAGGATATCCGGTTTGGAATACAGCTTAAGACTTTTACACCGTACGCCAGCCCGACTGTGCCAATGAGAGCGCGGGCTTACCGGATCGGGGTGATGATGCCGCTGATTGTGGTGGGGCTTATCCCTTTTGCGGTGGGACTCATCTTCGGATACTCGCAATTGGCTGTGTTTGGTATGGTGTTTACATTTGTAGCTGGTGGCGACCTGGCCGTCCTGCGAGCGATGCGGTCTGTTGCATCGAGCGCATGGGTTCAAGACCACCCTGAAAGAGCAGGCTGCTATGTCGTCGCTGCCTAACCTGCGCTTGCTAAGAACATGCCCCCTGCCCGTTCATCCGGTGGGAAGGCAGGCCTAGCCTGCCAGGAAGTGTTGCACCTGACGCCGCTCCGCTGCGCTTGCGGCGGCTAACCTGCGCTTTGAGCCGACACTTGCAGGGGCGCTGACGCGCTCCCGCTGCGTGCGGCTTAACCGCCGTTCCGTTAGCCCGCCGAACCTTGCATGGTCTGCTATAATTTCAACAGCATGATTCTGTTTTGGGAGCAGACTGTGTTTCAACGCATTTTGAAACAAATTCGCAAGAAGGTTCGTCAGCATCAGTATGTCATGACCTTGCATGCGTAAGAAGAAATGAGCGACGGTAATTTGAGCATCTTTGATGTGGAACACAGTTTGCTCACAGGTAAGATTGTTGAACGTCAAAAAGACTCCGTTACTGGAGAGTGGAAGTATTCTGTGAACTGCACCCCTGGTGTGGGAAGCACATTTACCATTTGGCTGCCTGCCGCTGAAAGCCAGATGTCTGAAGAGCCGCGAACTTAACAGCGGCTTAACAACGTATATGCTATCCTGAAATTATAAGAAAAGCGCTATACGTTGCTGTAGTTTTGCTTCTGGCAGGCGGAACAATTAGTGTGGTCAAGTGGACATCGGCTCGGGCTGCCGAGGGGGGGACATGCCCTCCCGGATATATCCTCTATGCCGCGCTTGAACCGATTCAGGATGACACACAATCCTCAAAGGTAACCGAACAAGGATGTAAGCCTGTCGAATCCCTCGGCGGCTGAGCTCGATGTCGTTGGGGGTCGCAAGTATAAGGCGCCGGTGCCACGCCATGCGTCTTTGAACCTCAGAGAGGAGCGCTTGATGCAGCAAACTATTGGCCTGGTAGCGCTTGTCGTACGTGAGTATGACGAGGCGCTCGATTTCTATGTGGGCACGCTTGGCTTCACGCTGATTGAAGACACCTTCATTCCAGCACAAGACAAGCGGTGGGTCGTCGTGGCACCGCCAGGTGCCAGCGAGTCCCGCCTACTGCTCGCGCGTGCCAGGGGTGAGGAGCAAGCCGCCCGGATTGGGAACCAAACTGGTGGGCGCGTGTTTCTGTTTCTGTATACCGACGACTTCTGGCGTGACTTTCACGCCTACAAGGCCACGGGTGTAGTCTTTGTCCGCGAGCCGAAAGAGGAGAGCTATGGGACGGTGGCCGTGTTCAAAGACCTGTACGGCAACCTGTGGGACCTGCTGCAACCCCAACGCTGATGCGCACGGATAGGGCATCGCCCTCGAGCGGACAGATATCACATGATGCGCTACACTGTGGAGCGAGTGTTGTGTGTCCTTGCCAAGCTCTCAGAGGTGGAACTTTAACCTTAGAAGGCATCGTCGAAAACGGGTAGATCCGGCTCCGCAATTCTGTGACGCTGCCCGAGTACACCAAAGTCTATGTGGTCATTCCCGAGGTGGAGACCGTACCACAAGCGCACGTCTACAGTCCACGCCTGGTGCATCCAGAATACGCCGTGGACTTCGTCAAGCAAGTCATCGAGGTGTCGGCAGATGCTTCTAACCGACGCTTCGCTGCGCTCGGCTCGCCTGCGGGTGATGCGCGAGCCTTCATAGCAGTGGGTACGCAAGGCCAAACAAGACGGCGAGGCGGCATTTCCCGGACACGGTCGCCTGAAAGCGGCAGACGAA
>ENA-ORXB01002294-ORXB01002294.1-sediment-metagenome-genome-assembly--contig:-NODE-2294-length-17103-cov-4.400799_pt1 | contig 17103 bp, 13 predicted proteins | sample MGYA00237863_ERZ511475 | MGnify/ENA primary metagenome ERZ511475 (study PRJEB26305, sample SAMN06343858) | sediment metagenome | isolation source: hot spring sediment | place: Canada: British Columbia... | reverse complement strand
CGACAGTGTCGGTACTCGCAACGCTGGGAGATGACGCTTCGCCCTGGCCGCCCCGGGCCCAACCGGATCCCGGGCTCGAACCGCTGCACCCGACAGACAGAGGCGGGCGCATGGCTGCCACAGAAGCCAGCTCAACAGGAATCAGTTGCGCTTGTTGCGGCTTTCACCTCCTTTCGCGGCTCCGGAGAGCCTCCGGAGCCCAACGGGCCCCCAACCCACCGGCGCCCTCGCCATCGCCGCGGCCGGGGCGAGCCTTCCCCTCGTCGCCTCGGGTCGTGCCGGCAAACCGGCGCAGGGCGCGGTGCCACAGCCGGCGGTGGGTGGGCTGCCGACGCGAGATGCTGAAAGGTGGGAACGACGCGCTCCCGAACGGAGGCCTCTCCTCGGGCCCGCAGGGCGACAGCGATGCTCAGTGCGGCCTAACGGCAGGCCGGAGAAAGGCAGCGAGCGCGTCCCTCACTAACGAATTATACACCAGAAGATACGACTCGTCAACAACAGGCGTGTTATGCCCAAGATGCTGGGATGGCTCCGTGGTGAAGCGCTGACCGAGGAGCCGGCCGCGGCACAGTAGACGGGCTGTTACCGGCGGGCCGAGGCTGATAGGTCTCGTACGCCCGGCCTGGGTGCGGCGCCCGAGACAGAGCCGCCTGCCCAGGCCGGCGCCGGCGGTGCGGCTACGCCGCCTTGCCGCCGTTGAACTGGCTGTTGTACAGCTCGGCGCAAAAGCCGTTGCGGGCGAGCAGCTCGTGGTGCGTGCCCTGCTCGACGATGTCGCCGTCGTTCATCACCAGGATCAGGTCCGCATTGCGGATGGTCGACAGGCGGTGGGCGATGATAAAGCTGGTGCGCCCTCTCATCAGGTTGTCCATCGCCTGCTGGATCAGGAGCTCGGTGTGCGTATCGACCGAGCTGGTCGCCTCATCGAGGATCAGGATGCGCGGGTTGGCCAGGATGGCGCGGGCGATGGTGAGCAGCTGCATCTGCCCCTGGGAGATGTTGGAGCTCTCTTCATTGAGCACCATATTGTAGCCGTCGGGAAGGGTGCGCACAAAGTGGTCGACGCGCGCTGCTTTGGCGGCAGCGATCACCTCCTCGTCGGTCGCATCCGGGCGGCCGTAGCGGATGTTCTCCATGATGGTGCCGTTGAAAAGCCAGGTGTCCTGCAGGACCATGCCGAACTGGCTCCGGAGCTCCCGGCGCAGGAGCTGACGGACGTCGTGGCCTTCCAGGAGGATGGCGCCGTCGTTGACATCGTAGAAGCGCATGAGCAGCTTGACCATCGTCGTCTTCCCGGCACCGGTCGGGCCGACGATGGCGATCTTTTGCCCGGGCTTTACGAGGGCCGAAAAGTTACGGATGATGATCTTGTCGGAGCTGTAGCCAAAACGCACGTGCCGGAACTCGACGTTGCCCTTGACCCCATCGAGGTGCACCGGGTTGGCGGCCTCTGGCGTCTCCTCAGCCTCGGCGAGGAAGGCAAACACGCGCTCGGCGGCAGCAGCCGTCTGCTGGAGGACGTTGGAGATATTGGCAAGCTGGCCAATGGGCTGGTTGAACGAGCGCACGTACTGGATGAACGCCTGAATGTCGCCGACGGTGATGGCGTTGCGCGTGGCCAGGTAGCCGCCCAGGATGCACACCACCACGTAGCTGAGGTTCCCCACAAAAGTCATCACCGGGAACATCATGCCTGAAAGGAACTGCGACTTCCAGGCGGACCTGTAGAGGGTCTCGTTGTACTCGTCGAACCGGGCCACGCTCTTGGCCTCGCCGTTAAAGGCGCGCACGATCACGTGCCCACCGTACATCTCCTCGATATGGCCGTTGACATGGCCGAGATAGTCCTGCTGCTGCCTGAAGTACTTCTGCGACTTGCGTATGACCAGGGTGATGATCACACCCGAGAGCGGAATGATGCACAGCGCCACCAGCGTCATGAGCAGGTTGATGGTCAGCATCATGACGAGCACGCCGACCACCGTGGTCACCGAGGTGACGATCTGCGTCAGGCTCTGGTTCAGGGTGTGGCTGATGGTGTCCACGTCGTTGGTGACGTGCGAGAGAACCTCGCCATGGTTCCTGCCGTCAAAGTAGCCCAGGGGCATGCGGTTGATCTTTTCGGCGATGTCCTTGCGGAGCTGATAGGTCAGCGACATTGACACGCCCGACATGATCCAGCCCTGGACGTAGGCGAACGCCGTGGCGGCCAGGTAGATCACGAGCACCTGCAGGATGATGTGGCCGATGTAGCCAAAGTCAATGCCGTTCCCTGTGCCGGCGATCTGGCCCATCACGCCTTCGAACAGCTTGGTCGTGGCGCGCCCCAGGATCTTGGGCCCGACGATCGTGAACACGGTGGAGGCGGCGGCGAAGACGAGCACGATCACAAGCTGCAGCCAGTAAGGGCTCATGTACCGGATCAGCTTGATCATGGTGCCCCGAAAGTCGCGGGCTTTTTCGCCCGCCATCATGCGGTGCATGCCCCCCATGGGCCCGCGCCGCATGCCCAGGGGACCGCGCGGGAGCTGTGTCGTAGGTCTCGTCTGCGCGCTCATGCCAGTTCCTCCTTGCCGAGCTGCGAGAGCGCAATCGCCCGGTAGGTCTCACAGGTAGCCATGAGTTCCTGATGGGTGCCTCTGCCCACGATTCTGCCCTCGTCGAGCACGATGATCTGCCCGGCATCCCTGATGGTGGAGACCCGCTGGGTCACGATGAGCACGGTGCTTGAGCGGGCATACTCCTTCAGTGCCCTGCGCAGTGCCGCGTCCGTTCTAAAGTCCAGCGCAGAGAAGCTGTCGTCAAAGATGTAGATGGGTGCCTTCTTCACCAGGGCCCGGGCAATGGAAAGGCGCTGCTTCTGGCCGCCCGAAACGTTGGTGCCTCCTTGCGCGATCTCGGCCGCCATGCCCTCGGGCCGGGCGACGATGAACTCGCTGGCCTGGGCCACATCGGCGGCGAGGCGGAGCTCGTCATCGGTGGCATCCTCATCCGCATAGCGCAGGTTACTCTCGATGGTGCCCGAGAAGAGCGTGCTCTTCTGCGGGACGTAGCCGATCTTGGCGCGCAGGTCGTGCTGGCTCACGTCGCGGATATCCAGGTTGTCGATATAGATGGCGCCGCTGGTGACGTCGTAGAAGCGCGGAATCAGGCTGACCAGAGTCGACTTGCCGGACCCGGTCGCACCGATGATGCCCGTCACCTCACCGGGGCGGGCCACAAAGCTGATGTCGTGCAGCACGTCTTCTTCGGCCCCCGGATAGTGGAAGCAGACGTTCCGAAACTCGATCGTTCCAGTGAACGGCTCGGGGAACTTTTTCGGGTCTTTCGGGTCGACGATCACCGGTTCCGTCTCCAGCACCTCGGCAATGCGGCCCGCCGAGACCGAGGCCCGCGGCAGGATGATGAACATGACCGACAGCATGAGGAACGCCATGACGATCTGCATGGCGTACTGCATAAACGCCATCATGTCGCCGACCTGCATGTGCGACTCGGCCACCTGGTGCGCGCCGACCCAGATGATGGTGAGCATCAGGCCGTTCATGATCAGCATCATCACGGGCATCATGACCACCATGACGCGGTTCACGAAGAGCATGGTGCCGGTCAGGTCGCGGTTGGCCTTGTCAAAGCGCCCGAGCTCATAGTCCTGGCGGTTGAAGGCCCGGATGACCATCATGCCCGTCAGGTTCTCCCGCGTGACGAGGTTGAGGCGGTCAATCAGCTCCTGGATCTTGCGGAAGCGCGGGAGGGTCACCGAGAAGACGAGGACCACCAGGCCGAGGAGTACGGTCACCGCAAGGGCAATGACCCACCACATCGACGTGCTCTTGCTCAGGGCGCGGATGACCCCGCCGACGCCGATGATCGGCGCGTAAAAGACCATCCGCACGAGCATGATCACGACCATCTGGATCTGTGTGATGTCGTTGGTCGAGCGGGTGATCAGGGATGCGGTTGAGAACCGGTCAAACTCGGCGCCCGTGAACTCGGTCACCCGACGAAAGACGTAACGGCGCAGGTCGCGGGCAAAGCCGGCTGCCGTCCGCGCCGACAGAAACCCCACCGCTACCGCACACGCCGCTGAAAGCAGCGCCACAAGCAGCATCAGGAAACCTGTCTGCAGGATGTAGCGGCTCTGGATGGCGCCGGCATCCATGCCGAGAGCAGCGTATTCGGCCTTGACGGCGCCCGCCGCCATCTGCACGATCATGCTCTCGCCCAGAGTAGCGAACCTGGCATTGACCGCGGCGATCATCTGCGCGCGCTGAGCCTCGGGCAGGCGGGCCAGGAGGGCGAACAGGTCGGTGCCGGGCGGGAGCCTGGAGAGGTCTATGCCCGCATTCTTGGCGAACGCGGCAGCCTTGGCCGGGTCGGCCATCATCTGCTGAATGGCCGAGACAACCAGCAGGGACTTGCCCATCACCGGGTTCAGCGTGTGGAGCTCGCTCCGGCCGGTATCGTTCAGCACATAGACCGGCTCGGTGGCCAGCGCTGGATACTCCTTCAGGTACCGGCCATAGTCAGCCGAATCTTTGCTGACGAGGGTGTAGGCGCCAAGCACCTCAGCCTTCTCAGATGGGTTCATCAGCAGGACGAGCCGGTCCATCTGGCTCTGGCGAATGGCAACGGGGACTGCATTCGGGATTCCCCCCTGCTGGATGCCGTTGTTCACGATCCTGGACATATAGTCGGGCAACGACAGATCGGCCATGGCCTGCGCAAAGAGCAGGACGATGGCCAGAAGAATCAGGGGGAGGAACGGTTTGAGGTATTTGAGCAGTCGTGTCATAGACGTCTACGCTCCGCTTCACACAGCATGGCCTGAGGCTCTACCGATGGGCGTGGGATGGGCACGCGCGCAGCGCGCGATGCCTCTCCTGGGGGACTGGCAGGCCCAGGGTCCCAGCCGTTACGAGAGCTCGTGGCAATCCCCTGGGCCGAGCCCGGCGTGCGCCATTATGGAGCCGTGCAGCTTCTCCAGGAGCCGGATCAGCTCTTCTCTCTCGGCCAGGCTGAGGTCGGCTGCCAGTTGGTTCATGAACGCCACCCGCTCGGGTGCCAGGGACCGCACCACTTCGCGACCGGCATTGGTCAGCCGGATGCGGAAGACGCGATAGTCTTGGGGGTCGAGGGTACGCTCAACGTAGCCCTGCTCTTCGAGGCCGCGCAGGAGAGAGCTGATGGTGTTGCGGCTCACGCCCTGGAACCGGCTGAGGGTGGTAGGCGTCACGCCTTGGGGTCCGCTTTTTTGCTCGTGGGCGAGAAGCAGCATCAGGAGGCCCCAACGTGGCCCTGAGAGGTCGGGCCGGCGCGAGCGCTGGCTCTCAACGAACTCGCACAGACGCGTAAGGGCACGGATCATGGAGAGGATCTCCACGCCGGTTGTATCCTCTGCGCCGACCAGCTCCTTCAGCCTGTTGCGCCAGAAGGCTCTGCGCTCACGGCGATGGTCTGGGCCTCTCGGGTCTGCCGGGCACATGTCTCCCCGATCGCACTCGCTCACGGATGGAATAATACGACGTGGAAGTATACCACCTTGTACTATGATCGCCAAATCGGCGGAGTGAGGTAGCTGTACAGACTCGCGTTCAGCACATAGCACCGAGACAGGCTCCTCGTACCCCTGCCTATCGGGATCGGCTTCGCGCCGGCTCGCCACGGAACCCCCTCCCCCACGGGCTTCAGGGGCGGACAGGTTGCCCGACGGGCGGGGCCAACGCATTTGAGGGCCAGTGCCCCATCCCCCCTATCCCTCGAGTTTGGCCTTTTGGTGGTTATGGTAAAGCCTTGCGACATCGTCTGCCCGGGAGGGCTCCACAGCTAGGGGGCGGCGTGTGCTGGCCATACTACATGTAGGGGACTCCTCCAAAAGGCCAAACGCAAGGGCGTTTTTTCTTCTAAGGGGGTGTCCGCGGGCGGCAAAGCCGCCCGCGGACACCCCCTGTATTTGGATTCCCCGCCCCCGCCGCGGCGGGGGCGGGGATAGGGGTGGGGGCACCCGTCAGAGGATGAACATTTCGTAACCGCATGAGCGGGCTGCTTTCATGCTCTTTTAATCTCGGGGATGTAGCATGCAGATTGGTGCCATGCTGGCCCGTCGATCTGCTCTCATCCGTCCCTTGCGTCGCCGGGTGGCACCAGAGAACGAGCGCCGGTACGAAGCACATCGCAGCTCACATCGGGCACCCGTCGCAGCCAACGCTATGGCAGGCATTGTGCTCTCATCGTGCTCGCCATCGCTGCTGACATCCCAGCCGACATCGTCGCAGGCATCGATCCACCCACCACGGGCGACGTTGCAGCTCACGTCGCCGCCCCCAATCCACCCCATCGCAGCAGACCCCGCGCGCTCGTTCTTTTTTCTCTGTGAGCCGTGGCAGCGGGGCGCGCGAAGAGGCTTGCACCCGGCCGGGGCCGCCGCCCCTCCCCTCATACGCGGTAACCTTGGCAGGGTGGCGGTGTCCCATTCCGGCAAGGTACCCCCACCCTTACCGCCATCCCCTTCAGGGCCGGGCAGCCTTTGTCGCTCGTAGGGCGGGGCATTGCCCATCGAGGGACCCCCACCCCTGGGGCATTCCCGCGAGTCTTCTCGGAGGGGACCACCCGCCCACAGGGGTGTTTGGAGCACGCCAAGCGAGAGCCGCGATGTGGTGCAACTCCAGACTGCCCCCACCCCTACCCCTCCCCCAGGCAGGCGCGCGGCGCCTGCCTGGGGGAGGGGTGATGACAAATGGGCGGTTTCGGGCGGTCGAGCGCGCCGTGGCGCGCTCGACCGCCCGAAACCGCCCCAAAACAGTGTTCACTTGTGGGTAATGAACAGCGCGGCGCGGGGTCGACGCAGGAGCTGCGCACTGGAGTGCTTCACTCGAACTGTTTTCGGTGGGCGCTCCAACCGGCGGTGACGCGCGGCTCTGGCTCCGGCGCCCTGAGGCGCAGGCCGAGGATGCCCGCGAGCCGGACGAGGGCCGCAGCGCCCAGGCCGTTGGACCCTGGGTGCGGTGCGGACAGGAGCTGAGCGGCGAGCGAGTCCAGCACCTCGATCGCTTGGGGAGTGTCGAGGTCGTTCTCCAGGGCGCGGCGGAAGCGCCGCTTGCAATCCTCAACTACGCTCGCGGGCAGATGGGCGCCGGCCGTCGCAGCCCGTCGCCAGGCGGCAGCCTGCCGGGCCTTCTCGGCCAGCAGGCCTTCGTCATGACTCCAGCCCTGCCGATAATGGTGACTGCCGAGGTACAGGCGAACACCATCGGCCGGGTAGCGCTGCAGCAGGTCCGACACCATGACCAGGTTGCCGAGCGACTTGCTCATCTTGACCCCCTCCAGGCAGACCATGCCCGTGTGCACCCACAGGCGGGCGAACGGCCGGCAGCCGGTGTAGGCCTCGGACTGGGCGATCTCGGCTTCGTGGTGGGGAAAGCTGAGGTCGGTGCCACCGCCGTGGATGTCGATGCAGGGGCCGAGGTGCAGGTTGGCGAGGGCCGAGCACTCGATGTGCCAGCCAGGACGCCCCGGCCCCCACGGGCTCGGCCAGGCCGGCTCGCCCTGACCTGAGGGCTGCCACAGCACCCAGTCGAGCGGCGCTTCCTTGCCCGGGTCGTTGGGATCGTTCCCTCGCTCGGCCGCCAGGCGAAGCCATTCCTGAGGGGGCAGGTGGCTGAGGCAGCCAAAGGGCGCGTGCTGCGCGCGGTAGTAGACCCAGCCCTCGCGCGCATAGGCATGCCCTTCGGAGAGGAGCACCTCGACCGCACGGATGATCTCCGGGATCGCCGCCGTCGCTCGGGGATACACATCCGGTGGTCGGACGTTGAGGGCGATCATATCATCGATGAAGCGACGCACCCAGCGGTTGCCGAGCGCCCGCCAGTCCTCGCGTCGCGCCCGCGCCTCGCGGAGGATGTCGTTGTCGATGTCGGTGACGTTCTGCACGTACCGCACCGGCACGCCCTGCCACTCCAGGAGGCGAACCAGGATGTCGTAGGAGCAGTAGGTAAAGGCGTGGCCGAGGTGGGTCGTGTCGTAGGGCGTGATGCCACAGACGTAGAGCCGCAGCGGCCGACGGGACGAGGGGAGAGGCTGCAGACTCTGGGTGAGGCTATCGTACAGGCGCAGCATGCTCACGTCTGCCCGGCCGCCCGGACGGGGAGTGAACCGAAGGAATGTCGCACCGGCGAAGGGCAGGACAGGTTGCCTGCAGGCCCATCGCCTATCGGCGCTCCTCAACCAGGCGCCGCGGGCTGCGCCCCGAGCGCTGCCAGCGAGGCTCTACCTCCCAGAAAGCATAGATCTCCTGCTCGTGCTCGGGGGTCAGCTCGTCGGGTCCGCGGAACGATGCCATCTCCTGGCAGGCCAGCTTGGCGGGGCCGCGGACGACGACGCGGCGCTCGCTCGGATGCACCTCTTTGATCACGGCCATGGGCACGAGGATCCACTGCTCGGTTCCGGCGGCCAGCGCAAAGCGCACCACGGCATACTCCATGTGGTAGAGGGGGAGGCCGCGGTCCTCGCTGGCGCGGTCGGCGTCGAGGAGGATCTCCTCGACCCTCCCCATGACCTCGCCGTCGCTGCCGTACATCAGGTAGCCGCGGATGTCGAGGGCCGGGTTCTCCGGTTTGTGTCGGGTGCGGCTCAAGGGGATGAGTGGTGACGGCTCTTCCGTCAGCTCGGTGATCTCGACGTTCTGGATGCGGTCGCCGCGGTTGATTGGGATTCTGGACATGGCCTCTATGTCCTCCTGACGTCACCAAGTTCGGTAGGTTCGCAGGGCCTGCGGCGCACATTTCTGGCGTGTCGATACCGCAGCATCCTCAAGACGGGTGTGCGGCCGTTAGCCTCGGGGCGGGGGCACGCGACCCCACCCCCAACCCCCTCCCCGGCGCACCACCGGGTGCGCCGGGGAGGGGTCATCTAGAGAATGTGGGTTTTCGCAGCGGCCTGCGGCAGCAAGCTGCCGCAGGCCGCTGCGAAAACCCACAGGCCGATGTGGCTCCGAGACCCCGGGGTGGCGGATTGGAGCCCCCGGATGTCCGAGCCGTGCTTTGGATCACCTGAAGCCTCAGGCGCCGGCCGCAAGGCGCGCCTGGGCCTCGCGAAGGAGCTGGCGGTCGCCGGGGTAGGTCGCCTGGGCGATGGCACGGCTGAGCGGAAACCATTGGACCTCCTCCACCTCACGGTCGTGCTGGGTGGTATCGCCGCCGGCCGCGCGCATCAGAAAGTAGTGGACGGTCTTGTGGACTCGCCGGCGCCGCTGACCCGGCGGCCAGTAATACCAGAGTTCGACCGGCTTCAGGGCCTCCTCGACGGTGGCGAGGAGGCCGGTCTCTTCCTGAACCTCCCGCCGGGCTGCTTCCTCGAGCGTCTCGCCCTCGTCGACCAGCCCCTTCGGCAGGACCCATCGGTCCTCGTCTCCCCGCCGAACTCGCACGAGCACGACCTCCGGCTCGGGCTGGGCAGGGCGGTACACAATGCCGCCGGCCGAAACCTCCCGCTGCGTGACGACCCGCTCCATCGCAGTCCCTCCAGTCTGCGGACCGGCGTCCCACCACAGCCGGCGCGCCCGATGCAGGCACTGCCGCGCGCCGGCCCGGCACAGGGCCCCCGCCCGAGCTCACTGCACCCGCTATCCCCGCGGACCGAGCCCCTCGCGGCGCACGTCGGCGCGGGGGATCTCCTCGTCCCAATCCTCAAGGTGATAGCCGCTGCGGTCGAGGACCAGGATCTTGCGTTTGGGCACACGCTCCTCACGGACGGTCGGGCGCGGATAGGACAGGCGCGCGACCTCACGGCCGAGGTTATCGAACAGGAGCACCGTGTCACTGCGGTCGCTCCACACGCTCTCCCGCACCCATAGCAGGTCCTGCGGGGAAGCGGGGACGGCGCCCTCGCCGCTCAACACCCGAAGCTGTGCGCCGGGCTCGAGGACGGTACCCGGCGGAAACAAGAATACTGCAAAGCCGTGCAGGCTGGCAAGGGCCCAGCCGGTCAGCGGCTGTGAGATCTCGCCGCGGTTGGCCACGACGACCCATTCGACCAATCCGTTCGCATGCACCTCGGTGATCGCCACATCGGCGCCCGGCGTCTCGGGCATCTCCACCGGTCTGGAGGGGCGCGGCTTGCCCACGAGAGCCTCCTCAGCACTGGACATGGCCGGCAATGGGGACGCAAGGCGCATCGCCACAGCCGACGGTTCCCCAGGCCTGACTAGGGAAAGGGCTTGAGCCTTTCCTTGTACTCACGGAGCTGTCTCTCCATGTCGATAACCGCCAGGTGCACCGCGTGCTCAGGGCTGCTCGCCTTACCTCTGGCCAGCAGCTTGGCATGGGGCAGAGCCAGGTCGACCAGCGCATCGGTCCATCTGGGGTTGCGTTGGTTGCGGTTCAGGGCGACGCGGATGAAGAAGGTGTCATCTTGGAGGTCGGTCAGGAACTTGTCGAGCTTGCCAATGTGCTCTAGAATCTGAGACTGGACATCATCCGGAACTTCCATGTCGATGCCAACGATCTGGTAGGCCATGGTCACCTCATGCTCAAAGCCTCAGGCGGCCTGTGCTTCTCCCTGACGGCGCTGGAGCGAGGCAGCAAGTTGCGTGCCACTCTGCCAAATGGCATAGCTGTTGCTGAAGGAGCAAGGGAGCTTGCGCCAAGACAGGATTGAGGCGGGCAATGTGGGCTTGCGCGGATGGCTGGGTCGCTTCCTTCAGCGCTCGATGAGAGAGGTCGAGGGTGCCCTCTCGCGAGTCGACCGGTCCCTTGGCGGCATACCCCTGTTGCTAAAGCGCAGCTATGATGCCTACAACGCCCACGACGGCTCCTTTCTGGCCGCTGCTGTGGCCTACTACTCCTTCTTTGCGCTCTTTCCGCTGACTCTGGCCCTCATCGGCATCGGCAGCTACTTTTTTCAGGGTGCGCAGGCCAAAGAGGCCGTCATCAGGGCCATCACCGAGATACTGCCCGTGTTTCGGGAAACGGTCGCGACCGTCGTGGAGCAGGTCCTCCGGCAGCGCCGGGCGATCGGTTTTCTGGCGGCGTTGAGCCTTCTGTACGCCGGATCGGGGCTCTTTGGCGCCCTGCTGGCCGTGGTCAACCGGGTCTGGCACTGCCCTGCCGGGCGCCCGTCCTACATCCAGCGGCTGCTGGCGATTGCACTGTCTCTGGCGCTCGGGCTCGTCTTCTTCCTGGCCAGCCTGGCCACGACCGCACTGGAGACGTTGCAGCGCATCGGCGCCGAGATCACCGGCCTGCGCGTGCAGGACCTGGCCCAGTTTTTCGATGCACTCAGCATGTTTCTTTCCCTCGTGCTGTCGGTGGCCGTGTTTCTGGCGCTGTACTGGAAGCTGCCGGCCACGAGGGTCGAGCTTGCTGACGCCTGGCCGGCGGCCCTGGCGGCCGGGGTTGTCTGGACGACCATCAGGCAGCTGTACGGCTACTATGTCGCGTTTTTCACCAACTATACCCTGGTCTATGGGTCACTGGCGGCCATCATCGGTCTGCTGGCCTGGTTCTACCTGAGCGCTTTCATCGTCCTCCTCGGCTGCGAGCTCTCGGCGCAGATTGCAGAGCGCCGGGGGCGCGGCCCCTCAAGCTGCGCGCGCTGAGCCAGCGCGGCACGAATCTTGCCACCCCCTCAAGAGGCAGGCGCCACACCGCTCCCCGCACGCTACTCAGGCGCAGCCAGACCCCGGGGGCACCCACTTCCTTGCGTCTGCCGGACATCTCGGTCTCTGGGCTCGGTGCTCCTGGTACAATCGGTTCCTAACCCCTGGAGGTAGCGGGTGGACGCTTGGGAGAAGGCGAGAGTGCTCCTTGTGGTCTCAGCCGTCGCGGCAGTCGCGCTGGTGCTGACGGCAATCGTGGCCCTCTTCACGGTGCCGCACAACGGCCGGGCCGGCGCTGTGACCCCGACACAAACGCCGACCCTAACGCCGACGGCCGCTCCGACGGACGGCGCAGGGCCCATGGGCCGCGTGTCCCTCGAAGGGTGGACCCCGATCCAGGGCCTGCAGGGGCATCCCGGCCCGATCCGGCCCCCTGCAGAGTGACGGGAATGGAGCAGGCGCCTCCATGCGCGACACGAGGAGGTTCGCAAAGGGATGAACCAACTGACCATCGGCAAGCTCCGCGGCCTGCAACAACTCGTGAACAGCCGGGGAGTGTTCACCATGCTGGCGCTGGACCACCGCGGCTCGCTGCGCAAGGCGCTGAACCCGGCGGCCCCGACCGATGTGCCCTTCCAGACGTTGGTCGACCTGAAAGTGCTGCTGACGCGGACGCTTTCGCCATATGCCAGCGCCGTTCTGCTCGACCCTGTCTATGGGGCGGCACAGGCGGTCGGGCAGGGGGCACTGCCGGGAAGCGTGGGGCTGATCGTCAGCCTGGAGGCATCGGGATACGAAGGTGAGCCTACGGCCCGGCGCACGGCTCTGATCCCGCACTGGGATGTGGCCAAGGCCAGGCGCATGGGGGCCTCGGCGGTCAAGCTGCTCCTCTACTACCGTCCGGATGCGGCGACAGCCCGCGAGCAGGAGGCGCTCGTCGAAAGCGTGGGCGAATCCTGCCGCATCCACGACATCCCTTTCCTGCTTGAGCCGCTCTCCTACGCCACCGATCCGGCGGCTCCGAGAGGCTCCCCGGCCTATGCCCGCGTGCTCCCGCTTCTGGTGCACGACACGGCGCGGCACCTTGTGCCGCTCGGCGTAGACGTGCTCAAGGCCGAGTTCCCCGCCGACCTGCAGTACGAGAGCGCCGAGGACGCGCTGGACCACTGTCGCCGGCTGAGCGAGGCCATCGAGGTCCCGTGGGTGCTGCTTTCGGCTGCCGTGAACTATGAGCTGTTCCGCCGTCAGGTGGAGATCGCCTGCCGGGGCGGGGCCTCGGGCTTTTTGGCGGGGCGGGCCATCTGGCAGGAGATCACGCAGTTGCCTCCTGGAGAGTGGGAGGAGTTTGCCTCGACAGTGGCCGCAGGCCGCCTGCGTGCCCTTGCCGAGATTGCCAATGCGGAGGCGAGGCCTTACCGGCCTGTCGTCCGGGTGCCAGAGGACTGGCTCGAGACCTACGGCCGCGAGGTCGAGCCGATCCCTGCTGCCCTGGCGGACTAGCTCTGCCGGCGCGCGGCGCCGCGCGTGCCTTTGGTCCCCAGCGGCCGCTCGCTGGCGAGGCGCTGCAGAGCGCGAGGGATCTCCTCGGCATACTGCGGCAGCCACTGGGCCTGGGCCACGAGCATCTCGTCGACCATCTGGCTGATCTCATAGGGGTCGCACACCGCGCCGACGAGCGGGTCCATCATCATGGCCTGCTTCAGCAGTCGCACGTCGCCACGCACCGCCGCCTCGACCGCCAGCCGCTGCACGCTCACCGAGGCGTTGCAGATCGCCGCGCAGCCCAGCGGCAGGTCGCCGACCCGCGGGATGCTGATGCCGTTCCGGTCCACATAGCCCGGCACCTCGACCACGCAGTCGTCCGGCAGGTTGGTGATGCAACCCCGGTTGACGACGTTAAAGTGCCCCCGGTAGACCCGACCCGTCTCCAGGGCCTCGATGATCCAGCTCCCGTGCTCATGAGAGCGCGTCTCATAGCTGTAGACCGGCGGGTCCTCCGCCAGCATCTTGGGCGCCTCGGTCACGAACCAGTTCCGTGCCTCGTTACAGACCCGCAGGTACCCGCCCGTCTCGCCGTGGATCCACGAGGAGAGGTCGATCCAGCGATGGATCTCCTCCGGCCGCTTGCGGTACCAGGGCACATACTCGGAAAGATGGCCGTTGGACTCGGTCGAGTAATAGCCGAAGCGGCGCAGGATGTCGATGCGCACCTTCTCCGTCCTGCTGTAGACGGGGTGCTTCTCAAAGCCCTCGAGGAGTCGCCCGGTCCAATCCTCCCCCTCGTAGCGCACCTGGATGTACCAGGTCTGGTGGTTGATGCCGGCACAGATGATATCGACGTCCCTGGTCGTCACCTTGCGGTACTCGGGGCTCGATGGGTCCCTGCCTTCATTGACCAGGAGCTCAATCACCTCGGCGATCTGCTGATGGCCTCCCTGCACGCCATGGCACAGGCCGACCGTGTTCACGCCGCCGTACTTGTTCGCGGCCCAGGTGTTCATCGCGTTGGGGTTGGCATAGTTCAGGAAGAGCACGTCGGGCTTGGCGACTTCCCTGATATCCTTGCAGAAGGCAAGGATTTGGGGGATGTTGCGCTGCCCGTACATGATCCCGCCCGCGCACAGCGTATCGCCGACGCACTGGTCAATGCCGTACTTCAGGGGGATGTCGATGTCGAGCTGAAAGGCCTCCAGCCCGCCAATGCGGGTCAGGTTCACCACATAGTCGGCCCCCTCGACGGCCCGGCGACGATCGGTCGTGGCGATGATCGCGGCCGGCAGGCGATTGGCCTTCACGTCGCGGCGCACCAGGTTCGCGACCAGGTCGAGGTACTGCTCGTTGATGTCCATCAGGGCAAGGGTCGTATCCGCCAACTCGGGCACCGAGAGGATGTCCTGGATCAGCCGCCGGGCAAAGGTCACGCTGCCCGCACCGATGATGGCAACTTTGATGGACATGGTGGCTCTCCTTGTGTGAGACGAGCACGGGAAGGATGCCGGTCTACTGCGAAAGGTAAGACTCTGACTCATTCTACGCAGGGATCAGCCGGAGGGCAAAGGCGCCGAGGCCTGCCTTCAGTCGGATGGAGCGATGGATGAGGCTTGCGCTCACCGAGAGCGTAGCAGCGGTGCACGCTACGTCCTATCCTGACCCCACGCGCCCCGAGGAGGCGGGGCCCGGGGTGAGAGAATGCCAAGAGTTCGGGCTTTCGCATGCGCTGTTGCTACCAGGCTCCAGAACGTCGAGGAGCGCCTGCAAGCAGCGCAGGCTCTCCCCTGGTCGCAGGCCTCCCGCCCGGCGGACGACTAGTTGGCTCTCGCGTTGCGACAGGACGTCTTCCGCCAAGCTCCTCGCCGTGAGGAGCAGCACAGGCAGACCACTGAGGGTAGGGTCGTCCCGCATCGCCGCGAGCAGCTGAAAACCGTCCATTTCGGGCATCACCAGGTCCAGCAGCACGAGGTCCGGTCGCTGCTCGCGCATGGCCGCCAAGCCAGCGCTACCGCAATGTGCCACGCGCACTGCGAGCGCTGGCTTGGCCGCAAGGAGCATTCGCTGCACGAGTTGGCCAAAGCCGGGATCATCATCGACAATCAGCACATCGTGCACGTTGCCAAGCCGCGCCAGAACCGGCAAGAGTTGGCCGGACGTCACCGGCTTGTTCAGGCAGCCGACCACGCCCAGGCCGTCGGCCACCCAGGCCTGGCTGGGCACGGAGCACTCTATAACAGGGACAGGTAGGTCCGGCCTGCTCTTGCGGTCAACCGGTCCCGGCGCGGCATTCCACACTACCGCCCGCGGATGAAAACTCGCTACCGCCCCAGGGCGCTGGGCGCTGTCGGCAATCTGCACGACTTCATAGCCCGGCAGATGGCGCTCGATTGCCGTCGCCACGGCCCGGTCGGGCTCGACAAGAAGAACACAGGGACGGCCCACCGCCACCCGCTCGCGCAGCTCGGTGCGATACAGGTGCGGTGCCAGCGGATATTGGCCGGGTATAGGCAGGGCAAACGAGAAGCGCGAGCCGACACCTTCCCGACTCTCGACCCAGATGCGCCCGTCATGTGCTTCCACAAAGCGCTTACAGATCGCCAAGCCAAGCCCGGCGCCCTGCTGCTTGCCCGATAGCGATTGGTCCACTTGGTAGTACTCATCAAAAACGAACGGCAACTTGTCGGCCGGAATACCCGGCCCAGTGTCGCTGACGGTGATCACGACCTCGTTGTTCACCCGCTGCGCCTCGAGACGAACCGTACCAGAAGAGGTAAAACGCTGGGCGTTGTTCAGGAGGTTCAGCACGACCTGGCGAATGCGGGTACGATCCAACTCTAGGGTCGGCAGGTTGGGCGCGATTGCCAACTCGAAAGTGACAGGCTTCCCGCGAAACAGATCGCCGGCAATATCCGCGGCGTTGCGCAGCAGCACGTCGACCGGTGTGGGCTCACGGCGCAGAGTGAAGCCGACCATCTCAAAGCGCGAGAGATCGAGGATGTCGTCGATCATCTCCAGCAAGTGCTTCGAGCTCTGGTACACGTGCTGTAGGTCCTCGCGCAAAGCGGCAGGCCACGCCCAGTTACCGTACACTTCGGGCGAGAGACACATTACTTCGCTGAAACCGAGGATCAGATTGAGGGGCGTACGGAGCTCGTGGCTGATGTTCGCGGCAAACTGCTCCTTCATCCGCCGCGCGTCTTCGGCCCGCTGGCGGGCTGCGACCAACTCATCCTGCATGCGGCGCTGCAGCGCATAGGCAAGCTCCAGCGATCTCAGGGTGCTGTTGAGCTCAGCCTGGCGACTGCGCGCTACCTCAAGCAGCTGGTCAGCCCGTCGCTGCATGCTCCAGGCCCACTGCAGCGGGGTGTACAGGCTGCGCACCAGCAGGCGAGCCAACGCCGCACCCAGGAGTAGGACCAGTGTCAGATCGCGCAGCGGGTAGCTACGAAGACCATGCCAGCCCAGCCAAGCTGCAGCAGCACCCGTGGCGCCCGCAACGACCCACTCGCTGTCGGGCAACAGGATTGCGCTGCCGAAGGCAAGCATGACTCCGAGAAAAGGCACCCAAGGTTCCGGCGTGGCCCACAGTGCAATCAGTAACACCGCTAGCACGCCCCACACCAGAAGGTGCCGCGCTCCCGCTGGGTGCCGCGACACAATGCGACACACGACGAGGCCGAGGATCAGTAGCAGCACCCACAGTCCGCAGGGGATGAGAGGGAATGTATCAAGCGGCAGGAATGAGACAATCGCTGCGACACTCGCCGCAATCAACAGCCCAGCCAGCGAGCCGGTCATCTGCTGGCGCAGGTCGCCCAAGAGGGTGGCGGGCTCAACCTCGGCTGACATCATGGCTGCCCCCTTGCTGAGAGTGGACTGAGAAAGGCCGCCGGACAATGCTGAGACCGGTGCGCTCACGCCAGTACGCCGAGGCGCCGTAGGGCGCCAAGAAACTCCTCCCGGCGCACGGGTTTGCTCACGAAGGAGGAGGCACCGAGGGAGAGGGCAAGTTCCGGGTC
>ENA-ORXB01002293-ORXB01002293.1-sediment-metagenome-genome-assembly--contig:-NODE-2293-length-17128-cov-3.329717_pt1 | contig 17128 bp, 22 predicted proteins | sample MGYA00237863_ERZ511475 | MGnify/ENA primary metagenome ERZ511475 (study PRJEB26305, sample SAMN06343858) | sediment metagenome | isolation source: hot spring sediment | place: Canada: British Columbia... | reverse complement strand
CAGCGGCGCCGGCGCCAGCACGGCCAGCGCACTCAGGAGCAGCCGCCACGATGCCAGCGGGCGCTCGCCGTCGGGTACACCCGTAAAGAGAACGTAGATTCCCGCCGCTACCCCCACAAAGGTGAGGAGTACCACCGAGCGGAACTTGGTGGCCTCCACCATGGCCACGGCGCGGGCAGTCCAGCGCACCCGGCCGGTACCCAGGCCACCCGTCGGCACCATCACGACGGCACCGCCGCCGTTCATGCTCCCCACCCCCCCGTCTGCGCGGCTGCGGTATCGGGCAGGGAAAGGTGGCCCGACCACTCGCCACCAGGCCGGAACAGGTCCACCAGGCACCAGCCCAAGAATATGGCCAGCACGATCAGAAACGTCCCCAGGCCCACGTCGATGAACCACCAGGTCCAGGTCATATCCACGCCCGGAGGTCCGAACATGTAAACCACGGCGAAGGCGAAGGCTAAGTCGGCACCCAGCAGCACACCCCAGCCCAGGGCCCGCCGAATCCACCCCCGCTGCCCCAGATAGTCGGCCACCAGGAAAAGCACGATGGTGGCGCAGAGGGTGGCCAGTACGTGCCAGTGACCGCTCAGGAACCGCCGCTCGTACTCGGCAGGTATGACCCGGAAGTACTCATCGAGGTTGAAGGCCACGTACATGCCCGGGAAGGTCACCACGATGCGGGAGGCCGTGGCGGAGCTGGTCCGCGACGGCGACACCGTGGCCATCGAGGGGTTCACCCACCTGATCTGCTTCGCCGCCGGGCACGAGATCATCCGCCAGCGGAAGCGGGACCTCACGCTCTGCCGGCTCACCCCGGACGTGATCTACGACCAGATGGTGGGGGCGGGCGTGGCCCGCAAGCTGGTGTTCTCCTGGCTCGGGAACCCCGGGGTCGGATCCCTCCACGCGGTCCGCCGGCGGGTGGAGCGCGCGGACCCCGAGCCCCTCGAGATCGAGGAGTATTCCCACTTCGGGATGGTCTGCCGCTACCTCGCGGGCGCCGCGAACCTGCCGTTCTTCCCGCTGCGGAGCTACTACGAGACCGACCTGCCCAAGGTGAACCCGCTGATCCGCCCGATGCGGAGCCCGTACTCGGAGGAGACGGTGTACGTCGTGCCGCCGCTCCGCCCCGACGTCGCGATCGTCCACGTCCAGCGGGCGACCTCGCAGGGCGACGCGCAGATCTGGGGGCTCCTGGGCTGTCAGAAGGAGGCGGCGTTCGCGGCGGAGCGGGTGATCGTGGTCTGCGAGGAGCTGGTCGAGGAGCGGGTGGTGAGGGACGACCCGAACCGGACCGCGATCCCCGGGCTGATCGTGGACGCGGTGGTCGTGGAGCCCTTCGGCTGCCACCCGAGCTACGCGCAGGGCTACTACGACCGCGACAACCGCTTCTACCTCGAGTGGGAGGGGATCAGCCGCGACCCCGAGGCGCTCGAGCGGTGGCTCCGGGAGTGGGTGTACGACCTCTCCTCCCACCGGGACTACGTGGAGAAGCTCGGCCCGGAGCGGGTCGAGGCGCTCCGGCCGGCCGAGCGGTGGTCGGGCCGGGTGAACTACGGCGACTACGGGGGGACGCGCGCCGGGGCCTTCCCCGCGGAGGGAGGGGGGGCGTGAGCGGCTCCCGGGGAGGGGGGACGTGAGCGGCTTCTCGCGGAGCGAGATGATGATCGTGGCCGCGGCCCGCCAGCTCGAGGGCGCCCGCGTGTGCTTCGTCGGCGTGGGGCTCCCGAACATCGTGTGCAACCTGGCCCGGCGCACCGTGGCCCCGGGACTGGACCTGGTCTACGAGTCGGGGGTCTTCGGGGCGGCGCCGGCCCGCCTCCCCCTCTCGATCGGCGATCCCACGCTCGTCACCGGGTCGACCGCGGTCACGAGCATGTTCGAGCTGTTCGCCTACTACCTCCAGGCGGGCCTGGTCGACGTGGGGTTCCTCGGGGCGGCCCAGATCGACCGCTACGGGAACATCAACACCACCGTGATCGGCGATTACGCCGAGCCGAAGGTCCGGCTGCCCGGCTCCGGGGGGGCCTGCGAGATCGCGATCAACGCGCGGGAGGTGTTCGTGATCGTCCGCCAGGCCCGCCGGTCGTTCGTGGAGCGGCTCGACTTCCGCACGAGCCCGGGCCGGTCGGGCGACCCCGAGCACGACCGGCGGCGGGGGTGGTTCGGGAACGGGCCCTCCGTGGTCGTCACCGACCTCGGGATCTACGGGTTCGACGAGGCGACGGGGGAGATGACGCTCCGGTCGCTCCACCCCGGGGCCACGCTGGAGGACGTCCGGGAGGCGACGGGCTGGGAGATGAAGGTCGCGCCGGATGTCGCGGAGACCCCGCCCCCCACCGCCGAGGAGCTCCGGATCATCCGCGAGGAGCTCGACCCGGAGGGCGTGTACACGCGATGAGCCGCGTCTTCCACCGGGTCCTCGACCGGGAGCTCCCGGTCGCGGTCCGGACCGAGGGGGCGTGGGTGGAGGACGCCTCGGGCCGGCGGTACCTGGACGGGGCGGGTGGGGCGATCGTGGTGAACGTGGGCCACGGCGATCCCGAGCTGATCCGGGCGGCGGCCGAGCACCTGCGGCACCTGGACTACGTGCACGGGACGATGTTCACGACCGAGGCGGTCGAGGCCTACGCGGAGGAGGTGGCGCCGCTCCTCCCGGTGCCCGACGCGAGGATCTACCCGGTCTCGGGGGGCTCCGAGGCGGTCGAGACGGCCCTCAAGCTGGCCCGGGCCTACCACCTGGCCCGGGGGGAGGACCGGGACGTCGTGCTGGCCAGGCGGAACTCCTACCACGGGAACACCCTGGGCGCGCTCGACGCCTCGGGCCGGGAGCCGCTGCGGGCTCCCTACCGGCCCTGGCTGGGCCGCGCGCGCCACGTCTCTGCGGCCTACGAGTACCGGTGCCCGAACCCCGCCCACCCCGAAGGCTGCGCGGCCTTCTACGCGCGGGAGCTGGAGCGGGCGATCGAGGAGGCGGGCCCGGGCCGGGTGGCGGCGTTCATCGCGGAACCCATCTCGGGGGCCACCCTGGCCGCCGCCGTCCCTTGCGAGGACTACTGGGTCCGGATCGCCGAGGTCTGCCGCCGCCACGGGGTGCTCCTCGTCGCCGACGAGGTCATGACGGGGTTCGGGCGGACCGGCGCCTGGTTCGCCGCCGACCGCTTCGGGCTGCGACCCGACCTCCTCACGGCCGGGAAGGGGGCGACCAGCGGGTACGTCCCGTTCGGGTTCTGCGCGGCCTCGGGCGAGGTGTTCGAGGTGGTCCGGGCCGCCGGCGGGTTCGTCCACGGCTTCACCTGGTCCCACCACGGCCTGGGCGCCGCCGTCGGACGGGCGGTCCTCCGCCGCCTCCGCGAGGGCCGGCTCGTGGAGCGGAGCCGGGAGCTCGGGGAGCGGGTGCGGAAGGAGCTCGCCGCGGCCCTCGCCGACCACCCGCGCGTCGGGGACGTCCGGGGGTCGGGGCTGATGATCGGGATCGAGCTGGTCCGGGACCGGGCGACGAAGGAGCCGTTCCGGCGGGAGGAGCGCGCGGCCGAGCGTGTGCTCGCGGCGGGCCGGGAGGTCGGGCTTCTCCTCTATCCGAGCACCGGGCACGTGGAGGGCCGGGGGGATCTCCTGTTGCTCGGGCCCCCGTTCGTCCTCTCGGACGAGGAGGCCGGGCTGCTCGTGGAGCGGACCGCGGCCGCGCTCGACGCGGTCCGGTGAGCGGCCGCGCCGCCCTCGTCGTCTGCCGGGAGGCCCGGATCTACGACCACGGCCCCGGGCACCCGCTCCGGCCGGAGCGGGTGCTGCTCACCTGGGACCTGATCGAGGCCTACGGGCTCCACGCTGCGGCGGGGGTCCGGGTGGTCGGGTGCCGGGAGGCCACCGACCACGAGATCGCCCTGGTGCACGACCCGGCGTTCATCGACGCCACCCGCCGCGCGGGCCACGGCGAGGGGGGGCCCTGGTGGCGCTACGGCTACGGCCCCGGGGACAACCCCGTGTTCGATCGGATGCACGAGGCGGCGGCCCTCGTCGTCGGGGCCTCCCTCGTGGCCGCCGAGGAGGTCCTCTCGGGGCGGGCGGACCACGCCTTCAACGCGGCCGGGGGGCTGCACCACGCGATGCCGGCCCGGGCGTCGGGGTTCTGCGTCTACGACGACCCAGCGGTGGCGATCGCCTGGCTCCTCTCCCGGGGCGTGGAGCGGGTCGCCTACGTCGACGTCGACGTCCACCACGGCGACGGGCCCCAGGCGATCTTCTACGACGACCCGCGGGTGCTCACGGTCTCGCTCCACGAGTCCGGCGAGTACCTGTTCCCCGGGACCGGCTTCGTCCACGAGGCAGGGGCGGGGGAGGCGGAGGGGACGAAGGTGAACGTCCCCCTGCCCCCGGGCGTCACGGACGAGGGGTGGCTCCGGGCGTTCCACGAGGTGGTCCCGCCGCTCGTCGCCGCCTTCCGTCCCGGGGTGCTCGTGACCCAGCTCGGTTGCGACACCCACCACACCGATCCCCTGGCCCACCTGCGGCTCACGACCGCCGCCTACCGCGAGGCGGCCCGCACCCTCCACCAGCTGGCCCACGAGGCGGCGGGAGGGCGCTGGGTCGCGACCGGCGGGGGCGGCTACCAGTGGGCCCGGGTCGTCCCCAGGGCCTGGACGATCGCGTTCGCCGAGATGGCGGGGGCGGAGATCCCCGACGAGCTGCCCGGGGGCTGGGTGGAGCTCGTCGAGGCCCGGATCGAGGGCCCCGTCCCCGATCGCCTCTCCGAGCCGCGGCTGCCCGTCGCGAAGGCCGATGAGGAGGTGGACGACGTGGTCCGCGCCGTGAAGCGGCACCTCTTCCCCGCGCACGGCCTGGTCCCGTGACCCGGCGGGTCAAGCTGGTCTGCACGCTGGGCCCGGCGACGGCCGCCGCTGGCGCCGTCCGAGCGCTGGCCGAGGCCGGGGCCGGCGTGTTCCGGGTGAACCTCTCCCACGGGACCCCGGGGTCGCGGCGGGACGCCGTGGAGGCCGTGCGGCGGGCCGGGGAGGAGCTGGGCCGGGACCTCGCGGTGATGGCGGACCTCCCGGGGCCCAAGATCCGGCTGGGTGAGCTCGCCGCCGAACCGGTCCTGCTGCGGGAGGGCGCGCCCTTCGTGCTCCGAGCGGCCGGGGGGCCCGGGGACGCGACCGGCGCAGCGACGAGCTACCCCTTCCTCGCGCAGGACCTCCGGCCCGGCGACCGCGTGTTCCTCGCCGACGGCTCGGTGGAGCTCGTGGTCAGGGAGACCCGCGCCGCCGACGTCGTGACCGAGGTGGTCCGGGGCGGCCACGTCCGCTCCCGGGCCGGCGTGAACGTGCCGGCGGAGCGCCTCTCGCTCCCCGCCGTGACCGAGGCGGACCGCCGGGCGCTCCGCGAGGCGCTCGACGTCGAGGGCAAGCGAGCCACCGAGGAGTTCCAGCGCGCCATCGCCGAGCTCGGCCGAGCGCTGGTCGCCACCCACTTCGGGACCGCCGACGAGGGCGGCAGCTGGCCGGTCCCCGTGCTCGAGCTCACGGCGCGGGCGTTCCGCATCCCGCCACCCGGCCGGCGCTCGCGCCTGCGAGCCGCCGAGCGCTACCTCGACACGATGGTCGCGGCCAAGCCGTCCGAGCTCGCGAGCACGTTCGGGTGGGCCGTCGACGAAGCCCGAGCGCTCCTCGAGACCCTCGTCCGCCGGGGACGCGCGAGCCGGGACGACGCGCTCGGGTACGTGAGCGCCGCGAGCGGCCCCGGGGGCGTGCGGCGACGGAGCACGTAGCGGCAGCGGCGCCCGGCGGATCAGCCGTTCGAGGCTCGTCCCCGAAGCCCGAGCGCGAGGGCGACCTGCGTGAGGTCCGAGCGCATCCCGTCCACCGAGGACTGCAACGCGTCCATCCGATGCCCGAACCGCTCATCGATCCGATCGATCCGGTGCTCCAGGCCCTCGAACCGCCGGTCGACGGCCTCGAAGCGCCCGTCCACGGCATCGAAGCGCCGGTCGATGGCCTCGAAGCGCCGGTCGATGGCCTCGAAGCGCCGGTCGATGGCCTCGAAGCGTCGGTCGATCATCTCGAACCGGCCCTTCCCGAGCCAGCCAAGGATCAACCCGACGATCGCTACGACCGCCGCGTTGATCGCCGTCGCCGCCACGTCCATCCTCGTCGCATCCTTCCTGGGGGAGGGATCCACCTCGAGGGGGTTCCGCCCGCGACGCTACCATCCGCCACCGACGGGGCCAAGGGCGACGCCGAGCCGCTCGGCGAGCGCCTGGGCCGCGGGCGGGCCCCGGCATACGCCCACGCGAGCAGGGGACTCGCTCAGGCGTCGGGATCGCCGTCGTCGTCCCGCGACCCCTCCGCCCCGCCGGCCTCGCGCTCCTCGATCACACGACGGATGCCGGACAGCACGAGCAGCGCGCCCGGGGCGAGAACGAGCACGGCCCACAGCCACGCCGCACCCAGGTCCGCTGCGGTACGCGCACCGCTCAGGAAGAACAGCGCGAAGGCGACGAACACCGATCCGGCGACGAACGAGAGCGGATCGAAGGCATGGCGCTTCATCGGCACGCCCTCTCGCGTTCGCGCCTGGGGAGGTGCTCCCGGTACACGCTCACGTCCCCGATCCCCACCGCGAGGTCCGCCATGATCGTGATCCCCGGGCCGAACCTCGGCTCCATGCGCCCCGCGAGCTCCACCTGCGTGCCCTGTCTCCACCGGGCCTGCAGGCTGACCCGGCCGTACCCGGCGGCGCCGCTGGCGATCACGCGCGCGTCGAACGGGACGTAGAGGCTCACCGACCCGAAGCCGCTCGACGCCTCCACCGGCACCGTCCCCGTCCGGCACCGGAGCTCCGAGAAGTCCACGTACACGTTGCCCATGACGACACGGTGCGCCCCTCGGGCCGTGGGTCTGGCGCCTCGCCCTCCAGGTCGCTGAGGAGCGACGGGAGCGGATCCGCTCGCAAGAGCGAGCCGAGATGGCCGCACACCTGCACGACTCCGTCCTGCAGACCCTCGCGCTCATCCAGCGGACCGAGGACCCGGCCGAGATGGTGGCGCTCGCGCGCGGCCAGGAGCGCGAGCTCCGCGCCTGGCTCTACAGCAAGGCCCCGGGGGCGCGCGCCGACTCGCTCTCGGCGGCGCTCGACGACGCCGCCGCCGAGGTCGAGCACACCCACCGGACGCCGATCGAGCTCGTGCTCGTCGACGACTGCCCGCTCGACGACGGGGTCCGCGCCCTCGTCCACGCGTGCCGCGAGGCGATTGTGAACGCGGCCCGGCACTCGCGGGCGCGCAGGGTCTCCGTCTACGTCGAGGTCGAGGACGACCGGGTCGTGGCGTTCGTCCGCGACCAGGGCATCGGGTTCGCCCGCGAGGCGGTGCCGGCCGATCGCCGCGGCATCGCCGAGTCCATCGAGGGACGCATGGAACGCAACGGCGGCGTCGCCGTGATCGAGACTGCCCCCGGTCGCGGCACCGAGGTCCGGCTCGCCGTCCCGAGGAGCCGAGCATGATCCGGGTCTTCCTCGTGGAGGACCACACGCTCTTCGCGAGCGGGGTTCGCTCCGAGCTCGGCGGATCCTTCGAGGTCGCCGGCCGAGCCTCGACGGCCGCCGAGGCCGTCCCGGCCATCCTGGAGGCCGACCCGGACGTCGTGCTCCTCGACGTCCACCTGCCCGATGGGAGCGGCGCGCGGGTCGCCGAGCGCGTGCTCGCCGAGCGCCCGCGCATCCGCTTCCTCGCGCTGTCGGTGAGCGACGCCGCCGAGGATGTGATCGAGACCATCCGCGCGGGGGCGCGCGGCTACGTGACGAAGTCCATCTCGCCGGGCGAGCTCGCCGACGCGATCCGGCGCGTGCACGAGGGCGACGCGGTCTTCTCGCCGAGGCTCGCCGGCTTCGTGCTCGATGCCTTCGCGGGGCGGGTACCGCCGCCGATCGACCCGGAGCTCGACCAGCTCACCGCCCGTGAACGGGAGGTGCTGCGCCACATCGCCCGCGGGTACATGTACAAGGAGATCGCCCGAGCGCTCCACATCAGCGCGAAGACCGTCGAGACGCACGTGAGCGCCGTGCTGCGCAAGCTCCAGCTCACGAACCGCCACCAGCTCAGCCGTTGGGCCTCGGATCGCCGGCTCGTCTGAATCTGAGCCCGCTCAGGCGAGCTCGGCGGCGGCGTGGCCGACGATCCCGATGCACTCCTCGATCCGGTCGCGGTGCGTGCGATGGCTCACGATGCACGCGCGGAGCACGTACCGTCCGCGGATCATCGTGCTCGAGCAGAACACGCGCCCGCTCGCGTTGATCCGCTCGAGCAGGCGGCGGTTGGCCTCGTCGTCGCCGTCGCGCAGTCGGAACGGCACGACCGTGAGCTGCGGCGCCCACGGCACCTCGATCTCCGGGATCGCCTTCAGCCCCTCGTAGAGGACCTCCGCGAGATCCAGCTTCTCGTCGAGGGCCTCTCGGAAGGCCCGGACCCCGTGGAGCCGGAGCGGCAGCCACACCCGCAGGCCGCGCCACTCGCGCGAGAGCTCGGCCGAGTACTCCGAGTAGTTGGGGAGCTCGCCGGCCTCGGCCAGGTCCTGCAGGTACGCCGCGCCCTCGTAGTGCGCCCGACGCAGCTCCTCCCCGTCGCGCACGACGAGCGCCCCGGTGCCGTAGGGCAGGAACATGCCCTTGTGGGGGTCGAGGGTCACGCTGTCGGCTCGCTCGATCCCCCGGAAGCGCTCCCGCCCGCGCTCGGTGAGGATGAAGAAGCCGCCGTACGCGCCGTCCACGTGCATCCACAGGTCGTGCTCGGCGGCGATCTCGGCCACCTGCTCGAGCGGATCGATCGCCCCGGTGTTCGTGGTGCCGGCGCTCGCCACGACCAGGAACGGGCGCAGGCCGGCCGCGAGGTCCTCGCGGACCATGCGACGCAGGGCGTCGGCGTCCATCCGCAGCTCGTCGTCGCTCGGGACGAGCCGGAGGTTCCGGCGCGAGAAGCCGGCGAGGGTCGCGGCCTTCGTGACCGAGGCGTGCGCCTGGTCGCTCACGTAGTACGTGCCGCGCGCAAGATCCTCGCCGAGCTTCGCGTGCCGGGCGGCGACCGTCGCCGAGAAGTTCGCCATCGAGCCGCCGCTCGTGAGCAGCCCCTGCGAGCGCTCGTCCCAGCCGAAGAGCGAGCAGAGCCAGCAGGCGACGTTCTCCTCGATCTGCACGACGGCCGGGCTCGGCGCCGCGAGCCCGACGTACCGGTTCACCGCGAGCGCGAGGAAGTCCCCGAGGGCGGCCGAGAACAGCCCGCCGCCGGGGATGTAGGCGAGGTACCCCGGCCCGCACGTCTCGTAGGCGTGCGCCGCGGCCTCGATCACCTCCGCGAGGACGGGCTCGAACGGCCCGCCGGTCTCCGGCGGCGCCGCCCGCAGCCGGCGCGCGAGCTCGAAGCCTCCCCCCCGGCCGGCCGCCGGCGCCTCCTCGAGTCCGCCGATGAACGAGACGACGGCCTCCAGGGCGGCCTCGCCGATCGCGCGCATCTGCTCGGGGCTCGGGTCGAGCGGGTACATCGCCGCCCATGCTACCGACCGGTCGCTACCATGCGCGGGTGGAGATCCGGCGCCTGCACGAGCCCCGCGGGTTCCTCGAGCTCGCCCGCCCGCTCCTCGCCCCCGACCGCGAGACCGAGGCCCGCCACAACCTGATCCTCGGCGTCGCCGGGACGGCGGCCGAGCGCCCCGAGCTGCACCCGGCGTTCCGCGCCTGGGTCGCGCTCGAGCACGGCGAGCCGGTCGCCGCCGCCAGCCGCACCCCGCCCTTCGCGGCGATCCTCGCCGAGCCGCGCTCGACGCCGGCGCTCCTCGCGCTCGTGGACGCCCTCGCGGAGGACGAGCCCGACCTGCCCGGCCTCGTCGGGAACGAGCCCCACGTCCACCGCGCGGCCGAGCGCTGGAGCGAGCGCACCGGCGCCGGGGCCTCGGTCCCGCAACGCCACGGCGTCTACGCGCTGACCGAGGTGCGCGAGGTCCCCCGCCCCGCCGGCGCCCCCCGTCCGGCCACCCCGGCCGACCGAGACCTGCTCCTCGGCTGGCTCCTGGACTTCGCCGAGGAGGTGCCGGTCCCCGGCTCCGGGGATCCCGGCTTCCTCGAGCGCATCATCGACGCCCGCCTGGACCACGGGTGGTGGTGGCTCTGGGAGGACGGCGGGCCGGTGAGCCTCGCGAGCTGCTCGGCCCCCACGCCGACCGGGATCCGCATCGGCCCCGTCTACACCCCGCCCGAGCGCCGCGGTCGCGGCTACGCGACGGCGCTCGTCGCCGAGCTCAGCCGGCGGCTCCTCGCCGAGGGCCACCGCGCCTGCTACCTGTACGCCGACCTCGCGAACCCGACCTCGAACGCGATCTACGAGCGGATCGGCTACCGACGCGTGGCCCACTCGGCCGAGATCTCGTTCGTCGGACGCTCGGGCTAGGGTCGGGCGATCCGGGTCTGCGGGTGGAAGGCGGCCCAGTCGAACCAGAACGAGTCGAACGCCGCCACGCTCGGGAGCCGGGCCCCCTCGAGCGGGCCCGAGATCGCGCGACCGAGGAGGTTCCAGACGCTACCGGTCTCGCGGTCGACGATCCCTCCGCCTGTCGCGATGAACCGCAGCCGCCTCCCCTCGGTCACGGGGAGGAACGCTCCGGCGGCACCGACGTCGCGCGAGTCCGTGAGCAGGGGCGCGTCCACGGCGGAGACCGTCCCCGCGTGCCAGAACACGACGACCGCCTCGCCCGCGAGGCTGACCTCGATCGTGCTCCATCCCGCCACCGCTCGCCGCTCGAGCAACGCGAAGGGGACCGCCAGAGCGTCCCCGCCCGCCCGCATCCCGAGCACCCGCGCGAGCCCGGGCAGGCGGCGGTCGATGCGCCCCTGGAAGAACGGCGGCCGCTCCCCGCGGTCGTAGCCTTGGTAGGGGTTGAGGCCGTACGGGGCTCTCGCCCCGGTCTTCGGCCCGAGGGGCGCGTAGGACGGCATCTGCAGCACGGACCCGCGCGGATGTGCGTCGGCCCAGTCCCCCCACGAGACGAGCTGGGCCGGCACCATCTCGAGCTCGGTGCCCTCGAAGGGCCCCCCGATCGACCGGCCGAGCACCTGGGACCAGAGCGAACCCGTCTGCCGATCGACCATGACGAGGTTGGAGTGGAGCAGGAGACCCGACACGCCGAAGGTCAACGCCTGTCCCTCGACCCTCGGGCGCTCGAAGACGATCCCGGTGTTGCAGAGCGGGCAGTAGGTCACGAGGACGGGCACGCCGCCCACTCGGTCGTTCACGATCTCGTGGAAGATCAGGTAGCGGATCGGATAGGCGCGCGCGTGGCCGTCGATCTCGACCGAGAGGACGGGCTCCTCATCGGGGAGCGTGGTCGACGCGACCCGGGCGAACCGGGGGTCGTCGATGGCCGGGATCTGCTCCGGGGCGAGCACGTATCGCACGTCATCCGCGTAGCGCTCGCCGGGTGAGGCGATGCCCTCCGGACCGGTGGGCACCCCGACCGGCTGCGGTTCCGCCACCGACCGAGCCCGGTCGCCCGAGCGCCACCACGCGCCGACCCATGCTCCGGTCAGGATGAGGATCGCGAGGCCCGTGGCCACAAGGACCTTCACGCGAGGGCCGAGCTCCCCTCGAGTGCGCACGGGACCTCACCCCGTCTGGCCGAAGTGCTCAGCGATCAGGGCCTCGAGCGTCTCCGCGTTCAGCGCGCCCACCCAGATGTCCGCGATCTCGCCCCCCGGGCGAACGAACACGGTCGTCGGCATCCCGGTGCTCCCGAGCGCGCTGAAGAAGGCGCCCCGCTCGTCGAACGCGGTGTCGTACGTGATGCCGGTCCGACGGGCGAGATCGATGCTCGCGCCCCGCGCATCGCTCTGCGAGATCCCGAGGAACGCCACCCGGTCACCGAGGCGCTGGTGGACGCGCTCGAAGTCCGGCGTCTCGGCCACGCAGTTCGGACACCAGGAGGCGAAGAAGTTGATGACGAGCGTCGGTCCGCGTACGTGGCGTAGGTCACGGTCCCGTGCCCCTCGAGCGCCGGTAGCTGCAGGGACCGGAGGGCTCCACCGACCCGAAGGTCCCCCGAGAACGCGACGCCGCCCGAGCCTCCGCGGACCAGGGACAGCCCGACGAGCACGATCGCAAGGAGACCCGCCGCCCACACGAGGGTCCGGCGGACGCGTGCGCTCCTGCGTTCGCGCCGGAGGCGACGGGCCCGCTCGGCTCGGGCGGTCGCGCGACGCTCGCGCTTGGCCGCGGCTCGATCGGCCGCACGCGCGCCGTCGTTCATCGCTCCTCCCCGCCGGCGCCCCCGGTCATCTGGACGGAGGCGCGCACCCGGTCCCGCAGCCCGCGCGGCACGGGCTCGCGCGCGTCCTCGGCCGCGGCTCGACCGAGCCGTCCGAGCAACACCTCGCGCCAACAGTCCTCGCAGTCCAGGAGGTGCGTCTCGAACCATCGGATCGCCCTCCGCGGCAGCTCCCCGGAGACGTACTCGGCGGCGTTGCGCTCGGGGTCGTGCCGCCGCAGCCGGACCCACCAGCTCCTCATCGACCCACCTCCTGCACCGCGCTCCCGAGGAGGCCGGCGAGCGCTCGACGTCCACGGTGCAGGCGCGAGAGCACCGTGCCCCTCGGGGTGCCCATCACCCGCGCGGCCTCCGCCGTGGAAAGACCGGCAAGGTCCACCAACGTGATCGCCACGCGCTGCTCCTCCGGGAGGCTCCACATCGCGAGGTGGAGCGCGTCCCGGTCGAGCGAGGCCAAGGCCGCCCCCTCCGGGTCCTCCTCCCCCACGACGGCAGCCCCCTCCTCCAGGGCCACCTCTCGGGGACGACGCGACCGGCTCCGGTACCGGGAACGGGCCAGGTTCAGGCAGATCGTGGCCAGCCACGGCTCCACCCGCTGGGGTCGCCGACGCTCCGTCCGGGCGCGGAAGGCAGCCAGGTAGGTGTCCTGGGCGAGGTCCTCGGCCTCCTCGCGGCTCCGCACCAGCCTCCGGGACAGGTTGTAGACGAGATCCATCGCACCCATCGTCGCCCGCAGGAAGGAGTCCTGATCGTTCGTCATCGCCCTCTCCCCCTGAGGACGCCGGAGGGCCGCCCCGGATTCCCGAGACGGCCCCCGCGTCGTCCGCTCCTCACGCTCCGCGCTCCCCGGGGATCTCCCCGATCCGCAGGGCTTGGAACCGCAGCACGGTCGCGATCGTCGCGAGACCGAGCGAGATCGCGAGCAGGTACGTCGCGATCCCGATCCGTCGCACCGCCTCGAGCCACAGGCTCCAGCGTTCGATCCCGTCGAGCACCGCCGCGTTCCCCGAGGCCGCACCGACCCCGAGGATCACGTGGCCGACGACGGCGGCGAGCAGGGTCATCATCGCCACCGCCATGAGCCCGATGAACGCCTTCGCGGTCGCCGGCATGACGGGCGTCTCCACGCTCACCCCCACGGCCTCCTGCACCCGCCCGCCGCCGTCGCGGAACTCACCGAGGATCCGCGCGATCGCGAACGAGACTGCCCGCGAAGACGGATGCGAAGCCGAGGAAGTTCACCGCCGGCACGAACTGCCCGAGCGCCGTGATCGTGTGCGGGTCCCCGCCGCCGGAGATCAGGGAGGCCCGCACTCCCCCGAGGATCGCTCCGGCCGGGAACGCCATGACCGCCATGAGGAGCATCGGTCGCGATGCCGATCTTCAGGGTCGCGAACCCGACCACCGTGAGACCGAACGTCCAGGCCACGATCGCCCCGATCCGGTCCCCCGCTCGCACCTCGTCGGTCAACCCCCCGGCCACGAGGCCCGCCACCAGCACCACCCCGGTGATCGCGAACCCCACCGCCGCGAGCGCGAGACCTGCCGTCCGACCACGCTGCGCTGCGGCGAGCTCGCCCTCCCTCGATCTGAGATCGATCGCCATCTCGATCCCTCCCCACTGGGGCACCCTGCCCCTCGATCCGCTCAACCGAGGGTCAACCGCGGCGGTCCCGGAACGTCACCGGGATGACGTTCTTCCGCGCCGGCGTCCGCGGTCGGATCACCGACCGGCTCGGGTGGCGAGGGATGTGGGCTCGAGCACCTCGATCCTGCGGTACCCGAGGGAGAGAACCCCTCCTCGTTCCAGCTCCCCCAGGACCTTGTTCACAGCGGGGCGCGAGGCCCCGAGCAGCTCGGCGATCGTGCCCTGCGACAGGCAGACACGCTCCCCCCCACCTCCGACCTCTTCCAGGAGGAGCGAGCACACCTGCTGCCGGAGGTCGCCGCGTGTCAGCTGGAGGAGCCGTGAGTACGCCCGCTGCAGTCGCGAGGCCAGACTGAACAGGAACCGATGGCACACGGCGGGGCGCTCGGCGAGGAGACGCTGGAGCCTCGCCGCGCCGAGCCGGATGAGGTGGACCTCGGTGAGGGCCCGGGCGGAGAAGGGTGGCGGGAGCCCGCACAGGAACGGGATATCCCCGAAGACGTCCCCTTCCCGCAGGACCTGGAGGACCACCCGGTGATGCGCCCGGCGCCGGTACAGCTCGACCGAGCCGGACCGTATGACGGCGATCGACGAGACGACCTCGCCCTCCGTCGTCAACCTGGTGCCGGCCGCCACGCGCTCGGTCTGCGCCAGCGCGCCCAGGGCCCCCAGGTCCGCGTCCGTGAACGGCGCGAGGTCGCCACGGCCCAGGCATCGCGCGAGCCAGCCCGCTTCCTGCAGCGTGACACGCTCCACGCATCCTGCAACCACCCCGACGGGCGCGTTCATCCATCAGATCGGCGGCTCGAACCCGTTCACGAGACGCAGCAGCGGTGCGATCATCCGGACCCACAGCCCGCTGATCAGCAGGAGCCCGATGCCGACGAGGGTGCCGCCGGAGGCGAGCGCGACCGCGCGGTAGTGCCGTTGCAGGACCGCGAGACGCCGCAGCAGGCCGCCCACCCCGAGGCCGACGAGCAGGAACGGGACACCAAGACCGAGCGAGAACGAGAGCAGGAGCAGCCCGCTCCTCAGGGGATCGGCCTGGGCCGTCGCGAGCGCCAGCGTCCCGGCCAGCACGGGCCCGATGCACGGCGTCCAGCCGGCCGCGAAGGCCATGCCGAGCGGGAACGCCGTCGCCACGCCCGGCCGCACCCGCGAGAGCCAGGGCCGGTGCTCCGCGTACACGGCCGCGGAACCGGCCCGCAGGGCGTACATCAGGAGGAAGACCCCGGCCGCGAGCACCACCACCCCGGCGACGCGCTGGCCCGTGACCGACCGAACGATCGGGATGAGCGCGCCGGCGAAGACGCCGAGGAGCGTGAACACGACCGAGAAGCCACCGACGAACAGGAGCACGGGGGCGAGCCGATGCCGGCTCGGATCGCCCGGACCTCCGCTCGCGGAGACGAAGGATACGTACCCGGGAACGAGCGGGAGGACGCACGGCGAGGCGAAGGCCACCACCCCCGCCGCGAAGGCGAGGAGGGGGCCCCACCACGCGGACAGGTCGAACGCGCCCATCACCCGACGGACGCGGGGCGCACCTCGGCGATTCCCGGCCTGGCCGCCCCGTGGGGGCGGGAATCGAGCCGGGGGTTCCGACGTCCCCTCTCATGAGCGACGATGCCACCCCCCTCTCTGGTCCGATGGCTCGCGCTGGCGGTAGCGGCGGCCCTCACGCTCACCGCCTGTGCACGCGCCGGCGACGCGGCGCCTCCGAGCCCCGGATCCGGCTCGTCGTCACCTGCCGGGGGGGCCGGCCTCACGCCGGCCCCCCTCGTCGACCCCGACGAGATCATCTCCGGCGGTCCTCCCCCCGACGGGATCCCGCCGATCGACGAGCCGCAGTTCCTGCCGCCCGATGACGCGGACTTCCTGGAGCCCCAGGAGCCGGTGCTCGCGGTCGAGGTGAACGGGGACGCGAGAGCCTACCCGTTGCAGATCATGATCTGGCACGAGATCGTGAACGACCGTATCGGCGGCGTCCCGATCACCGTCACCTACTGCCCCCTGTGCAACACCGGGATCGCGTTCGAGCGCCCGAGGATCGACGGCGAGCTCCTCGACTTCGGCACGTCTGGGAAGCTGTACAACTCGAACCTCGTGATGTACGACCGCCAGACCGAGACCTACTGGACCCAGGCGACGGGCCTCGCGGTCCTCGGGCCGCTCACCGGCCACCAGCTCACCTTCGTCCCCGCCCGGATCCTCTCGTTCGAGGACTGGGCGGCGGCCCACCCCGACGGGCTCGTGCTCTCCCGAGACACCGGCCACAGCCGCCCGTACGGCGAGAACCCGTACGTGGGCTACGACTCGAGCGGCGATCCCTTCCTGTTCTCGGGCGAGCGCGACACGCGCCTCGGCCAGACCGACCGCGTGCTCGGGCTCGTGATCGGCGAGGACGCCGTCGCCTTCCCCTACGCCGAGCTGCGTGACCGATCCGTCGGCGGCTGGGCGGTCGTCGAGGATGAGGTCGGCGGCCTCCCGGTGGTCGTGATCTGGAAGGCGGGCACGACCTCCGCGCTGGATGAGGCCGACATCGCCGCCTCGAGGGACGTCGGCGCCGTGGCTGCCTTCGATCCCAGGGTGGGCGATCGGCGCCTCACCTTCGAGGCGCGCCCCGAGGGCGTGGTCGATCGGCAGACCGGGAGCACGTGGAGCATCACCGGCGTTGCCGTGGCCGGCCCCCTGCGCGGCGAGCGTCTCGAGCCGCTCATCGGCATCGACAGCTTCTGGTTCGACTGGGCCGCCTTCCACCCGGAGACGCGGATCTACGGCGCGCCCTGAGCGGCCCTGAGCGGGGGAGAGCGGGGTCCGGCCCGAGCCCTCAGATGATCCGCACGAGCGAGCCCTCCCGGAACGGCGTCGCCGAGAGCTCCGCCCCGACCCTCCCGTAGACGGAAAGCGGGACCGAGATGTCCGCGAGGTGCAGCTCGCCGACCACCTCGGGGGCGTGCCGTAGTCCCGCCTTCGGCATCGCGAGCGTGAGCGTCGCGGTCGCCCGGATGCACGGATCGCCGACCCGGCCCGTCGTCGCGTCGAGACCGCTCGGGAGATCGAGCGCCACCACCGGGATCCCGCTCGCGTTGGCCCAGCGGATGAGCTCGGCCGCTCGCCCACGCGGGTCACCGTCGAGCGCGTACCCGAGCAGCGCGTCGACGAGCACATCGGCGTC
>ENA-ORXB01002292-ORXB01002292.1-sediment-metagenome-genome-assembly--contig:-NODE-2292-length-17128-cov-16.070905_pt1 | contig 17128 bp, 14 predicted proteins | sample MGYA00237863_ERZ511475 | MGnify/ENA primary metagenome ERZ511475 (study PRJEB26305, sample SAMN06343858) | sediment metagenome | isolation source: hot spring sediment | place: Canada: British Columbia... | reverse complement strand
ACGCCGCCGCGCGGCTTGGGCTACTTCCTGCGCACCACCTCGCCCGCCTTCATTCTGGGCGAGGAGCAGGTGGATGTGAATACCGCCTACCTCATCCCGTTGCAAGAGGGTTGGAACATGATTGGCAACCCCTTCCCGTTCAATGTGCCGTGGGCGGCGTGCGAGGTGCAGGTCATCGGCGAAGGGGGCGTTGTGCAGCGACTTAGCCTCCAAGAGGCTGCCGACCGCGAATTCATCCGCCTGCAAATCTACCGCTACATCCCGCTGACGGGCGAATACACTTGGCGCACTGCGCCGCTGGGCGAGTTGATTGCGTGGCAAGCGCACTGGGTGCGCGCGCTCAAGCCGTGCACGCTGGTCGTGCCACCTGTCGGCAGCCTGCGCAGTCAGCCCGACGACGCGCCGCGCGTCGCGCCCGCGCAGTCCGAAGGTTGGCTGCTGCGCCTGATTGCCCGCAGCGGCGACCGCGAGGACGCCAACAACTTCATCGGGACTGCCTCCAACGCCAACGACGCTCTCGGCAGCGAGGATGTGGAGAAACCGCCCGCATTCCAGTCGTATGTCGCGCTCACGATTCTGGAACCGCGCACGCGCAGCGCGCTGGCGCAAGACCTCCGGCGCAACGCGCGACGCACGCAGCGCTGGGACATCGAAGTCGCGACCGACCAGCCCAACGCTGAGGTCACCTTGCAGTGGAGCCAAGAGCTGCCCGTGCCGAAAGGCACACGGCTGGTGCTGATTGACCAAGTCACGGGCGAGCGCATCTCGATGCTGCAGAAGAGTTCGTACCGCTTCCGCACGGATGAGACCAGCCGACGGCGGTTTGCTATCGAGGCGCAGCCCGCCCGCGCCAGCCGCCTGCAGGTGACGAATGTGTCGGTCACCCAGACTCGCGGCAACCAGTTCGCCATTCAGTACGCGCTCAACAGCGAAGCGTCGGTGCAGGTGCTGGTTCAGGATGCAACGGGCAAGACCGTCGCGCGTCTACAAACAGGCACGCGCACTTCAGGCGTCAGCACGGCGACTTGGAACGGGCGCACCGATTCGGGCATCGCGGTGCCGCCCGGAACCTATCAGGTGCAGATTATTGCGACAGGCGACGACGGCGAGGCTGCGCGTGTGGTGCGACCCCTTGTGGTTGCCCGCTAAGGAAGGAGGCTACAGATTATGAAACGATGGATGTCAGCAATCTTGAATGGTAGTCTGGTGATGGGGATTGCCCTCGCCCAAGGCGGGAGCTATCAGCCAGGACCTGGGCAACCGTGCGGCTGCCCCAACAATGATAATCCCGTCAGCGACGATTACCGTGCGATTAATGTTGACAACGGCGTACTGGGTGCAACGCTTGGCTTGGATGGTACTGTCACTTGGATTACAGGATGCTTCCCGATTGAGAACGCGGAATGTACCACCCGCCCTGCGGAGGGCAGTATCCAGCTGGGCACTTCAGGCGGCAACGCGCTGCTGGGCGATCGGGGAATCGCGCTGACCTCGGGTTATCCGTGGGGCGTCTATCCGGGCGGGATGTATATCACTATGCAGGCGCAGCGCGAGGGTCAGACCCAAACCTTCGTATGGGGACGCGAGGGCGGACCGACGGTCACTTTTGATCAAGCGTGGCGCGGCGCGAGCGGGTTCTACATCCGCCGCATCTGGAATGTGGAAGGCTGGGACACTGACCTGCGGATCGATTTGGTACAGTCCGCAGCGCGTATCAGCCTGCGCGTGCGCAACAACGGCGACACGCCCGCCTCACTCGCGCTCCGCTTGGCTTCGGATGTGGAAGTCGGCGTCGAGGAGGGCTTTGATCGCAACGGCGCGTCGCGACCGCCCTATGTCTACGTGCAAGGGCAGCGTCCCATCCGCACCTACACCGATATTCGGGGCGTGCAAATCCCCAACGCTATCGAGTTCTATCTGGGGCGCGGCAACCTCGCCGGCTCCTCGCGATACCTTCTGCGCCCCGTCAAGGGATTCGAAGACCAGACGCCTATCGATCGGCTGGTCGTCGGCACGTGGTTTTTCATACAGGGCACAACTATATGGGAGCCGACGCTGTTCCCCGATGCGTTTATCAGTGATGTCGCGATCAACCTGTTCGTTAACGCACGCAACTTCGCGCCGGGTCAGGAGCGTGAGTTTGTGTTCTATGTGACGCTGACGCCTGTGGATCTGGATGTGCAGCCGCCTGTGGCAGTAGGCGTCGAGGCGTTGCCTGTGGTGGAACCGAACCCACAAGACCTGTCGCAGCTGGCAAACAACGGCGAGTTCGTGATCGCCGCCAGTGTCACCAATCAGTACTTCATCGTCGGGCGCGAGATTGACCTGACGAATGTGGCGGTCGACTTGTCGCTGCCTGCAGGCGTCTCGCTTGCGCCTGGGGAAACGCGCACCCGCACCATCGCGCGCCTTGCACCTGGGCAGACCGCGCCCTTGAGGTGGCGTGTGGTGGCAGACCCGACCACAGTGGGCTTCGTGACCTTCCGCGTTTCGGTGCAGGCGCCGCCCGCACCCACAAAGTCCGTGGCGCGCACGATTCTCATCTCCGCCACCGCCAACCGCAAACTGGAGTCGGGCTTCCAGATCGTCTCGATTCCCTTCACGACCACCAGCTCACTGGATGAGGTGTTGAATCTGCCCGGCGCGTACCAAGCGAAGCGCTGGAACCCCGAACGCGAGCTATATGAGACCATAGACACTATTCAGCCTGGTCAGGGCTTCTGGATCTTCTTGCCAGGCGACGCCACCACTGCCCAATACGATGCGACCAACTTACGCTTCCCCGACAATGTGTTCACCACAAGTGTGCCGCTGCCGCTCAAGCGTGGGTGGAACCAAATCGGCAATCCGTATCCCTATCCGCTCGTACTGGGGCAGGTCGTCGTGGTTGCTGCCAGCGACCCACGACGCAGCCTAAGCTTCTTCGAGGCGGCGCAGCGCGGCGTGATTCGTGGCGTCCTCTATTTCTGGGACGAGTTCTCGCGTGAATATAAGTTCACTTCTGACCCGAACACGCCACTCCTGCCGCATCGGGGCTACTGGATCAAGGCGAATGAAGATATCGAATTCGTCTACCCGCCTGTGTTTTTGCCAGGTACGGGCTTTGGCGGGGTAATCATCCGTTCCGCTGAGGAGCGTCCTAATCTGCCCAACGACTGGCGGTTGCAGATTGTGGCGCGCACGACGCGCGGGGCGGACACGCAGAACTTCATCGGCATAAGCAGCGGGCGTAGCGCAGGCGACATCGAGGAGCCGCCCACACCGCTTCCAGAGCGCCCTGTGAACCTGGTCATTCTCAAGTCGGGCACAGGCGCGCCGCTGATGCAAGAAATCCGCCCGCTTGCCAATCGCCAACAGTTCGACCTGCTGGTGGAGGCGACTTCGGGCGAGGAGGTCACGCTGACCTTCCCGAACCTGAACACAGTGCCGCAGGGCTATCGCCTGCGCCTGACCGACCTGAACACGGGACGCGCGGTCGACCTGCGCACGACGCCCGAGTACCGCTTCATCTCCACAGGGCGCACGCGCCTGCAAATCACCGTCGAGCGCGCGGCGCGCTCAGGCGCGCTGATTACCAGCGTGAATGTGGGCAGCGCAGGGCGCGGCGCCAACAGCGTGTCCATCTCCTATGTGCTGGCAGACAACGCGCAGACCAGCATCCAGATTCTTGGCTCGGATGGTCGAGCGATTGCAAGCCTGCATCGCGGACGCGCAGCCACGCGCGGCGTCAACACGGTCTCGTGGAACCTGCGCGACGATCAAGGGCGCGCCGTACCGCCGGGAACCTATCAGGTGCAGGTCGAGGCGCGCACTGAAGACGGTCAGACGGCGCGCGCGGTGCGACCGCTGGTGCTGACCCGATAACGCATCACGGGCTGGGGTAAACGCCCCAGCCCGCCTAAAGGAGGCGCAATGGTGAGAACTTTCTGGGCAGTTTTAATTGCGTGCCTGTCGCTCGGATGGAGCGCGGCGCAGACGCGCGAGCTGGTGCTGTTCCCGTTCGCGCAGGGCGCGGCGGTGCAACCGAGCGACGAGTTCAATGTAAATGTCGAGGCGCTCAACGCCCTCTACGCGCAGCTCAAAGAGATTCCCAGCATCTATGTGCTACGGTTCCGTGAGACGAACCCGTCGATTACCCGCGCGATTGAGGAGAACCGTATTCGGCGCGACCGCCTGAACCCACCGTTCAACGAGCGCGAGGCGGACGGTACTTGGCGCGCCGCGCGCGTGGGCGCACTGCTGGATGTTGACCTCGCGTTTGCAGGGCGCATCGAGGAGTTCAGCTACGACCCCACCAAGCGCGAGGCAATTATCACCATCAGCGGCGACCTCATCGATGTGCGCACGGGTGAGGTCATCGTCTCGGTGGCGGAGTCAGGACGCGGGCGGTTAGGCTCTGACCAAGAGGATGTGAACATCGCCCGAATCGCTGCGGTGGCTGAGGTCGCCCAGAAGGTGGGCGCAGCGTTGCGCGAACGCTTAGCGCCGCCTGTGCAGCAACCAACCCAACCGCAAGAAGAGCGTCGCCCCGACCGCAAACGCGAGCGCGCGACAGTGACGCTGTTCGCGATTATTCTGGGCGCGGTGCTGGGCGGCTCGCAGTTTTAGAATGTGCAAGCGACCCATCCGACGACTGATCGGGGCAGGGGGGCTGTGGCTCCTCTGCCTTTGTGCTTGTTGGGCGAATGGGGCAATTCGCCTGAGCGTCTACCCCGCGGCGGCGGTCGCCGACGGCGCAACGCAAATTCTGGTGGTCGCCGAAGTGCGCACCAGTCAGGGCAAGCCCGCGCCCGACGGCACGCAGGTCGCGTTCACCACGACGCTGGGCGCGTTCCGCGAGCCTGTGGTCGCCACCGAGGGCGGCGTGGCGCGTGCGACGCTCATCGCCAGCCAGACGCCCGGCGCCGCGACGATTACCGCGACCGCTGTCGGGCTGGGCGTTGTGGGTGAGACTCAGGCGCTGTTCGTGGCGACCCAAGACGAGCTGCGCAGCGCGACCGACTATGTGCAAGTGCTGGGCGCGGAGTACCTCGCCTACGCCAACGAGCAGCGCGTCATCGCCGCGTCGGGCAAGGCGCGCGGCGCAAGCGTCCGCTTCGGCTTCACGCGCATCGAGGCGGACGACCTGCAGCTGGAAGTGGAGAGCCTGCGCGTGAAGGCGCGCAACGCTCGCCTGCAGTACGGCTCCGAAGCTGCCGAGTTTGCCGAGCTGAGCTACGAGTTGCGCGCCTTGCAAGGCTACGGGCTGACCCAACGCGATGGACGCTGGGAAGTCGTGCGCGTGCGCTACGGGGCAACCGAGCCGTTTGACGCTGTGGTACCGCCTGAGCTGTTCCAGTTCGCCGACATCTCCGAGTCGGATTTGGTCATCAAGGCGGCGCAGATTTGGTTCTACCCGAACGAGCGCATCCAGTTCCACCGCGCGGAGTTTTATGTGGGCGAGGTGCGCTCGCTGAGCCTGCCGCTCTATTCGCAGAGCCTCTGGAGTGGTGGCGTCGGCAGCGACACGCTGATTGGCGTGCAGAGCGGGCAGGTCTATCTGGATGTGCCGTACTACTACACGCTGTCGCCGACGCAGATTGGCGCGTTGCGCTTGCGCACGGCGCAGGTGGGCGGGCGCACCATGGGCGCGGCGCGAGGGATGTTCCTTGACCTCGAACACGAGTATCGGGTCGGGCTGGGCACGGGGATGGTGAGCCTCACCAGCCTGGCACGCAGCGACTGGGGGGTGAACTGGCGGCATCAGCAGCCGCTTGCGCCGAACACGCGCCTTGCGCTGTGGCTCGACTCGCCTGCGCATCAGGGCGTCTACGGCTCCCTGCAACTCTCGCATCAGGCGCGCGGCTACTCGACAGGCGCGACGCTTGCGGGCAGCACCTATTGGCGCGGCGCGCGTGCGCAGAGTCTCCGCACGGATGTGTTCATCGAGACCACTCCGCGCCGCGTCGCCGATTTGCCGCTGCGCCAGAGCCTATCGCTGAACCTTACGATCAACCGCGTGCAAGGCAGTTTGGGGACACAGACCCGTGAGGGCGTCGGCGTCCGCGCACGCTGGAATCTCATTCCCCAATCGCTGGGGCAGGGAACCACCCTCACGGGCGGGCTTACGGTGGGGCGGTTCGTGGGCAACCTACCCAACGCGGGCTGGAGCCTCACAGGCACTTTAGGGATTACGCAAGCGTTGGGCGCGAGCGGCGCGCTCAGCATCAACTATGACTACGCTCAAGACGCGCTCGGCGCAAACCTGCTGGGCAGACACCGACTGTCGGGCAGCCTCACTTGGAGCGCTGGCGAGCGATACTACCTCACAGGCTACTTCAGCCGCGCCTTAGACGCCGATTCTGTGAGCTATGTCGGGGACTTCTCGTGGCGAATTAGCCCCCTCTGGCGGATGGGATTGGGGTACACTTGGCAGCAGTATCAGCAGTACGACTTTCGCGACCAAACCTTCACCATCGCCTATCGGATAGGCTTCCGCGAGGTCGCGCTGACTTGGTCGTCCTTCACGAAGCGATGGGGCTTCGACCTGCTCACGGCGTTCTACTAAACGCAGGGTTAACTTACACAAGGGTAGAGTATAGACGCACACTTTGGAGGCGGGCTATGTATGAGGTCAGGGATGTAGCCGTTGCGCCGTTGCCGCGTCTGGCGCGTTATTGTACGGCAGGCGCAGGCGTCGGCGTCTCGGCGTTCGAGTTGGTGTCGTTCGATCGCGCGCTGCGTCAGGCAGGCTTTGCGGACTACAACCTGTTGCGCGTGTCCAGCATTTTGCCGCCGAGCGTGGCGTTGCGACCAAGCGTTGATGTGCCAAAGGGGAGCCTGTTGCCTATCGCCTACGGCGTGTTCAGTTCGGACGAAGCAGAGCGCACAATCGCTGCCGCCGTCTCGCTGGCGTTCCCCACCGACCCGCGCGAAGTCGGCGTGATTATGGAGACCGAAGGCTATATGACCGAGCGCGAGGCGCACGAGATGGTCGCCGCGATGGCGGAAGAGGCGATGGAGGATCGCAATCTCCGAATCGCGCGGCTGGAGGTCGTCGCGATCGAGGCGCAGGTCGAACTCTACACGACGGTGTTCGCGGGCGTCGCACTGTGGTGAGCCTACGAGGGCGCACGGCGTCGCGCGAGGTGTTCAAACTCCAGCGCGACATCGGCGACCACCGAACGCAGGTCGGAGAGCAGGGGCAGCTGGGCGCGGGCGATTGCCACATCGTCCAAGTCTAACGGCGCGACCAGCAGCGCCTCTTGATTGATCGGTCCCTGCGCAATCGCCTTGCCGAAGGGGTTCACCACCCACGACGCGCCCACAAAACCCTTGCCGCCCTCGAAGCCGACCAGACTGGACTGCACCACATACAGCGTATGCTCGCCGCCGATTTGGGTGAGCATACGCCGATACGCCTCCACATTCTCGATCTGCTCGGCTTGGAACCCGCGCGCGGGCGAGGCGGTCGGCACATACAACACCTGCGCGCCTTTGAGCGCGACAATCGTGCTGGTAATTGAATGCCACACGTCCTCGCAAATCAGAATCGCCGCCCGCCCAAAGCGCGTCGGGAACACTTCCAGACGACGCCCCCGCGCCACGAACCGCTCCTCCTCGAACACGCCGTAGGTCGGCAGGAAGAATTTCTGATGCACATGCAGAAGCGACGACTGTGCAGGTTCTGGCTCTAAAGTTGCATAGAGCGCGGAGTTGAAGTATTCGCCGTCGAGGTACTCGTAGAAGCCGACGCAGATGTCGAGCGGGCGGTCGGGCTGCAGGTCGGCGTACATGCAGGCGAGGTCGTGCAGCAGTTGCGTCGCGGGGATGGCTAACTCGCGCACGCCGCCCTCTACGAAGTAGCCTGTGGTCGCCGTTTCGGGCAGCGCCAACACATCCACGCCCTCCTGAAGCGACTGGCGCATCAGGTCGCCTATCCGCTCCAGATTGCGTCGGTACTGCCCCTTGGTCGGCTTGAACTGCCCAATCCCGACCGTAAACCGCCGCTGCACGCCCTCGAACAGGTCGCGTTGCATCATAGCCGTCTCAATAGTCCACAGGACGCAGGTAATACTCGCCGATGGCGGTCGTGGAGAGCATCGCGACGGTCGGCAGGTGGCGTTTCCAGTGCGTGCTGTCCACCTTGTTTTTGACCAGCCACACATCCTCGGCGGGGAAGCCCATCTCGATCAGGCGTTCGGGCGCATAGCCCTGCGTGAGATAGTGCAGGATTCGGTCAGCGCGCTGGTACGAGATGCCGAAGTCGCCCTCGTCGGTTTGCCCGACGATGAGGTCGGCTGACGCGGGCTTTTGCACGATAACTTCGGGCACACCCAAGTAGCGCGCCAGTTGCCACACTTGGGTCTTGAACAGGTCGCCGATGGGGTTCACGGGCGGCGAGTCGTCGGCGTGCCAAGTGAAGTAGCCGAACAGCCGCTCGCTTTTGTTGCCTGTGCCGATGGGCAGCGCGCCGAGTTTCGCCGACTGGTCGAACAGGACAATCATGCGCATCCGAGCGCAGATGTTGCCGATGCGCGTCGGGCTGGCGTCAGGCTCGAACGCCTCCAGATAGGCGTCCACCATCGGCGTAATCTCAATCACGCGGTGGTGGATGCCCAACTCACGCACGACCAGCATCCCGTGTTCCAGCGACTCGGGGCTGCTGACCTTGTAGGGCATCAGGAAGGCGTACACATTTTCGGGACCGAACGCGCGGGCACACAGGTAGGCGACGACCGAGGAGTCCACGCCGCCGGACAGTCCCAGCAGCGCTTTGGAGAAGCCGCGCCGTCGCTGCACCTCGTCGCGCAAAAACTCCACCAGCCACTCGGCGACCAGCGGCGCGTTGATGCGCAGCGGCTCGTCCGAGTTCGGGTCATTAATCGTCGGCTTGATGACGGGAATCGTTTGCATAGGTTCACCTCGTAAAGCGGTTTGGGTCAAAGGGCGCGATGGGCAGTTCGGTCGCGCCGTTCAAGATTACATCGGCAATCGCGCGTGCGGTGGCAGGGGCGAGTAGGATGCCGTGATAGGCGTGCCCTGCGGCGAGGTACAGCCCGTCATAGCCCGCCACTGCGCCGATGTAGGGATTGTGGTCAGGCGTATCGGGGCGCAATCCCACCGTGTGCCCCAGCACGGTCGCGTGCATCATGTGGGGTGCGAGGCGCACGAGGTTGTGTGTCAGCACAGCATAGCCCTCGACGGTAGCGCGTGCGTCGTAGCCCGCCTGTTCGCGCGTTGCCCCCAGCAGCACGGTTCCGTCCGCGCGGGGCACGAGGTAGCCCACAGGCGATGAGAGGATGCGCCGCACGGGCAGGGGTAAGTCGCCCAGCGACAGGATAACGCCGCGCACGGGCGTTATGGGCGCGTGTATCCCAAGTGGCTGCAATAGTGCGCCTGCCCACGCGCCCGCCGCGACAACAACGGCATCGCCCTCCAGAGTGCCGTGCGCGGTTTGCACCCCACGTACCGCGCCGTTCCGCACAGCGAGGCTCAGCGCAGGCGACCCCGTGTATAAGTTTGCGCCGCTAAGTTGCACAGCGCGGTGCAGTGCGCGCATCAGACGCTCGGTATGCACCCATCCCTCGCTGGGGATATGCAGGGCGCAGGCGATTTCGGAGTTCAGTGCGGGTTCCAACTGGCGCGCGGTGTAGGCGTCGTAGAGTTCAGCGTGAGCGTCGTAGCGGTGGATCCACGCAAGGCTCGTCTCCAGATGCTCGGCGTCCGTTGGGGTCAACGCAACGCGCAGGCAGCCCCCGTTGCGCCATTCAGGGTCGATGCCCGTTCGCTCGTGCAGGGCGCGTGTCCAGTCGGGGTACATCTGCAGACTCCGCCAGTAGAGGGGCAGGGCAGGGGTATCATCGGGCGTCAGGCTGAACGGGTTCACCATCCCTGCGGAGGCGGCGGAGGTGTGCCCGCCTTCCGCCGCGCCGTCCAGCAATACGACCTCCGCGCCGCGCTGCAGCAGTTCCCACGCGACTGCCGCGCCAATCACGCCCGCACCGACCACCAGTACGCGCATCGTTAGCCTCCTGCGGTCATCTGCACGATTTCGAGCGTGTCGCCATCGCGCAGGGTAATCTCGCCGTATCGCTCGCGGGGCACGATTTCGTAGTTATACTCCACCACCACCACGCGGGGGTCGATGCCGCGCTCCTGAAGCAGTTGGAGCAGGGAGGTCGCTTCGGGTAGTTCGCGTTCCTTGCCGTTGATGCGCACCTGCACCATCAATACAAGTATACCTCACGCTGGGCGCGTGCGGAGCGCTCTCTCCTGAGCTACCCCCGCAGAAGCGGGGGGCGGGGAGTTTCACCCCGCGACCTCTCCGCCACGCGCCCAGCACTGATGTTAACGATTCGTTAGGCGCCTGGGTTCCCGCTCAGATACCCCTTTAAATCACGCGAGCCGAAGGGGGAACACCTTCGGCTCGCGTGCCTCATAAAGGTATGGTCGCAACCTCCTTATGAGGGCAGGCTTTGCTCTCCACCCATAGACCCTACAGCAACTTTCGTGCCAAATGCGTGTGCGCGAGGGCGAGGTATCCTATTCGCATGCGCAAAACGGTGCTAATTACGGGCGGCGCGGGGTTCATCGGCAGCCATTTCACGGAGTACCTATTGGCGCACTATCCCGACTATGAGGTGCGCGTACTGGACGCGCTCACTTACGCGGGCAGGCGCGAGAACCTCGCGGCGGTGGAGGGCGACCCGCGCTTTATCTTCATTCACGGCGATGTGCGCGATAAGCAAGCCGTGCGCGAGGCGATGCAGGGCGCGCAGTATGTCGTCCACTTCGCCGCCGAGACGCATGTTGACCGCTCCATCTTGGATCCCGACGCTTTCATCACGACCGATGTGTACGGTTCGTTCGTGATGCTGGAGACCGCGCGGCAGGTGGGCGTCGAGCGGTTCGTGCATGTCAGCACCGACGAGGTGTACGGCGCGATTGAACAGGGCGCGTTCACGGAAGAGTCGCCGCTCAGACCCAGCAGCCCCTACGCGGCGAGCAAGGCGGGCGCAGACCTGCTTGTGCAGGCGTATGCCCGCACCTACGGGCTGCCCGTGCTGATTGTGCGCCCCAGCAACACCTTCGGATCGCGCCAGTACCCCGAGAAGCTCATCCCGTTTTTCACCGTGCGTGCGCTGTACGACCAGCCGCTGCCGCTGTACGGCGACGGGCAACAGCGACGCGACTGGCTCTATGTGGGCGACCATGTACGCGCGATTGACACCGTGCTACATCGCGGGCAGGTCGGCGAGGCGTATAACATCGCGGGAGGCAACGAACACGCCAATATAGAGGTTTCGCGATTAATCTTGCACACGCTGGGCAAGCCTGAGAGCCTCCTACAGTTTGTTAAAGACCGCCCTGCGCACGACCGCCGCTACGCGCTGGACGACTCCAAACTCCGCGCTCTGGGCTGGCGACCCGAAGCCGACTTCGAGTCCGCCCTGCGTGAAACCGTGCTGTGGTACGCGAACCACCCCGAATGGTGGCAGCCCATCTTGCAAGACAAGCAAGAGTACCAGGCGTTTGTGCAGCGGTGGTATGGGCGTTAGTCGTGAGGAAACCAGCTGCGCAAAATCGCGCAGAGCCTCTGGAAAGCAGGGTCTACGCAACCTCTCAAACTAACCTTGCTGGCTAACTCTTTGTAGAGCGCCGACGAACGGACGATTGCTTTCTGGCGAAGTAGTTTCTCTACGGCTTCCTTTGGCTTCTGAGGCTTTCCGAGAGGCGTCTTGGGAAAGCTCTCGATAACTCTACGAAACGCTTCGGCGTCGCCTCCAGCGAACACCTCGACCACATGAGGGGAAGTAGAAAAGACCCAGCTCTCAAGCTCGGGGTCTATCACAACCACTGCAGAGCGTTCTTGCCATCCGCTTGCGTCGAGTTGTTGTTGTACCTGTTGCTCCAGCTCGGAAGAGGTGAGCATTTCCCTGCCACATCCTTCGCGGTCAAACAACAGAAAAGCGTGGTGGTATTTTTGTAGGGCGTTGATTTCATTCAGTAGCGCAACGCCTCGCTGCAGCACGCCAGGATCGCGTTCGGTATGAACCAGTACCTTATACTCGATGCGTCGAATTTGCAGTGCCTTGTGGCGCTCCAGCAATCCATAAAGCGCTTGTTCAGTGTTGCTATCGGGCACTACCACCACTAAATCTATCATCCCAGCACTCCGCTGGCAAGCAAGGTTCCAAGCGGTACTTCTTTTTTGTAATCTTTGAGGGACGGATGGTAATCGCCCCGCACGATGTCGGTTGCGCCGCTCTGTGTGCGTGCGAAGCAGAGCAGTTGTGAGGGTTCTGCAAGGTTGAGTAGTAATGCAGAATGCGTCGTGCAAAGGATTTGGCTTCCGTAAGCCGACGAGAGCGATTGGTATACAGCTTCCAGTGCCTTGGGATGGATGCCGTTTTCAGGCTCCTCGATGAGGTATGTACCGTTCACGCCGAGACTATCACAAGACACCGACAGGTAAGCAATCAGGGTGAGCGCAATCAGCCGCAGCGTGCCGTCAGAGAGTAGCCACGAAGGCACTTGCAAGCCACCGCGAATGGTCACCACAAGATAGAGGTAGCGGTCTTCCTCGCGCTCCTTGACGCAGAGGTCTTCCAAGTCTAATAGAATCGTTTGAAGGTGTGCAATCCAGCGTCGGAACTGCTGGGGAGACGCTTCGCGGAAGTGTCTCACGACCTTCGGCAAGTTGGAGCCGTCAGGTAGGAATTCAAGCCCCACATCAGGGGGGCACGGACGGCGCATGTGAAGGCTGTTGAGGGTGAGGCTCTGAACTCCCTGCAGCAGGAAATCGCGAACCCAGAGGCTTACGCCGAAGCGGTCTTTCTCTTCAGGCACCGCGGTAATCCCTGAACGCGAGAGCGCAAGTCGTAGCTGGAAATTCCAGCCTGTAGTTTCCGAGCGGAGGTAAACGCGCCCGTCGTCGCTACGGCTCATCACCTTTTTCCAACCCGACGGCGCGTGCTTGCCGATTTCCCGAATGATTGACCGCGCATCCACACGCTCCGAGGGAAACAGCGATGGTTGTGGAGGTTCCATAGGTTTCCGAGAGTCGCTGATGAGCCAGAGGTTCTCCGCGAGGATAGCCAGTACGCCTTGGAGGTCTAATCCTATGCGTAGTTCATAGCGGGCGCGATGGAACGCGGATTGCAAATACTGTGGCAGGCTGAACTCCAGTGCGATTTCGAACTGGTCGCCCTGCTGTTGCCATACTAACTCGCGCAGCGTGCGCGCCCGCTTGCGCACGGCGGTCTCCGCGCCCTCTCGCACAAGGTCTTGCACAAAAGCGACCACATCCAGGAGCGAGGTCTTCCCGCTGGCGTTCGGACCGATGAGTATCTGAAACTGCGCCAGCGGCTGGCGAATGGATTTCAGGCACTTATACCGCCTCACCTCAATGAGCTGTATCATCGCGGGCAGTGTACCCCTGCAAAAGTATACCTGAAGCATGAATCCTTTGGACACGAACGCCCCTCTAATCCTCTCGGAGGTATCCACCGATGCGATGGGCAACGCTTAGCGCACTGATTGGCAGCCTGCTGACACTTGCGGGCTGCGACGAGAAGCAGGACACTGCGAAAAAGGTGACTGTGTCGCCGCGAGAGGTCTACGAGCGACGAGCCGACGAAAAAGTGCTTATCATCGATGTGCGCACACCCGCCGAGTTCAAGCAGGAGCGCATTGAACAAGCAGTGAACAAGCCGCTGGACTCGTTAGAGAAGTGGATCAACGAACTCCCAAAGGACAAGACCATCTACTTTGTGTGTCGGAGCGGCAACCGCAGCGGGATTGCCCAGCGGATTGCGGCACAGCGTGGCTACGAGAACACTTACAATATGGCAGGCGGGATGATAGCATGGCGTCGGGAAGGGCTACCCGTGGCGTTGGGCGACTAACCACGCTTGAGGGCGCGCCACACATAACCCACCTCCTGCACGCCCAATCGCTTGCAGGCGAGCAGGTAGACCCACATCGACAGAAGCGCGACGACCAGCGCAATCATCAGCGCACGCAGGTTCACCTGAAAGTCGGGCAGCAAGGCGTGCAGCCCTGTGTGCAGGGTGAACGCAGTTAGCCCCATCAGCGCGACGGCGGCGCCCGTCGCTACAAGAAACCGCACGAGCGGTTCGCCATGCGGCTGCGAGTCGCGAGGGATACGCCGACCAAGTAGCCGCGCCATCCACACCATCTGCAGCGTGGCGGCAATCGAAGTCGCCAACGCCAGCCCCACATGCCCCTGCAGGCGCATCAGCAGCAGGCACAACGGCACGAACACAACCGTCACCGCCGTGCCGACCAAGACGGGCGTCAGCGAGTCGCGCAGCGCGAAAAAGCCCCGCGCAATCAACGCCTGACCCGACCACGCGAACAGCCCCAGCGCGAACGCCCGCAGCGCACTCGCGACCAACTGTGTGTCCGTCGGCGTGAACTTGCCGTACTGGAGCAGCACGCGGCTGATGTCCTCCGCCAGCACGAGCAGCAGCACGGTCGCGGGCGCGGTCAGGAACCACACGAGTCGCAGCCCGCGCCGCAGCGTCTCACGCAGCGCGCCCCACTCCTCCCGCGCTGCCAGCGTCGTGAGCGCGGGGAATATCGCCAGCGCAATCCCCTGACCGACGATTCCCAGCGGGGCTTGCATCTGGCGGTTCGCGTTGTCCAGCGCGGAAATCGCCCCCACAGGCAGCCACGACGCAAACACGCGCAGGATCAGCATGTAGATCCCTGGCAGCGACAGTCCGAACATCACGGGCAGCATCAGGCGGAACACATCGCGCGCGCCCTCATGGCGCAGGTTGAACTCCAGCCGAAACGCGCCGCCCAGCCGACGCATCACCAGCAGTGGCAGCAGCACACTGCCGATAAACGCCCCTGCCAGCGCGCCCCACGCCAAGCCCGAAACGCCCAACCCCAACGCCAACACCAGACCGCCGAAGATAATCCCGATGTTGTAAATGTTCGGACCCAGCGCAGGCGCAAGAAAATGCTTGCGGGCGTACAGCGTCGCCATCATCAGCCCGCCCAGCAGGAAGCATATCTGCGCGGGCAGCACGATGCGCGTCATGTGCGTGGTGAGCGCGAGCCGTTCGGCATCGAAGCCAGGGAACATCAGCGCGACCGCCAGCGGCGCGAGAATCTCCAGCGCCAGCACCAGCGCAGTCGTGAGGCTGACCATGACGGTTGCGACGATGGAGAACACGCGCCACGCCTCCTCGCGCTGCCCCGTCTCCCAGTAGCGCGAGAAGACGGGCATCAGTGACGACGAGAGCGCGCCGCCCGCGACCATAAAAAACAGCAAATCGGGCAACTGAAACGCCGCGCGGTAGGCGTCTGTCAGTTCGTTCTGCCCGAAGCGGAAGGCAATCACCGTATCGCGCAACATGCCCAGCAGACGGCTGGCAAGGATGGCGGTCATCATCACCGCCGACGCCCGCGCCCAACTGTAGCCCGCCTGCTGCGACTCAGAGTTCCTCATCGCGCGAGACCAACTTCAAGCCTACCACGCCCGCCACAATCAACCCGATAAAAAACAGTCGCCAGAAATCGCGCGACTCGCGGAACCACACCATGCCCACAATCGCCACGCCCACCGCGCCGATGCCGACCCATATTGCATACGCCGTGCCCATCGGGATTTTGCGAATCGCCAGCGACAGGAACCAGAAACTCGCCCATGCAGTCGTGAGCGCGATGACGGTCGGCAGGATGCGCGAGAAGCCGTCCGAGAACTTCAACGCAGTCGCCCACACAATCTCCAGCAAGCCCGCAATCAGCAGGTAGAGCCACGCCATGCGCGGGAAAGTATACCGCAAGGTATACTCAAGGCATGTCCGACCAGCCCGCGCTGCCCTTGCTGGAGGAGCCTGTGGCGGATGCGCCGCAGGTCGCCGCGCCCGCGCTGGAGTACGACCCTGCGCTGTTCGGCAAAGACCCAACCCCGTACATCGTCGCCGTCGAGCCAGTCGACTCCCGCATTCGCCTGTTCATTCGCGAGGGGGGGCAACTGCGCACGGTGGAAGAGCCGTTCCGCCCGTGGCTGCTGAGCGATACGCAGATGGCGATGGACGGCGTCCACTGGCAGGAACTCAAGGGCGAACTGGAAGGGCGACGGATGCTGAAGTACCTCGCCGTGTGCGACGGGCGCGAGGTGTTCGAGGAGCTGCGCCGCGCCCTGCGCGAGGCGCACCGCGAAATCATCGCCTACGGTTCGTTCGCACGACAGTACCTCATGCAGTCGGGCAAGACGCTGTTCAAGGGGATGACCTTCGCCGACCTGCACCGTGTGCAACTGGACATCGAGACCAGCACGCTGACCCCCGACCAGCAGGGCGCGCAGATATTGATGATTGCCCTTAGCGACACGCGCGGCTATGAAGATTTGCTGGAAGGCGACGAGAAGCAGATACTGGAGCAACTGGTCGAGCGCGTTCAGGCGTTAGACCCCGATGTGATTGAGGGGCACAACCTGTTCGGGTTCGACTTGCCGTATTTGGCGGCGCGGGCGAAGGCGTTGGGCGCGCCGCTGCGGCTGGGGCGCGACGGGGCGGAGGTGCGCTTCGGGTCGCCGCGCCAGTGCATCATCGGCGCGAACAGCCGCACCTTCACGCCCGCGTTTGTGCATGGACGCCACCTGATTGACACCTACCTGAGCGTGCAACGCTTCGACATCGGGCGCGGCGACTTGGAGAGCTACGGTCTCAAGGAAGCCACGCAGCAGCTGGGCATCGCCGCGCCCGACCGCATCCACCTGGAGCGCGAGCAGATTCCCGACCTGTGGCGCACCGACCCCGAAACTGTGCGCCGCTACTGCCTGCAGGATGTGCATGAGACGCGCCGCCTCGCCGATCTCACGCTGCCCACCGAGTTCTACCAGTGCCAGATGCTGCCCGACACCCTGCAGAACCTTGCGACCATCGGCACAGGCGAGAAGGCGAACCTGATGTTCCTGCGGGCGTACCTTGCGGAGGGGCACGCTATCCCAGCCCCGCAGGAGTCGCGCGAGTACCCCGGCGGCTACACTGAAGTGCGCCAGGTGGGGCTAATCCCGCGCATCGTCAAAGCGGATGTGGAGAGCCTGTACCCCAGCGTGATGTTGCGCTATGGCATCAAACCCCGCGCCGACCACCTGAATGTGTTT
>ENA-ORXB01002289-ORXB01002289.1-sediment-metagenome-genome-assembly--contig:-NODE-2289-length-17133-cov-26.560155_pt1 | contig 17133 bp, 14 predicted proteins | sample MGYA00237863_ERZ511475 | MGnify/ENA primary metagenome ERZ511475 (study PRJEB26305, sample SAMN06343858) | sediment metagenome | isolation source: hot spring sediment | place: Canada: British Columbia... | reverse complement strand
CAAAACCCCGAAGCTGCCCCGACATTCAATGAACCTGGTTGCCAAGATGGTGTTTCGAAGCAATCTCCAGCTCCCCGGGCAGGGCTCGAACCTGCAACCCGCTGATTAACAGTCAGCCGCTCTACCGATTGAGCTACCGGGGAGTGTAGATGCTAGCGTGCGAAAGATAAGTTGCCCCCTCTTGCGAGCGGTCGCTCTGGTTCCGGGGGAAGACTAGCGCTGACCGTTGCGCGTAGTGGTCCTGGGTCAGCCAATTCAGTGAGGCCAGCGTAATCAATATATGCGGGGCTGCAGCGAGCACGGCGCAGACCGACTCCTCGCCGATTTCCCTGGGATTGGTCATTGGGATTATATCGGCATGGTCGGTAGAAACAAGACCATCGTGTGGGTATGCAAGGAGCTGCCGCTACAGCGGCTTGCAGGCCGGGCGCTGCTGCGTTGTTGATTAAATCCCTGCTGCTCGCAATGCAGGGATAGAGTGTTACAGGCCGAACTTCGCCACCATCGGCGCCGTCATCGTTCCCATCACGCTGGCGACGCAGGGATAGCACGTTGCAGGCCGTACGCTGGTGCGTTGTGTACGGCAGGCAGGGGCGGAGGTGTAGTGGGAATCGCCCGTTGAGCAAGCTCGTAACCGATGAAACGGAGTTAGCTGTGCTGCACCCTTTGGACTGACCGCTTTTCTGGTGCCGGTGATATGGCTGCCCGACGTCGAGCAACCTCCCGATAATAATCACGGAGACGATGCAGGCACAGGTTCTTTTTAAGGGGTAAAAATGGCCCGCGACGACGTGCGGATGCGTGGATTTCGACAGCGAAGTGATGCACTGGCAGCGCAGGGCATGCTCTTAGCACCGGCCAAGCCGCTGGAGGCAGAACAGGTTTCGCTCTGGCAGGCGGTGGGACGGGTGCTTGCTCAGGACATCGTCGGCGATTTGGATGTGCCCTACTTTGACCGAGCGGCGATGGACGGCTACGCCGTGCGTGGTGAAGAGACGTTCGGTGCCTCGCCGTACAATCCGTTGACTTTTCGGTTAGTCGGGGAATCGTTGCCCGGAAAGCCATTTCCCCGGGTGCTGCAAAGCGGTGAAGCGGTACGGATCATGACCGGGGCACCATTACCAGCGGGAGCGGACACGGTGGTGCGTGCGGAACTGGCGAGCGAACACGGCGTGACGGTGAGCATCTACGAAGCGGTGCCGCCAGGCAAATGTGTCAGCCGACGCGGCGAGGATGTGCGGGCAGGCAGTGTCGTGTTGTCTGCAGGCAGGCGATTGCGACCGCAGGATGTCGGTGTGCTGGCAGCGCTGGGTCGCGAAAGTGTGCCAGTGATTCGATCACCCCGCGTTGCCATAGTGGTAACCGGCGATGAGTTGCTGCCGCTGGGCAGTTGCCCACAGAATTACCGCATAGTGGACAGCAATTCGGTGATGCTGGACGCCTTGGTGCGCCGCGATGGGGGTTGCCCACTGCTTGGGCCGATAGTTCCGGACCAGCGTGAACAGATCCGTGAACGATTGCTGGAGGCTTGTGCCCAAGCCGACGTAGTTCTGATTTCCGGAGGCAGTTCGGTGGGGCAAGAGGATCATGCGCCGATGCTGGTGTCGGAACTCGGCGAGCTAGTAGTGCACGGAGTGGCGATGCGTCCGTCGTCGCCGGCGGGGTTTGGCTGGGTGCAAGGCCGACCGGTAGTGCTCTTGCCGGGCAATCCGGTGTCGTGTCTGGCAGCTTATGATTTTTTCGCCGCGCCGCTCATTCGCCGACTGGCCGGACGCAGCACCGCCTGGCCCTATCGTCGCCTGGATTTACCGTTGGCCGAGAAGATCGCGTCGGAACTGGGCCGTCTCGATTACGTGCGTGTGCGCATACGCGAGGGGCGAGTCGAGCCGATCGCCACCAGCGGCGCCTCGATTCTCACCACGACGACGCAGGCGGATGGTTTTGTTCTTGTCCCGCCGGATTGCGAAGGGTATCCCGCCGGCGCCAGCGTCTGCGTGTATCTTTATGACGAAGAACATCCCCTGCTGACGGGGTAATCGCCAGCGTCCTGCCGATGCAGAGTACTGCACAATCGGCAACGATAACGCTTGGGACTGACCGAACAGCCAGCTACACAAGTAAACCGGCGGTGCCATCAACCCACTGTGGGGCGCGCGCAAGCTATGGCGGACTGGCAAGAACAATTCCTGCAGGTGGTAGATCGCGATGAGGCGCAGCGACGCTTTCGCTCGGCGCTGGACCTGCAGCCGCGGGGCGAAGAATGGATAGCCCTGGACGAAGCCCTGGGGCGAATCCTGAGCCAGGACATTACCGCACCGATTGATGTGCCGGGTTTCGACAGAGCCAACGTGGACGGTTTCGCAGTTCGGGCCGCTGACACTTTCGGAGCCGAAGAGACCAACCCGGTGCGTTTACGCTGGACCGGGGAAGTGATCCTGCCGGGCCGGCTACCGCAACGGCCACTGGCGCCCGGCAGCGCCAGTGTCATTGCTACTGGAGCCATGCTGCCGCGCGGCGCCGACGCTGTGGTCATGGTCGAGTTCACGAACTGGCAATCCCCTGGGGAACCGGCAAAACCTGGCCAGCTCGACATCGGCACAGTGCTGGTGCGCCGAGCGGTAGCACCAGGCAGCAATGTAACCATGGCCGGTACCGACATCGGCCAGGGCGAGATAGTGCTCCGCCGGGGCGAACTGCTGACCGCTCGCGAAACTGCCGTCCTGGCCGCACTTGGCATCGCCCGCGTTCCCGTGTTCCGCAAACCCCGTGTGGCCATTCTTTCGACCGGCGACGAACTGGTCGCGCCTGGTCAGCCGCTGGCACCAGGGCAAATCTACGACAGCAATGCTACCATGCTCGCCGACGCCGTCCGTGAAAACGGCGGCGAGCCGACGCTTCTCGGTATCGTCGCTGATGATCCGGGAGCACTGCGTTCGGCATTGCAACGAGCTCTCGAGTGGGACATGGTGCTGCTGTCAGGCGGAACCTCGAAAGGGGCTGGCGATCTGTGTTACCGAGTGGTGGCAGAACTGGGGCCGCCCGGAATACTCGTGCATGGCGTATCGCTCAAACCTGGCAAACCGCTTTGCCTGGCGGTCGTTGGCCGTACTCCCATCGTCATCCTGCCGGGTTTTCCGACCTCGGCATTGTTCACATTTCACGAATTCGTGGCACCGGTGTTGCGCCTGTGGTCTGGCTTGCCCGAACAGCAGCGAGCGACACTAGTGGCCCGACTGCCGTTTCGAATTCAGTCCGAGCGGGGTCGCACCGAATACGTGCTGGTCAACCTGGTGGAATGGGTTCCGCCTCCAGGCTCGGACGACGAGACACCCTCGGTGACAGGGTCGGGAACCTTCGGCTCGCCGCGCGACCTTTCAGCTTCCCCGCCGCTACAGCAACGCGACCAAGCGACACCAGTCGCTTCGGTTCGTGAGACCGATACCAGACCACAGTCTCTGGTGAGCACGCAACTGTCGGCGGGAGCATCTATCGCAACCGTGTCGCCCAGGTCTGCGTCCGATCGGTTAGAAAAAGAATCGAGCACGGCGTCGGCGGTGCGTTATGCCGCTTATCCGCTGGGCAAAGGTTCTGGCTCGGTGACGGCGTTCAGTCGCGCCGATGGCTTCCTCAGCATCCCCAAAGAGTGCGAGATGCTCGAAGAAGGCGAAATCGTGACCGTGCATTTACTGGGTCGGGAGTTGCGTCCAGCTGACCTGGTGGTCATCGGCAGCCATTGCGTAGGCCTGGATTACCTGCTGAGCCGGCTGCATGACCAGGGCTGGCGAACGAAGATGCTGGCGGTAGGCAGTCTCGCTGGTTTGACAGCAGCCCGGCGCGGCGAATGCGACCTGGCCGGAATTCACCTCTTCGATCCGATCACCCGAGAATACAACCGCCCCTTCGTAACGGAAGAACTAGTGTGGCTATCGGGCTACGGCCGGTTGCAGGGGATCGCTTATCGTCGCGGCGATGCTCGGTTCGAAGGCAAAAGCGTGGCCGAAGCGGTGCGAGCGGCTCTGGCTGACCCGGACTGCATCCTGATCAACCGCAATCGTGGCAGCGGCACACGCATCCTGATTGATCAGTTACTGCAAGGGGCCCGTCCGCCCGGTTATGCTACCGAAGCCCGTTCACACCATGCTGTCGCTGCCGCTATCGCTCAGGGGCGTGCCGATTGGGGCATTTGCATCAGCAATGTAGCTCGCGACCATGGCCTGGGATTCATCCCGCTGCAACAGGAATGGTTCGATTTTGTCGTGCCACGACAGCGCTGGCATCGTCCGGCCGTGGTTGCATTCCGCCAGCTCTTGTCCGAACCCAATATTCGCCGGGCGTTGGAGAACATGGGCTTCACGTTCGACCGGCCAGAGCGGTTGAAGTAGCCGTTCCGGATGTGCCGACTCGGCGCCGTTATCCTTGGCTAAGCCAATTCGGTGCGGAAATCAGCCGCCGTGGATGCTGGCGAGGTCGCGGAGCAAAGCCGCCAGGCTCGGCTCGACCCAATCGAGCACCGATCGCGGCCAGACGCCCAGCAGGATCGCCAGCACGACGATCGGCAACGCGCAGAGGAACTCGCGGAAGGTGATCTCCGGCAAATCCAAGCTGGGTGGACGATGGCCCAGATAAACTCGTTGCAGCGTCCACAGGATGTAGCCGGCGGTGATGACCACAGTGGCGGCGGCGAGGATCGCGAAGACCTTGCCCGCCCATTCGCTGCCTGGCGGTGTGAAATTCCAGGTCCCCAGCACGGTGAAGAATTCGCCGGGAAAACCGCACAAGCCTGGCAGGCCCATAGCCGCGAAAAAGATGATGAAGCTCAGTCCTGCATACAAGGGCATGGCGTTGGCCAGGCCGCCCATCCGATCCAGGTCGCGGTGATGCAAGCGATCGTATATCACGCCTACCATGAAGAACATCCCCGGCGAACTGAGCCCGTGGGCTAGCATCTGGAACATGGCGCCGTTCATTCCCCAGTTCCAGAACTGCGAGCGCTCCAGTGAAGTCCAGATCGCAATGCCGAGTAGGACATAACCCATGTGGCTGATGGAACTGTAGGCGACGAGCTTCTTGAAATCGGTCTGGGCCATGGCCGCGAATGCCCCATACACAATGCTGATCACACCGAATAATGCCACCCACCAGGCCAACGCATACGCCGCCCACGGGCAAATCGGATACGCGATTCGCAGCAGACCGTAGCCGCCCATCTTCAACAGGATGCCAGCCAGGATCATGCTAATCGGCGTGGGCGCTTCTACGTGGGCATCGGGTAACCAGGTGTGGAACGGCACCATCGGCAGTTTGATGGCGAATCCTATAAACAGCAGCACGAACATAATCATCTGGAAAGTCGGCGAGAAAATCTGGAAACGTTCCTTCTGAGCGGCCACTTGATTACGCTGTTGCCGGGCCTGTTCGATTTGCTGCGTGTCGCGGCTGGCCAGGGCTTGCTCGTACTGCTCCTCCGCGCGTTGCCATTCCGCTTCGAGGCGTGCGGATTCCCGACCCACTTTGTGCAAGAGCAAAATGTCGAAGGTGTTCAGCGTGGTCTCGCCGCGTGCTCGACGTTGGTTCAAGGCTTCGCTCAGAGCCTGAGCCTCCCGCTGCAACGCCACACGCTCACTCCCGGTTGCCTTTCCCGCGCGCTCTTGCAACCAGGCCGCCAGTGGACGCAGGTCAGCAAAGTAAAACGCGATCATCGCAATCAGAATCAGCACACTGCCCAGTAGCGTGTAAAGGAAAAACTTGATGGCGGCATACTCGCGACGTGGCCCACCCCATAACCCGATCAGGAAATACATCGGCAGCAGCATCACTTCCCAGAACACGTAAAACAGGAAGAAATCCAGCGCCAGAAACGTCCCCATCATGCCTGTTTCCAGGATCAGGAACAGAATCAAGTACCCGCGAACGGCGTTTTCGATGTTCCAGCTGGCCCCGATAGCCAACACACAAATCAGCGCCGTCAACACCACCAGCGAGACACTGATACCATCGGCACCAAGGAAGTAATCAATGTTGAATCGGCTAATCCAGGGTCGGCGAGCCACGAGATCGGTGTCGTTGTGGCCGCGACCTGGTTCCCCGATCCGCGCCTGGTCAGCCCTCGCCGCCAGCGTGTGCCCTTCCTGACCGGTATGTCGGTAACTGTCCAGCAACTGATACCAATCCACCAGCAGGAAGATGCTCAGCAGCAACGTGATGACCGTCCCCGCCAGAGCGGTGATCCGCATCCAGTTTTCTTGCCCCCGCGGAATAAAGAGCAAGAGCAGGGCGAAGAGCGAAGGGACGAAGATAATCCCGCTCATCAGCCAGAGGTCGTATTCCAGGTACTGCATGGTCTTCGTTCCCTTTAGGTGTTTTCCGGTTAGCACGCGGCCGAAGGCCCGGGCCTAAGCCCGCCGAGGCTCTGACGGATAGCTGCGGACAGATCAGCCATGGTCAGCCGATCAGAGCCAAGATGTAGGAGACCACAGCGAAGATGCCGATGGCCGCCAGCGCCAGAAACAGCACGTAATTGCGGAGTAATCCCGTCTGGACATTCCGCAGCCAGGCGCCAACGGCGTAGATGATGTCGGCAGTGAGATTCACCAGCCCGTCAATGATGCCGAGATCGAATCGGCCATCCCATTGCGAGATTTTGACGGTAGCCCGGGCACTGCCGTCCACCAGTCCGTCAATAACCTGCAAATCGAACCAGCGACACACCCGTGCCAGCACCAGTGCCGGTTGAACAGCCACCCAGCGATACAGCTCATCGAAATGCCACTTTTCCCACAGGAAAGCGTACACCCGCGCGAACTGTTCGCGGGTCGCTTCCGGGTCAAGGTAGCCCCAGTAATAGACGGTGGTGGCCAGCAGGAAACCAATCCCCGCTGACAATAGTGCCAGCAGTCCGGCCAGTGTGCCGGGTTCGGGCAGGTGAATATTCGGAAAAGCTTCCGGTTGCTCCACGTATTTGCGCACGGTCGCCAGGAAGGTATCCTGGAGTTTGTTGTCAGGATCGGGATGGAGGTAAATGGGCATTTCGTGGTCGAGGTAGTGCTCCAGAGCACTGGCGTGCGGATCCCAGGGGGGCAATCCCCAGGCCACGGTCACGCTGAAAAACGCCAGCACCACCAGCGGCAGGGTCATCACCCAGGGCGACTCGTGGGCGTGTTCATGAACGTGAGCGTCCCGCGGTTCCCCCGTGAACGTCAGATACCACAGCCGGAACATGTAGAACGCGGTCATGGCTACAGTAACCAGCGGCAGGAGAAACAGCAGCAGGTGTTGCGGATAGTGCACGACAAACGCCAGGGCACTAACCATGATCGCATCCTTGCTGTACCAGCCGCTAAACAGCGGTGCCCCTGCGATCGCCAGCACGCCGATCAGCATCGTCCAGGCAGTAATTTTCATCTTCTCATACAATCCGCCCATCTTCATCATGTCCTGTTCGTGATGGCAGCCGTGAATGACGCTGCCCGAACCCAGAAACAGCAACGCTTTGAAAAACGCATGCGTCAGCAGGTGGAACAGTCCGGCAATCCAGCCGCCCACGCCTAACGCGAGCATCATGAAGCCGAGCTGGCTGACCGTGGAATACGCCAGCACCTTCTTGATGTCGGTTTGCACCAAGGCGACGGTGGCCGCGATGAACAACGTTGCCGCACCTACGTAGGCAATGATCAGCAGCACTTCCGGGGCAAAAATAGGAAACGTTCGTCCGACGAGATAGACACCTGCCGCCACCATCGTCGCCGCGTGAATCAGGGCACTGACCGGCGTGGGACCTTCCATCGCATCCGGCAACCAAACATGCAACGGGAACTGCGCCGATTTCCCCACGCAGCCCAGGAAGATGCCGATGCCCGCCGCGACCAACGCCCAGTACGGCATCACGGCCACACCATCCTTGGTCGGCGACGCACTGGCAACGATCCCCTCAGGATGGGTCAGGTGTTCGCCGTGGAGATGGCCTGTGAACACCAGCACGGCTTCACCTTGCGGATGCAGACGGTAAAACGTTTCACCCGAACCATCAGCCGCAGAGGGCACCGCCTGTACGCGCGCGAAGTTGCCGAACCAGGCATCGAGTTGGCCCGGCAAAGGTTCGCCGTGAGAGTCCTTATCGGGCATGCGAAGTCGGCTGAACAGCCCCGGTTCGACCTCCCACTCGATCTTGCCGGTCTCGATCTTTTTCTCCCACAGCGTGTCGTGAAATGTCAGCGTCCCCGTGTAGGTCCACAGAATAGCCAGGCCGATGATGAACCCGGCATCCCCAATGCGGTTGGTGATAAACGCCTTGTTTGCCGCGTTCGATGCACTGCGCCGTTCGTAGTAGTAGCCGATCAGCAAATACGAACAAATGCCGACCAGCTCCCAACTGATGAACACCTGGAAGAGGTTGTCGGCGAGCACCAGGTTCAGCATCGAAAAGCAAAACAGCGACATGTATGTGAAAAACCGCGGGTAACGCCCCTGCCGGATTACGTGAGCCTGATGGTCTTCGACCTGTTCCTGCAGTTCTTCGGCCATGTAACCGGTGGAGAAAATGTGGATGAGCGTGGCCACCAACGTGATCATGACGAACATGGCGACGGTCAAACCGTCCACGTAGAACCCGAGGCGAAATGCCGACGCTTGGCCAAGTTCGCCAGTGCTGGTTTTCGCCCAGACAACGCCACCTTGCCAGGGTGGTTCAGCGGGATCACGCTTCGAGGACCTGTCGTGCGTATGCGAATGGCCGTGGTTCGCCTGGGCATCGTGGCTATGCTCGTGGGCTTGGCCATGTGCGTGGGAATGCCCAGCAGTGGTGGCGTGGTGATGTTCATCGCCGAATAAGCCACTGTGCGGCAGATACAGCGCTGCAGCAATCACACTGAGCACAAACGCCCCGCCGATGGCTGAGGTCGCGACCCAGCCCGCCGCACGACTCCAGTACCGACCACCAATCAGCAGCAGCACAAAGGAGACCAGCGGCAGAAGCGTGGCAGCTACCAGAAGCCAGCCTGGATTTTCCAGCATGGCGGTCTATCCCTTCAGTTCTTCCGCACTATCCACATCTACAGTGAGATAGTTGTTGTAAAAGTTCAAGACAATGGCCAGGGCGATGGCCGCTTCGGCAGCCGCCAGCACGATCGTAAACAGCGCGAAAATTTGCCCCTCGATGCGGAAGGCATCGTGGAAGCGTGCGAAAGCGGCGAAGTTAACCGTGGCACCATTGAGCACCAGTTCCACGCCCATGAGCACACCAATAGCGTTCCGTTTGATAGCCATGCACACCACGCCGCAGACAAACAGCACGGCCCCGATGAGCAGATACTGCGTCAATCCGATACCGGTCATAGCGTCCACCTGGTTAGTAAGCGATTGTGTTCCTTGTCCCTTTAGGAAGCCACGGTTGGGCTTGGATGTTGCAAAGCCGAGCTACTCGGCAGTAAGTCATCCTGTTCCTCTCCTTGTGGGAAGGGCCGGGTGAAGGTGTATCGTACTTATCGCTGCCGTCAGCGTGCGGGCGAGATTTCTGCTGTCGCTGGTCGTCTTCGTCGCGGTCGTGCCAGATACGCCGCACCAACCAGCACCACCAGCAAGTGCACCGAGACAATCTCGAATGGCAGCAGATAAGCCGAGGCACTGCGCTTCGCTGCTACGGATTTTGCAGATGGTGAAGCCGAGCCAGCGGGGACTTTCGCCGGCACATTTGCCAACGGCGCCTCTGGCTGCACCGAGGTATCACCAAGCAATGCGCGGCCCAGTTGTTCTGTGTGGTAAAGTCGCTTGGGGTCATCGGGCAAAGCCGTCTCGCGCAGTTTCGACCAGTCGGCAAAGAGCCAGCTCGCCGCTATCAAGCCGTAAAGAACCACGCCCACGATGATCGCAATTGCCCATTCGCCGGCCCCGGCCCGCAGTTGGATAAACGGCCCGGTCGCGGTCAACATCACGCCGAAAATCACCAACACCAATGTACCGCCCACGTACACAAACAGTTGCGTCGCCCCCAGAAAGTCGAGGCCGAGTAGAAAAAACAGCCCCGCCGTTCCTGCCAGCGTGAACAACAACCAGATGGCACATCGCACAATATGCTGCGTGACCACCACCATGATGGCGCACAGAGCCGTGCTTAGCCCGACTATCCAGAAAAGTATCTCGCTGATGCTCATGCTGACGTTTCTCCGCAGTGCGGCTCCGTTCCCGGCGACTGGTTATTTCGGGGCAGCAGGATATGCTGGCGGATTGCGGAAGGGAAGTTTTACCCAGCCAGGAAAGACGCTGTACCAGGCCAACGGCAACAGGCTCGCTCCCAGCAACAGAAAGCACGCGATGGGCAGCAGATATTTCAAACAGGTGGTCATCACCTGGTCAATCCGCAACCGGGGCAGTGTCCAGCGCACCCACATCATCACGAAAACCAGAATCCAGCATTTGGCGATAAACACCACCACGCTGAGGAGCACGTACACCAGCCACACATTGTCGTACAGCCAATCGCTGACGGCTGCCGGTATTAATCCCGTGTGCCAGCCGCCCAAAAACAGTGTAGTGGCGATGCCACTGACTGCGAACATCGAACCATACTCCGCCATGAAGAAAAACGACCAGCGCAGACCGCTGTATTCGGTATGAAACCCGGCCACCAGTTCACTCTCGGCTTCGGCCAGGTCGAACGGGGCTCGTTTACAGCTGGCCGTCGCGCACGTGAAATACGTCCAGAACGCCACGAACGTGAATGGATCGTGGAACACATACCAGTTCCAGAACAGCCCGGCCTGCTGCTGGGAGATAACGTTGAGGTTGAGCGTGCCGGCTACCAACACGGGAATGAGCACGCAGATGGCCATCGGCACTTCGTAGCTGACCACCTGCGCCGCTTCCCGCATGCCGCCGAACAACGCCCACTTGCTGCCCGAGCCGTAGCCTGCCAGGATCACGCCGAACACTTCCGTCGCCATTACCGCCAGCATGAAAAACAGGGCGATATTCATCTGCAAGGCTACGACGTCACGGCTGAACGGCAACGCCAGGTACGCCAGAAACGAACCAGTGAAGGCCAGGTAAGGCCCCAGCCGGAACAAGAACTGGTCCGCGTTCGCCGGGATGATGTCTTCTTTCGCCAGTAGCTTGATGCCATCGGCGATGGTTTGCAGCCAGCCGAACTTGCCACCAGCTCGTGTCGGCCCCAGGCGATCTTGAATCCGTCCTGCTACCTTGCGTTCCAGCCAGATAAAAAATATCGCCGACAGGGCCACGAAGGTGACCAGCACAATCGCCGCTATCGTCAGAATTAGCAATTCCTGGGCCACGGTTTGCCTGCCCGTCTCGCTCCGTGCCTGTGTTTATTCCGTTTTTCGCGCCGTGTTAGTGTCGAAGCGCGAAGATGCCTAAATGTGCCCCGTCTCGCAAGCAGCAAGCTCCGAAGGGGCAAGTTTTTCACTAACGTTCCGCCGAGATTGGCCGTTACTGTATAAGGCTGACCGCCCTCTGGCCAGAACCGCACGCGAAGCTGCCACGCGAAACCTGGCCGCCGATTCGCGCGTCTAAAATAGCGGCGATACGCTTCGCGGACTCCACACCCAATCGCTGCCCTTTCGAGACAAAGCAGCCGACGCCCAGACGCTCTTCCCGAACCAACACACATGGCGGAGATGAAGATGGCGCATCGAACTCCCTGGCAAGTGTGGCCGACCGTCTGCCTGGCGTTGTCGCTCCTGCTTATCGGCTGCGACCACTCACGCATGCAGGGCAACCGTGAGCAACCGCGCGCCAGCAGCGAACACCTTCAAGTTTCACCGGCCAACAGGCCGGCTAGCCACCCCGACGCGTTGCCTTCGCGCGAAATCCACAAGCCCGAACGCCCTTCCGCCGAAAAACCCAAACGCGGCGAAAAAGCCCACGAGCCCAGCAAAAAGCCGACACCGACTGATTCCCCGCCTGCTGTAAGCTGGCTCACCGACTACTCCAATGCTCGGCAACTCGCCCGCCAGACCGGCAAACCGATCTTCGTCGTCTTCCGGTGAGAGCGGTGAGCGGACTGCTCCGCTTTTGACGAACAGGTCGTTCGTCCTGCTGACCCCGAACTGATTCAGCTGATGCAGCAATTCATTGGCGTCCGCGTCCTGCAGATGAACGGCGTGGATATCGGCCTGTTCCAGTTCGATTTCGACCTGACCTGGGCCGCCTTTTTCTTGAACGCCAACGACCATATCTACAGTCGTTACGGTGGCCGCGACGCCGAAGATGCAGAAGGCCGTATGTCCCTGGCCGGATTGAAGTACACCATGCGGTTGGTGCTTGATGCCCATCGCCTGGGCGAAACCGATCCGCCGGGACATCACCGCGTAGTGCTGCCCGTCGAAAATGCTTTTCCTGTTAAGGGCAAAGGCTGCCTGCACTGCCATCAGGTCTACGAGGGCCTACGCAAGGAAGCTCGCCGCCAGGGAATGTTTCGCCCGGAGATGCTCTGGGTCTATCCGTTGCCGGAAAACATCGGCCTGGTGCTGAACGTGGACGCCGGCAATCGCGTGCAGCGCGTCCTGCCAGGAAGCCCCGCCGAACGCGCTGGCTTGCAAGCCGGCGACGTGCTCACCACCATCGGCACCACTCCGATTCGCTCCCAGGCCGACTGTATGTTTGCGCTCCACTTAGCTCCCCAGCGAGGCGACCTGACGATACACTATCAACGACATCATCAGGCACAGCAGGTAACTATTAGTTTGCAATACGGATGGAAAAAGTCCAACTTGTTGTGGCGCCCCTCGATGCGCAGGGAAAAAGTCCAATAACAACGGCTTGCCGAAGTACAGACCATATACGCATCCTGCCCACTCCACCAGACCCGACCCCTTTTTGCCCCGCTCCGACTTGCCGAGACTTTGCCAGCAACAGCTTCTTGACTTTTTCGGCCCTCCCGTAAGCAGAGTTGGCACATCTTCGCCCAGCATGGCATCCTGTCTTCACCCGACGCAAGAACTCGCATGCCCAGCACTTACGAAAATTTCCCTCGTCAGCAAAATTTTCCTCTTGACATGGCGGCGAGTTTTTGATAAAGGTAAGCCTGGCTGCCTAACTCGGCATCACGTCCACGTTCACACAGGAGGCACAACCATGAGCACGTTGTACTTCCGCCAAGGTGTGTGCAACAGGCACACACACGCAGGTTCTGCGCCTGGCTCCGTGCGTGGTTCGGTAACTTTTCCGCATCGAGGTAAAACCCCGCCCACCTGTCCGTTTGCAGTTCGAATCCTTAGAGCCTCGCACCTTGCCTGCGAATCATTTCACCCTGGAGGCGTCGCCGGCCGTGACTAAGTATGAGGACGAACCGATTTATGGCGGCGAAGCTTATGTTCGTGTCGTTTACGACCCGAACCTGGCCGGGAGCTTGACGTTTAGTGTCCGCGACTTGCCGCCCGGCATTAGTTACGACCCGACCACCGGTGAGTTTAGCGGTGCCGCTCTCCGCAGTGCCGTGCCACGCGGCGGTTCGCCCGTAACTTATAATGCGACTATCACCGTCTCCGATGGCACCGCAACCGAGTCGGCCATCGTACCGTTTACTATCCTCGATAACACCTTTTCCATGGAGACGCCGGACACGCAAATAAGTCATCCGGGTGAAGCGGTGTTCTTCGCCCCGACGCTGAGCTATACGCAGAGCAACTTCTCCGGCTCCTTGATGTTTAGTTATGAAAACCTGCCTTCGGGACTAAGCTTCGACTCGCTCTATGGCACGGTAGAGGGGACTATAGACGCGAACTTAGTGACTCCCGAATCGAACATTCGCGACTATACGGTGGTTCTAACAGTTAGCGATCCGGTGACCGGCGACCAGCAGCAGGTGAGTTTCCAGTGGCGGGTGGAGACGGACCCATATCCTGCCTACGTTTCGCGTCTCGAGCAAGCCAAGGCTATCTATATTTCCGCCGTCGAGCAAGCTCTAAGTGAACGCGCCTCCGCCTGGCAAACGGCGCTCGCTAATGCACAGGTTGAAGCGGATGCGGCTTACTCTGGGTATTTAGCTGCATGGCAAGCGGCGGTGGCTAATTACAACGCGGCGGTGCAGGATGCCGACAGCGCCTATGACGATGCGATTCGCCAGGCCGACGGCGCTTATTCTCAAGCGGAACAGGAAGCGCACGAGCAACTGCAACAGGAATTGGCACAGATTCAGTCCGCTTATGACTCCCGCGTCCAGACTATCGAGGACGATTATCAGGCGGATATTTTAGCGGCCGATGCGGCCTATAACAATTACATAACCCCTTATCAGCAAGCTCGAGACCAGGCTTATGCCTACTGGCAAGAGCATCCTGAGGACTGGGATGCTTACCAGAACTATGTTCAAGCCCAGAGCAACTTAGATAATGCTATTAGCCAAGCAAGCCAGGAGCGTGAGCAGGCTTACGCAACAGCGGCAGCCCGGCGCGACCTGCGATTGCAACAAGCTTGGCAGGAGTTAGAATCTCAGGAAGCGGATGCTTACGCGGCTTACTATGCGGCCGTCGATTCCGCGGCTGAAGCTTGGGCATCTGCCGTGGAGGGAGCTTATAACGCTTGGAAATCAGCAATAGATGCTGCGGAAATAGCGTATGAGCAAGAGGAGGGACAGGCCTGGACCAGGTATCTTGACTCGCTGGCCATCATCAACGCGAATTTAGAGCAAAGTCGCCTAGACCTAGAGTCTCGATTCGCGGTCGCCGTCAGCAACGCTACTACGCAGTGGCGGGATAGCGAATCGGTTGCGTGGCAGTCCTACCAATCCGCCCGCGCCGGGATGTTACAACCGCCGCCGGAGGGCGTACGCGCGCCAGCGCCGCCTCAGATGGCTGGCATTGCTCCATTGGTTCCCTGCCTGTTGCTTGCGGGTCCGGCTGGCGCAAAACCTGCCGCGGATCCCACTGACGAAAAACACGTTAGTCCACTGAAAGAGCAGGCTCTGCGCGAACAACACCTGGCTCGGACATTGATAACTGATATGGCTTTGCGCGATAAGGCGGGCGGCAAATATTATGCGAAGGGCAGCCTCCGGATAAGCGATGGGGACATGATCACAGCGGACAAGGTAGGCTATGGAAATTTACTGACAGCCCAGCAGAAGGTTGATGCCGCTTTCGCCAGCGCCTGTGGGGAAGCCGGCTGGACGTACAAAGGCTCGACTCTGAGGGAGGGGCGCGTAGATTGGACGGTGACTAACCCTGCTGGCAGTCCAGGAGCTGCAAAGCCGGCAAACGTTGAAGGAACCGTCGTCTATTGGCTCGAAGCGACTTTCGTTGATCCGACCGGCAGGACTGTAGTAAAACGCTATGGTATACCCGTTACTCGTGACTTGAAGGCGATCCAAGTAATAATCCGCGGCCATGCGGGCAACGAATTCGACCCGACGCTTCCAGCCAACAAATAGCGCTTAGTGAGACCCCATGAAAATTGCAGCTTAGGAGGTATGCCATGACCCGGAAGTTAGTAGTCCTACTTGCCGTCCCAACGGTTCTCTTTGCACTTGGTGCGACCATCTGGGTACCACGTAGCCTCGCCGTTAGTCAGCTGGCTATTGTGGATATCCCCAAAGACCTCTATTCCATTCATCTCATCCCATCACCGATAGAGGAGCATGCAGTGTTGATGATCCGGCAGCAGCACACGTACGCTGTCTCGCGAGACGGCAGGTACTGCTTTGTCGCCTACAGCTTCCAGGACCGGGATACCAGGCAGCCGATGTATCTGGTGGCAGTTTTTGACACCGCTGCCAGAAGGTATTCCGATGTGCATACGCTTGGGGTCCATACAGATAAATGGAATCGCTTGGAAGATGCCCGGGTCGACGTTTCTCCGGATGATAAGCACATTGCGGTTGGCTTAGCGGACGCGGTGTGGGTTGCGGAGTTCGACAGCAACCGGGGCAAGCTGATGCCGCGTTGGCACGCCAGTGTGTACGATGGCCCCCGACCGGAGCAAGGCTCCTGGGACGCGGCGACTTTCGTCAAGTTTGCGGATGATGGGAAGCGGCTCTATGCAACGGTGGCCCCAGTTGCATTCGTTGAATATGACGTACAGACAGGACGGTGCCTGCGTCGCCTTGATCACGCAAAGAAATTGCCTAAGGACCTCCAGCACGCGGTGTTTCCCTCTTGGGCTCTGTGTGAGCCTGCAGGCTATGTAGTGGCGGCGCTGGACAATAAGTGGTTATTCAATGAAGACGCTAATCCCGCAACTAAACAATCGCAGGTCCTCTGCGTCACTAGACTCAAGGACGGCTCCCAAAAATTACTGGATTTGTCCACAATCACAGAAAGTTGGGTTGTTCCGCTAACTCTTAGCATTTGTCCCGATCCAGCACACCCCGTTGTTGCTGTGACTGGCAGCGGCTTTGTTGAAGAGGATTTGCAAGTGATAGACCTAGAATCGCTGACGGCCGTGAAACCAATATTTTCAGGTCAAAGTTCCCGTTTCACAAGCGCTATTTTCAGCCCCGATGGTAAATGGCTGATTCTGGGGGCTGATTCAAGCGTTCGTGCACACGAACCGGACCTTGTCATTCTGGAAACAGGTCGCTGGCGAGTCCGGGCCCGATATCGCATTCTGGAAATCAGGAATCCGTCTCCCCGATTTTCCCACGACGGTCAGGTGCTGGCACTATACAGCGATGACGGTGTACTAGCAAAACTAAGCTGGCCACGACTGGTAGAGCATTTTACTGCCGGTGCTGGCGGAGCTGCTAAGTGATAGCGCAGGTCAACAATCCGATCTTAGTCCGGCCGATTTTATGTGCATAATGACGAAACACGGGGAAATGGCGCTCGGGTTTAGATGTCGGGCGACCTAAGAGATATGGGTGCACCCTATCTTACACGTAATCTGGGCCGATTATGTGCAGCGGGTGGAGGCGGATTATCAGGCAGACTTAGCGGCCGCGGATGCGGCTTATAGCGAATATTTAGCCCCTTATCAGACGGCACGCGACCAGGCTTATGAGTACTGGCAGCAACATCCTGATGATCCGGATGCTTATTCGGCATATCAGCAAGCGCAGCAGGACTTAGACAATGCTATTGCGTATGCCAATGACGTGCGCGACCAGGCCTATGCAGAAGCGGCAGCGCGGCGGGATGCGCGACTCGCCGACCCGTACCAGGATGAGCAATACGCCACTCAGGAGGC
>ENA-ORXB01002287-ORXB01002287.1-sediment-metagenome-genome-assembly--contig:-NODE-2287-length-17139-cov-3.754249_pt1 | contig 17139 bp, 15 predicted proteins | sample MGYA00237863_ERZ511475 | MGnify/ENA primary metagenome ERZ511475 (study PRJEB26305, sample SAMN06343858) | sediment metagenome | isolation source: hot spring sediment | place: Canada: British Columbia... | reverse complement strand
GGCCGCCGCCGAGGCGCGGCGCGCGGCCACACTCGGCGCCGTCGGCCTGACCATCCCCGGTACAGCCGGCGAGCAGTTGCTCCACGACCCGGCGCTCGACCCGCTCTGGGCCGAGGCGCAGCGGCTGCGGCTGCCGGTCTGCGTGCACGTCGGCTGGAGCCATCCGGGGCTCAACGCCAGCGCCGACAGCATCTACAGCGCGCAGATGATCGGCTTCACCCTGCCGGTCCTCATCGGCTTCTTCAGTGTCGTTGGCGGCGGCGTGCTCGACCGCTTCCCCGATCTCCGCTTCGGCTTCTTCGAGGCCGGCATCGGCTGGTTGCCCTATTGGATCGAGCGCATGGACCACTACTTCCACGTCGACGCGACCGGCCCGATCAGCGCCCTGCCCCAGCGCCCGGCGCACGTCCTCCTCGCTCGCGTCGGGCCTCGCGACGCGCACGTTCTCGGCCACGGTCCCGGCGAACAGGTGCGGGGCCTGGGGGACCCAGGCGACGTGCGCGCGCCACCGCTCGAGATCGACCTCGGCGAGATCGACCCGTCGACCGTCCGCCTCGAGCACGACGCGGCCGGAGGTCGGCCGCAGGAAGCCGAGGAGCACCGCGAGGAGCGTGGACTTGCCGGCGCCGTTCGGGCCGACGAGCGCGACGGTCTCGCCGGGTGCGACCGAGAACCGGACCGGCGCGAGGGCGGGTCGGTCGGGCCGGGCGACGGCGACGTCCTCGACGTGGATCTGGGTCCGCGTGAGCTCGGGCGGCGAGGCGTCGCCGGCGGCGGGCGGGGGCGTCTCGAGGATCTCGAGCACCCGCCCGGCGGCCGAGAGCCCCTCCTGGCTCGCGTGGAAGTGCTGGGCCGAGAGTCGGAGCGGCAGGTACGCCTCGGGCGCGAGGAGCAGGACGGCGAGGCCGGCCTCGAGCCCGAGCCCTCCCGCCACCAGGCGCACGCCGATCGTCACCGCGACGAGCGCGACCGAGATCGTGGCGAGCAGCTCGAGCGTGAGCGAGGAGACGAACGAGACCCGCAGCACCGCCATCGTGGTGCGCCGGTACGCCTCGCCCTGCTCGCGGATGCCGCGGAGCTGCCCCCGCGAGCGGCCGAAGACCTTCAGCGTCGGCAGCCCGCGCACGAGGTCGAGGAAGTAGCCGGCCAGGCGCTGCAGCTCCGTCCACCGGCGGGCCTGGGCGCGCTCGGTGGCCCAGCCCACGAGCGCGCCGAACATCGGGACGAGGGGAAGCGTGACGAGCAGGATGAGCGCCGAGAGCGGGTCCCGCAGCCCGACCGCGACGAGCACCGTGAGGGGCACGACCACCGAGAGCACGAGCTGCGGGAGGTACCGGGCGAGGTACGGATCCAGCCCGTCCAGCCCGCGGGTCGCGAGGACCGCGAGCTCGGCGCTGCGCTCGCCGGCGAGCCACGCCGGTCCGAGCCGGACCGCGTGCGCGAGCACGGCCTCGCGGAGCTCGCGCTTCACGCTCGCGGCCGAGGCGTGCGCGGCCGACTCCTGCACCCAGGCCACGGCCGCCCGCAACAGGGCGATGCCGAGCAGGAGGCCGAGCGAGCCCGACAGGTCGGCGAGCGCCGCACCGCCGTGGAAGATCTCCGTGATCGCGCGGGCGAGCAGGAGCGCCTGCGCGAGGACGAGCGCCGCCGTCGCCCACCCGAGCGCGACGGTCAGCGCGAGGTAGATGCGCGCGGCGCGGGCGCGTCGGAGCAGCCTCGGATCGAGCGGTCGCACCCCGCCATCTTCCCGCAGCGCCCGCTCACGCCGACGGGAGTCGGGCCGCGTCGGTGGGGGGCAGGTCGCGCGTCCCGATCCGGCGCCGGAACACCCAGAAGGTCCACGCCTGGTAGGCGAGGACGATCGGGGTCATGATCACCGCGACGACCGTCATCACCTTCAGCGTGTACGGGGTCGAGCTCGCGTTGTCCACGGTGAGCGTCCAGGCGGGATCGGTGCTGCTCGGGAGCACGGCCGGGTACAGCACGACGAACAGCGTCACCGTCGCGGCGACGATCGTGAGGCCGGTGAGGGCGAACGCCCATCCGTCCCGGCCGGCCCGCGCCGCGCCGAGCGCGCCCAGGAGCGCGAGCGCCGCGACCGCGCCGGTGACCCACGGGACGGTCTCGCCGGCATCGAGCAGCGTCCAGGCGAGGAAGGCCACCGCCAGGACGGCCGCGACGAGCCCCGCCCTCGGCGCGAGCGCGTGGGCGCGCTCGCGGACCTCGCCGGTCGTCTTCAGCGCGAGGTACGCCGCGCCGTGCGTGGTGAACAGCGTGAAGGTGACGAGCCCGCCGAGCAGCGCGTAGGGGTTCAGCAGGTCCAGGAACCCGCCCGTGTACGTGAAGCCCTCGCCGATCGGGACCCCGCGCACGATGTTGCCGAACGCCACGCCCCACAGCAGCGCCGGCACCGCGCTCCCGAACACGATCGCCGCGTCCCACCGACGGCGCCACGCCGCGTCCTCGCGCTTGCCCCGGTACTCGAAGGCGACGCCGCGAAGGATGAGCGCCACGAGGATCAGCAGCAGCGCGAGGTAGAAGCCGCTGAACAGCGTCGCGTACCACTCGGGGAACGCGGCGAAGGTCGCGCCGCCCGCGGTGAGCAGCCACACCTCGTTGCCGTCCCAGACGGGGCCGATCGTGTTGATCACGACGCGGCGGCCGGGCTCGTCCCGCCCGACGACCGGCAGGAGGATCCCGACGCCGAAGTCGAACCCCTCGAGGAAGAAGTAGCCGGTCCACAGGACCGCGATGAGGATGAACCAGACCGTGGACAGCTCCATCTCGGCCCCCTCAGTAGGCGAACGTGAGCGGTCGCTCCGCCGATCGCTGCTCGTAGGCGAGCTCGGCCTCGGCCGTGGTGATCTCGGGCGGGCCGGCCTTGGCGAAGCGCACGAGCAGCGCCACCTCGACGACCGCGAGCGCGCCGTAGAGCAGCGTGAGCACGATCATCGAGACGAGCACCTCGGTCGCGCTCACCGCGAGCGAGACCCCGTTCGCGGTGAGCTGGAGCCCGTACACCACCCAGGGCTGGCGTCCCATCTCGGTGAAGATCCAGCCGAACGTGTTGCCGAGCAGCGGGAAGGTCGCGGCCGCGATGCCGGCCGGCGCGAACCACCACCAGGTCGGCGTCCGCCCCCGGCGCGTCGCCCACAGCGCGAGCGCCGCGTAGGCGGCCGCGAGCGCGCCGAACCCGATCATGAGCCGGAACGACCAGTACGTGACCGGGATGTTCGGTCGGTACTCGGCGGGCCCGAACCGCCGCTCCAGATCGGCCTGGATGTCGTTCAGGCCCTGGATGCTGCCGTCGAAGGAGCCGGTCGCGAGGAACGAGGAGAGCCCCGGGATCCGGATGGAGAACACCTCGCGGCTGCCGTCGAGGGTCCCGATCGTGAGCAGGCTGAATCCCACGTGCCGCTGGGTCTCCCACACGGCCTCGGCGGCGGCCATCTTCATCGGCTGCTGGTCGGTCATCACCCGGGCCTGCAGGTCGCCGGTGACGAGCAGCGCGAGCCCCGCGACGAGGCTGGCCCAGGCCCCCAGGCGCAGCGAGGGCCGCATGACGTCCTCGTGCTGCCCACGCACGAGGTGCCAGGCCGAGATCCCCACCATGAAGGCCCCCGCCGTGAGGAAGGCGCCGGCGAGGACGTGGGGGAAGGCCGCGAGGTTCGTGACGTTCGTGAGCACCGCGACGATGTCCGTGAGCTCGGCGCGCCCGACCGGGTGGAGCGGGTTGAAGCCGGGCTCGACGCGGTAGCCGACCGGGTGCTGCATCCACGAGTTCGCCGCGAGGATGAAGTACGCGGAGATCGCGGTGCCGACCGCGGCCGCCCAGATCGTCGCGAGGTGCACCCGCTTCGGCAGCCGGTCCCAGCCGAAGATCCACAGGCCGAGGAAGGTCGACTCGAGGAAGAACGCGATGAGCGCCTCCATCGCGAGGGGCGCCCCGAAGATGTCGCCGACGAAGCGGGAGTACTCGCTCCAGTTCATCCCGAACTGGAACTCCTGGACGATGCCGGTGACGACCCCCATCGCGAAGTTGATGAGGAACAGCTTCCCCCAGAACTTCGTGGCCCGCAGGTACGCGTCCTTGCCGGTGCGGACCCAGGCGGTCTGCAGCCCGGCCACGAGGAGCGAGAGCCCGATCGTGAGGGGGACGAACAGGAAGTGGTACACGGTGGTGATGCCGAACTGCCACCGCGCGAGGTCGAGCGCGTCCACGATCACCTCCCGGGCGCGGGCGCGAGCACCCGCCGCGCCGCACCCGAGCCAGTCTACGGGCGACCCCGCGAACGCCCGTCCCTGGCGAGGGACCCGTGGTCATGGGGGCGGACGGCCGGTGCCCGACGGCGGTGCTCGGGTGGCGGGTATCCTCCGCTGCGTGGATCCCGCACGCCGCTCCCTCGGGCGGTTCCTGCTCGTCGTGGTGCCCATGTTCGCCGTCGCGATCGGCCTCGTCGTCGCCTACCTCGTGCTCCGGCCGACGATCCGGCGCAACGCGGCGATCCTCGTGACCGCCAAGCTCGAGGTCGTCCTCGGCGTCGTCGACGAGGTCCGCCGGTCAGGCGGCGGCCTGGCCGCGGCCACGGCCGAGCGCCTGGACGAGCTCGCCCCCGAGGACCTCGGCTTCCAGGGGCCGGACCAGGCCTCGCAGGAGCCGCTCGTCGTGAGCGTGCTCGCGACCGAGCGGACCTGGACCGGCGCCGCGAGGGCCGACTCCGGCGCCTGCTACTTCGTCCGGGTGCTCGCGGGCGGCGCCGTCGAGCGCGGCACGGTCCCCGGGGGCGACTGCACCGCGCGGGCGGCGAGCGGGGCCCCGGCGCTCGGCTGGCCCGAGCTCTGAGCGCCCGATCCGCCCGAGGCCCTTCGCCCCGATTCGCGCGACGGCGCGGGTTGCTCTACCATCTGTGGCCTGCCCGCCAGCGCGGAAAGGGGGACGCCCGTGACGCACGTCGCCGTGACCGTGAACGGGGTGCTGCGGGAGGCAGACGTCGAGCCCCGCACGCTCCTCGTGTACTTCCTGCGCGAGGTCCTCGGGCTGACCGGCACGAACGTCGGCTGCGACACCTCGACCTGCGGCGCCTGCACGGTGCTGCTCGACGGCGAGTCCGTGAAGTCCTGCACGCTGCTCGCCGCGCAGGCCGACGGTCGCGAGGTCACCACCATCGAGGGGCTCGCGCGCGACGGCGAGCTGCACCCGCTCCAGGAGGCCTTCCACCGCAACCACGGCCTCCAGTGCGGGTACTGCACGCCGGGCATGATCATGGCCGCCCTCTCGTACCTCCGGGAGAACCCGAGGCCGACCGAGGCCGAGGTGCGGGAGGCGCTGCAGGGGAACCTGTGCCGGTGCACCGGCTACCAGAACATCGTCCGATCGATCCTCGACGCCGCGCAGCAGATGAGCGGCGCCCAGGTCTGAGGGGGTGGGGCAGATGGCGACCACGCAGACCGCGCAGCGGTACGTGGGCGGTGGGGTCCTGCGGAAGGAGGACCCCGAGCTGCTCACCGGTCAGGCCCGGTACATCGACGACCTCACGGTGCCGGGGATGTTGTGGATGCACGTCGTGCGCAGCCCGTACGCGCACGCCCGGATCGTGTCGGTGGACACCTCGGCCGCGGCCGCGATGCCAGGGGTGATCGAGGTCTGGTCCGGCGAGGATCTCGCGAGCGAGTGGCAGGGGAGCCTGCCGTGCGCCTGGCCGGTCACCGAGGACATCCGGATGCCGACCCACTGGCCGGTGGCGCGCGACGAGGTGCGGCACGTGGGCGAGGCCGTCGCCGTGGTGATCGCGGAGACCCGGGCCCAGGCCAAGGACGCGGCCGAGGCCGTCTCGGTCCAGTACGAGGAGCTGCCGGTCGTGGTCGACGCCGAGGAGGCGCTCCGCGAGGGCGCCCCGCTCGTGCACGCCGACCTCGGCACGAACGAGTGCTACACGTGGACGCTCTCGGCCGGCGAGGTCGAGGAGGTCTTCAGGACGGCGCCGGTCGTGGTGAAGGAGCGCTACTACCACCCGCGGCTCATCCCGAACGCGATCGAGCCCCGGGGCGCGCTCGCGGTGCCGGTGCCGGCCCAGGGCGAGTTCACGCTGTACTCGGCGACCCAGATCCCGCACATCCTGAAGACGGCGCTCACCGCCTTCACGATGGCGAACATGCCGGAGTCGAAGCTGCGGGTGATCGCGCCCGACGTCGGCGGCGGCTTCGGGTCGAAGCTGAACGTCTACGCGGAGGAGGCGATCGTCCTCGCGGCCGCGCGGCGGACCGGGAGACCGGTGAAGTGGGTCGAGGAGCGGCACGAGAATTACCTCTCCACGATCCAGGGCCGGGACGTGTACCAGGACGTCGAGCTCGCGGCGACCGAGGACGGGACGCTCCTCGGGGTCCGCGCCCACCTGGTCGCCGACATGGGCGCGTACCTCCAGCTCGTCACGCCCGGGATCCCGCTCCTCGGAGCGTTCCTGTACCACGGCGTGTACACGCCGAAGGCGTACGACTTCCGCTGCACCGGTGTGTTCACGAACAAGCCGCCGACCGACGCCTACCGGGGCGCCGGGCGCCCGGAGGCGACGTTCGCCATCGAGCGCGCGATGGACGCGCTCGCCCGCCGCGTCGGCAAGGACCCGGCGGAGATCCGCCGCATGAACTTCATGCCGCCCTTCACCGAGCCCACCGACGTGATCTCCGGGCTGAAGTACGACTCCGGCGACTACGCGAAGCAGCTCGACCGGGCGCTCGAGCTCGTGGGCTACGAGCAGCTGCGGAAGGAGCAGGCGGAGCGTCGATCGCGCGGGGACGTGAAGCAGCTCGGGATCGGCCTGTCCACCTACATCGAGATGTGCGGGCTCGCGCCGTCGCAGGTGCTCTCGGCCCTGCGCTACGCGGCCGGCGGGTGGGACGCGGCCACGATCCGCTGCCTGCCGACGGGCAAGGTCGTGGTGGTCACCGGGACCTCGCCCCACGGCCAGGGGCACGTGACCACCTGGAGCCAGATCGTCGCCGACGAGCTCGGCGTGCCCGTCGAGGACGTCGAGGTGCTCCACGGCGACACGGCGGTCTCGCCCCTCGGCATGGACACGTACGGGAGCCGGAGCCTCGCCGTCGGCGGGGTCGCGCTGCACTACGCGGCCGAGAAGATCATCGCGAAGGCGAGGCGGATCGCCGCGCACGAGCTCGAGGTGGCCGAGGACGACCTCGAGTACGAGACCGGACGTTTCTCGGTCCGGGGGGCGCCCGACCGCGCCCGGACGATCCCCGAGATCGCGTTCTCGGCCTGGACGGCCCACAACCTGCCGCCGGACACCGAGCCGGGCCTCGAGGCGACGCACGTCCACGACCCCGGGAACTTCACGTTCCCCTCGGGCGCGCACGTGTGCGTCGTGGAGGTCGACACGGAGACCGGTGCGGTCGAGATCGTCCGCTACGTCGCGGTCGATGACTGCGGGAACGTCATCAACCCGATGATCGTCGAGGGTCAGGTCCATGGGGGTATCACCCAGGGGATCGCCGAGGCCCTGTTCGAGGAGGGCCGCTACGACGAGCACGGCAACCTGCTCACCGGCGGCATGACCGACTACCTGGTGCCGGCGGCCGCGGATGTGCCCTCCTACGAGCTCGAGCGCACCGTCACGCCATCGAGCAGCAACCCGCTCGGGGTGAAGGGCATCGGCGAGGCCGGCACGATCGCGGCCCCGCCGGCCGCGATCAACGCGGTGGTGGACGCGCTCGCGCACCTCGGCGTGACCGACGTGCCGAAGCCGGCGACGCCGGAGAAGGTCTGGAGAGCCATCCAGCGGGCGAGAGGAGGTGCGGCATGATCCCGGCGCCGTTCGAGTACGAGCGGGCCTCGTCCGTCGACGAGGCGATCGGACTCCTGTCCGACGACCCGGAGGCGAAGCTGCTCGCGGGCGGGCACTCGCTCCTGCCGCTCATGCGGCTGCGCCTCGCGCGCCCGTCGAAGCTCGTGGACATCGGTCGGGTCCGTGATCTCTCCTACGTCCGCGAGGAGGGGGACGCGGTGGCGATCGGGGCGCTCACGCGCTGGCACGACCTCGCGACGAGCGAGGTCCTCCAGCAGGCGTGCCCGATCGTCGCGTACACCGCGAGCCTCATCGGCGACCCGCAGGTCCGCCACATGGGGACGATCGGCGGGGCGCTCGCGCACGCCGACCCGGCGGGGGACATGGGGACGGTGCTGCTCGCCCTCGGTGCCGAGCTCGTCGTGCGGGGCCCGAACGGCGCGAGCCGGACCGTGCCGGCCTCGGGCTTCTTCCGGGGCCTGTTCGAGCCCGACCTCGCCCACGACGAGATCCTGACCGAGATCCGGGTGCCGAGGACGGGCTCGCGCGGCTGGAGCTACCTGAAGTTCCACCGCCGGGCGATCGACTGGGCGCTCGTCGGGGTGGCCGCGCTCGCGCCGGATGGGGACGGCGCGGCCGTCGCGCTCACGAACATGGCGGACCGGCCGATCCGTGCGGTGGGGGTCGAGGAGGCCCTCGCCGCGGGCGCCGACCCGGCCGCCGCGGCCGAGCGCGCCGCGGAGGGCACGAGCCCCCCCTCGGACGCCTTCGCGAGCGCCGAGTACCGGCAGGAGGTCGTGAAGGTGCTCGTCCGCCGGGCCCTCGAGGAGGCGATGTCCCGCTAGGCAGCTAGCCGGGCGTCGGCTGCTCAACCGCACCCCCGGGGGTTCTCCGGTCTGTGACCCGACCGGTGGGGATGGAACCACGGGGGTGCAGTCCCATCACCTGACCGTGGAGGAACGTCCTCGGGACCGGTCCGCTTCCCTACACATCCGACCCCCCTCCTCCCCCTGGAAGGGCAGGGACGAGATCGCGGCGGCGCATGTGGGGACCGATGAGGAGCTGGACCGCCTCTACCGAGAGCATGCGGACCGTCTCTGGCGTGCGGTGCTTGCGTTCGCCGGAGACGGTGACGTGGCCAGCGACGCCGTGGCCGAGGCGTTCGCCCAGTGCCTCCGCCGCGGCGCCGCGGTCCGTGATCCCGCACGTTGGATCTGGCGAGCCGCGTTCCGCATCGCGGCTGGGGAGCTGAAGGATCGTCGGCGGAGGCAGGACATGTCGGTTCGCGCGGAGGATCCGTACGTCATCCCCGATGCGGCAGCGGAGATCCTGGAGCTGCTCATGCGCTTGTCGCCGAGACAACGAGCGGCCGTGGTGCTTCATGACTACGTCGGTTACTCGACGGAAGAGGTAGCTTCGATCTTGGGGGCGACCGCCGCGACCGTTCGGGTTCATCTCAGCCAAGGTCGGCGCCGCCTCCGCGCCTTCCTGGAGGCGGGCGATGCGTGAGGTCCGTGACCGACTCCGGGCGCTCGACCGCATCGATGCCCCCGATCTTCGAGAACGCATCCGCAGATGGGAGCCGCCGGCTCCTCAGACCGAGCCTCTCCTCAAGCGCACGGGGATCGCACTGCTGGCGCTGGTCGTTGGCGGCGCGGGGATCGCGTTCGCGTTCCGCGCCCTGCACTCCTCAAAGCCCCCCACGCGGCCGGCCACCATCGTGGAGACGCCGACCCCCGCGCCGGTCTCGACGGCCGAGATCGGGCCGACGATCGACGTCGGGCAGGCGAGTGCGTTGCTGTACGCGAACGGGAGCCTATGGGTCGACGTCCTTCGCGACGTCGAGACGAGCACGGGGACGGTTCTTCGGATCGACCCGGCCTCCGGCGAGGTCCTGGCCCGGATCGCGGTCGACGCCTATCCCGGTTCCGAACACGGTGGGAGCGGGATGGCCTTCGACGGCCGGTACCTCTGGGTCGTAGGGACCCGGTGGTCCACGGACGGGCGGCCAGCCGGAGGGATCCTCGTCCGGATCGACCCGGACACCGAAACCGCGGAGACGATCGAGCTCCCGGTGGGCCTAGCTGACGTCGACCTGGTCTTCGACGACGGGTTCCTGTGGACGACAGGCGTCTCCTCGCCGGGGAAGGATCCTCGCGTGCTCCAGATCGATCCCGTGACCGGCGCCACCGTCTCGGAGACACCGGTCGACGCAGACTGGTGGGACGGGCTGGTGGTCGAGGGCGGCGCGATCTGGGTCAGGGAGATGTCGGGCCGGAACAGCACGGTCCTGGGTCCCGCGACGTTGGTACACCTCGAGCCCGGAACCGGCGCGGTGCTGGCCAGGGTCCCGGCGGCGGACGAGGACGGCATGATGGGAAGCATCCGGCCCGTCCCGGGTGAGGGCGTGATCTGGCTACCGGTGGGGAGCGAGCTCCTCGAGCTCGACCCTCAGACCGGAGATGTGCTCTCGCGGTTCGACCTCGACGTAGGAGGTGACCTCGAGCCGGCGCCCGATGGCTCGCTCTGGTGTCTCTGCGGGTTCGGGTGGAACGAGCTCGAGCGGCTGGATCCGGGCTCCGGGAAGGTGGACGTGACCGTCCACCTGGACCGCAAGCCGATCCCCATAGCGATGGCTGTCGCGCCGGGTTCGGTCTGGGTGCTGACGTACGACGGGACGCTGATCGGGGTCCGTCTGAGCTGATCCCGAGCGGATGCTTGCGCGTCCGGGCCCACCTCGAGCGTCCCCGGGGGCGACGGCGGTTTCCCGAGGTTGTCGCGAGGTGGGCAGGTCGGGCTTTGACGAGGGGCGCGTTTCCTGCGTAGATGGAGGACGTGCTCCTCGCGGCAAAGCGCTTCGACCCCGGGCGGTGGTTCGACGACCACGGCGTCACGATCATCGCGACCCTCGTGGTCGCGGCGGTCGCGACCGTGCTCGTCAAGCTCTTCGTCCGCCGCTTCCGGCACCGGCTCGAGGGTAGCCCGAACGTCACCCAGGAGCTGAACGTCCAGCGGATCGCGACGCTCACCGGGGCGCTGTCCACGGCGAGCCTCGTGGTGGTCTGGGTCGTGGCGGGGCTCGTGGTGCTCGACGAGCTGAACGTGAGCCTCGGGGCGCTCGTCGCCTCGGCCGGCGTGGCCGGCGTGGCGCTCGGGTTCGGTGCCCAGGCGATCGTCCGGGACACGCTCGCCGGCTTCTTCATCCTGCTCGAGAACCAGTTCGGCGTCGGGGACGTCCTCGAGCTGCACACCACGGCGGGCCCCGTCTCCGGCAAGGTCGAGGCCCTCACGCTGCGGGTGACCTCGCTCCGCGCCTTCGACGGGACCCTGCACGTGGTGCCGAACGGGAACATCCAGGTCGTGAGCAACAAGTCCCGGGGGTGGGCGCGCGCGATCGTCGACGTCCGCGTGGCCTACGGCGAGGACGTGGACCGCGTGCGCTCCGTGCTCGAGGAGCTGTTCGAGGAGCTCCGCCGGGACGAGGTCCTGAGCGACTGGATCCGCGAGGGGCCGAGCGTGCTCGGCATCGAGACCCTCGGCGAGTACGCGATCGTGATCCGGGTCATCGCCGACACGCGCCCGTCGAAGCGCTGGGACACGGAGCGGATCCTGCGCGAGCGCATCGCGGGCCGCCTCGACGCCGAGGGCATCCGCGTCCCGCTGCCCCCCGTCGGTCCCCGGCCCGGAGAGGCGAGGGCGTGAGCCCGCCGCGGTCCGCCTGAGGGCGGGTACCCTGGAACGCACCATGGGCCGGTTGCCGTTCGACTCGGTGGAGGAGCTCCAGCGGGCCCTCGAGCGCGAGCGCTACCTCGCGGATCGCGGGCTCGCGACCGCGATCTACCTCGCGGTCTCGCTCGACAAGCCGCTGCTGCTCGAGGGCGAGGCCGGGGTCGGCAAGACGGAGGTGGCGAAGGTCCTCGCGCGCCTGCTGGATCGCGAGCTCATCCGCCTGCAGTGCTACGAGGGGATCGACGCCTCCCAGGCCCTGTACGAGTGGAACTACTCGAAGCAGCTCATCGCGGTGCGGGCGATGCAGGACGTCACCGCCGAGGCCCACGTCGAGGACCTGTTCGGCCCGGGGTTCCTCGTCGAGCGCCCGCTCCTCGCCGCGATCCGGGCCGGCTCGCGCGCGGTGCTGCTCGTGGACGAGCTCGACCGGGCCGACGACGAGTTCGAGGCGTTCCTCCTCGAGATCCTCTCGGAGTTCGCCGTCACGATCCCCGAGATCGGCCGGGTGGCGGCCGAGGAGCCGCCCGCGGTCGTCGTGACCTCCAACCGCACGCGCGAGCTCCACGACGCGCTGAAGCGTCGCTGCCTCTACCACTGGATCGACCACCCCGGCCTCGAGCGCGAGGTCCAGATCGTCCGAGCCCGGGCGCCCGAGGTGCCCGAGGCCCTCGCCCGGGACGTCGCCGCGGCGGTGAACCGCCTGCGCAGCTTCGACATCGCCAAGCGCCCCGGGGTGGCCGAGACGATCGACTGGGCGAACGCGCTCGCCTTCCTCGGGGCCGAGCGCCTCGACGCCGAGACCGCCGAGGCCACGCTCGGCGCGGTGCTGAAGGACCACGACGACCAGCAGCTCGCCGTGGCGCACCTCTCGGAGGTGCTCGAGGGTGACCCCCCGCGCTGAGGCCGCCGCGCTCGAGCGCCTCATCGGCTTCGGGCGCGACCTGCGCCGTCGGGGCCTGCCGGTCGGCACCGGCAGGATCGTCACGTTCTGCCGGGCGGCGGCCGCGCTCGGCGCGCTCGATCGCGAGGACCTCTACTGGGCCGCGCGCGCGTCGTTGATCTCGCGCCCGGAGGACGTCGGGGCCTTCGACGAGGCCTTCGACGCGTGGTTCGGCGGGCGCGTGCGGATCGTGCTCGACCTCCCGCCGGAGGCCGCGGGCGAGGACGAGGCGGCCGCGAGGGTGCGGGCGGCGGAGGCGGGCGGCCCGGAGGTCGAGGAGGAGCGCGTCGTCGCGCGCGAGTGGCACGAGCTCGGCGAGGGCGAGGAGGAGGTCGAGGGGGAGGCCGCGATCCGCATCGTGGCGAGCGCCTCGGAGGTCCTGCGGCGGAAGTCCTTCGCGGAGCTCACCGAGGAGGAGCGCGAGCGGGTCTCGCGGCTGATCCGCAGCCTCGCCGTGCAGGTGCCGACGCGCCCGAGCCGGCGTCTGCGCCCCTCGCCGAGCGGCTCGCGGTTCGACGTGAAGCGGACGCTCCGGCGCTCGCTGCGCACGCAGGGCGAGCCGTTCCACCGCGCGTGGCGGGCGCGGGGCACGCGCGGCCGTCCGCTCGTGCTCGTCCTCGACATCTCCGGCTCGATGGCCCCGTACTCGCGGGCGCTCGTGCAGTTCGGGTTCGCGGCGATGGCGGCCGGCCGACGGGTCGAGGTCTTCTGCTTCGGCACGCGGCTCACGCGCGTGACGCGGATCCTCGCCACGCGGGACCCCGAGCGGGCCATGCACGAGATCGGCCGGCGCGTCGCCGACTGGGAGGGCGGCACCCGGATCGGCGAGTCGCTGAAGACGCTCCTCGACGGGTGGAGCCAGCGCGCGGCGCTGCGGGGCGCGGTCGTGGTGATCTGCTCGGACGGGCTCGAGCGGGGCGAGCCCGAGCTCCTGCGCACGCAGATGGCCAAGCTCCGCCGGCTCGCGCACCGGGTCGTGTGGGTGAACCCGCTGAAGGGGAGCCCGCGCTACGAGCCGCTCGCCCGCGGGATGGCCGCCGCCCTGCCCTCGATCGACGTGTTCCTGCCCGGGCACAACCTCGAGAGCCTCGAGGAGCTCTCGCGCGTGCTCGCCGGCTGAGCCGCCCCGCGCTCACTCCCCGCGGAGCTCGAGGTAGGCGTCGATCACCTCGAGGAGGCGGTCGCGCCCGAAGCTCTCGTCGTGGCCGCCGTGCACGATCCGCACCGGCAGCTCGCGCAGGCGACGCATGCTCGCGAGGTAGTCCCGGATGTCCGACTCCGGGAGCTCGTCGAGGAACGGCGGGTTGCGGTACACGCAGTCGCCGGAGAACAGCGTGCCGGTCTCGGGCTCCCACAGGCCGATCTCGCCGGGCGTGTGCCCCGGCAGGTGCAGGACCTGGAACCGCCGGTCGCCGAGATCGATCACGTCGCCCTCGCCGATGAGGCGCGTCGGGGGCGCCGGCGGGATGGTCCACGCGCCGGGGTCGAACCCCTCGTAAGGGTAGGCGTCGATCAGCATGTCGTGGATCTCGTAGCCGGCGTCCTCCATCTCGCGCAGGAACGACTCCTCGAAGTCGTGCGCGAACAGCGTGGCGAGCTTCCCGCCCTCGCGGAGCACGTGCGCGTCGGCGGGGTGCGCGAGCACCTCCTCGAACTCGTGCATGCCGCCGATGTGGTCGTAGTGCCGGTGGGTCGCGACCGCCACGACCGGGCGCTCGAAGAGATCCGCGAGCTCCTCTCGCAGTCGGCCGATCCCCATCCCCGCGTCGACGAGCATGTCGCGGTCCCGACCGCGGACGAGGAACATGTTCCCGCGGATCCACGGGTCGACGTGCGGCTCGGAGATCAGGATGACCCCCTCGTCGACCTCGCGGTGCTCGAACCAGCGCTCGGCGACCTTCACGACGGCATCGTAGCCCGCCGGGGCCGGCCGCTCATCCGGCCCGGTCGGCGCATCCGGTCCGGCCGGCTTCGCCCGCCCGGCGGGCCCCTGGGCCTTGACGGCGCCGCTCGGCAGGGCGTAGATGCTGGGGCGAGGGGGTGATCGTGGTGGCGACGGTGTTCCGCATCACGTTGGAGGACCGGCCGGGCGAGCTCGCCCGGGTCGCCGAGGCGCTCGGCGGTGCGGGGGTGAACATCGAGGGCCTGTGCGGGCTCGGCGTCGAGGGCAAGGGGGTCATCTGCCTCGTCGTCGAGGACGCGGCCGGGGCCCGGTCCGCTCTGCAGGGCGCGGGCGTCCCGATCGAGGCCGAGTCGGAGGCGATCATGCTCGACGTCGCGGCCGACGCCGACCGTCCGGGCGCCGCGGCCGAGATCGCGCGCAAGGTGGCCGACGCCGGCGTGAACATCGAGGTCGCCTGCGTCGCGACGCACGACCGGCTCGTGTTCGCGACGAGCGACAACGCGAAAGCGCGGGCGGCGCTCGGCCTCTAGCGGTTCCGGCCGAAGATGGTGGCCATCGAGCGCGGCTCCAGGCGCTGGCGGAGCCCGTGCGAGACCCGCAGCCCCCACCGTACCGACCTCGGGCACGTTCAGCTCCGAGTCAGAGCGCGGGCTTGACCGGACCGAGGTGCGCGGTAGTCTTTCATGAAACTCCGCGTGGGGGTGGGGGAGATACGCCGGGTGCTTCTGACGGCGACGCGCGCAGCGGTGGTTGCCACCTGGGGCGGGGTGATGGTGCCACCGAGTGGCGCGACGCACGATGAGTGCGGAGGCGCTCACGGTTCCAGCGGGGACGATGTCTTCAACGGCGGGCCGGAGGACGATCGGTACTCGGGTCTCGGGGGCAGCGACCAGATCGACGGCGACGGCGGCTTCGATGTCCTCTGTGGCAACGACGGTCGTGACCGGATCTGGGGACGCACCTACGTCGATCACCTGTACGGACATGGGGGTGCCGACGTCCTGGATGGCGGGGCCAACTGGGACAACGTGTGGGGCGGCGGGGAGGCGGATGAGATCTACGGCGGCGACGACCCCGACCACCTCTACGGTGGTGACGGTCGGGACGTGGTGTACGGGGAGGGTGGTGACGACAACAACTGGGCGATGGGCATGGGGCTCGAGGGGAACGGGGAGAACGACACCCTGTACGGGAACCTCGGGGACGACCAGCTGATCGGTGGAGCGGGGACGGACACCTGCAACGGCGGCGACGGTAACGACGTGATCGACTGCGAGATCGTGACGGGCTGAGAGGCGAGACCGCAAGGCTTGGCGAAGGGCGGAGGTGGTGAGCGATGCGTCGGCGTTGGATGGGAGCCATGCTCGGCGTCGCGGTCCTGCTCGGGGTCGGCGCGCTCGGGGCCGGGGCGCTGGCCGAAGACACCAGCCCCGTGCAGGCTGAGGCGGAGTCGGGCCTCCCGACCTGGGAACAGGTCGCGGCCAAGGTCGGTCTGCAGGGGGAGGCAGCGACGCTCGTCGGGGAGGATCTTGGGCGTGCGCTCGGGTTGGAGCCGATCCTCCTTCCCACGGATGCGTGTCCGGGCCTGTTCGTGGAGTTCCGTGACCAGGAAGGCTTCTGCTTGATCCCGGTGCAGCCGAAGCTGAGCTTCGCCGAGGAGATGATCCTCGCGGCTCGCATCCAGGGTCACGTCATGACGGACGCGGAGGTCGCGAGGATGGTCGAGAACTTCGATACGCTGAGCCCCGACACGGTCGCCGAGGTTGGCCCCTTGCTCCCGTGAGGTCCCGAGGACCCTATCCCCGATCACGGTGAGGGACCGCTCGGCGCGTCGCGGCCGGCCTCGGCCGCGTACGCCCGGTCGAGGATCTCGACCGGATGCAGGATCTCGACCTCGTGGCCGAGCCACCGGAGGCCGGCCGCGATCTGCATCGTGCAGCCCGGGTTCGCGCTCGCGAGCACCGGTGCGCCGGTCGAGGCCACGGCCTCGGCCTTGGCCCGCATGAGGGCGTCCGCCATGTCGGGCTCGAGGACCGTGTAGAGGCCGGCGGCGCCGCAGCAGACGTCGCCGCTCGGGATCTCGACGAGCTCGAGCCCGGGGACCCGGGCGAGGAGCGCGCGCGGCTCCTCGCGGATCCGGCTCACGCGCAGGGCGTGGCACGCGTCGTGGACGGCGACCCGGGGGATCCCGGGGTTCGCGGCCGGGGGGCGGATGCCCTCGCGGGCGAGGAAGCGCACCACGTCGTGCACTCGCTCGGCGAAGGCGTGGGCCTGCGGGGTCCCGAGCAGGTCGCCGACCTCCGACAGGTGCGCGGCGCAGCCGGCGGCCGTGACGAGGACCGCGTCGGCGCCCGCGAACGTCGCCATCGCGTGCCGGGCGAGCTCGCGCGCGGCGTCGAGCCGCCCGTGGTGCGCGTGGAGCGCGCCGCAGCAGGTCTGTCCCCTCGGCACGAGCACGCGCCAGCCGTTGCGCGTGAGCACGTGGGCTGCGGCCAGGTTCACCGAGCGGTACCAGCGGTCCTGGACGCAGCCGGTGAGGAGCGCGACGGTGCCGCGCGGCTCGCCCTCGGGCTCGAGGACGGGCGGGAGGCGAGGCTCGCGGCTCGGCTCGGGCAGCAGGGACCTCGTGCGGGCCGGGAGGAAGGGCCTCGCGAGCGGCTGGAGCCGCACCGCGAGCGAGAGCAGCCGGGGGCGGGCGAGCACCCCGAGGCCGAGCCGCCGCAGCCATCGCTCGGGCCCGCGGCGGAGCGGCTCGATCTGGACGCGGGCGG
>ENA-ORXB01002285-ORXB01002285.1-sediment-metagenome-genome-assembly--contig:-NODE-2285-length-17143-cov-3.351576_pt1 | contig 17143 bp, 20 predicted proteins | sample MGYA00237863_ERZ511475 | MGnify/ENA primary metagenome ERZ511475 (study PRJEB26305, sample SAMN06343858) | sediment metagenome | isolation source: hot spring sediment | place: Canada: British Columbia... | reverse complement strand
GGATCGGGACCCATTTCAGGACCAACCGGGGGATCGGGACCCATTTCAGGACCAACCGGGGGATCGGGACCGGTTGATAGTATTCGGGAGACCTGTCAACAGATTTTATTAGGGGTGCAACAGATACAGGGACTGTTAAGTGACATTGGTCAACAGGCTTTAGGGGTACCCGAGATGGTGAAAGAGCCGTTGATGGGGGCGGTTTCTCAATCGCAGCGTCTAAGTCAAGAGATTATTCAGCATGTTTCGAACATGAAGGTGGAGATTGTCCGGTCGAAACTTACATTTGGCTGTCAACAAATTATACATCTAACACAACAGATGCAACTTCAGATGCTTATTGTTCAGCAACAGGCTCTTCTTGTGGCGGGGGCAACACAATCAACACTTATCATGAAAAGTCAACAGATTATTTCCCAGACACAACAGATTCAAACTTTCGCTCTTGTTATTTTGCAACAGGCGTCTCTTTTACCGTGAGGTTTTTAGATGTATCTTGATGTTGTTTTCCTTTCGAAAGGAAAACAACATCACTCATTGATTAAAGAGTAAGATATTGTATCTGATCACCGTCGAGAAGTGTTACTTGTTTCAAGCGAGGACAGTATTGCTGAAGAAGAGGGAGAAGACGTTGGTCGATGGGAACATCGAACACTTCCACATGAGGAATATCGGGAAGAACTCTTTCGAATAAGGATCTCATCTGATGAAGATCTGTGGAATATGTTGGGAGAAACTTTTGGAGAAATGGATCTGACGAAAGTCGGTAGAGAGATCGAATAATCTTTGCCTTCTTAAGAAGGCAGCTACACGATGAGAGAGAGTAGGGAGTGTTTATGTAGTACTCATACTCTTCGAGTTCCGGGGAATCGAAAGAGATGACAAATCCGACGAGGAGGGGGTTGGAAATGTGTATGGAACGTAAAGGGACATACATTTGGTATTTAAAGATCAGATGCAAGATATTAACGTTACATTGGAGGACACGGCGGGAGTCTTGAATACAGCGGGAGAGAAATTTAAATCCTCCTTGATCAAAGAGAATCACCTGTTCCCAGGATGGGAAGTAGAAGGAAAACATTCGTTCTCCTTTCCGAATTCCTGATAAATAGTACGTTTTGACAAACTTCATTGCTATTTTAAAGGCTTGATCCAGCGTGAAAATGGGTATGTCAATGGTGAAGTAGGCCTTCCGGAGATGGGGAAGACGGGCCAGATCGATTAACGTTTTAATTGTCGAGACTTGGATAGGCAGATCCAGTTCTTCAACATGGTCAAAGGAAAGTAAGATGTCACTGAATACGGGATGTTCCTTAAAGAGATCGTTGGAGTTAGTGATTCGACGAACAAATGCTGACATCCATTCGAGTAAAACCGGTTCCTGTGTTTTCTGTAACGTTGTCAAGACATTATATTCGGTTACATAATCAAACAATCGAGAAGCCAGTTCAGGAGGTAATGTTAACATTCGAAAGTTCCTATTATAAAAGGGACTTAACTTGGAGTTAGAAGAATCAAATGTTAGATTTCCCGACAAGATTTGGATTAATTTTTAATTGAGGCTAAATAGTAACCCATGACACCTCCGATTAGAAAGATTCGACAATGATGAAGAAAGGGATGGTCCGTGTAGTCAACATAGGAGAGGAAACTTCCTGCAAATGTTCCAAGAATAATAACCAACTGAATCAGACCGCGATGCATTTTCCATCTTAGACCGGACTCGTCGAATCGGTTAAGACGAAAGAAGGAGGAGGATTTTCGAGAGAGCCAAAAGTTCAGAGATATTCCGAGAGTGATTGTAAGAAGAGCTCCGCACAAGAAGTCTCCCACAAATTTCAAAACGAGATATGTTCGGCTCAGCTCTGATGTTGGGCTTGAGACGGAGAAACACAACTCATTTCCTTGACCGAAAATGAGGGGACAGAGGATGCTAAGATGATGCTTTAACTGTCGAAGAAGAAGGTTCATTTTCCTCTCTTGAAGATGTTCATCGGAAACGAATCACAATTCTTGTTTTTATCATTTCTCTTTCCAGTGGAGATGATGTTTTTCACTGGGTTAAATTGTTTGGAACACAGAAATTTCTTGGTCTTGGATTTGGTGTTAGTGATGATACAACACTTAAGTGAAGATTTAGATTGGTGCGTTGAAATGTTTTCTGGGAAGAGGAGTTTATGTATAGAGGTTAGTTGAAGTAGAGGGCCATTTCGATACCTTTGAGAGTGAATCCACATTTTTCATAGAAGGGTTGATTACAGATCGAACAGTTGAGAATAACTTTGTAACATCCTTTATCCTTGGCAATTTGGACGAGGTCTTCGATAAGTTTTCGACCATAATTAAGTTTTCGGTATTGAGAGTGGACGACGACATCTTAGATATGACCGACTCTTCCACACTGATGAATGAACTTGTCTTCAAGAAAGAGTGTTGCTGTGCCAATGATCTTATTATCACGTTCGATGACGCGAATGATGGTTCCGGCACGTTGGATGGCTTTGAGTTGTTGATCGAAGTCGTCTTTTGAGATTGGGCCAACCGTGGTTAACTGTGACAGAAGGTCACAGTAACCTTTCTCATAATCACTTGAATGGAGATCTCGGATTGAAATCATAGTACTTAATAATGAGAATGAGAATAGAGGTTTCAGAATCAATTCTAAGTCTCGATGATATATTTCAAGAAGACTGAGACGGAGACGGAAAAAAAGAGTTTTTCTTCTTTATTTCTTAAAGTTAAAAAGAGAGAGGGGGAAAACTTGAGAAAATAATCTTTCCAAAGAGAAAATGGCATGTGCTCGGAGTCAGTGGACCCAGTTTGGATGGGATGTGGAGGCGTCTCGACATAATTCGGATGAGAAGAAAATAAGTAGGAAAAACGTTGCTTCTCTGAGAGAGAAGTGGAAGATTGAGTTTCCGAATCGGACCTCCGTTGGATCTGGCTCAATTGCGGATGGAGTTGTGTATTTTCCGGCCAACTATTCGATTGTGGATCCTTTACCGGCAACATTTTATGCGGTCGATCGGAAGACGGGACACATTCTCTGGCAACGTCAAACCGAGGAGGCTGGAAGAGTCATTTCGGTGACACAGCCGGTGGTTTCCCGAAAACATGGTTTGGTCTACTTTGCGTCCTCGTTTAACGAGACGAATCCACAGATGTATGCTCTTCGAATGGAAGATGGAAGTGTGGCTTGGAAGACGACGGTTGATACACAGCCCTTTGCTTTGATTTTGGGGTATCCTGGACTTGTTGAGGATCTTTTACTTGTACCGATTGATAGTGTTGTTGTATCGCTAATTCCTCCTCCCTATACGACACGAGGAGCTGTGGTGGCTCTTGATGCAAGGACGGGAGAGATACGGTGGAGGTTCGTTACGGCGCCAGAAGGATATGCAGCGGGATCTGGAGTATCGACAGGATTTTCCTTTGATACGAAGAGAAAACTGGTTTTTATTGGAACGGGACAAAACTATGATTCAAGTAAGCCGTCGTCACCTTACAGTGACTCCGTTTTGGCACTTCGATATGACACGACAAATCCAAATGGGGAACTTGTGTGGAGTCGGCAGTTTACAACTGGAGATGTCTTTAACTTTGAAGAGAAAGGTGCTGACTTTGATGTTCTATCAACACCGATTGTGGCTGATATTCTCGCTCCGACGATGAAACGACAAGGAGAGAAGAGTGTGGTTACGTGTCGACAACTTAAACTTATCCTGGTCTCAGATAAGAAGGGATACGCGTATGGTCTAAATCGGAAGACGGGAGAGATTCTATGGAGTCAGTTCATTGTTCCGGTAAATCCACAAATTGGTGGGTTTAAAGGGTGTAATGCTCAGAATGCGTATGCGGAGGGGATTTTCTATGTGACGGGACATCGTCCCATTCCGCCAGAGGTTTCGATTCCGGATGAGATTACGATTGGAGCTGTCGGTGCTTTAAGTGATGTCTATGCTCTCGATGCCGCGACGGGGACCATTCTCTGGAAGAAACTTGGGATTCCGGGAGGTTCCGTGGTGGGAATGACCGTGGCAAATGGACTTCTTTATCATGCGACGACTGCAGGTATCATTACAATCTTTCATGCCAAGACCGGAGAGATTGTGCACCAGTTTACCGCTCCCGGAGATGATGTCTTCCAGAAGATTATTCTGACCTCTCTTAATGTCGCCGAGGGAACTCTCTTTTTTCGGAACTGGATTCGGTCTCACTCTTACGGTCTTTCGGGCGTGGCGGCCATCGAACGACTCTTTCTAAAGAGAATCTTAAGGTATTATTTATTGGTTCCGCCAATAAATAATAGGAAAAGAGAATCGAGGAGATGACTCTAACAATCGGGAAACGTGATTTTTCGAAACTGGCGAAGGGTAATGTCAAATTGACATTTTCCGGGTAAACTTGACGTCGAGAAGATGTTACAAATTTCGTCGATTGACGTTTGACAAGAAAAGGGAACCTAACTAAATTTTATTACAGAAATATTATTGAGATGAGTATAAAAACAATACGGCCTTTTTAAAAAGGATGGCCGAGAATTCATTTGAAAATGATGAAGAGCTTGCACGAAGACTCCAATTTGAAGAATATCTCGATTTGGGAGAGAATCGCCAGAATAACTCTTCTCCAGGGAGTGTTCGTGTTATTCCGATTCTCGCGGATGCTTATTTTTACTCGGGGAGTCCTTTTCCCTCTGGAGGAGAGTCGTCTTTTTCTGAGGAACAAGATGTTCCCGATGTTTTTCAGAGATTTAACACACTGCTGTCTCACTTATCACAGGTTCTGAATGATGTTAACGTTCCCATCTCATTTCATGGAAATCCGGCGAATCTTCCGGACGTGGAGGTGCCAGGAGAAGTTCCTCAAGAGGGGAGTGTTGCGAGTCAGAATCCCCTGTTGGCGCTTCGGTTGATGGCAGGGAACAATCTTTCCTATGAGGAGTTATGTCTTCTTGATGAGTTGAACGCGCCGGTTCGGCGAGGTCTTTCGCAAGACTATCTTGATCAACTTCCTCGAGAAACATATACGAAGGAATTAACTGACGTCATCTCATGTCCCATCTGTCTATCCGAGTTTACGAATGGTGATGTTTTAATTCGGATTCCTTGTTCTCATGTTTATCATGGGGATTGTATTTTGACCTGGTTGAAGACGAATGCGACATGTCCCGTCTGTCGGAAAGAGTTGAAATCTTCATCTCTTTCGAATTCCTAACATCTAACATCTCAATATTTGAAGAAGAAAGGAAAAGAAACTTGGACGGAAAAGTTAGAGAAAATGACAGCTCTGTTGGTGAAATGTGTGGTTGTGGGTGATGGAGCTGTGGGAAAGACAAGTCTTCTCTATGCATATACTCAGCACACGTTTACATCGGAATATGTTCCGACGATCTTTGATAATCTTTCTGTGATGACGACGATAGATAATCAGGTAATCCAGTTGAGTCTTTGGGACACCGCTGGACAAGATGACTATGATCGTTTGAGACCTCTAAGTTATCCTCAGACGGATGTGTTTATACTGTGTTATTCTGTTGTTTCCCCGCCATCCTTGGCTCATGTGAGATTGAAGTGGGTTCCAGAACTGAGATACTACTGTCCGCAGGTTCCGATTTTGTTGGTTGGGACAAAGATGGACTTGATTGACGATCTTGAGATGTGTCGACGACTCCAAAATCGAGGGTATCAGCCTCTTTCCTTGAAGGAGGGGGAGAAGGTGTCGAAGAGTCTTCAATTGGCGGGACATATGTGGTGTAGTTCTTATACGGGAGTTGGTGTTGATGAGGTCTTTTCGAGAGCCATTCGGGCTCACCTCTTAACTCGAAAAGACTCTTCGGTTAAGAACAGGAAGACGTTCGAGCGGATTTCCGGTTGCACTCTTCTCTAAGTTGTTGGACTTTTCTCTTTATCCGTCAAAGATAAATAGAAAAGTTAGGTTAGAATGAGAGAACGACGACGACATTGATCATAGATCTCACGGCGAGTTCTCCATCGCCCATGATTAACTTCCTCAATCATCTGATGAAAGCCCTCGGTTAAATGGGAAAAGAACTTTCCTTTCCGGGTCTCCTTAACAAGAGACTCAAGTTCTTCGATCAAGTGTTCAGTGATTTCTGACAGATTCTTTGAACAATAGTAGCACCGGTTGAGCATCCGAGCGCACTCTCGACAGTAATCTTTGGCCACGTCTGAACTCAAACCACACTCCCGACAAGACTCTGATATCTTTGGATTAAGAGATAAACAGAGTGCGTCATATAAACACTCATCCATGAGGACGCGTTTTTAACTTTCGGAAAAAAAGATGTTCCGTTGGATCAAAAACAACGGAAACTTCTATCCAAAAAAAGAATTAAATAATAATAAAAGATATTAAAAGGCGAGATGTCGAACGACGACAGAAGTTCTGATAAGGACACACAGACGCAGAACATCTTTCCGACGATCTTGAAACAGATTAAGATTGGTGACAAATCGATAATGGAAGTCATGACAAGTGTTATCGAAAACACGCAGGAGGTGATGAATGAGATGTGTAACGAAACCAGAGTCGAGGAACATCCAGAGATTGTGTCAATGACAGACCGTTTCATTTCAGATCCGACCGAACTTAAAGAACTTGCCATGAAGTCTGACGATGCCCGAGTCTTCAAAGCGCTGGGAGAGGCTCTGAGAGAGAGAAAGATTTACTTGGAGGAGAAGACAGATATAATGTCAGTTCGGGGTCGGGTGGCGGATCTTGTCTCTCTTCTTGACCTGCCCCAGTTTAAAGATGTCAAGTTAAATTCCTCTCTTCTTGATAAAGTTAAGAAGATCGTACGACCTGTTAACGATATCTTGAATCTCCTTGATCTGAAAGATATGCAGATTCTCTTCGATTCGAGTTAAACGTTCTGTTATTATTCGGTCGAATAATAACAGATTAACATTGGAAAACATTAAAGATCGGTACTTCCGGGAAGAAATGGTTCATTTGGAGTTCCATAGTTTGGAGAATTTGTATATGAAGAAATGGGCTTATTTTCCTCCGACCGACAGGAAGATAGAAGAAGAAACGGAAACAGAAGACTGGTGCAAATAACAATTACCGTAACACAATAAGTCAAAATAAAAAGAATCTGAGAATTGCCGACTAACAAAGATGTAATGAGAAGACTGATATAGACGAAACACGCAAAGACCATGACAAACAGACTCCACTTGCAAATCTTCGTCTGCTCCTCTTCCTCATCTTCTTCCGACGAGAAGGAAAGAGATGTTGACTCGGATTCTAACATTTAGTTTCAAAAACTGTATCAAAGACTTCGAGATCAGTTTTTATTCGTTATAAGTAAGATGTTATATTTGGATGGATTATTGTCTTGAGTCTCATCTTGACAGTCTAATGTTTTCTCTCTCACGAGGAGCCTATCTTTCGAAGGGGCTGTATCTTCTTATTTATCCAGAACGAGTTGCGGTGAATTTCTACTCAACTGTTCCAGATGATATTTTATCGACGATAGCATTACTTCCTCGACGGAGGTACTACTTCAAACTGGTTCGGAGTGAGGGTTTTCTTTCTATCGTCACGGTTCTCATCTTTGATGTGTATTGTCGTCTTGTCTACTGGATGACGTTGAAAGAATCTCTCCCGATGAAAGCTTCGATAAAGCAAGTCGTTCAGGAATATCTTAACTCGCACGCTCCCCAGTTTAAACTTAAGACTCTTCCAGTCGTTTTCGATTTGGAGGACGAGTACTATCTCAGTCGACTTCTCTTTCTTGTTTACCAGTTATCGCATCAATCAACTTCTACAGATATCTTGACGCTTCTTTTTCAGATTCGAGATTCCGATTTCGAAGAGTGGACTGTCGACCTCTATGATCTTCTATCTCAAACGTCGTCCTGATTTGTCGTTTTCTCCCACCGAGAGATCTTTTTTGTTTGGGCGAGTCAACCGTCTCCTGTCCTCCGTCTGTCGGGAACATCTTATTAAAATCATCCGTTCGTGGTCCGATGTGTAAAGATATGACAGGGGCCATTTTTGCCTATTATCGCCCGTTTAACAATATTATTTGGATCAAGTTGACTTATCTCGGATTTCCATTTAGATCTTTTCCAAGAGTGTAATTATCAAACACTCTTAACGAATGAACATCTTGTTTCCGAGAATGGTCTTTTCGATGGGACATCATTTCTATAAGGCTTGAAGGAAGAAGACAATCCATTGGACACTGTTTCTTCGTGTCCAATGGAAATCCAAAACCGGAGAGAAAAGAGACGGAAGAAACGTTATCAATCAGGCAAGTTCGTTAATACGATTGACTTGCCTAATTTCATGGGTTCTTCCGGGATTCTTCTCACGGGTTGGGGGAAAGATAGGTGGTGAGAAAGCGGTCGACTTCTTCGGGAATATAACCGAAGGGTCCGGGGCCTCCTGAATAGACGATTTTACCTTGGTCAATAACATAGAGACGTTCAGGCCAGGCTTTATACAGGTGTTCGAGAGAATTCTCGATACCGTCGACAACGAGAGGACTGGAAAACTGTGTGTCATGGGAAAATTGGAGAGCGACGCGAATTCTCTCAAAAAGAGTCGAAGGTTGACGAATGGAGGAGGAGACGGGATCTCGAGCCCATCGCCACTCATTGCGGGGATGAGCCTCACGGACATAGATGGTGAGAAAGTCAACTCGTCCTTCATACTTTGCTTCTAACTGTTGAAGGAGGGAAACTTTCTCACGAAATGGAGGTCAAGTGTAACTACCAAAGTTCAAGACGAGAGGACGTCCTTTAAGAAAGAAGGAGAGGTAGGTTTTCGTTCCCTCAAGAGTGTAGACAGGACCATCGAGAAAAGGTGAACCAACTTTTGGACCCTTTTTTGCTTCTCGAGAGACATAACGCATGCCTCGAATGATACCTTTGAGTTTTCGGGGATTCCAGATTCCGAGAACGAAGAGACGGACTTGTTCCCAGAAAGTTGGATGGTAGCCCTCTTTCATTCGGGGATCATTAACGCGAAGAGAACATGAGGTCATTTTTAGTCATAGGGAAAATATTTAAGCTTAATCCGCATCTCATTTCCATTTCGATGAAGAAGTTCATAATATAACTGGGAGGTCCACTGTCGCTCAGAGCGAAGAGGAGACTGCCATAAAACTAAGGTTAGTCGGGGATACCGTTTTAAAAGAGAGTCGATCATCATGAGGTGTCGAAGAAGTTCATGATGATCATAATAGGGAGATCCGATAAACACTCCAAGAAGTTCAAGGTTAGGATTGTTTTGCATAACATCTTCGATAAAGTTCGGATCAACGGGAAGATTGGCAATACATAAACTTGATGAGTGAATATTTCCTAAGAGAGTCGTATTATCTTGAATTGCGGGAGCGAAACCAATGACAATCTCCTCGAGAACACGTATTTTATTCTGTGATAACAGGGAACTAAGTCCACCAATAATGAGATTACCGTTGATATATTCTTCCGAGAGAGTTTGAAGAATGATCGTATCCAACTCCGGAACTGTCAACAGAAATGAGATAACGTCATTGTCGATGGCTTGATTGAGAACCAGACCTCGTAAGGCACCAAACTCCGCCAAACAGCGGAGAAGAGGAAGAAGAATCGAGAAATTGTACTCCGAGGTCCCCTGTTCAAATTCAAAGATTCCCCAACTCAACAGAAAGTATGAATCTCCAAAGTGGAACATAAAATCAACCTGAAAAAAGTCGAATCCGTAATGTTGAACGATCTGACAAAGAAGTCTTCCGACTTCCTCAATATCAGACGTATACGTTATTAAAAAGGAGGCCTCGCGAAGAGTTCGAGGAAGTTGAGACACATTCTCAGGAGAGGAAATTAAAATAGTACCATGTTCCAGAGACGAGAGACGTCGAAACGGGGAGATAGCTTTAACGGAGACTTCTTCATCGGCCGACAGGATGATATGAGTAACACACTGATGAGCCAACTCTTGAAGATATGCTGACGATAACATGACATTTCTCAAGGTTCGACTATCTATCGGACGAGAAAGGATATCACAGATAATTTCTGGAGGTAGATATGGCTCCATTTTAAGAGTATTTCAAAATTTTCTCTCTTAATCAACTCCTTGAGCGGCAACTTAATTAAGAGAGAATTTCGGAATCCAGTTGTCATTTTGTCTGTTAGAAGAGAAACAGACGATCCATTAAAGGAGAACCGAACTTAATAACTGTTAAAAAACTCCGATGATTCTAAATTTAGAAATTTCCAAAGATTGCGATATGTGTCTACGATTTTTTTTAATGATCTATTAAAAAAAATGCCGTCAAGAAAATCGAGATACTTTGGGGTCAACTGTGAACCAAAGTCTACGTGTGAACGAATCATATGTCAATGTCTTCCTGGACCCAAAGGAGATCAGGGACCTCCTGGACCTCCTGGAGTATCAGATACATGTTTATGTAAGAATTCAATCGCGTCAATTGTCGAGTGTTTAGTTGACATTGCCCTTTACAAAGACGCAGACCTTAGAATCGAAGTTTTCGTATCGCCCGATAATTCAGTTACTGGAAAACCTGTCCAAATTATAAAATACGCGAATACTCCTGCTATTCTTGTTCTTGAAACAAGTACTACCACTACAAATTATGTTAATATTTGCCAAATTGCCGCAATAAAAATTACTAATCCATCCAAAACTCGTAATTTCTGTGTTTCACCTTATGACGTTTGTATCAAGAATCTTCCGGATTTCCCACCGGAAAATTTTGGCTGTGCTTTGGAGTGCGAGGAAGCTATTCGTAATTTATTCATCGAGACATTGAATCCAGCAACTGACATCAAGATTGTCGTAGATGGTAATAATTTCTATGAAGTTCTTCCGAATGGACCTGTTAAATTTGGTATTGCCGTAGTCTCATCAAATAGTTCTGATTCTGATGATACATGTACTATATTTGACATTGTAATCAATCTCTGTCTCGTTGAAACCATTACAACTCCCAGTCCAACCCCAACCCCTGCCTCCTCCACCATTGGATAAGAATCGAACGATGGGGAACTTACATACTTTTATACTTTTGGGAAAAGTATAAAAGGATATCGAGATGATTTAGATGAAGGCCAGATTGATTCCATTATCTCGTTGAGCCAGACGTATACCTGTCCATCGACGATTTTGTTGTTTGCCCAGTCGAGCCACGAGTTCCAGTTTGACCGTGGGACTGTCGGGACACTTGGCTCCTGGGAATGACTCTCGAAACCAGTTCTTAAATTCACGATAGACATCACCGTGAGTGAGAGTTGCGTTCGTATCAGGTTCAAGTTCTCCGGTTTCTGGATTGGGACGTGTCGCGCGGACGATGTATTCTGTGATAAACTGTTGGTAGATGTCATTATCTTGCCAGTAGTTTTCCGTTGCTTGAGCGATGATGGCGGGTTCCTGAAGTCCTTCCGAAATATATTTTGGATAATATTCAACCAGAACCCACATAAATGCTTTTGCCAGATCGGGAATCTGACGATCAAAGAACGGATCCATTTTAAAGAGTCGCCGACTATATTGTTCTTCTTCCGTGGGTGGAGGATTAACAACCCAGGTTGACAGAAATGGAATGATACGAGTTCGGTTTTTGACGGCCTTGCCTCCGGTTGGAATGGATGGGACCTTGTTACACATCAGAATGAGTTTAAACATTGCCTGAACCTCTCCGCCATTATCGTAGAGGTATCGAGCGAAGAAGGAGTCTCCACCTGTCAATTCTTTAAGAAGGCCTCCACGAATGACTTCATCATCGTCAGGTTCTTGGAGAAAGGCGACACGTGTTGATTTGGAGCGCGCCATTTCTGGAGTTGGGGCCGAGGATTGAGATCGTTTTCCAGTGAGAGTTGATGTGGGAAACTTGATGCAGTAGACACCGAAGCACGCCTCAAAAAGTTTAACCAACATGGACTTGGAGTTGTCACCTTCTCCTGTCCAAATGGGAAAAATCTTGTCGGCGTTTTTACCCTTGAGACAGGATGCACTCATCTTAAGAAAATAGTGACGAAGATCATCATCAACAAAGATTTGTCGCATCCAGGTCATTAGCTTCTTAACGAGAGGAGCTTCCCATGTTAAATGTCGAAGATATGGTAATCCGGTACAGAGAGAAATATAGTCTTCAGGTTTACCTGGACGAGCAATGGCCTGTTTTCCCGACACGTCGATGACACAGTCAAGCATTCCGAGAAGATCTGGATTTGTGTCGATGATTCGAAGGAAGTTTTCATCATGGAAGTACTCCATGACAGCTCTCATAATGTTGGTCTTAAAGGTGACGGTTTTGAGTTTCTTGATGAGTTCACAAACTTTCTTAATGAGGACGTTTCCAAAGTCTCGATCTTTATCATCCGCCGACTCTTGGACGCGTTGACTCATTGTTGTTCGAATCTCCACATATCGCTGAAGAAAGGCTCCACTCAACTCCTTACGAAGTTCAACTCCTTGATCAAGTTTGACCCAGCGGTGTCCTCGAAACACGTACCATTGTTTCTGATCCATTGAGGCGGCGATATAGTCGAGCCAGTAGACGCGATAGACCGCGGCAGCAACATCTTCATGAAGAAGTGACAGAGCGTTTTCCATCGCCGGGAGACACCAGGCCTTATGCCAGGCGTTATAAGCCTCCGGAGAGTCTTCCTTTGCATACCAGGCAAGAGTCTTAATCGTTATATAATTGTTATCTCGAAAGTTGGGGTAGAGATCTTCACACTCCTTTCGAGTATGGATGTTGGCCTGTTCGGTAAACCCGATCCAGAGGTTTAACCCTCGGATACCACCTTTATCTGATGTATAGAGAGCCTTTCCAACATCGAGCCAGTAGTGATCTCTCTCAACTCGTTCCCGACTCAACATCGGAAGAAGACGTTCGGCAATGTCAATGGGATCCTCCTCCGTTCCATGAAATCCAAACTTGAAACTTGACGTCGTTGAAGCCGGACTGGGCAGAGTACTGGCACTGGTCGAGAGAAGATCCGGCTTGGGCAGAGTAACCTTTGTCCAATAGTTAACCGATGTAAAGAAGGGAATCCAATAATGAATATCCTCCTGATCGTTGAAGATGGCCGGAGAAATAAGATCCTGTTGAAAGTGAAGATGATTCGTTGGTCGAAAGACATCCTCAAGTTCGAGATGCTCATATTCTCCCGACTCATACTGTTCATGTGCAATCGGCCCAAAAATATAGTTCAGAACAAGTTTAGGTCGGTCCGGTTGACTTGTACTCTTATACATGAGAATGGGTTGTTGAAGATTAATCGGATCAATGATCTGTTCCCAGTCCTTTGTCGGTTGACATGGAAGTCTTGAAAACACATTCAGTGTTCTCAATCTCTGAATGAACCGAGGTCTCAAAATCCTCAACTGAGTCGGAACATCCGTCTTACAATAGGGAAATTGAAGTCGAAACTGTGTCGTCAAAAGATTCTCTTCCACCCAGTGTCTCTCCGCCTCAAGAACAATACAAATGAGCTCTCCATATTGATCACTCACTTGAAGCGACTCGAGAATGATCTGCTGTGCACAATAGACCATCGCAATAAGAAAGTCCTCATCATATAAAATGGATGTTTCCGGATTCAGACCGTCAAATTGCAGTTTACACTCATAAATAACCGGCATATGCTCCTGTGGACGCTCAGCAAGACTGTAGTTTCCATTCCCCTGATAAACAATATCACAGTATCCTCTCCAAAACTCCGCCAGTTTGTTTTGAGCAATGTTCCACCTCTCATGCGGGCCATACATCGAAAGATGAGTATACGGTCTCGAGTCTCCGCCAATCCCAAACTTATTATCCGAATTCATTAAACCCCGCCCCTGAGAAAAGTGGAAGGCACTACGCTCGTTAGATCCATCAACTCTTGTATTCCGCAGTAGATCAAGGAGTCTCGCGTCCATCTTTTAAGACTTTCGAAATTTTCATTTTAAATCTCGAATCAAATTCATTGATGAGAATTCTTTCCTTTCGTCTCCCTCCTCTCTTCGACCCTCGATTTTCCCTCTTCCTCTTCTTCTGGAAGAAAAGGACCTCGATAGGTTCCCTACCTCTCTCTCCTTGTCGGATCTCCTGTTCCCTTAACAAGAACTTCTGACACCTTTCTTTCTCATAACATCTCTGTCATCCTCTCCTCTTAACATGTGAAATCCAGTTTTCGAATTCGGCCTGTTAAGAGAAGAGAAAGAGTTTTTTTTTTTTTCGTTTTCGATCGTATCGTATTCTGAAACACGATGGAGATTGAGATTTTTCTTTAAGAAGAGAACAGAACCTTCTTGAAAAGATTTTTCCGTGGGAAAAATATCTCTGACTTAAAATTAAATCGATGTCCTATTCCAACCAGAAGCTATTTACACTTGAAGAAGAGGTCTCTTTCTGGGGTCTTCAAGTGGCCGAGCACTTCTATCTTCTCTATCTTCTTACAGTTCCCGAAGGTATTATTCAAGCGAATCTTCCCAAAGTTAATAATATGGATCTTCGTCAAGAGGCCATCTTCTACTATAATCAGTGGAGAAATCTCATCTCCGGCTCATGGACTCTTGAGAAAGTCAAGAATCTGATCCTCTCCTCACGAGATTATAAGGAGCGGCTTCTCAAGTATCTCTCTTCTGGAATCTGGATTGGATGGATCTCATATTCCATGGTCAAGCATATGCTGTCGGAACTGGAGTACTTTTGGAGTAAGATTACCGGCGCTGGTTACAATGTCCGGGATGAGCTTCTTTTCTGGCTCTTTCACGATGAGACCGAGACTGCCGCTTTAGAAAAGCTAATCGATCCCTCGGAAGAAATAATCTCTTCACTTCTTCGAGATTATATCGCTCGTACTCAGAAACTTTCTCAAGATCTGTCCGATGAACGGAATCCTCTTCGAAAGGAAGGGATCGACTTCCAACTTGAATATCGAAATATCGTCGCTGAACTTGAAGAACGTATCTCTTCCAAAACTCTTCTCTCGAATATTCCTCATCTCTTAACTGCTCATGTTCTTCGAGAAGCCCAACACTCTCTGGAAATCTTTCAGCGACTTGGCTATCGTCTTAACGTGTAACTGTTGAACATAATATAAGAAGAGGAAGAATGTTCTTTCTCTTCTTATATTATCTCGAAACGCCAAAGGTGTTTTCACTACTATATATTATATATAAGAGGCCATCCTCATCTTTCCATCGATCATAGATCTCACCCATCATCATATTACATGGCGGTAACATATTATTTACAAATAGAAAGATGGCCTGTTCGGGACGAAGATACATATTCTTCCGTATCTCATAGATAAACTTACTTAAAGTTATGTCACGAGGAACAATATATTTCGGTCGAGGTAATTCAGGAAGACGCTTGTCTCCCTTCATCACAATTATGGGAACTCGGTCCGGATATTTCTTAATAACCTGGTTCACGATTGATCGACGAGCCTCAAGTGAGTATCGTCGTTTAAATGCAGCAATTAAATCCATTCTTTTCTTTCTCCCATAAATTAAATTTCTCTCGTTCAAAAGTTCACTCGATCATGACTTGACTTTTCCGAAAGTCTGAAACAGCTCTCGCATATCGATAAACCGTCGCCTTCGCCTTAATAAGAATATCTTTTGCCTCCGGATCTCTCAGATTGACGTTGATAATAACTTTCTCAAGAAGTTTAATCAGTCTCTCGTTATCGAAGTTTTCCTTGGTTATCGGAACGTCTCCAATGTTCAGAAGATAGACGAGAGTCACAGCTAACATCGGCATATTCATATATCGAATCTGTTCCATTCCCGAAAACTCATATCGAAATTGGTTGCGAAGCTCAAGACTAATCTCATCTGAAAAGAAATCAAGTGCCTTCGACAGTTCCACAAGAACCTTTTCCGTCTGACTTTTCACTCTCTTTGGAACATAAACCTTGGGAGTTCGTCGTGGTGTCCGTGGAGGTCTCGGTTGAGATCTTCGAGATCTCTCTCCAAAAGCCGTATACATCTTTCTCTTTCATTTTCCAAAAGATTAATTTTTCCAATCAATCTTCCTTCCTTAAAGTTTTCTTCTTCTTCTAACAAACAGATGTCACTCCAACGAAACTCTCATCCCGATCTCTCCTCCTGTCTCTCTGACATTTCGCTCCCCCCTCTTCTCTTGTCAGAAGAGCAGGACGTCATCGAGCAGCACTCTCATCAGAAATCAACCTATGCAGGAACAATCTCCTGGTCAGATGGATATCTTCTTCTTGGAACTCCAAGACAACTTTGGTCTCTCTGTTCTCAATATCCAACTCTCGAAAGTTTTCTTTCAGCCCTCTCTCAACCGGATCTTCCATTCGATCGAAAGATCGTCATCTTTTCTCAACTACCCCAGCGAGGTCAAAAACACATCTATCTCACCTTTGATATCTACAATCAAATCTCCTCAATCTCTCTTCTCTAATTCTCTTCTCTCTCGAAATATTTATCTCGAGAAATACCACTCTCATCCCTATTTCTCCAAAAATCGTATCAACATGGATATGTATTCCTGTTGATACGATTTTTATATTAATGCGTGTTGATATGATCTTATTCCTATCAACACGAAACAACACGAAACAACACGAAATAGAATTCCAGCTCAATTTCCCTGAAGACCACAGACCTTAAAATCAGACTTTACAGGACAGTAGGCAGAGAAGGCGTGTTTAACTGAAGAACTAAATACATCTTGAGTTCCAACACAACTCATGACCATGAGAAGAAGAAGAATCTTAAAGATGAGAAAATCCTTGGGAAGATTGTCAATATGTTTAATCGTGAAGAAGAGAAGATTATCCAGATGACCCAGAGTATGATAGTCAAAGGTGGCGACGGTTAGAAGGTTATCTTGAAGGTCTCTCCGACAGTCATAGAGATCATCGACAAGTTGGAAACAAGCCCCAAGATTATACCCGTCATCGGAAATAGGAAGATGAAGAAGAGTCTCAATAACAGACACCGTCTTTCCACCTTTATCAAGACACAGAAATAAGTACTCATCTCGACTCTTCTTTTCATTCAGAGAGGTCGTTTGAAGAGAGGTGGTGAAAATTTCAAGATAGAAAAGAGACATGAGAGGAACATAAGACGCAGGACTGATCTGTAAGATGATGCGAATATGTGTGAGAACATTTTCAACAAATGAGTT
>ENA-ORXB01002284-ORXB01002284.1-sediment-metagenome-genome-assembly--contig:-NODE-2284-length-17144-cov-27.380090_pt1 | contig 17144 bp, 14 predicted proteins | sample MGYA00237863_ERZ511475 | MGnify/ENA primary metagenome ERZ511475 (study PRJEB26305, sample SAMN06343858) | sediment metagenome | isolation source: hot spring sediment | place: Canada: British Columbia... | reverse complement strand
CGCTACAATACAAACGCAGTGCGCATGACGAGCCAAAGGAGCTGATGATGAACATCCGCGAAGCGATTGCGGCAGTGGTCGCCCGGCGAGATTTGACCCAGGCTGAAGCAGCGAGTGTGATGGAAGAGATTATGAGCGGTACCGCGACGCCAGCGCAGATCGGGGCGTTTCTGACCGCTTTGCATATGAAGGGTGAGACGGATGCTGAGATCGCCGGTATGGCGGCGGTGATGCGTGAAAAGGCAACTCACGTCTATTTTGATGGGCCGGTGATCGATACCTGCGGTACTGGTGGTGATGGAGCGCATACGTTTAACATTAGCACGACAGCGGCGTTTGTGGCTGCTGGTGCCGGGTTGACGGTGGCAAAGCATGGGAATCGGGCTATGTCGAGTGTGTGCGGCAGCGCCGATGTGCTTGAGGGTTTGGGAGTGCAGATCGAACTCGACGCCGAGGGTGTCGCACGCTGTTTGCGAGAGGCCGGGATCGGGTTTATGTTTGCCCCTAAGTTCCATCCGGCTATGCGGTTTGCCGGGCCGGTACGCCGCGAGATTGGCATTCGCACGGTGTTCAATATTCTCGGCCCGCTGACCAACCCGGCTCGCGCCCGTTATCAGGTGCTGGGCGTCGCCAGTGCTGCCCTGGCCGAAAAACTGGCTTACGCGCTCAGCCGGCTTGATACGGTGCATGCTCTGGTGGTTCACGGTGATGGTGGTGTCGATGAGCTGACGCTATCCGGGCCGAATCTGATTTTTGACGTTCGTGCCGGTCAGGCACCCCGGCAGATGCTGGTTGCGCCCGAAGATGTCGGCCTGCCCAGAGCACCGCAGGATGCGCTGCGCGGCGGTGATGTGGCGTACAATGTCGCAATTGTGCGCGCCATTCTGAGTGGCGAAGAACATGGGCCGCGTCGCGATGTCGTGCTGTTCAATGCGGCGGCAGCAATGGTCGCCGGTGATCTGGCCCCCGATCTGGCTACCGGTGTGGCGATGGCCCGTCATAGTATCGACAGTGGCCGAGCGCTGGAGCGGTTGAACCAGATGATTGCTGTCAGTCGTGGCGAATGAAGGCGACGGTCGTGGTATGGCTCAGGATGTGCGACTGACACGGTTACGTCGTCGTAGATTTGCGCTCTGGCGCCTGGTAGTTGCGAATCTGCTTGACGATCTGCGCGTGCTGCGGGAAGCCTGGTTTCCCCTGACAGCACTTGCACTGGTGCTGACCAGTGGGGTGTTGTACCTGCGCTGGTTTTATTTGCCACCTGTCTGTGGCTGTAGCCCTGATCTTGAAGTTGCCCTCTTTGAAACGCTGAAGCTGCTCATTTTTCAAACCGATCTCGACCTGCCGACCGATCCCGCCGGTCGCGTGCTCTTCTTTCTCATTCCACTCCTCGGTCTGTTCTTCCTGTTGCAAAGTGCGGTTGATATAGGGCGCCTGCTGGTTGACAAACGCGCACGCCCTGAACGGTGGCAGGAAGCGTTAGCTGCCACCTACCGCCGCCATATGATTGTCTGTGGTCTGGGCCGGGTGGGGTATCGAGCCGTGTTGCAATTGCTTGATTGCCGGCGTGAGGTGGTCGCGATTGAACCGAATCCCGGCTGTGAATTTTTACCGATCCTGTATCAGTTGGGTGTGCCGGTCGTGCGTGGCGATGCCCGTGATCCGGCAGTACTGGTGAGGGCGGGTCTGCGTCGCGCCCAGGGGTTAATTGCCACCATTGATGATGATCTGAAAAATCTGGAGATCGCCCTGGCTGCCCGCCGTATCCGGCCTGAATTGCCGACGGTGCAGCGTATCTTCAGTCGTGCCCTTGATGCTCGTATCGAACGTTCATTTGGCCGGAATTCAGCCTTTAGCCCGGCAGCGCTGGCTGCACCTACATTTGCCGCTGCCCTCCTGAGTTCCAATGTCCGTTATGTGCTCGACCTGCCGGCTGGACTGTTGGGGATAGCCTTCGTCAATGTGAGTGATGATAGCCCACTGATCGGACCGGTCGCCGATCTGGAAACACGATTTGGTGTGCGCCGGCTCCCTGGCCCCAACGCTCATCTTCCAATTCTGCCGAGCGAGGAGATTGCACTGGTTGGCCCACTCCCTGCCCTTGAGGCGGTGCAGTGGGCTAATCGGCCTTCTCCCACTCGTCGTAATGGTGGCCTGATCGTTTGTGGGTTGGGGAAGGTTGGTACCCAGGTCGTGCGACTGCTCAGTCGGCGTGAACCTCGTCCTCCGCTCACCGTCATCTGCACCGTCGAGACACCGCTGCGCTATGTTGAAGCCTTGACAGCCCAGGGTATACGGGTCTTGCGTGGTGATGCTCGTGATCCGGTTCTGCTCCGCGAAGCAGGTATCGAAGAAGCAGCGGCACTGGCTGCGCTCTACAGCGATGATCTGCTCAATTTGCAGATCGGGCTGGCTGTGCGCAGCATGTATCCTGATGTGCATCTGGTGCTGCGCGTCTTCAGTGATGTCTTGGCCGACCGTCTTGTTGATCTGTTCGGAATCCATACCGCGTTCAGCACCTCGGCTCTGGCCGCTCCCAGTCTGGTCGCGGCTGCGCTGCTCCCCGACGTTGAGGCGGCATTTGACGTTGGCGATCACCTGTTGGTCGTTCGCCGTCAGATCATGACTGATCGTCGGGTCGGCCAGACGGTAGCCGAATTACGCGCTGCCGGTCAGTTACCACTCAGTCTGCGCCGCGGTGAACAGTATCAATGGTTGCCGCCAGATGACACAGTGATTGAGGCGAACGACGAAGTTGAATTGCTTACGTTTCTGACGTGAACACGTCGCAACCTGTTGCCCTTAACGGGTAAAGGCAATCCGCCCACCAACCATTGTCAACATCACCCGCGTCGCGGCAATCTGATCAGGTGGGATCGTCGTAATATCGCGATCAAGCAAAACCAGATCGGCCAGATAGCCAGGAGCCAATCGCCCCAATTCGTGATCACGATGGCCTGCATAAGCGGCCCAGGTCGTATACCCGGCCAGGGCTTCGGCAATTGTCAGGCGCTGATCTGGAAAATCGCTATCCGCGGCACTTCCATCAAGTTTTCCACGTGTACAGGCTACCTGTATCCCGCGCAACGGATTCGGATCGGCGACCGGCCAGTCGCTCCCCAGGGCCATACGCGCCCCGGCCTGCAACAGGTCGCGCCAGGGGAACCCGTACCGCAGACGCTGCTCACCAACCAGTCGCCACCAGGGGTTATCCCGATCCATCCCAAAATCAACGTGGAGCGGTTGCACCGAAGCAATGACTCCCAGGTGGGCAAAACGAGGCAGATCGGTTGGATCGACAATCTCGGCGTGCTCGACTCGATGCCGCGCGTCGCGTTGCCCGTTGATCTGTTGGGCCTGTGCCAGTGCATCGAGAGTCTGCTGGACGCCACCATCACCAATCGCATGCACACAGACCTGAAGGCCAGCCGCATCGGCGTGGGTGACCAGCCTGATAAACTCATCGGCGTCGTAATTGGCGACACCACAATCGCCACTGCCATCGGCATACGGTGCCAGCATAAGCGCCGTCTTCGCTTCCACCACACCATCAATAAACAGCTTCACCGCATCAGTCTGCACCAACGGGTTGTGATACTGACGCGCATCCATCGCCCAATCCATGATACGAGCCGGGTCGGTCCCCGGCGATATCGAGAGTGGCAGCCTGATGCGCAGGGTCAATTCACCAGCCGCTGCCAGATCGCGGTAGCGCGTGCGCTGTGCCTCATCGCCATCCATATTGTGGACGCCGGTCAACCCCAAGGCTGCCAGCTCACGAAGCGCACGCCGTACCGAATCCCGAATCTCAGCTTCGGTCGGTGATGGAATACAGCGACGCACCAGATCCATCGCCGGTGCTTCACGCAATTCGCCGCTTGCCAGGCCATCGTTGCCCATCACCACTTGACTGAATGGATTACCGGTATCGGCACCCGCCAGAATGCCGGCAATCTGCAAGGCTGCCGTATTGGCCCAGGCAGTATGGCCATCAAAGGCGGTGAGCAGCACCGGTCGATCAGGGACGACTGCATCGAGGAGATGGCGGGTTGGCAATTCACCGGGTGCAAACAAGCGGTACCGCCAGCCCCGCCCGATAATCCACGGCAGCGCAGGGTTGGCAGCGGCATAATCGGCCAGGCGCGCCTGGAGATCGGCGATACTCTCGGCCTGCTCTAGCCGCAATACACTCAGCGCACGTGCACCGTTGTGCAAATGAAAATGGCTATCGGTGAAACCGGGGAGCACCAGCATCCCGGCGCCGTCAATGATCTGGGTCGCCGGTTTTTGCCACTGCGCTGCATCGTGATCGGGGCCAATCCAGGTAATGCGCTCACCGCGAACCGCGATGGCCTGGGCAACCGATTGACCGGGAAAGCGAACATTGCGCAGAATGAGATCCATCATACCTTCCTACCGTACCAGACTCAACAACACACTCAGCGTTACCAGACTGGCAAATGATGAGACAACAACGGTACTCACCACCAGTTGCGGTCGGGTGTCAAACTCAATTGCCAGAATCGTCGTATTGACTGCGGTCGGCATCCCGGCCATCATCACCCCAACCCCTAACGCCACACCATCCATGCCAAGCAGGCGTCCCAGGCCAAACGCCAGTATGGGTGATACAACCAGCCGGATCGCAGTAGCGAAAGCCACCATCGTCGGTTGCACAATCGGTGCCCCGGCTCCCAACTGCACCCCAAGAATGAGCAACATCACCGGCAGCGCCGCTTCACTGAGCAACGCCACGCCTTCAAAGAGACTACGAGCGACACCGGTTGCGCTTGCCGGATTAAACCCCAACCCTCGCAGCAGCAGTGCTCCAGCAACGGCGTAGATTTGCGGCATGTGGAGCAAGCGGTTACTGACCTGACGCCAGGCCTGTCGTCCACCTCCGGCGGCACCCGCAGCAGCCACGCCTACCCCTAACGTTTGGGCCATGATTGACTGCATGATAAAGTAGAAAACACCCAACGTAAACCCGGTTTCACCGAAGGCAAAGCGTGACGCGGGCAGGCCATAATTTCCCGAATTCATGAACATGCTGGTCAGCAAGAGTGCCGTTACCTCTTTGCCACGCAAGCGCAATGCCATTGCACTCAGCCAGACCGTGATCGCCATTAACCCAATCACGCCAACCGAAAAAAACAGCATACGCCCGGCATCCGGCCCGCTGAGATCGGCGCGGAGTAGAGCGACAAAGATGAGGGCCGGACTGAGACCGTAGATCATCAACCGATTAAGCGTCATCAGATCGAGCGGTAAGGCGCGACGGAGCGCAAATCCTGCGCCTGCTACAACAGCAATCGGCAAGAGGACATCGATTAGAACGGCGATCATGGCATCCCTGGTCAACAATATCTTACAAGTCAAATATCATAGCATAGATCGGTGTATCAGGTGACGGGAATGCCAGGGAGATGCTGAACCTCGACGCAGCATTCCTATCGTCTGATGGTTTGCTCGTGTCAGTTGTATCATCGCGTTGCCTGCATACAAAACGGCCATCAAAGAGAAAAGCCATTTACGTGTCACATCTCATGCATACCTCTGCGAAGGGTCAAATATTCCTGCATACCCTGCAATCTGACGATTGTGATAGCGAGGATAGGCGTATTGGTTAGATGGTTTCACTCCTGTGACAAGAGATGTAGACGGTTACTACCTGCACAGCGATACACGCGAGTGGTGAAGTAATGATGTCTGCACTCAATCTAACCTCTCATGGTATCCAAATGGTATATAGCGCGTGCTACACTTTGTATGAGATGTTGTTTCTACAGGACGTATCTTCTTTCAAGGAGCAACTATGATAATACGACGATTGTTTTGGTTTGTAATAGTTCTTTCAGCACTCATCATCTCACCTTTCCAGGGCACTCCAGTAGTTGCTGCACAATCCGCAACAATCGACCAACCAGCTTCAGCGCGTGTCGACGATACTGGCGTAACTGAGCCTGCTACCGTACCGGCGCCAATCACCGTCACTCAGAGTGGTGTGAGTGTTTCAATCCTGGCCTCACCGGCCCGATTGCGGGGTGGGCAGGATTTGATCTATACCGTTTCCTACAGCAACAACAGTGGGACAACCCTCAGCAATGCCCGGATCAAGATTACGTGGAATTTCTGGAGTACTTCCCGGCCAAACACCTTGAACGCCGACAAATTTCAACAGTATTGTCGTGACCAGGGGGTCAATGCCTGTGCCCCCCTTGAGGTTAGTGGGCCGACTATTACCCGCAGTGCTACCTCTCATTACAACTCGACAACCGCGGTCGGTGGATATACCTACGAAATCGGTAATCTTACCAACGGTACCAGTGGCAGCTTCACGATAGCCCTGCGCGTACCGGAAAATGTCTATCCTGTTTATGGCAAAGATCCACGCCGTCCGTCGGCTTCTGCTGAATTCTTTGTCGGCAGTGAAAGCACCGCACGGGCCATCGCCAATGTCTCGGCGCTGGTCGAAGGGCCACTCTTCGAGCTACGGAAGGAACGCACAGCTAGCGGTCTCAACCCGCGCATCTTTCCGACCCAAACCGGCGAGTATCGTTTGCGTTTGACCAACGTTGACCGTGAAGACTCGATTACGGCAACAAATGTGAAACTGACCGATATTGTGCCAGAAGGTGCCGAATTCGTCAGCAGTGTGCGCGGCGCGGAACGCACCAATTTTCCCCCTACCCAGACGATCATTGATGGTCGTCCAGCACTGGTCTGGACAATAGATCGGCTTGAGCGTGGACAAACGGTTGACATCTTCGTCACGTTCCGCAAGCTCGATCTCAGTCCGTGTGATCGTATGAAAAACGAAAAAGCGGGCTATTATGTCACCAGTGATGAGATACCATTCCAACCTGAAAGCACTACTGACCGCTATCGGGTTCCACCTCAGACCGGCGACGTGACCTACAATGTGCGGCCACCGGTAGATGTTGTATTTGGTTCGACCCAGACCGTAATCTTTGGTGAGCGTGGAAGCTTTAGTTTCAAAGTGCGTAACTATTGGCCGGCGGCCCTGAATGGCTTGCAGGTTCGGATCGTTCTTCAGCCGAATGTACGCTACGTGAACGGAACCGCATCACCGGTTGGTACATTTACCGCATTGCCCCCCTCCTCAGGCGATGGTGGCACGTTAATCTGGACATTCAACATGGCGGCGGGGAATATCAATACCCCGGTCGAGCAGAGTTTCTCTTTTGAGGTGACCGCTCGCTATTCAACTGTGGGTAATGGGAGTGGATCGGGGACAACCTATGCCAGTGTTGTCGTGCCCAGTGGTGTACCATCCAATTGTAACGATGGTGATGGTGGTGGTTTTAGGGTTATGCCTCGATTAGAGGTAGCCAAGTATTCAGAGGCTGATCGCAGCGGAACGAACTACATTGCCCGGAACAATCAGCCGTTCCAGTATATTATCTCACTCACCAACTATGGCTCCAGCCAGATGACCGGCATTCAAGTCTACGATCTATTACCCACCGGAAATCAGGCTGACTTCACCTACGTAGCCAACAGTGCCACGATTGACAACGGAAATATTGATGATGGTATCCCCTTTGAGCCGACAGTTAGCTCAACCAGTACCAATTCTGGTGTGCGTACAACCCTGATCTGGTCAGATATTACGCTGGCACCGGGAGAGACGCGCTACATTCGCTACAATGTGATAACGCGCGGTGAGTTCAACCGCACCTACTGTAATGACCTTGACCAGCAACGCATGGAAGAGGCGCTGATTAACCCTGACACGAATCAGCCTGGCGAAGATATTACCTTCAAGAGTGCTCGTGCCTGTGTCAGAATGATCCCCAACATTCAAGTCAGTAAGGTGTTCAGTGATCAGAACGGCGCTGATCTGGGTACAACCCGTATCATTACCGGCCCGGTACCGGTTGGGGGACAAACGATCTACTTTACTCTGACAATCACCAACGCCGAAACCACCAATACCTACACGGCTGGTCTGGTTGATTTTGCCCCGCAAGAGCTGGCCTTCCAGGCGGTTGAGTTCAGCAACCTACCGGTTGATAAACGCCTACCGGACATCAGCGGTAGCAACCCCTGGACATGGCCGACGTTGTCAATTGCACCCGGCCAGAGTTACACGGTACGGATACGCACCCTGTTCAATCCGCCATGTATTACTGATGAATACAGCAATCGGGTAGGCTACTCCTTCTTTGATCCATCAACCGGACGCACTACGGTGGTGTCGCCACGCCCGCCGATTGAAGCGGTTATTGACTATCGCTGTGGCAGTAACCGACTCGATTTCGATATTAAAGCCGAGCGCACAACCTTAGGCTTGCGTGATCGCGGCCTCTTCACGCTTACCGTGCGCAATCTCAACACCAGCGGTGCCTTAGACGGTGTCAGTGCCTATGCTATTCTGCCACCGCGCTACCTCTATAGTGAAACGGTTAGCAGCTCGCTCTACGCCTTTGCTGGTCAGCGTCCCCTGGCTGATGGTCGTACCGAACTGCGTTGGCTTGTTGGCTCGATTCCGGCTGGCGGGCAGGTCGAGATTCTCTTCCGTGCTGCTGCCGCCGACATTATTGGTACGACTGAGGTGTACGCTCACGCCACCGCCAGTAATCTGCTGTCGGCAAGCTGTCGCACGACATCGCGTTGTACGACCTATACCATTGACAATCAAACGTACACAGTTGCCTGGGAACGAGTGACGACCCAGCCACTCCATACGTACACGCCGCGGATTGAGGGTCTCAGCCAGTGCACATCGGCTGGTGACGAGCGTGTTTACACTCTCACCCTGCTCAATACGAATGTGATACCCTACCGCAATACCGTGGTCACGCTGACCTTGCCTATCGGTTTGCAATACATACGACCAGATGCCGGTTCGCCGGCACCGAACAGTGTCATTCCGATTACAAGTGGTTCGCTGGCCGGTTCTACCCAACTGGTCTGGCGCGATCTGACTGTACCGGCCAAACCATCAGGCAGCAACGTCAGCGAGTTGTCGCTGGCGATCTGGCTGCGGGTTGGTCAGGTCTGGAGCGATCAGGGGACCAGTGCCGAAGTGACCAGTCCTGATGGGATTATCCCGATCACCGATGGCGAAGTGAACCCAACGGTGCGGATCTGTGTCGATGGGCCGGCAGTCGCCAAGACAGCAAGTATTACAACACTGCCGCCGTATAATCCAGGCGATCCCAATCCGACCTTCTTCTACCAGATTGAGGTCGTCAACCCAACTGCCAGTGCGTTTACCATCACATTACGCGATGTCTTACCTGCCGGTTTGACCTTCAACGCAATGGTTAGCGGATCAGCACCACAGATCAGTACCAGCGGTGGCCGCACTGTGCTAACATGGAACAATCTCAGCGTACCTGCACAAAGCGGCGACACACCTGGGCGGCGCACACTGCTCTTCCGGGTAACGGCGAATCCGAACCAGATCATTGGCAGTCTTACCAACACTGTCGAGATTGTAAACAGCTCGATCCCAATCGGATCACAACTCCTGGAGGCGCCGGTTTCGCTTAGTGTACCGCGCCTGTGGGTACCGCTGGTCGCTCGCTAACCGATAGGGGGTGCGCTTCAGAAAGCGCACCCCCTTGCTCAACGGAGCTATCCATGAACTGCTGGCACTGTAACCGTCCGGCCCATGGCACGTGTATCTTCTGTGGTCGTGCCATTTGTCGCGATCACGCTCAGGAAATGCCGCACATCGTTGCCCTCTTCGCCGACCGCAAAGGTGGGCACAAAGCAATCGTCACCGCGCGTGCCCTCTTCTGTGGGCTGTGCGAACCTCGCGAAGACCCGATTGAATTGCCTGAATTGCGTTAGGTGCTGCTTAAGAATCAGCATCGGCAATTCATCGCGAAGATTTGCGTAAAGTTATCGTGAAGATAAGTAAACCGTTATCCCATGGCCATGATCAGCGTGGTATAATGCGGGTGGGCCATGACCGCCCCGATCCTTTCCCCTGACGTCATGAGGTGAACCTATGCCAATGTACGAATATGGCTGTCTGGACTGTGCGCGCCAGTTCGAGCGGCTCCTGCCGATGAATGCGACCGATCAGCACATCGTTTGTCCATTTTGCCAGAGCACCCATGTTCGGCGTCGCCTCTCGTTATTTGCGACGCAGAGCCGTGGCGACGCAGCCGTTGCCACGACGACTACGACAACCAGCGGCGGGTGCGGGTGCAGTGGCTGTAGTTGTGGCTCAAGGAGCTAAAGTATGCGCGTTATGATCCTGACAGCCGGTCTCGGTACTCGCCTGCGCCCACATACCTTTGTGCGTCCCAAGCCATTGGTGAGTGTTGCCGGAAAGACGGTGTTGGCTCACATTATCGATTATCTGGCCCCCCTCCAGATCGACGAACTGATCTGCGTGGTTGGCTATCTGGGTAACCAGATTGAAGAGTTTATGCGGGCCAACTACACCTATCCAATGCGCTTCCTTGAACAGAAGGTGATGCGCGGGCAGGCTGATGCCATTGCTCTTGCTCACGAGCTGACCGGGCCGCTGCTGGTCGTATTCGGCGACGGGTTGCTGGAGTTTGATATTGAACAGCTCAATCAGCATCCCAATTACGGCATTATCTACTGCAAGGAAGTTGATGATCCGCGCCGTTTCGGTGTGGTGGTGGTCGAACAAGGCCGAATCGTGCGTCTGGTGGAGAAGCCGAGTGAGCCGATTTCCAATCTGGCGGTGGCCGGTATCTACTATGTACCAGAAGCGTCCCGGTTGATGTCAGCGATCGACTACATCATGCAAAACAACATTCAAACCAGGGGCGAGTTTTATCTGGCCGATGCACTGCAAGTGATGATCGACCGCGGCGAGGAATTACGTGCTGAGACGGTGCGAACCTGGTACGATTGCGGTACGATAGAGGCATTACTCGATACCAATCGTTATTTGCTCGATCACGGGCATAATCAGGCTGCTGAGTATCCCAATGCTGTGATTGTGCCGCCAGTGAATATTGCACCGACAGCCGTCATCGAACATGCGGTCATCGGCCCGTATGTCTCGATTGCTGATGGTGCAGTTGTACGGCATGCGATTGTCCGCGATTCGATTATTAATGCAGGCGCACAAATTCAGTCGGTTATTCTTAATCGCAGCCTGATCGGTGACCGTGCTTCTGTTAATGGTGTCAGTCAGGAGTTAAACGTCGGCGATTTATCTGATATTCGTTTCAGGTGAACAACTATGATTGCTTACAACTTCCATGCTGCAAGCAATGGCGCTCGCGGCGAGGCCGAGGATGGCCGTTGGGAGTTGGCTTCGCCTGGTAACAGGCATATGCCAGCAATAGCCACTATTGATCACGCCCCATCCTTAAGTGCTGAACAAGAGATCATTCGTCGTCTTACGGTTGCTGCCAGTCCTGCGGAAACACGTCTCCTAACCGCCATCTATGTCTCACTTAAGACGTATCCATGCGCGGTACTCAGTGGCAGGGCTGGAGCTGGTAAGGCAGTGTTGGTTCAGCATCTGGCCGCGGCCATTATTGGCCAAACTCCCGGTCAGTTGATCCGTATCGGTTCGTCACACTGGGCTAACCACAGCGGTCAGCGTGAATATTACCGCGACCTGCACACCCGCTTCGGTGATAGTCAGTTGAACGAAGTGCTTAGTGAAGCACAATCACCGCAGGGCGCTGGGAAGCTGTACCTCGTGTTGTTTGATGGCCTGGCCCCTGATGAACTCTTCCACTATCTGCACAAACGCCTGCAACTCTTGCCGGTATCCACGACTCCGGTAGCGCCGACCGCTCCGCCGCCGGCTAATGTCTGGTTCATTGCGACCTTCCACCAGTCGCATCGGCTGTCGGTTCGTGATGCACAAGTGCTGGCTCACGCGCATCAGATCAACGTTACTGCTTACCGCCGCTCGCTACCATCGCTGCCACCACCGCTGGTTGGCTTACAGCGCGCCGTGATCCGTGATTCCTTGCACGATGTCGTCGCAGCCCGTGACCGCTTGCGTACCGTGTTTGGCAGCACGCAGTTGCCTCAGCTCAGTCCTTCCGCTCACATTGCCGGTTTTCTGCGCTGGTATGGTCTGACACCCGATACCACTCTCGATAGCGATATGTGGCTGTTCCTGGCTAACAGTTTCGACCGCTACGGCCATGGCTTGTTTGATACCGATGCCTATCGCAATCTTCAAATTGCTTATGATCTGCGGATGGTGCAACGCATTATGGCCCAGCTCGACCCGGCGAACGCAGCACTACGGCCTGAATTGGCCCGGGCGGTTGGATGTCAGGCAGAGTGATTAACGACGGATGAGGTTGCTTGATGCAGGTGAGGGGCGCATGACAGTGCGCCCCTCTTCCTGCCTATGCATCACCCATAACTGGTGTCAACCACGTGCGTATCAGCGAGTATGATAGCCATAGGTGCCGGGCGAATCGCTCGGTGGCAGTGCGCCGCTCTAGCCGTGCCAACACGCGCTGGATGGATTGCCGTACCCGCTCGTCATGCACGTGTCGCACGGTTTGGAGTGTGGCAGCCATGCTGCCGCGCCAGCCGTGCTCACAATCCGGCGCGTGGTACATCGTTACCCATCCTGGTCATGGGGGTGCTGGAGGATCGTGCCGATCATTGAGTCGGTCAGTCATGAATGCGATACCTGCCCGTAGACGTGTTGTTGCTATAGGTTCGTGCCTGTACACCAACGGTCACAGCCAGTCCCTGCCGGTAGTTGAGATGATGCCTGCACGTGGGCTGGAAGCCCACGCCACGGGAAGCGCTTGCAACCCGGCATAACGCAGCGTGACATTTGGGTAATGCATAGCATGCACTGCCGGGGAATGCTGATGGCATACCATATCGTGTATAACACCTGCCGCAACGTCGGCAGTGCGGCGTTAGCACTGCACACCGGCAGCAAGATGCAGGATCGCGCTTACCATCTGAACGGTGTATCATGACGCCATCTGTGACGGAACACATCTGATAACAGAGCCAGCCTGAACATCTACACCTCACCGCACCAGCCCTGCCAGTGTTGCATCATACTGATCTACCAGGTTTTCCCAGCGGTAAGGGTTGGCCACCGCCGACCAATCGTAGCGCGTCAGCCGTGGCAGGTCGCCGATCAATCGCGCAAGTGCGTTCGGCAAATCGGCATCGTCTGCGTAAAGACAATCGGCGTGCCATTCCGGCGGAATCAGATCAGGGTAGTTGAGCCGTGCCGGCAAAAGTGGCACACAACCACAGGCGATTGCTTCAAGGATCGCAATCCCAAAGTATTCCTGAATCGCCGCCGACACAACAATATCGGCCTGACGTAGTAATGCGAGGTACGTCTGGCGATCTCCGGCATAGCCCCAGTGAATAGTGTGATCTGCCCAGCGCCGGCGGGCAGCTATCAGATCAGGGGCATTCGGATCGATATGCTCACCGGTCACAATCAGGCGAAATCTTACCCCACGCTCGGCCAGATATTCCAGAGCAGCCATTACGACGTGCGGCTGTTTATCATATTCCCAACGGGCATTCCAAAGAATAACCGGTGGTGCGGTCGGGTCACGCGGTTGCCGTGGCGGTAGCGGTGGCAGATCAAGTCCGGGTGGTAACACCTGTGCTTTTGCCGCAATCTGCTCGACGGTCTGTAGTTCGTGGTAATCGTGATAGCGGCGGAGCATTCCCGGCAGCGCCGCCAGCCAGTCTCGCCGATGAAAAGCGGAATTGAACAGCACTGCATCCGCTACCAGAGCACTGGTGAAATTGATCCAGGCAAACGTATAGTCGCGCTTGCGCTCTGGCGGGATGGGATACGTAAGCTGGTTTTCGTGAAAATAGAGTGCGACCGGAATGTGCCCCAATTGGCGATAGGTCAACGCCCGAAAGGTTGCCAGATCGAGCATATCAGTCGCAACAATGACATCAGGCCGTTCAGATAAATCGGCCACCAGGCGAGCCAGGGTCACTGCCCCGCCGCGCATTCGCCAGCGCCATCCACCGGCCTGACTGAGGGTGATGAGTCTGACGCGATGGGTGCTACGGGCAGCATAGCCACTTGCTACTGCTGCGTGAGACCCACCATGAAATGGATCAAGCCACCAGATCAACATGTCCCCGTATCTTAGTGAGTACCGGCGAAGGTTGTCACTCAATATCCACCCGCATCATATATTGATTCACGCCTTCGATACCTAATTGAGACTCAAGCTGAAGGAGATAGCGCAGCGGTTTGTGATACGGGTGATTTTCATCGAGCATCCGCGCTGCCGCTTTGTGACTACCAAGCTGCAAGAGGTGCTGATAGGCAACCCATTCGGCATGCCCTTCCCGCAGGAACTCGTTGCGCAACAGAGGGCAATGCTCGGCTTGCCAGGCATGCGCGTATTCATGAGCTGCTGTGATCCGAAAAATGAGGGTCGGCAGGCCATACAGCAGATAAATCACTCGCACATGATTCTGGCGTCGGTATAAGCCGAGCGTATCCTGTCCAGGTGGAGTTGGACCGCGCAAACGGGCCATTGTTGGTGCATCAACCAGCCGGAAAGCTACCCCCACATGAAGCCGTAAACCCATGCCTTCAGCCAGCATGCCCGCAGTTTGTTGAAACAAGTGTTGAGCCTGTACCGGATCGTAAATGGCGACCGCGTGGCAGGCATCGCATTGCTGGCGGCCATCGTGCAGTTTCCAGAAGTGGTTCCCCAGCGGTGCGCCACAAGTGCTGCATCGTGGCCGCGTCGCAATACATTGAGGGCAAAATCGCTCTGGCCGGTTGATCAAGACGTAATAACTGCCAGTAAGCGACTGTCCACAACTGGCACAGTGCAAATGATCAGCGGCCATAGCCTACCTGCCTACGCGAGATCGTGCGGTGGTGGGGCATCGAGCTGTTCGGCCAACCAGTGCTGCATCAGGCTCAAGCCGTTCGGATGCAGACTATGTCCTACCGGGTCTTCGTGATAGCGGTGGCGTGGTGCGTACTGTGCCAGCACATCACGGGTCGCTCGTGCCTGTTCAACCGGAATGACTTCATCGTAGGTGCCGTGTAATTGCAAGATCGGCAGGCGGGCAATGCCGGCAGCGGGTGGTTGTGTGGTCAGGGCCGGATCAAGGTAGCCGTTCGCTGCAATCACGCCGGCCAGATGTTCGGGAATACGCCAGGCCAGCGCCATACTGAGAATCGCCCCCTGGCTAAAGCCGAACAGGTAGGTTCGACGCGGATCAGTTCCGATCCGTCCAGGTAATTCACTGACGAACTTGATCAGCAACTCGATAGCCTGGGCTCGACCCACCGGATCGGGAACGAGCCGACCGGGTGTACCGCTTAGCTCATACCAGGCAAAGCCTCCCCACGGCAACGCAATCGGTGCCCGGGCACTCACGATATGCATCCGGTCGTCAATCAGATCGGCAAGCTCAAAGAGATCGCGTTCGTGACTCCCGAAACCGTGCAACATCACTAACAACGGTGCCGGTCCACTCTCGATAATTGGCCTGCGTTCAATAGTACGAATTGTTGTCATGGAATCACCAGTTCCTGTCCAACTTGCAGGTTATCCCCTTGGGCTGGAGTGAGATTGTTGGCCTGCAAAAGTGCCTCAATTGTAACGCCAAATTGCTCAGCAATCGTTCGCAATGTATCACCAGCCTGCACCGTGTACCGTCGTGGGCCACTTGCCGTTGGGGTGAGGGTAGGTGTCGGTTCTGGTGTTGGTTCAACGGTTGGGGTTGGTTCAGACGTTGGTGATGGTTGTGGTGTTGCGGTTGCCGTTATCGTGACCGTTGGCCGTGGTGTCAGGGTTGGTAACACCGGCAATGTTGGCATTACCGGTAATGGTTCTTCACTCATTGTATCAACGACCGGCGGTACCCACGCCGGGAGGATCGTTAGATCGCCGATCCGGAGTGGCGGTAACGGGTTGCGGGCGATAGTCAACAGGGCTACGGCTGCCATCACAAGGATGGTCGTCATCCCGGCGGCGATGCCGATACTACCAATCAGGTGCTGCACCATGCGCAACACGAGGGCACCGACCGGTGGTGCCAGCAAGACGAAGAGCAGTAAAAGCCAGAGTGTCGTTTCAGTCAGCATATAATAGTAAATGCTCAATCCCAGGTCATTGCTCGACAACAACTTATGGTGCCATTGCCCAGGCCGGATCGTAATCCTGTCCGATCAACAACACAATATCCGCTCCCAATGGTTGCGGGGGAGCATCTTCTGGTGGTGAGGCAAAGACCTGGCTGGCCGGTAACCCAAGATGCCCGGCAAGACGGGCCAGTGTCGCCGGTTTACCGGTATAGTCGATCAGAATGGTTGTTTCCCGCCGATCCGTGTTCCCCGCCGGAAGGGTCTGAAAATTGGCATTAGCAAGTGCCCGACTAATCCGGGCTGCCAATCCATTCACCGGCGTGCCATTCAACACCTGTATCCGCGCCTGTTCAGCATCGATCTGTGGCCCGGCCCGTAATCGTTCGACCATCGCTGCTACATCCCGGCGGTTCCAGTAGATGTCTGAACCAATTTCAGCGACAATCGCCACTTCGCGCGGGTTAATACTGAAGGTAGCGATACGCTGACCATCAATCGTTTGGGCCAGCGTCATCAGTTCGCGCAGGGCTGCTGGATCATCGATAGGCAGAGTCGTCTTGATACTACGCCGGGCCTCGTCTATCAACGCTGTTAACACACTGGCCTGTTCAAACACCCCACGCGCACGGACAGTTTCCAGCACAGCGCGCAACAGCATCTGCTGGCGCCGGGCGCGCTCGAAGTCGCTCGATCCGTGGCGTGACCGTGCATACTTCAGCGCTGTCTCGCCATTGATCACCTGTAAGCCGGCAGGAATGAAGATCCGTTCGTAGCCATAATCTGCGGTCGGAAAACTACTATCGAGCACCGGATACGGAACATCAATCACTACCCCACCGAGTTTATCGATGAAGCGCTCGAAACCGGCAAAATCAATCTGAGCGACATAATCAACCGGGATGTTCAGGAACTGAGCCACCGTTTCAGCGGCCAACGCCGCACCGGCGGCTGCCGGATCAGTACCTGCGCCGTAAAGATCGGTCGCGTGCTGATAACCATAACTATACGCGACGTTGATCTTCTGCTCACCCAGGCCGGGAATTGTGGCAACCGTATCGCGTGGGATCGAGAGCAAACTGGCCCAACG
>ENA-ORXB01002283-ORXB01002283.1-sediment-metagenome-genome-assembly--contig:-NODE-2283-length-17149-cov-4.768510_pt1 | contig 17149 bp, 11 predicted proteins | sample MGYA00237863_ERZ511475 | MGnify/ENA primary metagenome ERZ511475 (study PRJEB26305, sample SAMN06343858) | sediment metagenome | isolation source: hot spring sediment | place: Canada: British Columbia... | reverse complement strand
TAATTATGGTTTCTGCTTGGTCATCAAGGGTATGGCCAGTTGCGATCTTTTGTGCCTTATATCTTTTGAGAACCTCTTTAAAAAACTCGTATCTAAGAACACGTGCAGCTTCTTCAAGAGAAAGACCTGAGGTTTTTTTGAATCCAATTGCATCTACATTCTTAAGTTCAAAGGGTAAGTTTAGTTTTGTTGCAATTTGTTCTACAAACTCTGCATCTCTTTTGCCTTCTTCAGCCCGTATGCCATGATTTACATGTGAAACTATTAGTTTAAGATTGTACTCTTTCAGCTCTGTTAAGATATAGAGAAGTCCGACTGAATCTGCTCCTCCGGATACACCTACAATAACAGTTTCACCGGGGAAAAGCATTTCAAATCTCTCTATTGTTTCTCTAACTTTCTCTAGGATTTTCACTGTATTGATTTGATGCTAGCCCTCCCGACACTATTATCTTAAAGGCTTCTTCAACGCTAATATCTACCTCTTTAACTTCATCTTCGGGAACCATGATATAGTATCCACCTGTTGGATTAAAAGCTGTTGGGAGAAAAACCCCAACCACTTTCCTTCCAGAAACTATATCCTGTTTGGTATTTGTTACAAAACCTATTGAGTATATACCTTTTCTTGGGAATTCAAATATCACAACCCGTTTCATTCCCCTAAATCCGTTGGTGGTAAACAGTGTTTTCAGTATCTGTTTTGTGGTTATGTAGATCGTTCGTGCAAATGGGATTTTGGAGATAATATCTTCCCCTAATTCAAGTAGTTTGCGACCTACATAGTGTCTGGTTACGGCACCAGCAATTAAAACCAGTAGTAGGGTTCCTGTAAGTCCGGTGGAAAACATAATAGCCTTAAAGAGAAGTGGGTTAATATCTGAAAGAAACTTGATAAAGATCCTTGAGGGAGCAGCACTTAGTGTTTCTACAATCCAGCTTCCTACCTTAAACAGTATAAAGATCGTTAACCCAAAGGGAATGGTAACTAAAAGCCCTGCAAAAAAGTTCTGTCTAATAGACTTTGCCAGGTTGTAAGAACTATTCATTAAGCAGCTTTTTGTTAAGTGCTTCTCTAAGGAACCTGCTGGGTCTGAACACAACAACCTTTCTTTCGGCTATTTCTATGGTATCACCTGTAGCTGGATTCCTACCCTTTCTGGATTTTCTTTTCTGTATTTTAAAGCTTCCAAATCTTGGAAGCTTAATGCCCTCTTCAGCTGTAAGTTTTTCTTTAACCAGATTAAAGAAGAACTCAACTATCTCTGCAGACTCCCTCTTTGAAAGCCCTATTTTTGAATGCATTACCTCAGCAAGCTCTTTTTTGGTCATATCTGCCTCTCTATTAGGTTTTTCGTAGTTCTGCCCCAAAAGCCATATTCAATCTACCTAATATAGTTTCCTGTATCTTGTTTGCTTCTTCATCTGTAAGGGTTCTATCTGAAGCTCTAAGGATAACAGATACAGTTACACTTTTTTTTCCTTTTTCTATTGAACCCCCTTTGAACACATCAAAGATACTTACCTCTTCTATCAGTTCTGACTCTACTTTTTTTATTTCGTTTAAAATTTTTGCTACAGGTAGGTTTTCATCAACTACAATGGATATGTCCCTTCTGAGCGAAGGAAATTTTGGAAGAGAAGAAAACCTTCTTTCTGGAGTTGAAAGACTGACCAACCTATCAAAGTCAACCTCAAATACATATACTGGCTTTAGAATGTCTAGGTGCTCTCTAAGGTCTGGATGAATTTCACCTATAAGACCTACTGTTTCATTGCCAAGAACCAACCTTGCTGATTTTCCAGGGTGGAGGAATTTGACCCCATGAGCTTCTTCAAACTTTATCTGCCCTGAGACAGATATGGCCTCAAGTATCCTTTCCACAATTCCCTTCAGATAAAAAAGGTCAAACTCCTCCTTGTTCCACAGTTCCGGTTGCCCCCTCCCTGTTGCCGCCGCGGCAAGTTTTGTAATCTCTTTGGGAAGAGAGTTATCTTCCGGTATATATACCTTACCGATTTCAAATATTCTTATATCCTGAACTTGGTGATTCAGATTGAAGCTTACGTTTTTTAGTATTCCGGCAAGAAGTGAAGTCCTCATTACGGAGCTTTCCTTGGAAAGTGGGTTTAGAATACGCAGAGGAACAAGTGTGCTGAATAGAGCGAGGGTTTCAGGGTCTTCAAAGCTATAGTTTATTACCTCTAGGAAACCAAGAGAGGTTAGAACTTCCTTTATTCTGTTCTCAAGTACCCTGGTTTTTTCAGGCCTTTGGGTCTTCATATTGATCAGCGGAAGGGTTACAGGTATCTTTTCGTATCCCCAGTGTCTTGCTACCTCTTCTACCAGATCAACTTCTCTTGAAATATCCACTCTGAAGGTTGGAACACTTAAAAGAAACTCATTTCCTCTGTCTTCTGTTATCTCAAGCTCAAGGCCTTTTAGTATTTTCTTTACCTCTTCGGCCTTTATATCAGTGCCAAGGGTTGAGTTAAGGCGATCTAGGGACAGCCAGATCTCTTTAGGGTATATAGGTGCTGGGTAAATATCTATTTTCCCCTTGGCTACGTTTCCTCCCGCAAGCCTTCTTATAAGCTCTGAAGCCCTGTCCAGTGCTTTGACTACTCCATTTGGGTCAACCCCACGTTCAAACCTATAGGACGATTCGGTTTTTAGGTTAAGCCTTTTGGAGGTTCTTCTTATTCTTACAGGGTTAAAATAAGCACTTTCTAGGAGTATGTTTCTTGTATCCTCAGAGATTTCTGTATTCAACCCACCCATTATACCAGCCAGTGCTATAGGGTTTTTGGCATCACATATTAGAAGGTCTTCCTTATCTAGATTTCTCCTTACTTTGTCTAGTGTCTCTATGACCTCACCCTGTTGTGCTTTACGAACAACCACCCTTCTTTCATGAATAAGGTCATAGTCAAATGCATGAAGTGGTTGTCCCAGCTCAAGAAGCACAAGGTTTGTTACATCAACTACGTTGTTTATGGACCTTATCCCTACTGCTCTTAGTCGGTTTTTAAGCCATGCAGGAGAAGGGGATATTCTAACATCGGTAATAACACGACAGGAATACCTTGGACACCCTTCCTGATCCAGTACTTCTACGGAAACAAGCTCCTCTATGTTTTCTGTTCCCTCTAATACGTTGTAGTCTGGGTACTTAATTTCCTTTCCCAGTATCGCTGCAAGCTCCCTAGCTATTCCCACAACGCTTAAGCAGTCAGGACGATTTGGGGTAACCCCTACTTCAATTACCGTATCATCTAGATCAAGAACATCTATCAGCTTGCTTCCAGGCTTTGTAGTTTCTGGAAGAATAAGTATGCCTTCTCCTTCTTCGCCTATACCAAGCTCGTTTTCTGCACAGAGCATACCCTCTGATAGCTCTCCTCTTATTCTGGTTGCCTGAATAGCTATTCCTTCGGGAAACTTGGGGCTTGGAGGCAGTGTTACCCCGGCTCTTGCAAGGGCTACCTTATCCCCTACCTTCATGTTTCTTGCCCCACAGACAATATTATAGTGTCTTGTGCCATCTGTTACCGTACAGATAACAAGCTTAGATGCATTCGGGTGGGGTTTTATATCAAGGATTTCGGCTACCACTATGTCTTCTAAACCTTTGCCAAGGTATTCTATGGATTCAACTTCCAGTCCAACCATGGTTAGACTTTGAGCAAGCTCCTGTGGGGAGAGTTTAAAATCCAGGTATTCTTTAAGCCATCTTAATGTAAATTTCATTTCTGGAAAGAGGATAAATAATTACACTCTATTAGTAAATATGTCAATTGCTGTTTAACCTTTTAATTTTATAACAAGATCTGCACAACTTTCAATATCAGGTAAAATAACTGTGCTTTGCAGGTAATCAGGATAAAAGGGGCAAGAGAACACAACTTAAAGAACATAGAGATTGAGATCCCTAGAAGAAGTTTTACCGTGATCACCGGGGTAAGTGGTTCGGGTAAATCTTCTCTTGCATTTGATACCATATTTGCCGAGGGTGAGAGAAGGTATATAGAGTCACTTTCTGCATATGCTAGACAATTTGTGGAAAAGATTGATAAACCTGATGTTGACTCCATTGAGGGGCTTTCTCCTTCAATCTCTGTTGATCAAAAAACGTTTCAAAGGAATCCACGTTCCACAGTTGGCACTGTAACTGAAATTTACGATTTCTTAAGGCTTTTATTTGCCCGTCTTGGTAAACCGTACTGTTACGGTTGTGGTAATGAGATATCCCTGCAGAGCGTTGAGAGGATGGTAGAGCAGGTGTTATCTATAGGGGTAGGTAAGAAGGTTCTTGTATTCTCACCCATAGTAAGTGGTAGAAAGGGTGAGTATAGAAAAGAACTGGAGGAACTAAAGAGACAGGGATTTACCCGTGTGAGGGTAGATGGAAAGGTATTTGATCTGGATGAGGACATAACCCTTGATAAGCACAAGAAACACACCATCGAATTGCTTGTGGATGTGGTTTCTATCGATAATAACAAAACGACAAGAGATAGAGTTAGAGATTCTATAAAGCTTGCTTTAAGACTGGGAGGAGGTGTTACAAGGATAGAAACTGAAGACGGTAAAGTCTCTTCCGTTTTAAGTGAGAGGTTTGCCTGTTTTAGGTGTGGCATAAATTATCCTGAAATCTCTCCTAGACTTTTTTCCTTTAATAGCCCTTATGGAGCTTGTCCTGATTGCCAGGGATTAGGGGTTAAATCTTTTTTTGATCCAGACCTTATCATAGAAAGTTATGATAAATCGATTGAGGAAGGAACTATAATTCCATGGAAAAATTCCAAGTACTTTAGTAGAGTATTGGAAAGGCTCTCTAAAAACTATGGATTTAGTTTAAAGACTCCTTTTGGAAAGCTACCTTTAAAGATAAGAAATCTTATTCTATATGGTTCTAAGGATAAGGGAGATCCCTATAAGGGTAAGAAAGATTATCATAACACTTTTCCAGGTGTGGTGGGAGTTTTATCTGACTGGTATAGTGAGACAGAATCCCAAGAGGTAAGGGATATACTTTCTAAGTATATAAGGGTTATCCCTTGTCAGAGCTGTGGTGGTTCAAGGCTTAAAAAGGAGAGTTTGGCTGTTTTGCTAAACGGAAAATCCATATACGATGTTGTCAGGATGACGGTTGATGAGTGTTGGGAGTTTTTTGAGAACATATGTTTCATGGATAAAGAAAGGGAGATTGGAAACAGGATAGTTAAAGAGCTTTTAACGCGTCTAGGCTTCCTAAAAGAAGTTGGGCTTGGTTACCTGACTTTAGACCGTTCTGCCCCTACCCTTTCAGGAGGGGAGGCACAACGTATAAGGCTTGCTACTCAACTGGGGGCAAAGCTAACAGGGATTACCTACGTTTTGGATGAGCCAACAATAGGTCTTCATCCAAGGGATAACAGGAGACTTATTGGTGCACTTAAGTCACTTAAGGATCTTGGAAATACCGTGATAGTGGTTGAACACGATGAGGAAACGATAAGGAGTGCTGACTTCATAGTTGATCTTGGGCCAGGGGCCGGGGAAAAAGGTGGAGAAGTACTTGCATGTGGAGATATATACAGTCTCATTAACAACGAAAGATCTCTAACGGGTATGTATCTTTCTGGAAAACTTTCTATACCGGTACCTCCTGTAAGGAGAAAACCAAAGGGTTTTATAACGATAAAAGGGGCAAGTGAGAACAATCTAAAGTGTATAGATGTTTCTTTTCCTATTGGGGTCTTTACATGTGTTACAGGGGTTTCGGGCTCAGGTAAGAGTACGCTTGTTATAGACATCCTCTATAAAGCTTTGTCTTCAAAGCTTTACGGAAGCAAAGAAAGAGTGGGAAGTTATAGGGAGATAGTGGGTGATGAAGCAATAGATAAGGTTATAAACATAGACCAGTTACCTATTGGGCGAACCCCTAGATCTAATCCTGCAACCTATACGGGTGTTTTTACCCTTATAAGGGGGTTGTTTGCAATGCTGCCTGAGGCAAGAATGAGAGGTTATAAGCCTGGAAGATTCAGCTTTAACGTTCGTGATGGAAGGTGTGGTGGATGCAATGGAGAGGGGATGGTAAGGATAGAGATGCACTTTCTACCCGATGTTTATGTAAACTGTGAGCAGTGTGGAGGAAGCAGGTACAATCCTGAGACACTTGAGATCCGGTATAGGGAAAAGAGTATAGCTGATGTGCTTAATATGACTGTAAGTGAGGCTCTGGATTTTTTTAAAAATGTCCCTCTTATAAGATCCAAGCTTGAGGTGCTTTATGCAGTTGGACTGGATTATATAAGACTGGGACAACCTGCTACAACTCTTTCTGGAGGAGAAGCTCAGAGGATAAAGCTTTCTAGGGAGCTATCAAAAAGGGCCACGGGAAGAACCCTTTATATACTTGATGAGCCTACAATAGGCCTGCATTTTGACGATATAAAAAAACTCCTTGAGGTCATATACAGGCTGGTTGATATGGGGAACACCGTTATCGTTATTGAACACAATCTAGATGTGATAAAGTGTGCGGACTACATAATAGACCTTGGACCTGAGGGAGGAGATGAGGGAGGATGGGTTGTAGCATGTGGAACTCCGGAGGAGGTTTCTCAGATTGAGGGTTCATATACAGGTATGTATTTAAAAAAGGTTTTACAAGCCCATAGTAGAGCGGAGGATGATTTCTGTTGAGTCTTTTTCAATCCGTGGTTTTGGGCTTCATTCAGGGGGTTACGGAGTTTCTTCCCATAAGTAGTACAGCACACCTTGCACTTTTTCCTTGGTTTCTTTCCTGGAGTGACCCCGGGCTTGCTTTTAATGTTGCTCTTCATCTGGGAACACTGGTTGCTGTTGTTTATTACTTCTGGAAGGATCTTTTTCTAATTGCCAAGGAGTTTGTAATTGGAGTATCCTTGGGTAGCTTCAAAGATTACTCAAACGGAAAACTGGGTTTTTTTATAATTATATCAACTATACCTGGAGCCCTGTTTGGTTTTTTTCTTGAGGAATACGCTGCAGGCATACTAAGACATCCTCTTGCAATAGCCTTATCTCTTTTCGTATTTGGGATAGTTCTATACATCTCGGACAGATTTTCCAGAAAGAGACGGGATATGCTGGATATGAATATTTTTGATTGTCTGGTTATAGGTTTGGCCCAGGCCTTTGCTGTTATTCCCGGTGTATCTCGCTCAGGTGTTACCATTGCCGGGGGACTGGTGAGGAATTTAAAAAGAGATGAAGCTGCAAGGTTTTCTTTTTTGCTCGGAACACCTCTTATAGCTGGTGCTTTAGTGCTTGAATTAAGGCATATAGACTACGCAACCGTTTCTAGTTTGCCTTTTGTGTCAGGTATTCTTACCTCCTCTGTATTTGGTTTCCTAAGCATAAAGTACATGTTGAGATACGTTCAGACAAGAAGTTATACAGTCTTTGTTCTCTACCGAATTGTTCTTGCCTTGGTTATCCTGGGTACTTGGCTTTATAAAAACGGAGTATGATCAGGTTCAAACTATAAAGCTTCTAAGTGCGTGAGCAAGCCTTGACCTTCTTATTTTTTCGAGTGATTGTTTTTCTATCTGTCTTATTCTTTCCCTTGTTAGATTAAGATGCTTTCCTATCTCCTCAAGGGTAGCTGGATTATCGGTGCTTATTCCAAACCTCATCTCCAGGATCTCCCTTTCTCTGGGTTTGAGTATAGACAGGGCATCTTCTATTTTGTTGTGTAGACAAACCATTGAGCTTAAAAACTCAGGTTGAAAAGACTCCGGGGCCTGGAGGGATTCTATTAGGGAGTTTGGTTTGTCTCCGTATGCAGGTGAGTCAAGGGATAATGTTCCTTCATTTACCTTTAACGCTTGTCGTATGTGTTTTGGTGAGAGGTTTAGGTATTCTACAACCTCCTCTGGAAAAGGTTTTCTTCCGTTTTCCTTCTCAAAAGTGGAATATGCGTTTTTAACCTTTAGAGATTTTTCAATCATGTAAGCGGGGATCTTTACGGTTCTTGTTTGTTCAGAAAGTGCCCTTGATATTGCTTGATGTATCCACCACGAAGCGTATGTGGAGAATCTGTAGTGTTTGGAAAAATCGCATTTCTCAACTGCCTTTATAAGACCTATGTTGCCTTCCTGGATAAGATCCAGAAGGGGAAGTCCTCTACCTGTGTATTTTTTTGCAATGCTTATAACGAGTTTCAAGTTAGCTCTTATAAATCTGTTTCTAAGCTGGGTTGCTTTCTTGGTGTATGCACCAAGAAGAAGGCTAAGGTGTTTTGGTGTTTTTAGTGTTTCATCCGTGCAAAAAGATTTTTTCTTAGTCACTCCGTTCTTCCCCTTTATAGCTACTTCTGGATTACCATTTAGTTTCTCTATTAATAGCTTTATTTCTTGGATTCTCTGTTTGCATCTTTGCATTTTCGCTAGAACTCTGGCTTCTTCCTCCGGGGATAGATAAGGTTCTTTTCCTACTTCCTTGAAATACGTTTGTATAAGCTTTGTATCTTGATTTGAAAATGTGTTTGTCTTCCCTCGGCTTCCGTTTAGGGTAGAATCTATAACTGTTTGGTTCTCTATAGAGGTTCCATTTTTTAAAGATATATATATTCTAAAGTAACCATTTGTTTTTTTTTGCTTCATTTGATATGCGTAAAGGTTCATGGTAGCTGCTCTCCATATAGCTGATTGGCTTCTGGATAAATTTCCTAAGAAATTAGACGAAAAGCTGTTTTTAATTTCCCCGTCCTTTTTTATTTTAAGATTGCTGTATCTTATAAACGTTGAATGTTTTTTACTCTGCTGGCAAAATAGAGACTGCTTTATGTTAACTCTGGACTCCATAGTATGAATAAGGAAAAGCTATCTGAAGAAGACATACTCTTTATAAAAGATATGTGTAGAAGGAGCTTTAGTGGAGATAGAGAGCTGGCACATGAGTGTTTTCTGTATGTTCTTGAAAAGATAAAAGAAGATGATTCAAGAAGGATAAAAGCCTATAGGGGGGAGTCCAGTTTTCGTACTTTTTTATATAGCATAACAACAAAACTTATAATTGATTTCAGGCGATCTGTGTTTGGATATAGGGTTCTTCCCAGGTACTACTGGGATTTTGATGAGATCAACCGTTATATCTTTAAACTCTTTTTTTACCACAATGCAGATTCCCGTTGGATAGAAAATGCCATCCGGGCAGAATACAGAATAACTGCAGAAGAGGCTCAAAGAAGGGTAAGAGAGGTTGAAGAGCGAATAATAAGAAGCAGGATAAAACTTGGCAAACCAAGAGAGCAACAGGCTGTTCCCCTTGGACGTGAGATTGACTCTTTATCCACATGGGATAAAGAGTCCAACCCCGAAGCGAGTATAATAACTGCAGAGCTAAGAGTTAAGAGGGAAAGGATTGTAGCTGCTTTAAAGGAGGAGGTACAGAAATTAAAGGCTGAAGATGCTTTAATACTTCAGCTTTACTTTGAGCATGGTTTGACTGCAAGACAGATAGCATCTGCTATCCCTAGCTTAAAGGAAAAAAGCGTATATAAAAGGGTAAAAAGAACCTTGAAAGAGTTAAGGAAGAATCTAAAAAAAAGGGGTATAACTGAAGAGGATATAAGAGAGATACTCGATGACCTACCTTAGAAGGGTAGAGTTGGTTATTTTTGTAGCTTTACCTTTAGTAGACCGTTGTTATACAGTATCAAAACTATCTTTTCTCCTTCCTTAACCTCTTTTAGCTCTTTAAGCTGCTCTTCCACCACTATATCGGATACTCTAACCTGTTTTGGAAGCTCTCTTAACAGTTCTTCTTTTAGTTTGCTTTTATTACCTTCTTTTAAAGTGGCCAGAAGTTGCGGGGTAAGGTTTAGCTGTTTTAGGGCAACAAGGTTTGCTCCCCTGTACCTTTCCTCTTCACCGGAGTTAGGCTTCATGTATGTGTTTAGGGCAAAGGCTACTATTAGTAGAATTAATGCTGTTATCGGTACTGAAATAAAAGGATACCTAAAAAGCCTCTTTGCTCTCTCGAAAGCCCTTTCCTCTGTTTTCTCAAAGCTGGGAATTTCTATGGTTAGTCTTTCACGACAGTTCCTGCACGATACAAGGTGAAGAATTATAGCCTGTCTCTTTTGAGCATCAAGTCTATTCTCAATATAGAGAGAAAACTCTTCATCATCAGGACAGCTCGTTTTTTCTCTATCTATAAGGGATGTTGCAAAAGCTCCAAGGGTTTCTTCTTCTTTTTTTAGTTTCATGGCTTCTCCGTTAAAATTATCTCCAACTCTAGTCTAATAAACTAACACACCAGAATTTAGACGAAAAGTTCCTCTGTTTTTTCCAGGTTACTGCCACGTTCCTATCAAGATGAATGGAGCCCAGTAGAATGGTTGACCGTATTTATCAGTTCTACCCAGCATGTTGAGTTGAGCTTGTTTTAGTGCCTTGTAGTTAAATTTTCCTTCTGCTTTAAGACTTCTGTAGAAGGTCTCCATAAACTCAGCTGTGGCTTTATCTTCTACTTCCCAAAGGGTAGCGATAACCGAGTTAATCCCTGTCATATTGAAAGCCAGGGCTATGCTGTTTAGTTCCACCTCTTTAGAGCTGTCGGTATGGAGGATGGTTGCAGCTTTACAGGCCGATAGTACTACCAGATGGGTTTTCTCTGTTGGGGGAAGACCCATTATATCTGAGATTGTAAGCGCACCGGAGCCCAGAGGAGCAAGCAGTATTGATGGCTCTTCTTGAATTAGACCATGGGCTGCTATGTGTACCAATTCGTACTGTCCCCAGTTGTTTTTAAAATTATTCTTTGTGGCGTCTTTTTTAATAAAGACCTTTGCATTTGGAAAAAGCCTTTTTATTGTTAGAACCTCTTTCTCTGAGTAGGGAAGAAGGAGTTCCGGTTCCCCAAGATCCGGATTGCCAAAAGCTATTGCACTCTTTATGTGTTTTCCCTGACCTGAAATTCTCTCTTTGAGAACCAGATTAAGGTAGCTTTCCGAGTATGAGACAAGATATACAATGTTTTTCCTTTCTATGAGAAATTCCAGGGTGCCATCACCTCTTTCCCTTGCTAAGGCATGAAAGGGAAGCTGGTAAAGAACTCCGAAGGGAATTATAGCTAGCGTGTCACTGTTTTTGATTTCGTCCTCAAGCGGTTCTATCAAATAACCGTAAAGTGTTGATGAAAGTTTTTTAAAGGCTTTTATTCTCTCTGCATAGGTACTATCCTCTTGGTTCTTCCATCCCTTTGTTGGGATGTTTTTGTTTTCATGAATGAGCTTTATAAAAAGGGTTACCATTTCCTCTAATTGTTTTCTTTTTATTGGAACAGACTTTATAGTCAGGTTATTGTTGTTAACAATGAATATGAAGGTGTTTTCCTCTGCGATAAAGTACTCTATAAAAACTGTACCGAAAGGTATTTCCTTTCTCTCTAAGCTAAACAGAGTTTTTGGCTCTACCATAAGGAGGCTAAATAGGGTTGGGTTAATTTCTTTTAACTGAAGGCTTACTTCTAGGAAATCCTTCTTGGTTTTTGCAAGTGTTTCAACTAGGTTTTTAATCTTTTTTTCGTTAGGAAAAGGTTTTGACCTCTCCTTTGCGAGCTGGTAATCAAGTGAGTTTTTCTTACTGAAGATCACATCAAATAGATTGAGTAATCCCCGTGTTTTGCTATCAAAGGATGTCAGTCCGCTTTTTAAAAAGATATCGCGGATCTTCTTTGATCTGCTTCTCTCTATGTATTCCAGAGCTTCTTCTTCCTTTCCTAATCTGAGTAGCAACGAGATGAGGTTTTCATACATTTTTGCATTCACTTCATTGAATACCTTTTGAACCTCTTTACCGCCTGCGAGGTCTTCTCTTATCGACTCAAATATATCTATTGCCTCTTTATAGCTCTTTTCTGCGAGAAGAAGCTTTCCCTGTTCTTCAAGGTAGATTCCTTTACCAAATAGTGCAATGCGAATCCATTCCCTATCTCCAATTTCTCTGTATATCTCTATAGCACTGTTAAGGTTTTCAATTGCCTTATCTAGCTCTTTCATCTCACCCTTTAGGTATCCTAGGTTGCATAAAACCCTTCCTATACCGTCCTTGAATCCAAGTTCCTTAAAGATCTCTAAAGACGAATTGTAAAGATCTACAGCTTCCTTAAAATCCCCCTGCTTGTACTTAACTTCTCCAAGGTAGTTTAGAGCAATTGCGGTTATTAACTTGTTTTTTGCTCTCTGACTAACGGTAAGTGCCTGTTTTAGGTATTTAGTAGCTTCCGTGTAGGCACCCAGCTCTTTATACAGTTCCCCGATTATACTCAAATCAAGTGCAATACGTTCTTGCTGTTTTAGTTTTTTGTTTAAATGCAGTGCCTTCTTGTAGTTACTTAATGCTTCATCATAGTTTCCCTCTTGCCTGTAAACAACCCCTAGGGTTTCAAAGGCTATAGATTGAAGCTCTGGTTTATCTAAATCTTCTACTATGTGGAGAGCATGCTTTAGATTTTCAATGGATTTCCTGTAGTCCCTTAGGGTTAGGTTCATTGTCCCCATATTTATAAGGGTATGGGCTAGTTGTATGGGATTGTTTGTTTCTTCTGCAATCTTAACTGCATTGGCTAAGATATTTAGCGCCTTACGTGGGTTACCAAGATAGCTGTAAAGAACCGCTATATTGTTTAGATTGTGAGCAACCCCCTGCTTATCATTTAATTCCCTTTGGATCTCAATAGCTTTTTTAAAGGATTCTATACTCTTTTCATATTGACCGAGTTCAGCAAATGTCTTTCCTATGTAGCTGTGGTTTTTTGCAATCTCGGGTTTGTTATTTAGGGTTTGATTTATTCTTAAGGCACTCTCATAGTAGAGAAGGGCTTCCTCAAAGAGTTTCTTCTTTGTAAGTCTTAAGCCCCCTTGTGATAGAATCACTGCAATTGCACTTTTATCCTCAGGTAAATAGGCCCTCTCTGCCGCTTTTTGGAGGTTCTTAAGTGATTTATCATACTTGCCTTTTTCATAAAGCTCTACCCCTTTCCTAACAAGTGTTTCTACCCCTTTGTCTTTAAAACCGTATTCTTTTATCCCACTGCAGTTGATTAGAATCGTGGATATGGTTAAGAAAAAAAAGAGTTTTAACAGGTGCTTAGTTAAATGGTAACTCATTTCTTAACATTAGGGTTGTGGTTATCTGGTTACTGTCTAAATCCAGTACGGATACTGACTTACTTACAGAGTTTGCAATAAAAGCCTTTTTACCATCAGGGGATATTGCTATGGAAAGAGGTGCCACCCCAACCTTAAGAATAGCTACAACCTCGTCAGTTAGTGTATCTATTATCGATACGGTGTTGTTAAAGAAGCTAACAACCAGGGCTTTGGAACCATCGGGTGTTATTTTTAAATCAGCTGGCTGTAATCCGGTATCTATTGTAGATACAATCCCGTTGTCTGAACCTGAAGTAAAAGCTCCAATATCGATAACCGATAGGGTGTGCCCAATCTGTGAAAAAGATAGCTTGTCTGCAGGGTGGGTTACGTATGCTTTAAAACCATCTGGAGTTATATTTACCTTGTCCGGTCCTGGGTCAACCTCAATTGTTTTTACAACCTGTTCTTCTGTGGTGTCTATTATGGAGACTGAGTTATCGGAGAAATTTGTTACAAGGGCTTTTAGTCCATCAGGTGTTATTGCAACCGAGACTGGGTTTTTTCCAACCTCAATTGTTTTTGCAACCTGTTCTTCTGTGGTGTCTATTATGGAGAGCCTGTTTATGTTTGAGCTAAGGGCGTATAGCTTGGATCCATCAGGGACTAAAGATAGAAATGTAGGTCCGCTTCCTCTTATAGGAATTGTATCAATAGCCTTATCTGCCTTTACATCTATTACCGTTATTTTATCGGTATTTGCTACATAAACCCGTAGCCTCTTTGGGTTTATCCCTATGGCAACAGGATTGATCCCTACTGTAATGGATGTAACAACTGTGTCGGTTAACACGTTTATTACAGATACCGTGTTGTCAGGGTCATCCTGTGTTCCTGAGTTTACCACATAGAGTTTGGAAATCGTATCGGTTACAACCACTATACCAAGGGCTCGAGGAACGGAGCCAACTGTTAGGGTGTTTATTATCTTATCTGTTTGGGTATCTATTATTGAGATTGTGTTTCCTGGTGTTTCCTGTGAGCCTGAGTTTGCAACATATGCCTTTAGCCCGTCTGGTGAAATTGCAATGAAGGTAGGGCCTGAACCAACAGGAAGAATGGCTACAACTTCGTTTGTTATCAGATCTATTACCGATACCGAGCTATTAATGCTATCAGCTACATAAGCCTTGGAGCCATCAGGTGTTATTGCAATTGATTGGGTGCTGGAATCAAAAGGAAGAAATACAGAGCGTAGAGAACCTGGAAAAACTATTGGAGCAACTACTGGCAGTGGATTTGAAACTATGCCAAGTGTTAAAAGTAGAGAGGAGGAACCACACGAGATAGCAATTAAGTAGAGAAGCAAGAGTTTTATTCTCGAAGATGTGGAGAGCTTTGGACATGCACCCATTTCGGTTTAAGCAAAAGTGTTATTGTTTGTGTGAAAACGATTTTTTCATCTTCCTCTTTAACCAAAAAGTGTTGTGTTTTAGAAATGTACCTCTCACATACTACCCCAAAAGTATTTAGACGAAAAGTTTACTTGATTTACCCCTTTTTGACTTCTCTACGCTGGAGAGTATCATTTTAAAATGTGTACAGGAAGTCATAGGCAATAGGTGGGATGCGTTTTAAAGTTTTTTCTGTGGCCCTTTTTGTTCAATTTTTATGTGTTTCTCTTCTATGTGCTCAGCTCCAAAGAAGTGACTCTGGGGTTATAATGGCTATGGAGGAAGAGCTACTACGTTCCTCGAAAAATCTAAGAATGGAGGGTTATGAACCTCCCTATTTTATAAGTTATCAGATAAAGGACAATACTTCTTACACAATAAGGGGGAAATTCGGTGCCCTCTTATCGTCGGATAAAAACCGTACAAGACGGTTGTTTGTAGATGTTAGGGTAGGGAGCTATGAGTTTGATAACTCTATAAAGGGAAAATCGGGTGGGAAGGTTCCCTTTTATGAGGCCTCTTATATCCCTTTGGACAATGACCCTGATGCTATAAGAACGGTTCTATGGCAGGTAACAGACTATACATATAAACAGGCGCTTATTCAGTACTTCAATAAGAAAGCGGGCTATGTTGAGAGGGTTAAAGATGAACTTCTTCCAAGCTTTTCACGTGAAGCTCCCCATGTTTACTATGGTCCTGAGATACAGTTGGTTTTCAATCCAGATGAGTGGGAAGAAAGGGTAAGGGTTTTATCTGCCCTGTACAAAAACTACGGAGAGATTATAGATGGAGGCATATCAATTACTGCTCAAAAGGAGACCACTTATTTTGTAAACACTGAGGGGACACGTTATGTAGGAGATGAGATTCTTTATTCAATAGATATAAATGTTACAACAAGAGCCGATGACGGGAGTTTTATTAGAAACTACAAAAATCTTTACTATACATCTGATAAAGATATTCCCTCTGTTAAGGAGCTAGAAACAACGATAAAGGATACAATTGAGGAAACCCTAAGGATAAGAGAGGCAGAGGTTATATCCCCTATAAGCGTTCCTGCGATCCTTGAGCCGGAGGCTGCAGGAATAATGTTTCATGAGGCTGTGGGTCACAGGCTTGAAGGGGAAAGGCAGATTGATGATACAGAAGGGCATACCTTTAAGGAAAGGGTGGGAGAAAAAGTAATTCCTGACTTTCTCTCTATAGTGGATGATCCAACCATAAGGAGTTTTAACGGTACCAACCTTATGGGGTACTACTTATTTGATGACCAGGGAATTCCCGGACGTAGGGTTATCCTGGTTGAAAGGGGGATCCTAAAGGGTTTTCTTCTTTCAAGAACCCCTGTTAAGGGGTTTTTAAGGTCAAATGGACACGGTAGAGCCTCCTATGGAAGAGCTCCAATGGCAAGAATGGGGAACCTTATTATAAAGTCTTATAAGGAATATCCTAAGAAGAAACTTAAAGAGCTTTTATTACAGGAGGTAAGGCGCCAGAATAAGCCCTTTGGACTTATAATAAAGAAGATGATAGGGGGTGAGACCAACACTTCTTCATACGATTTTCAAGCATTTAAGGCAACACCTCTTGTTGTGTACAAAGTGGATCCAAAAACTGGAGAGGAGAATCTGGTAAGGGGAGTTGAGATTGTTGGTACACCCATTGTCTCTATAAACAAGATTATTGCTACAGGAGATGACTATGCTGTTTTCAACGGCTTCTGTGGGGCTGAATCCGGTTATGTTCCTGTTTCCACAGTTGCTCCAAGCGTGCTAGTTTCTGAGATAGAGCTCCAGCGTGTATCTGATCAGAAGGAGAAACCTCCAATTCTACCTCCCCCTTTCCTCAAAAAACACACTGATTAACAAATTGCTTGGCTTAAGGGTTAGTGCGCACTTACTGCTTTTCCTTTTACCCAGTTGCGAAGCCATGATATCCTTTCAGCCATTGTTAAAGAAAGGGGTAAAGTGGATGAAATCTCGTTTAGAAGTATCTCGGTAGAGAGTTCCTGCTTAAGATAGAAGGCAGTGTAGAGGCCTGAGACCACAACCTGCTCAATTTCAGCACCGCTAAATCCTTCGGTTTTCTCAGCAAGAACTTGAATATCGAAGTTTTTGAGGTCTTTTCCTCTTTTCCTAAGTTGTATCTCGAATATAGCCCTTCTAGCTTCTGCGTTTGGAAGATCCAGAAAGAATACCTCATCGAATCTGCCTTTTCTTAAAAACTCTGGTGGAAGTTTTGTTACATCGTTTGCGGTAGCCACTATGAAGACATCTCCTTTTCTCTCCTGAAGCCAGGAGAGAAAAGTTCCAAATATCCTTGTGGAAACTCCTCCGTCCTCTGTTCCTTGAGACGTTGCAAATGCCTTCTCTATTTCATCGATCCACAGAATAACCGGGGATAGCCTTTCTGCAGTCTTTATGGCTCGCTTAAAGTTCTTTTCGCTCTCCCCTATGTATTTGTTGTAAAGATTAGATGGATCTAGTTTCAGCAATGGTAACCCCCATTCTGTTGCTACAGCTTTTGCACAAAGGCTTTTCCCGCACCCTGGAACCCCAA